>LWDU01036020.1_pt1 | contig 11317 bp, 10 predicted proteins | sample 727161 | NCBI WGS metagenome assembly LWDU01 (sample SAMN04566230, study PRJNA314399) | hydrothermal vent metagenome | isolation source: deep sea hydrothermal plume seawater | place: Mexico: Gulf of California, Guaymas Basin | collected 2004-07-11 | reverse complement strand
ACCTTTGAAACGGCGGAATTGGTGATGCCACGCCTGGTGAAAACCGATGGCACCCGTCAGCCGTTTGATGAGGCCAAGCTGCGCGCGGGCATGCTGCGAGCGCTGGAGAAGCGGCCGGTGAGCATGGAAGACCTGGAAGCCGCGATCAGCCGGATTTGCCACCGTCTGCGTGCCACCGGCGAACGGGAGTTGCCGGCCCGGGAGCTGGGCGAATTTGTGATGGAAGAGCTGCAACAGCTGGACGATGTGGCCTATGTGCGCTTTGCGTCGGTGTACCGCAGTTTCCAGGATATTTCCGAGTTTTCTGCTGAAGTGGATCGCCTGAAAAAAGCCGGCGGCAAACCCGGCGACAAACTAGAAGACCCGAAGGAATCATGAGCTTTTCTGCCGCCGACCATCAGTTTATGAGCCGGGCGCTGCAACTGGCGCGCCATGGCCTGTACACCACGGACCCGAATCCACGGGTGGGCTGTGTGCTGGTGCGTGGTGGCGCGGTGGTGGGCGAGGGCTTCCATGCCCGGGCCGGTGAGCTCCATGCCGAGCGCCATGCGCTGGCGGCGGCTGGCGATCGGGCTCAGGGAGCCACGGCCTATGTCACCCTGGAGCCTTGCTCCCATACCGGTCGGACTGGTCCTTGCGCCGATGCGCTGGTGGAAGCCGGGGTGGCCCGGGTTGTCGCGGCCATGGAAGACCCGAATCCGCAGGTAGCGGGGCAGGGACTGCAACGGCTGGCGGATGCCGGCATTGCGGTGGCGTCGGGATTGCTGGAAACCCAGGCCCGGGACCTGAACCCGGGGTTTATTGCCCGGATGACCCGGCAGCGGCCTTATATTCGTATCAAGATTGCTGCCAGTGTGGATGGCCGCACGGCCATGGCCAGCGGCGAGTCCCAGTGGATCACCGGCCCGGCGGCGCGGGAAGATGTGCAGCGCCTGCGGGCACGCAGTTCGGCGGTGGTCACCGGGGTGGGGACGGTGCTGGCGGACCGGCCTTCCTATACGGTGCGGCCGGCGCAGTGGACCCTGGCGGACTATCACGGTAGCCCGGGAGACCACAATCAGGCGGGCCGCGACTGGGTGCGCCAGCCGTTGCGGGTAATTCTGGACAGAACCCTGCGTACGCCCCCGGATGTGCCGGTGGTCAGTGCACCGGGGCATTGCCTGCTGGTGGCCGGAGAACAGCATCCGGGGCGCCAGAATGCGCTGGAATCCGCCGGGGCTGAGGTCATGCATTTGCCGGCCTCTGGCTCCGGGATCGACCTGCAGCAGTTGCTAATCGAATTGAACCGGCGCGAATGTAATGAAGTACTGGTAGAATGTGGCGCCACGCTGGCCGGTGCTTTTGTCCGTGAGGGCCTGTTCGACGAAATTCTCGTCTATATGGCTCCGGCCCTGCTGGGCTCGTCAGCCCGACCGTTACTGGGGCTGCCGCAGTTGGCCAGCATGAGCGAAAAAGTGGCGTTGCGTTGGCAGGATGTGCGCCAGATTGGCGATGACCTGCGTTTGACGGCGCTGGCGGCGCGATCCCGGCGCTGGTTATCGCGCCGCCAGCGACGCTCCTACGGTGAGACAATACGAGGTTTTCATGTTTACCGGCATTATCGAATCCATGGGCAAGGTGGCCGCCATGACCCCGAAAGGCGGCGATGTGACCTTGCTGATCAAGAGCGACGGGCTGGATTTTTCCGATGTGCAGCTGGGCGACTCCATTGCGGTGAACGGCGTATGCCTTACCGCCACCGCGTTGCCTGGTAGCGCCTTTGAGGCGGATGTGTCCGGGGAAACCCTGTCGCTGACCTCGCTGGCGCAAATCAGCGTGGGCAGCACGGTAAACCTGGAAAAAGCCCTGACACCGTCCTCCCGCCTGGGTGGCCACCTGGTCAGCGGTCATGTGGATGGCCTGGGCAAGATTGTCGAGATGAAGCAGGATGCCCGTTCGGTGCGTATCGATATCGAGGCACCGGCGGAGCTGGCCAAGTACATTGCCCACAAGGGCTCAATCACCGTCGATGGCATCAGCCTGACGGTGAACAGTGTGGTCGGGGCGGTGTTTTCCCTGAACATTATCCCGCACACCCAGGAGGTAACCACCATCGGCCAATGGCAGGTGGGGACGCCAGTGAACCTGGAAGTTGATATCATAGCCCGCTATCTGGAACGCCTGCTCCTGGGAGAGAAGGCCGCCGAGCCCACTTCCGAGGGGATTTCCATGGCGTTCCTGGCGGAAAACGGGTTTTTGAAATAACGCTGCAGGCATTACGCAGACACGCATCATGCAGGCGTGTCGCGTGTTGCGTGCCAGCCTGAAGGCGGTTTTATGCAACTCAACAGTATTGAAGAACTGATCGAAGATATCCGTCAGGGAAAGATGGTTATCCTGATGGACGATGAGGACAGGGAGAACGAAGGCGACCTGGTGATGGCGGCAGAGCACGTGACTGGCGAAGCCATCAACTTCATGGCCAAGTACGGCCGTGGTCTGATCTGCATGCCCATGTCCCGCGAGCGCTGTGAGTTGCTGGATCTGCCGTTGATGGTGCAGAGCAATGGCAGTGGTTTTGGCACCAAGTTCACGGTATCCATCGAAGCTCGCGAAGGGGTGACCACCGGGATCTCTGCCGCCGACCGTGCGCGCACCGTGCAGGCCGCCGTGGCCCGTAATGCTCGCGCCTATGACATTGTTCAGCCGGGGCACATCTTTCCGCTGATGGCCGAGCCGGGTGGCGTGCTGCGCCGTGCCGGTCACACCGAAGCGTCCTGCGATCTGGCGGCGCTGGCCGGTTGCGAGCCGTCCGGGGTGATCTGCGAAGTCATGAATGAAGATGGCTCCATGGCACGCCGGGAAGACCTGGAAGTGTTTGCTGCAGAGCACGACTTGAAGATCGGCACCATCGCCGACCTGATCCAGTATCGCGCCCTGAACGAACAGACCATCGAGCAGGTGTCTGACCACGAGCTGGATACCTGGTACGGCGATTTTCGCCTGGTGGCGTTCCGCGACACCGTGGACGGGCTGACTCATGTGGCGCTGGTGAAAGGCGAGATCAGTGAAGACGAAGAGGTGACGGTACGGGTGCACCAGGTGGACCCGTTGCGTGATCTGATGAGCGCCAAGATGAATGGCCGCACCGGCTGGAACATGCATCGGGTGCTGGAAACCGTCTCCCAGTCGGATGCCGGGGTGGTAATTATCCTGGGTCAGGATTATGCCTCCAACGATATCGTCGAGCGCCTGGATGCCTTCTTCGGCGGCACTGCAGGCAAGCCCAAGGGCGAGTCCCGTGCGTACCGCAATATTGGCACCGGCTCCCAGATTCTGAAGGCGCTGGGCGTGCGCAAAATGCGCTTGCTCAGCTCCCCCATGAAATTCAACGCGTTGAGTGGTTTCGACCTGGAAATCACCGAGTACGTGGACGCGGATAGTTAATAAGAGATGCTGCACGCTTCATGCATCACGCGATACGCGTGAGGCATGCCAGCGTGAAGCGTGTTAGCGAGGATTAAAAATGCAAAACATCAAGACTCTCGAAGGTACTCTGAGCAACGTGGGTGGCCGTTACGGTATTGTGGTGGCGCGCTTTAACAGCTTTGTGGTGGAAGCCTTGCTGGACGGTGCCGTGGATGCGCTGGTGCGTCACGGAGTGAGCCGTGACGATATCGAAATCATCCGCGTACCCGGTGCCTGGGAAATGCCGGTGGCCGTGAAAAAGGTCATCGAGAAGCGCAGCTACGATGCCGTGATCGCATTGGGCGCGGTAATCCGTGGCGGTACCGCCCATTTCGAATTCGTCGCCGGTGAAGCGGCCAAAGGTATTGCCTCGGTTCAGAACAGCACTGGTACCCCGGTGGCGTTCGGCGTGCTGACCGTGGACACCATCGAGCAAGCCATCGAACGCTCCGGCACCAAGGCCGGCAACAAGGGGGCGGAAGCCGCCCTGTGCGCACTGGAAATGGTATCGCTGTTTAAAGCCTTGTAAGAACAGGCTTGCAGTAGCACGCCTGACGCCGGATACGGCCCTTCTCCCCAGCCCTTCTTTCACTATCGAGAGAAGGGGCGCCTCCTGAGTTTTCTGGAGGTTGTTTTCTCCCCGTATGGGGAAAGACAGGGAAAGGGCAGCCTTTATTTTGTAGAGAACACTATGAGCCAAACCAGCCCCAGTGCCCGTCGCAAGGCGCGGCGTTTCACTCTTCAGGCCCTGTACCAATGGCAGCTGGCCGGTGCGGCAGTGAGCGACATCGAAGCCCAGTTCCTGGCGAACCAGGATTTCGCCAAGGTGGACCGTGAGTATTTTCATGATCTGCTGCATGGGGTGCTGGGGCAGGTGAAAACCCTGGATGAGCTGCTTACCCCGTATCTGGATCGGCGGGTGGAAGAGCTGTCCCAGGTGGAAAAAGCGATTCTGCGACTCGGCGCTTTCGAGCTGAAAGAGCGTCAGGATGTCCCCTACCGGGTAGTGATCAACGAAGGCATCGAGCTGGCCAAGGTGTTTGGCGCGGAAGATTCCTTCAAATACGTCAACGGGGTGCTCGACAAGCTGGCGCGCCAGTTGCGTTACGCGGAAGCGTCGGAACGTCGCCCCCGTGACTGATCTCCACTGATGGCGCTGGCTTGCCGTGCGTTCTGCCGGCAAGCCGCGTTATGCTTCTGTCATGACTGATCCCGCCGATTTCTCCCAATCGCCGCCGCAAGAGACGGCTCCTCTGGACGAATTTTCCCTGATCCGGCGTTATTTTCATCATCGTCAGGGCGACACCGTGGTGTTGGGCCCCGGGGATGATGGTGCCTTGCTGGTTCCCCCTGCCGGCCAACAGCTGGTGATGACCCAGGATACCAGCCTGGTTGACCGTCACTTTCCGGCAGATATGGCGCCGGCGGATGTGGGGTACCGCTGTCTGGCGGTGAATCTCTCTGACCTGGCCGCCATGGGCGCAAATCCGCTCTGGTTCCTGCTTTCGCTGACCCTGCCGGAGGTGGACGAAGACTGGCTGGCTCAGTTTTCCCGGGGAATGTTTGAACTGGCGGATCAGGCGGGAATCAGCCTGGTCGGCGGCGATATTACCCGTGGCCCGTTGGCGGTCTCCATTCAGGCCACCGGCTCCGTGCCGCCGGGGCTGGCGTTGCGGCGCGACGGGGCCCGGGCGGGGGATCAGATTTGCCTGGGAGGCATCACCGGGGCAGGGCTGCTGGGGTTGGAGCAGTGGCAGGCCGGCCAGCGTCATGGACCTGCCATCGGCCATTTCCGGCGCCCTCGTCCGCAGTGGGAGCTGGGCATGGCGTTGCGCGGCCAGGCCAGCGCCTGTATTGATATTTCCGATGGGGTGCTGGCGGATCTGAGCCATATCCTGCAGGCATCGGGGGGGCTGGGAGCGTGCCTTGATGAAGCGGCCCTGCCAGAGGATCCTCCCGTGCTGGCCGGTTGCAGTGCTGATAAGCAGCGGGCCTTGCAGCTGCAGGGCGGCGATGACTATCTGCTATTGTTTACCCTGCCGGCGGCGCAACCGGTTCCCCGAGGGTGCTATTGCCTGGGGCAGGTGGACGCCCAGCCGGGTATTCGTTTGCGTCAGAGAAACGGGGCGGTGGGCGCCCTGACGGTGGCCGGCTGGCAGCACTTTTGACAAGAGCCGCATGCAAGCAACAGGCAGCATGGCCACACGCTAAACCATACAAAATTCAAAGCCATTGCCGAGACAGAGCCCGCGAGGAATAACATGGAATTTCAACGCCCCAGTATGCGTAACCCGGTGCATTTCCTGGCCTTCGGCTTCGGCTCCGGGCTGGCACCGATCGCGCCGGGCACCTTTGGCACGGTGGCGGCCATGCCGATCTGGTGGCTGTGCGCCCAGCTGCCTTTGTGGGGGTATCTGGCGGTGACCGCTGCGGTGATCGCCGTAGGGCCCTATCTGTGCGGCAAGACCTCTGACGATATGCACGTGCATGACCACCCGGGGATTGTCTGGGACGAGATCGCCGGCCTGCTGATTACCATGATTGCAGTGCCGATCACTCCCTGGGGGGCGCTGGCCGGCTTTGTGGCGTTCCGGGTGTTCGACATCATCAAGCCCTGGCCGATCGGCTGGCTGGATCGGCGGGTGGCCGGAGGCCTGGGAATCATGGTTGATGACCTGCTGGCAGGGGTCTATGCCGCGGCCGTGGTGCAATTACTGCTCTGGCAATTTCCTGCCATCTTTACCTGATATCGTTTTGTCACTACCGCTGGCGCCAAAGGGATGGCGCTTCTGAAGGTTAACTTTTAACCTGCAGGAAGATTCATTCGCAAAGGATTTGCAATGTCAAATACGGACCCGCGTTCACGACGGGTGGTGGTGCCCGGGGTGCGCTGGTTGCGCTTCCCGCGACGCCTGGAGGGCGAATACCGGGAGTATCAGTGCCAGGAAGCGGTGGAAAGCTTCCGGGTTAATGCCTTCTATATCCTGCTGCTCTACATGCTGTTGATTAGCGGCATTTACGCGCTGGCGCCGGAGCAGGTCCGTGGCTGGTGGTTGTCCACCTATATCTGGGTGGGGATCATCGTGCTGGTGGCCGGTCTGCTTGCCCAGGTGCGGGCACTGGACCGTTATTTCCCTCTCTATGCCGGCCTCGGCAGCTTCCTCGCTGTGGCGGTATCCGTGGCTATTCCCGGTTTTATACGCGACAGCGGTTCCGTCCAGCTGGCCCATGTCTCGGTGATTTATGCCCTCGTTATTGTCTACGCCATGGTTGGCCTGCGCTTTACCGTGGCGTCACTGGCCGGTTGGGGCGGCGGGTTGGTGGGCGCGCTGATCGCGGAAAAGCTGGGTCAGGGGCTGGACTGGCAGGTGCTGCACCGTACTTATACCGGGATCAGCTTGCTGGGCATGTTCTTGTGTTATTCCACGGAAGTACGCGACCGACTGCTTTTTTTCAACCAACGCCAGCTACTGCGCCAGCAACGTCGTACCCAGGCACTGGCAGAGCGCCTGCACCGGTTGAGCCGGGAAGACAGTCTCACGGGCCTGGCCAACCGGCGTTTTTTTGATGAGGCCTTCGACAGGGAGTGGCGCCGCTGTAAACGCAGCCGGCAGCCACTGACCGTGATGTTGGTGGATGTGGACCGGTTCAAGGCCTACAACGACCATTACGGGCACCTGCAAGGGGATCTCTGCCTGCAAAAGCTGGCGGCGGAGTTTCGCCGCTACAGCCGCCGCGGTGGTGATCTGGTGGCGCGCTTTGGCGGGGAGGAATTCGTGTTGTTGTACCCGGAAACCGATGAGGTGGAAGCGCAGCAGCTGGCCTCCCGACTCTGCCGGTCGGTGCGTTCACTGGCCATTCCCCATGCGGACAATCCGGAGATGCAGGAGGTGACCGTCAGTGTTGGGGCCGCGATGATGATACCCGGTGACCGCCACAGCGCGGGGGATTTGCTGGAAGCGGCGGATCGCGCCTTGTATCTGGCCAAACAAGGGGGTCGGGACGACTGGCGGATGTATGAGGCGCCGCCGCCGGTGCGGTTGGTCAAGGAGTCCAAAAACAGCGATGACCGCTCCCCTTTGTGTTGTGCCTGGAGAGATTTGCTAGCGCTCCCGGGCTTCGCGCAGGGTCTGCTGGCGGCTCAGGCGCTCGCGGATCTGGCGTTCAATGCCGTCAGCATCCAGCCCAGCTTCGGCCAGTAACACGTCCCGCTTGCCGTGATGAATGAAGTGATCCGGCAGCGCCAGGTTGAGCACATCCGCCACCAGACCTTCCGCGTGCAACAGTTCATTCACGGCGGAGCCGGCACCCCCCATTTGCTGATGGTCTTCTGCGGTGACCAGCAGTGCGTGCCCGGCGGTGGCCTTGAGAATGGCGTCCCGGTCCAGGGGTTTCACCCAGCGCATGTCCAGCACGGTGGCATTGAGTGCGTTGGCCGCTTCAAGCGCGGCCGGTACCAGTGCCCCAAAGGCCAGGATGGCAACTTGCTGGCCGTTGCGCAGGGTACGGGCCTGGCCGATGGGCAGTGCGGTCATGGTTTCTTCGATGGTGGCACCGGTGCCGGTGCCCCGCGGGTAGCGCACGGCTGCCGGCCCTTCGTGCAGGTAGGCTGAATAGAGCAGCTGGCGGCATTCGTTTTCATCTGAAGGGGCCGCGATGATCATGTTCGGGACGGTGCGCAGGTAGGCAAGATCGAACACGCCCCCATGAGTGGCGCCGTCTTCGCCCACCAGGCCGGCCCGGTCCAGACCGAAGGTCACGTCCAGGTCCTGCAGCGCTACATCGTGGATCAGCTGATCATAGCCGCGCTGCAGGAAGGTGGAATAAATGGCCACCACCGGTTTTTGATTCTCACAGGCCAGGCCGCCGGCCAGAGTGACCGCGTGTTGCTCACAAATGGCCACATCATGGTAGCGATCCGGGAAGCGGCGGCTGAATTCCACCATGCCGGAGCCTTCACACATGGCGGGCGTGATGCCCACCAGGCGCGGGTCCTGCTCGGCCATGTCGCACAGCCACTGGCCGAAGATATCCTGGTACTTGGGCAGCTTGGGTTTGCTGGGAACGGCCACCTGGACCTTGGGCTTGGGTTCGATCTTGTTGATGGCGTGGTAGCCCACCGGGTCGGCTTCTGCCGGCGCAAAACCTTTGCCCTTGGTGGTGTAAATGTGTAGCAGCTGCGGCCCTTCCAGGTCGCGCAGGTTGCCCAGGGTGCGGACCAGTTCGTCTACATTGTGGCCGTCAATGGGGCCGATATAGTTGAAACCGATGGCCTCGAACAACATGTCCGGGCTGACCATGTTCTTCATGCTTTCTTCCGTGCGGCGGATGAAATCCCAGGCCGCCGGCATGGTGGAAAGCACCTTCTTGCCGCCTTCACGCAGGGCGATGTAACTCTTGCTGGCCCAGATGCGGGCGAAGTAGTTGGAAAGTCCGCCCACATTGTGGGAAATCGACATGTTGTTGTCGTTAAGAATGACCAGCAGGTTGGAGCGCGTATGCGCTGCGTGGCTCATGGCTTCGAACGCCTGGCCAGCGGTCATGGCACCGTCACCAATAATGGCCACGGCACGGCGGTCACTGCCGGCCATTTCCGCGCCCAGCGCCATGCCCAGCGCGGCGCTGATGGAGGTGGACGAGTGGCCCACGCCGAAGGTGTCGTATTCGGATTCGCTGCGCTTGGGGAAGCCGGACAGGCCGCCCGCCTGGCGGATGCTGGTGAGCGATTCCCGGCGCCCGGTAAGAATCTTGTGGGGGTAGCACTGGTGGCCCACATCCCAGACCAGTTTGTCGTCCGGCGTGTGATACAGGTAATGCAGGGCGACAGTCAGCTCTACCACCCCGAGGCCTGCGCCGAAATGCCCGCCACACTGACCTACCGCGTAGAGCAGATATTCACGTAATTCATCGACCACGCGCTCCAGCTGGGAGGCGGGCAGCTGCCGCAGGTCCGCAGGGCTGCTCAGGGTGTCCAGCAGCGGGGTATCGGGTCGCGTCAGCGGAATTTGAGTAAACGTCTTGGGCATAGGGTCATGCAGCCTGATGAGTGCAGGCCAGATAATGGCCAATGGTCGTCAGTGGAAAGCGGAGTAATCAGGGCGTACCGCCTTCCGCCTGAACCGCTAGTATAACTGTCTGGAGGGGTGGTCGTCAGTGGTGGATCAGTGATTCCGGGTAATGATGTATTGCGCTAATTGTTGCAGCGGCAGGGCGCGTGGGCCATAGCCGGCCAGGGCTTGTTGCGCCTGGTCACACAGTTGCCGGGCGCGTTGTTGGCTTTGCTCCAGGCCGAGCAGGGAGGGAAAGGTGCTCTTTTGCAGCTTTTCATCGGAGCCGGAAGGCTTGCCGAGCTGTTCGGTGGCGGCGGTGATATCGAGGATGTCGTCCTGGATCTGGAATGCCAGGCCAATGGCATCGCCAAAGTCGGTCAGGTTGCTGAGCAGGGCGGGATCGTCGTTTTCTGCTGCAAAGTACCCCAGCTGCAGGCTGGCAGTGATCAGGCGGCCGGTTTTCAGATAATGCATTTCTTCCAGTGCCGCCACGGTCTGTTGCTGGCCCTGGGCGAGCATGTCCTGCATCTGGCCGGCGGCCATGCCGTCTACGCCTGCTGCCTGGCACAGGTGTTGAATCAGGGCGATGCGGCTGTCGCTGCGGTAATCACCATGGCAGGCAAGCAGCTCGAAAGCGCGGGTGTGCAGGGTGTCGCCGGCCAGAATGGCGGTGGCTTCGTCGAAGGCCTTGTGGCAGGTGGCCTGGCCCCGGCGCAGGTCGTCGTCGTCCATGGCGGGCAGATCGTCGTGAACCAGGGAATAGGCATGGATCAATTCCACCGCCACCGCAGGCACATCGGCCTGGGCTGCGCTCGCGCCTGCCAGCTGGGCGGCGCCGTAGACCAGTAGCGGGCGAATGCGTTTGCCGCCGCTGAGCGCGGCATAGCGCATGGCCTGGCTGAGTCGGGAAGCTGCACTCTGGGCGGGCAGGTAGTGGTCCAGGGCCTGCTCCAGGCGGGCCTTGGCTGTCTCGGTCAGCTGGTCCAGCGCGATGAAATCGCCGGGCGCGGCCTTGCGGGTTGTATCATTGCTCATTGTCACCACCGGTGAAGGGGGCAGGCTCGGCGCGGTCGTTCTGCTCCAGCAGAATGCGTACCTTCTGTTCAGCCTGTTGCAGGGCCTGTTGGCATTCCCGGGACAGGCGCACTCCTTCCTCAAAGGCTTTGAGGGAATCTTCCAGGGTCAGCTCACCGGATTCCATCCGTTCCACCAGGGCTTCCAGACTGTCCAGCGAGGTTTCCAGCGCGGGGGCTGCGTTTTTTGCCATGAGCGTCTCCTCGGATCCGTCACCGGGACCCCGTCTTTGCTGTGTCTGCCCCTGCTGCGGGCTGTGCTGGCGGCAACAGTAATGCAGCCGCTGTGGTGAATCAATTCCGGGTTGCGAGCCGGCGGGGGGGATGGAACCGGGGCAGGGCAACCGTTCAACTGATTTGATCTATTCTAAGTGATTGATATAAAAAGGGTAAGGCGAGAAGGGAAAAGAGGCAGGGAGGATTGATTCCAAATGGTTCTAACCAGGGGCTTCCGCCCGGTTGCTGCGGCTGATTATATTGAAAGGCCCGCCGGAGCTCGCAGGCTGCTTCTTCCTCTGATCTCCTAAGCTATGGCGTTTCGCTTGCGTCAACCGGCGGGGGATTCTGATTGAGCACCCCTCATGCTGCGCGCATCACGCATCATGTTGTAGAGCCATGCGAATATTTTCCGGATAAGAACAAACAGGCCGCGCCCAGATTTTGAGCGCGGCCTGTTTGGTTTCCGGTGCGAATCACACTACAACGCGTTGTTGTGTCCAGCGTGATGCGTGCCAGCGGCTCTTAAAA
>LWDU01035989.1_pt1 | contig 11318 bp, 9 predicted proteins | sample 727161 | NCBI WGS metagenome assembly LWDU01 (sample SAMN04566230, study PRJNA314399) | hydrothermal vent metagenome | isolation source: deep sea hydrothermal plume seawater | place: Mexico: Gulf of California, Guaymas Basin | collected 2004-07-11 | reverse complement strand
GGTGCAGGTCCGCCAGCACAGTGGCCAGAAAAAACTGAGTCTGCACGGCTGGAGCTTCGGCGGGCTGTTCAGCCTGTGCTACACCGCCCTGGGCAATGACCCGGACATCAAGAACCTGGTGCTGGTCGGTGCGCCTACGGATTATCACCGCAACGGCGCCCTGGGCGGCCAATACCGTGCCCTGAGCCGCCGGGCCAAGTGGATTCGCAAACGCACCGGCCTGCGTATCCATGATGTGCCTGCGGATCTGTTGCGCTCACCGGGTTGGGTAAACAGCCTGGCCTTCAAGCTGACCAACCCCATTGGCAGCCTGCAAGGCTACTGGAGCCTGATGAAGAACCTGCACGACCGGGACTTCGTCGACGACATGGTGGCCTACCCCGGCGGCGTGATTCAGGACATCATCCGCTACCTGTGGACGGACAACGTGGTCGCCCATGGCCAGCTCCCCATGGAGGGAACTGACGGGCACCTGAACCGGGTGACCGCCAACGTGCTCAACATTACCGGCGCCAACGATCCCATCGTCACCCCGGAATGCAGCCAGGCCATGAAACCATTGATTCGCAGCAAGGATAAGACCTTTGTCACCATTGAGGGTGGCCACATGGGCATCCTGGGCAGTGCCGCCGCGCAAAAACAGAGCTGGGGACGCATTGCGGACTGGTTGATCGAGCGGGATTAAAAGCAGCGACGAGCTACTAGTGACTAGCGACAACGCGGGTTAGGCGCGGTGCCTCACGGTGGCCGCTCTGCCCGCGGGATCCAGTTGAAAGTTCAACGTTTAAAGTTGAAAAGGAAACCGGAGCGACACCAGCCTCTCCGTTGGCCCTACTGTAGGAGCCCAACTTGAGGGGCGAACCGAGCGGAGCGAGGCGACAGGAATCCAGGTCTACCCGCAATGTTTCCTGAAACCTGTCGAGCCCAAGGAACTTTTCTGGCTTTACCTATCTGTTTTTCGCAACTCGCAACGCAACTCGCAACTCGCAACTCGCAACTCGCAACTCGCAACTCGCAACTCGCAACTCGTCATATAACCGTCATCCTTACCGCCTAGTCTGAAAGCAGTTTCCGCTGACAACTGTGTTCGCTTTCATGCCTCGCCTGTTGATTCTTTTCCCTTGCAGTCACATGGGCAATCTGCTGATTGCCCTGCCGCATTTACGCGCCATGCTATCGACACATCCGGATGCCTTGTTGGTGGTTGATGCGCGTTACCAAGCATTGGTGGCGCAAAGTTTACCCGGCGAAACACGGCTTCTTCTTTATCCGGAGCAAGCGCTCTCTTCATCCCGACCGTTATGGCAACGGATAAAGCACTACCTGATGTTTGTTCATGCCATGCGACGCTTTCGCGCAGAGCACTGCGTGGACATTGAAGGCGAACAGAAATCCGCCACGCTGAGCCGACTGTCCGGTGCGACAACACGCATTGGCCCACCGCGCCGCCATGGCCACTGGTTCTATAACAAGCCGCTGAAACCGGACTGGCAAGGCCACCGCTGGTACGGCTACGCCAGCCTGAGCCAACCCGCAGCAACCGCGCCAGCGCATTACCTGCCGCTCACCGAATGCCCGGACAGCAACGCACGCATCCGTGCCTTGTTGCCCATGCACGCCGGTGACATCCGCCTGATCCTGCATGTGGGTGCAACCAAGACTTACAAGATGTGGCACGCGGAACAATTCGCCTCCCTGTGCCAACAGGCGCGCCGGGCCGGGCTCACTCCCATCCTGGTCGGGGCCGGGCACAAGGACCGTGTGCAAATCGCCCGCGTGCAATCCTTTCTCTGCGAACCGGTGCTGGACCTGTGTGATCAACTCAACCTGTCGGAACTCATCGCATTGCTGCAACACAGCCAGGCCTATGTGGGTAACGACAGTGGCCCCATGCATTTGGCGGCCGCCTGCGGCATTCCCACCGTCGGTCTGTTCGGCCCCACCAACGACAACCTCTGGCACCCACTCCCACCCCTCGCCCGCGTATTGCGCTGGCAAGCCTGCGCTGCGGAATGCGAGCGCAGCAGCTGCGTGCAGGACAGCTACCCCTGCCTGCAGCGCATTACTGTGAATCAGGTGATGGATACGCTATCGGCCCTGGGCGTCCCTGTCGGCACACAGGCCACCACACCCCGCCGCGCGGTGTGACGCCAAGCGCACTCTTTTAATTAACCCTTCAATAATGGCATTTTCCTGAAGCCGAAAAAAAGAAAACGCAGCCCGTCTCCGGACTGCGTCATTGTCAAAAAATGGATCTGCCTTTGTTGTTGTGGGAATACGTTTTCTGCTTCCGGTTACAGGCCGTCGAACAAACCCGCCAACAAGCCAGTGATCGGCGACAACAAATCCAGCAAGGGAGCCAGCGGGCTCAACAACCGCTCATCCAGCTGCTCCGTGACTTCACGAACCACCGTGAGCAACACCGATGACAAGGCATCGCCAGGCAAGGTGGTGTATTCCTCTGCGCCGGGAATCTGGTTAAGCCACAGCACATCATTCACCAGGTGTTCCAACGTTGCCTGCACCGTACCCACCAGCTGCTCACCGGTGGCGCTGCTATCCAGCATCACCAACTGCTCCAGCGTATTGGCAAGCCCCAGCGACACCGTGGACAACACGGAGGTAAGCCCGGCGAACACGGGCACTTCGCCAGGCACCTGCTCCTCAACGCCATCCAGAATATTGTTCAGGTTGCGCGACAGAGACACCAGCGGCGCAGCAATAAAGGCGATGTCGTCTACCGTGCTGCCGTCGCCGCCCAGGCCCACATCGCCGCTACCCGTACCGACGCCGGCGGCCAGGGCATCAAAGGCGCTGCCAAGCTGGTCAAAGGGTGCCGGCAGGCCACTGGTATCGATGGCCTGCAACTGCTCGGAAGCCGCCAGTACCGCCTGTACCGATTGCGTCATTTCACTGCTGTCGCCTTCCAGGATCGCCGCGGTTGCCGCATCCATGGCATTGAACAGGATGTCGGTACCGGCAATGATCTGGTCGAACACCTGACGCTGTTCTTCCGGCAGGTTGGCCCCCACTTCAGTAAAGCCAGACACCAATGTCTCACGCAGTTCTTTCAACGGGCCGGTGAAGTCCGCATCGAAACCATCCGGCAGCGGCAACGGCAATGCACCATCGCCCAGCGGCTGGCCGGAGAAATCGTTGTTGCCACTGAGCAGCACCATGGGCTGCTTCTCATAACAATGGGTATAGGCCGGCGTCAGCTCACCGCCACTGATGACACCCAGGCCTTCCGCTTCCGGGTCCACCGTATAGGCTTCGATGCAGAGCTGAGCCGGAGCCATGGTTTCGGCATTCGCTTCTACCGCTTTCATCCAGAAAAAGCCGTAGGTATCGCCCTGCTGAAAACGGGCAGCGTTACGTTCCGGGTCATCAATGGAGCGAGTCTTGCCGGCGGCACCGCTCACCACAAATTCCGTGCGCCCACAGGACGGCACAGCATTGAGCACCTGTAAATCGTGGTCATGACCGGCGAAGAAAAAATCGGTCTGGTCGCAGACCGCTTCTTCCATGAACGCCTTCCAGCGCTCACCGGCCAGCACCGGTAACAGTTCACTGGGTACGCCATCGTAGTTGCCCGCGTTACCGTGGCTGCCATTGGACAAGTACGGATGGTGCGCCATGCCAATGCGGAATACTGCATTGGAACCAGCGATGGCATTCACTGCCCAGTTACGCTGGTCAACACCATAGGTGTGATACGCGTAGGCAATATCCGGGTCGGCGAAGCCGCCGGCAATGGGGTTGGAATCCAGTGCAAAGAAATCTACCAGAGGGCGCTCCCCCTGAGAGGTATTGCCCGCACTGTGCTTGAAATAACGATCCGGCATATTCCAGCGGTCGGACAGGCGGCCATCGAAATAGGAGTAATCCACCTGGAATTCGCCACGGGCATTGCCCGCCCCGTCGCCTCCCACGTAACCAGTATTGTCGTGGTTACCCAGCACCATGTAGAACGGCAGCTGTACCGGCTCAAACGGTTTTTCGAATTTTTCCGCGAACTGGGGATCATCCACGCTGGTGACCCCGGACTCATAAATATTGTCGCCCAGCCCGACCACCAGATCGCACCCTGCAAAGGCCATGTCACCGACAAATTCATCCTTGCCGTCACAGACATCGGCTATCGCCTGCCCCACGGCATACTGACCCGCAGAGCCGCTGCCGGAATCGCCGATCACAATAAAGCGTACCGCCGCTGGCGGGTTGCCGACGGTTTCATCACCGCCGCCGTCATCCGGGTCACCGTCCCCTTCACCACCATCACCGGGGCCATTGGGGGTTTCCACATTGCCGCCATCGGCACCGGCATTCACGCCGCCACCGGAGGAGCCTCCTCCGCCACAGGCCGTCAGGGTAATCGCCGCCACCAGGGGTAACAGTTTCCAGTAAGCGCTCATGAGATCACCTCTTCAGTATTCAGCACGGGGGGATGGGAAAATGCGGTACGCAACGTGCGCGGTCGGGATAATGGCTGGTCTTCGATAATGCGACTGTCGCCACTTTTTACCGTCACCACCTTGGTTTTTGCGTTATTGATCTGTCCACGCAAATCGTAGGACTCAATGCTTTGCGCGTAGTAGAACTCACCCTGGGCACGCTGGCGGGTGACATCCACCAGAATGAAGCCGCGGGATTTGGCTTCCACATAACGGATATGCGGATTGGCTACCGGAATCACCACGCCGGCAAGCTCTGCCACGCCTTCCGGAAAACCAGGACTGGTCACCGCCGGGGTGACAAATTCTGCCGCCAACGCCTTGTCGAACAGATCGCCCAACAGCGAGCCGGGATTGCGGTAAATTTCGCTGGCCCAGGAGGTGTGGATATCGCCGGTGAGAATCACCACATTGTCGATATCGTTATCGTCGATGTGGTTCAGAATTTTCAGCCGATCCGCCGCGTAGCCATCCCATTGATCCATGTTGATGGCAGACAGATTGCCACGCAGTTGCGCATGGCGTTCGCTCAGCGAAGGAATCTCGGCAATATTGAGTTGCGCAAACATCACCTGCTGACCGATGAAGCGCCACTGGCTGTTCGATTCACTCAAGCTGTTGAGCAGAAAATCCATCTGCTGCTCGCTGATCAGGTGTCGATCTTCGTCGTTACGGCCCGGATCGGCGGGTATGGTCAACTGCTCATCGCGGCCTTCCAGCCGGGTATCCAGCATGGTCAGATCAATCAGGTCACCGAAGGCAAAGTTGCGGTAGATCACGCTGTGATTACCTGGCTCACGGGGCCGGATCGGCAACCATTCGAAGTAGGCCTGTTGGGAAATCTGTTTGCGGGCAGCCCAATCCCCTTCGGTCAGCGGATCATGATTGCCCGCACCGTCGCGGTAGCTGTTGTCAGTGGATTCGTGGTCATCCCAGACAGCAATCATCGGGAATTGCTGATGCACGGCCTGCAGATCTTCGTCGGTTTTATACTGCGCATGGCGTTGACGATAATCCGCCAGGGTGATCATTTCGTGGGGAGGCTGCGGATCGCGCTCGGGGAAATCACCGTACTCTCCGGCCCCGTACTCGTACAGGAAATCGCCAAGGTGCAAGACAAAATCCAGATCCGCATGATTGGCCACGGCCCGGTATACGGAGAAAAATCCGTAGGGATAGTTGGAGCAGGAAACCACCGCAAAACGGGCCCGGTCGATAAACGTTTCCGATGCGGGGAAGGTCCGGGTCCGCCCCACAGGGGAGACTTGATCCCCCACTGAAAACTGATAGTAATACCAACGGTCAGGCTGCAGCCCCGTGGCATCCTGCTTCACGCAGTAGTCGCTGGACGCACTGGCGGTGGCGGTATAGCTCGCCACCGTTTGCTGCATGGCCAGATCACTGGCCACAGTCACGGTGACAGCCACATCCTCACCGCTATCCAGATCCGGAGTGACGCGGGTCCAGAGAATCACCCGGTCAGACAGTGGATCACCGGAGGCCACCCCATGCAGGAAAGACACGCCGGGCAGAGCGTCCGGGGCATCCGGTTCGTCCGGCAGACTGGGTGTAGGCGTATTGGCCGGCGGCGCGGCTGAAGAGCTGCTGCCACCACCACAACCCGCCAGTGATAGCGCGCCCCCCGCGCCCAGTGCCTGCACCAGGGTACGTCGTTTGCGATCCATGAGAATTCCCCCTAACCATAAAAGGCCATCGCCCTACGGCAACAGCACGTCAAGATTAGGCAGGAAATTGCACGGAAACAGTGGACCTTGGGTAGTCGCACTGTAGTGCTATGTAGCCCCCTGTAACCGCCCAGTTAAAGGTGACAAAACGAGGAAAGCAGCAGGAAATTTCAGTGATTGTGCCGATCAGACCAGCGCAAAGGCACCGGGTAAATGCTGACGCAGGGTGAGCAGATTTTCTTCCTGCACCGCCATCTCACCAAAACAATTGGCCATGGTGCCGGCGTACCGCAGGCCATCCTTTTCAATGGCCTCTGCGGTCAGCAAGGCGTGATTGATACACCCCAGCTTCATGCCGACAACCTGGATCACCGGCACATCCAGCTCCTTGGCCAGCCCGGACAACATTTCTCGACTGTTGAGCGGCACGCGCCATCCGCCGGCGCCCTCAATCAGAATCAAGTCCGCCGGGTGGGCACTCAAGGCACCCCGCACATACCCCACCAGCCGGGACAGGCTGATATCTTTTCCCTCTTGCTGGGCAGCGATATGTGGCGCTATCGGCGCCTTGAATGCCACCGGGTTGACCATCTCGTAGGGCAGCTTCACTGAACTGGCCGCCATCAACTGCAGGGCATCTTCATTACGCCACCCATCCGGCGTCTCATCACAGCCTGCAGCAACCGGCTTGAGCCCATAGCAACTCAACCCGGCTTCCCGGGCCCGCTCCAACAGGCGACAACTCACCCAGGTCTTGCCGACTTCAGTGTCGGTGCCGGTGACAAAGAAGATGCCCTTGAGGGCGGGGAGCGGTGGTTTTCGATTATCCATGGGATCTCTGCTCAAAGTTTGGGAGCCATTTTCGGATCAGTTGAAAGTTTAAAGTTCAAAGTTGAAACGCGGATACTGCATCAGTAACAGAAACGCCATACCCGCGCCTGCAGGTTTGTGCGCGGATTCAAAGACCTCAAAACCCAACAACCTTTGGCGCGCTTTTTAACTTTGAACTTTAAACTTTCAACTCAACGCTTCTCCGCTTCCAGAAACAATACATTCCAGGTCAACGGCAGGCCCTGTTGCGTTCGCCGGGTTTCATATTCTTTCACCATGGCCTGCCAGGCATTCTTGCCGGTAAGACCGGAGGCGCCGCTGACATGATCCGCGCCGGTGGCCTTGAGCCGACGGGCGATGGCCTTGACCGAATCGTAGTATTCCACCATCACCTGTTGCTGCAGCTCAGCATCGACAAAGCCCGCCTGCAGGGCGGCGCTCTGCCAGTCGTCAAACCCCGGCAAGGCGTTCACGTGGGGGCGGCGATTAACCGCCTGCCAGCTCTGCTGCAATTCGTGCAGGGAACCTGCCAACGGCACCGCCAACAACAAGCGCCCCCCGGGAGACAACACCCGGCCAACCTCTTTCAGGACCGCATGGGGATCACACCATTGCAGGGCAAAACAACTGAATACCAACCCCTGGGAGGCGTCGCTCACCGGCAACTGTTCCGCATCCGCACAGAGAGGCTGATAGCGCTCATTAAACCGCCCACGCTCTGCGGCTTCGTGCAGCATGGCCCGCGACAGGTCCACCGCCTGCCAATGAGCCTCGGGCAACACTTGCTGCTGGGCCCGGGCAAAAGGTGCCGTGGCACATCCCAGGTCCAGCGCCGCATTCACTGGCAACCGCTGCGGCAACCGCTGCACCAGCGAACGGCCCACCGCCAGCTGCAAAATCGCATGCTCGTCATAGCTGTGCGCCGCCCGGCTGAAGTGGTCGCTGACCGCATGTTTATCCAGAGCGGACGCAGCCATCTCAAGCGACCAGTCGATATTCGCGATAGAAGTCATAAACCGCTCTCGTAAACGTCTCCGGTGCCGACAGGAAAGGCACATGAGCCACCTGCTCAATCAGGGCAGTGCGGCCGTTATGAATCAGCGGCTCGCTGGCCGCCATGGCCGCCGCCGGGACAATATGATCGTTCTCGCCAAAGACCATCAACACCGGCATGTCCAGCGCCGGCAAGACCGTTCGCATGTCTGCCTCGCGCAGAATGTCGAGACCACTGCGCAAGGCTTTCGGCGCGGGCAGCCCACAGAAATAAAGGATTTCCTTGAGCCGCGCCGTATCCTCGCGCATGGCTGCACTGCCCTTGCAGTTTAATGCGAGAAAACGCACCAAAGTGCCTTCATTATCTTCGTCGAACATTTCGGCAAACTTGCCGAGAATGTCCGGCCGCATGGCCGTATCCCAGCCCTCACCGGTCGTAAACCGCGGCGAGGTGGCCACCGTGACTACCGACTGCACCCTTTGCGCCGCTTTCCCGGCCATGGCCAACGCCACCAGCCCGCCCAGCGACCAGCCCAGCACGTGGGCCCGCTCCGAAATCCAGGGTGTAGTCCCCGTTGGGCATGGGGCTCTGCCCCATGCCGGGCAGGTCCACCACGGTGACCCGGAACCGTTCCAGCAAAGCCGGCACGATGTCGTCAAAGACAATGGCATGCAGCCCCCAGCCATGAATCAGAACGATGTCCTGCGCCTCGTCATCATTCACACCCGTGGCTTTGTAGGTATTGTGAAAGGGAATCAGTTTGGGCATAGCAATCCTGGTCAACTTGATGCCTGGCGCAGTGCGCCCGGCACAATAAAATCCAATAACGGGTCAGGCGTTCGCCAGCGCCAGCAGCAGCGCATCCACATCCTCAAGCTCATGGGCGGCTGACAGCGTTACCCGTAAGCGAGCCTCACCTTCCGGCACCGTGGGCGGGCGAATGGCCGTGATCAGCAACCCCTTTTCCCGGAGCGCACCACTGAGTGCCATGGCGTCGGCATCACTGCCGATCAGCAATGGCTGAATCGGTGTGCGCGACGGCATCAGGGTGTAGCCCTGCTCACTGGCACCGTGTCGAAAACGGGCAACCAGTTCTGCCAGCTTCTCCCTGCGCCAGTTTTCCTCACGGGACTTGTGGAGACTGACCCGTGTGGCCGCCGCCACCGCGGCCGGCATGGCCGTGGTGTAGATAAACGTGCGGGCGAACTGTATCAGGGTTTCGATCAAATCATGGCTGCCTGCCACAAAGGCGCCGCCAGTACCCAACCCCTTGCCAAGCGTTCCCATGAGGATCTGGGTACGCGGGTTAACTCCCTGGGCAAACAACGACCCTCGCCCTTGCGGGTCGAGCACGCCAAGGCCGTGGGCATCGTCCACCATCAGCCAGGCATCGTGAGTTTCACAGGCATCGGCGTAGGCCGCCAGCGGCGCTTCATCACCATCCATGCTGAAGATGCCATCGGCCACCACCAGTTTGCGACGGGCATCGCTACGCTGCAGCTGACGGCTCAGGGCATCGGCATCATTGTGGGCAAAGCGCCGGAAGCGGGCCCCGCTGAGCAGGCCGCCGTCCAGTAGCGAAGCATGATTGAGGCGGTCTTCGAATACGGCGTCGCGCTTGCCCAGCAAGGTATTCCGGCGAAGTGTCCAGATTGTGGTTGTAGTAATCCAGGCCCGCCTCGGCCAGCGCCTCTTCCAGATCCTGATGCGGACGCTGATGACCGCAAACCAGATGCGACGCACCACTGCCCACGCCCCAGTCCCGTGCCCCCTGCCGGAACGCCTCGATAACATCCGCATCGTTGGCCAGGCCAAGGTAATCGTTACTGCAGAAATTCAGGTACTGCTGACCGCCCACAACCGCATGCCGGCCGCAGGGGCCGTCCATGATTTGCGGCTGGCGATAGCGGTGCTGCTCACGGCGGGCCGCCAGGTCGGCGGCCAGATCAAAGCCCACAGGCGAGCCTCAGTGCTCGGTGGCGGTGGGCCGACCGGTGTCCTTGTCCAGCACATGCTTGGCGGCCCGCTTACTGTCCAGGGCGTTATAGAAAAGCCCGGCTTCCTCCGCTTGCTGCTCGGACACCTGCGCCTGGATGGCTTCTTCATGGGCTTCGTCGGACGCTTCGTGACGCGGATCCAGCGGGTGAATCCCCAGCCGCTTGAACAGACGCTGGTCGTGGTTGGCTTCCGGGTTATCGGTGGTCAGCAAACGTTCGCCATAGAAAATGGAGTTGGCACCGGCCATGAAGCACAGGGCCTGGGCTTCGTCGTTCATTTCCTGACGACCCGCAGACAATCGCACATAAGATTGCGGCATCAGGATCCGGGCCACCGCCACGGTGCGCACAAATTCGAAGGGGTCCAGATCGTCCACATCCGCCAGCGGCGTGCCTTCAATCTTTACCAGCATGTTGATGGGGACAGATTCCGGATGGTGCGGCAGGTTAGCCAACTGCTGAAGCAGGCCCACCCGATCATTGCGCTCCTCGCCCATGCCGACGATACCGCCGCAGCACACCTTCATGCCCGCGTCGCGCACATTGGCCAGGGTGGACAAACGATCATTGTAGGTCCGGGTGGTAATCACCTGCCCGTAGTATTCCGGCGAAGTGTCCAGATTGTGGTTGTAGTAATCCAGGCCCGCCTCGGCCAGCGCCCCCGCCTGACCTTCATCGAGCATGCCCAGGGTCATGCAGGTTTCCATGCCCAGGTCTTTGACCTGACGGATCATGTCCAGCACATAGGGCATGTCCTTGTCGCGGGGGCTGCGCCAGGCGGCGCCCATGCAAAACCGGGATGCCCCGTTCTGCCGGGCAGCCTTGGCTTCTTCCACCACCCGGGACACTTCCAGCAATTTCTCTTTTTCCAGCTCGGTGTTGTAGTGACCGAGCGCCGGTCTTGATCGACAGCAAGGTGCTCACCTGCACCGCATTGGGATCGAAGTGGGCCCGGTGCAGCGCCGCCGCCTGGAAGATCAAGTCGTTGAACGGCAGGGCAAACAGGGCGTCGATCTCACTGCGTTTCCAGTCATGGCGTACAGCCATGTCCGTGGATGGCGATTGGGCGGTGCTGGCGATGGCGGGCATGCTTCATTCTCCTCGGGTAACGTCAGCAGGCTAAGGAGCCCCATGGCACCTGTCAACCTGAAAGCCGCAACAAAAGTTTACTGCAGTCTACTTTTTGATCACATCAGCCCCTCGCCCTGTACTCTCTGCGGCCAATCAAAAAGTGGGGCCTTGTGCGTTGATTGCCTGCACCTGCTGGCCCGGCTGACTGTACCGGTTTGCCGTTGCGGGATCCCCCACGGCAACGAACAACCCGTCGAGGCGGATTCTGTGCCGCCACTGTGTGGGC
>LWDU01036308.1_pt1 | contig 11323 bp, 10 predicted proteins | sample 727161 | NCBI WGS metagenome assembly LWDU01 (sample SAMN04566230, study PRJNA314399) | hydrothermal vent metagenome | isolation source: deep sea hydrothermal plume seawater | place: Mexico: Gulf of California, Guaymas Basin | collected 2004-07-11 | reverse complement strand
CCTTTGGGCGGCATTTGAATGTCGCCGTCGTAGTGCAACGTCTCAATCAGCAGACTCTTACTGGCGTCTCCGGGAACAAGGGCGGGGCCGCTGTCGCCGCCACGTTTCAGGTCCGTGAGCGTATCCAGACGCAGACTGCCGTGCACAGTCTTTGCTTTGCCGGAATGGCACGAGTAACACCGCCTGCTGAGCAATGGCCGAATGTTCTTTTCGAAGTACTCGAAGTCGGATGCGTTGAATTTTGAATCCTCAGCAACTGTGCTGGAAACCATCGCGAGAACCAGAAGTGAGGCTATTCTCATCAAGCTCATGTGGGGGTCCAACGAAAAGCGTCGTCTGGTTTTTCACCACGATAGGGTTTGTTGCGGGAAATCATCATGGCGAGAATTGTTTGGCGGGTTGCGTGCAGTTTATCAACCTCGGCGTGTCAAATCCCGCTCGTAGTCGCGCGTACCGGAAATCGTCCATGGTCCCCGGTGGGGTTTGACTGGAAATAGGCATTGCGACAATAACATATTTCCCGGGAAATATGGGATAACATAAAGCCTTTGGTCCAAATGGTTTGCGGAGATCGTTGCCTGTGTCTGGTCCATCAACTACAAGAAAACGGCGGACAGTCCGCGGAAAGCCCGTTTCTATAATGAATCGTTGACGAAACGTGGTCCTGGGGCGATAATGGTGCGTTCGTTGCGGCCATCGTCGTGACGACCGTACTGAATCCGTGTTTGATCAACATCAAAGCGCGGCATGTTTTGATATGGGGACGGGGATGTCTTGTAGTTTTCTGCCGGGAACGCTGATGATTGTTGCCACCATGGCGATGTCCGGCGCTGCGTTCGGACAGGACACACATGGACATAAGCACCTCCCCATCACACTTCACTCAAGACCCGTGATTGAGCGGCTTCCGCTTCGAGTCGTCGATCCCGTCGACGTAGCGCTCACGAACTTCGGGGACACTTTGGTTGCTGACCGAGTGGGCAAAGTTTTGTTCCGAATCGATTCCGCCGGAGAAGCCAGCCTTATTGGTCGGGAACTGGACGGGTTGAACCGAGTCGTTGATTCTCCTCAGATGGGGGCTCATGTACTGCTGGCGAGTCGGGGTTCGGGACGTATTGTCCGAATGACCCGGACGGGAGTTCAGCACGACGTCGCTTACCTGCCTTTTGTCCCGGCAGGATTGGGGGCGAATCCGCTGGATGGCAGTCTGTATACGACGAACAGCAGGACCGGCGAAGTCTTCAGAATCACGGCTGAGGGCCAAAGAGTGCCCATCACCACTGTCTCCGAACCAACCAAAGATCTGACCGTCAACGCGATGGGGGCCACGATCAGCGTGCTGCTGAAGAGCGGCAAAGTGGTGTCGGTGGGCGTCGGCGGTAGCTCAGAAACTATCGGTTACGTGCCGGCAACGGCAACTCGCCTTACGTACCACCCGGGCGGGTTTTTGGTCGCCTTGTGCGAAGATACCACCGGTAAAGCCGTGTTGCTGAAGCCCACGGATACACGTGAGCAACAGCCAGACACGTTTGCGGGAGCCCCACGCGGAACGCAGGCGATGGCATTCGACAAGCTTGGAAACCTGACGCTGGCCAATCCGGATTTGCGAGCCATTACCCGAGTCACCAGCCGTTTTCAGCAACGGTGCGATGACTGTGGAAAAATGATGCTGATTAAGCTCTCAACAGAGACGCCCGCTACGCAAAAAGCCACACGTCGCTCTTTTTGACGGCTGTTGGACCTCTCAGCTGGTCGACGAACTGCTCGCATCACGTCATAATGCTGACGGAGGTGTGCCATTCATCTTCGATCTACTCCCATGCTCATCCTGCCGATTCCGGCTACAGCGTTTCACGCTGACTTGTGGCCGCGAAGAACGCTCTTCGATAGTAGTTTCGTTACTCCCACGAGCCAGCATCGTCTACACACAAAATAAATTGCTCTAAGGTCAACCGATGTCGTCGCCAGTCGTAACTCCTGATCCGAACGAAGTCTATGAAGATCCGCTGGACTTGATGGGTGAAATTGAGGAGCTGAAAAAGGAAAAGGACGCCAGCATCCTGGCTCACTTCTACGTCGATGGAGACATCCAGGACATCGCTGATTTCACCGGCGACAGCCTGAAGCTGGCACGGGACGCGATTAAGGTGAAATCCTCAACGATCGTGTTTTCCGGTGTTCATTTCATGGGTGAGTCAGCCAAGATCATGAGTCCGCAGAAGCGTGTCTTGATTCCCGACATGCTGGCCGGTTGTTCTTTGGCAGAAAGCTGCCCGGCCGATCAGCTGGCCGCGTTTCAGGAGCAACTGCGAGCGGATGGTCGCACCTTTGATACAGTCGCGTACATCAACACGTCGGCCGCAGTGAAAAGCCTGTGTGACTGGATTGTGACCAGTGGCAACGCTCGTGACATCATCGAACGCGTCCCCGCAGACCGTGAAATCCTGTTCGTCCCCGACCAGCATCTGGGCAGGTATCTGATGGAAGTCAGCGGACGGAAAATGATTCTGTGGCCAGGTTCGTGCATGGTTCACGAAATCTTCAGTATTCAGGATCTGATCCGAGCCAAACGGAATACTCCTGGCAGCGTCGTGATCGCCCATCCGGAGTGTCCTCAAAATATTCTCGAGCTCACCGACTTCATCGGCGGCACGGAAAAGATGCGGCAGTACGTCATGTCGATTAAGGATCCGACGACATTCCTTGTGGCAACAGAATCGGCCATGATTCACGCGTTCGAGAAATCAGCTCCGCAGCACACATTCGTGCCCGTTCCTGGCATCATGACGTCCACCGGTGAAACATGTGCCTGTAACCGATGCCCGCATATGGCCCGCAACACGCTGCAGAAAGTCCGTGACTGTCTGAAGAACGAATCGCCGGAGATCGAGTGGAAGGACTACTTCCAGAAAGCTCGCGACGTACTCGACCGCAGCCTGCTGCAGTAACCTGAATTTGCGTGACCAATGCTCAGCGCGCGTCGGACGCGGTAGCGGCCGGGGAGGGACCCTCTCCGGGCCTGATAGCCCGACTCTCCCGCGAGCGGGAGAGTTAACAGGTGAATCGAAAGGTTTGCAGACGCTTCGATCAGAGTCTTCCGACTACGATTTCAGGACTTCGTCGAACAGCGGGAACGCGATTCTGCCGCTCCATTCATGACCGCCTTCAAAGCGGTCGAAGTGCAGATTGCTGCCGGCGCCCATGGCCTCGTACACGCGCCGCAGCCGTCCGCGAAACACCTCGTCCCACTTCGGCACGATCAGGCTGTCTTTGGAACCGGTTTCCCAGACGCAGGGTCGCGGTGCGATCAATGATCCGATTTCTGAGTAGTCTCCGTACTTAAGCAGTCCCGGGACGATCTGCGAGCCGCAACTGTGTCGGAGCGTCATTCGTTCCTGCATCAAGTTCAACGCCCCGCTGACGGCCGCCACTCGCACCCGTTTGTCAATGGCCGACACCATCATCGTCATGCGGCCGCCGTACGATAGTCCGGCACAACCGATCGCGTCGTCGTTCACTTCCGGGCGGCTCTGCAGCAAGTCAATCGACCAGCGCAGGTCTCGCACGTTGGCCGTGATCGGCAGCTGGCCCAGCGCCTGCATCCGGACGAACGTCACCGCACACGGGTCGTTACCTCGGTACGCCGCACTGTCCACGCGGCGGCCAAAGGGAATCATGCAGGGTGCGGCCACAACGTAGCCCCGTTTTGCGAACTGCACTCCGTAATCATAATTCAGCTTCGCGATATGCTCGGCCGCACCCTCCTGCTCACGACGTCCGACAATCGCATCGTTGCCAAACGGTCCATGACCATGCACACATAGCACGGCCGGAGTCTGCTGTCCGACAGATAATCCCTTCGGTACCAGCAGATAGACCGGCAACGATGGAACGCCTTCCGCGTTGAGCAACAATTCGAGTCGACTGTATTCGTCGAACTCGACTCGATTTTCTTCAACGATCGTCCACTTCGCAGGCGGCGTGGAATCACCCATTAATTCGCCGAGCTTCGTCTGAAACCTATCCTGCCACGCCCGACACTCGTCCGCGGTGTGACCGCGAAACTGCAGTGACAATTCGGCCTTTCCCATCGCCGCCGCCAGATCGCGATCGACAATTCCGGCCGAGTCATCAGCGCGACCAAACGATGGAGAAAGAATACTGGCCCCGGCACCAAGCAAAGCCCGTCCGAGGAAATTCCGGCGTGGAAGTGGCAACGGTGCAAAACATGAATGCATGGCAGTGACTCCAGGCTGTAATCGACAGTGTTACTGCCCACAGCATATACAATTCCGGGCCTGGAAAAACCAGGCGGATTCGTGCAAACTCACGACATTCAATTGCTCGATGGAAGGGACGGCAGATCCGTTCGACCGGGAGCGTTTGTCAATTGGATTCAAAAATGACCGACGACATGGACATTTATGCCGCGGAACATAATCCGTTTCAGGCGCCGCGGGCATGGTTTGACAACGACTGGCCTGCAGATCATCCGGAGGCCATACGTCGAAAATATCTGTCTCACGAGGCCTCTGCAAAATCAATTGGTACGCTTCACCTTTGCGGGGGCCTTGTCTGCATCCTGATATCGATTGGTCTGTGGTTCGTGCAAATGCAGCCATCGAGTCTCAACGGCCCCATCGTTGTCTCGGCGGTGGTTGGTGTCGCGATGTTCTTTCTTGCGGTATCGGCAAACCGCCTGAAACGCTGGTCTCGTTTCCCATCGGCGGTGCTGGCGGTTGCGGTGGGATTGGCGGCATTCATCGTGGGAATCCCGATCGCTGTGTATTTTCTGTACGTCATGTTCGGTGCCAACGGTCAGATGGTGTATTCCGACGAATACCGCGAAATCATCAAACAGACACCACATATCAAGTACAGGACGCCGGCAATCGCCTGGACAGTTCTGTTGCTGCTGATCGGCCTGATTGGTCTGGGCGTTGCTGCCTCTGTGTTTGGGCCGTAGACGAAGTACGGCCGAGTAGGGTGTGTGCTGGCACGCACCACGTTACTCGGCCGATTTTATTCACCGTTCCAGCCCGGCTCAAATTGCTGTGTTTTCCGACTGTGATCCCGATGAAATCTGTGGTGCGATTGTAGCGGTAGATGTGTGCGAGCGCAGCTTTGTCATCGCAACGGAGAAGATTCACCCGGACTGGTGCGCGCGAGCACACACGCTACTGTTCCGGACCGGGGGGCATCAGGGGACTGACGTCCCCCGCTCGCCGCGACGCAATTGATCGGTCGGCACATATACCTGCAATGACTGATCGATCAATTGCCTGCGGCCGTATCTGACTTCTTTTCAACACGTTTGAACACTGTCTCAGCGCGTTTAAATGCCTCAGCCGAGACTTTCTGTTCGAAGTTCGCAGGCCTGGAAAGGAGTGATTCGATCCGGCGATCGATGATCCGGTCTTTCAACTGCTCCTTTTGTCGGACTCGCCGTTCGAGGTCCGCGAGGCGGGCTTTCAGGAATTCGATTTCAGCCAGCTGTAATCGTTGTTGTACATCGAAATCTTCCTGCACGGTTTGCTTCAGAGCAGCAAGATCCTTTCCCGCTGAGCCGTCTTTCAGGTATTGCTCGGCACGGGAAATGGCTTTGTCCTGCAACGATTTGCTGCGGTCCAGCAGTTGCTGAGAGGACATTTGTTTCAGCATTTGCTCGGCGGCTGTCACGCTTCCTTTGCTGCCTTTCAGGACCATGACGCCGGCTGGTCCGACCTCCATTTCGACAGATTTCCTGCCTGCCTTCCGGCTTTCCGTGGCTTTCAAAGGGTTGTCGGCCGGCCGCTCGGCATCCAGTATCTTCAATATCTCCATCACTTCGGCCTGCTTTTCATCTGCTGCCCAAACGAGTAACGAATTGGTGCGATTGTCCGCGATGACTCGAATTTCTGTTTCGGCCGGAAACAACTGCTGCACGAGTTTCAGTGCATCAACAGCCTGTGTATGACGCAGAGAGTGAACGATGAAACGGCTCGTTTTCGGTGGCCCGGTGTTTTTTTTGCTTGTCGGCGGCTGCCTGCTGGGCGTAGCGTCGCCAGCACTCCTGGCCGAGCTGAATCCTCTCCGGCTGGAAGACGTAAAACCACCAGAAAACCCATACCGCCGAGCGGTGCTGTCGTAGTCAAATTTTTCGAGGACTGCCGTTTTCAGAGGTTTCGACCAACCCGCTGCCGGTTCCAGGTCCAGGTCCGGTTTCTGCTCATCAGCGTATGCGACGATGATGATTGGGAACGACGAATCGTTTTGGCTGGATTTACTCTTTGAATAATCGAACTCCGTCAGCCCGCCACCGGAGCTCATTCCTGAACTGCCCATGAGCATTCCGGCGCCGCCCATCCCGAGTGCCACTCCGCGGGAAGAACGTTGTTCGGTGGTCCAGAAACGCAGGACTGCAACTTCACTGGAGTGCAGTTCGAAACGACTTCCAAAGTGGTCAGATCCGATTTGCCTGCGGTTAATGCGTTTCGTTCGAGTCGGCCATTCTGTTTCAATGAACTGTGTGTAGTGTCTGTCGCAGATGACAGAGTTTTTCTTTCCCTGGTTAACCCCGACACCCACGGACCACGAGCCGGTCTGCTTTGCGAAGGGGCCGTAATCTCCGGTTTGACGAGCTTTGACGATGGGGATGGACAGGTCCGGAACACCGACCCTCTCTAACACGTATGGGGCCATCGTTTCCGGTTCAGATTCAACAATCGCGATGTTCTGCTGCAGCCCTAACTTCGTCAGCAGGCCTGTGAGTTTTGACATGTCTTTCGTATTGAAAATTGCGGCGCGGTTGTCCGGAAACAGCAGCGTTGGCGCCGCTTGTTCCAACTTGCCGCCCAACGCAGACAGGTCGACGTCTTTGTAGAGTTGCCTCAGTTCTTCAGCGAATTTCTCGTGCTTCAGCAGCTGTTCCGACTAATCATTCCTGATAAGGGCAATGGTGACCTTAAATCTGCGTTTGGACGGTGCCGGGTCAGGTTTGTCGGCTGTCGGCTGTGGTGGAGCCGGTGCATCAAGCTTCCGAATTAACGAAGCCACTTCCGAGTGCTGCGACTCAGTGGCCCGCACGAGAATCCGCCTTGCCTGAGCTTCGTCTCTATCGATCTGCACGCCAGGCAGCTGCAGAGCCATCAGCGTCTTAGTGATTTGTCCGGAGTCTGCAGTCTTGAAGGTGTAGGCTTCCAGATAGGTGTCTGACGTGGAACGCGTCAACGGCTGTCCACTACTGCTGGCCGTTTTATCTGTTGTTGTCGCTGCAGTCGCCGGATCAGCGGCTGGTGTCAGATCAGAAGTCGGGGTGGATTCCTGAGCCAGCAACGTCAGGCAACCTACGGCCATAGCCATCAATGTTCGTAACAGCATGATATTTCCTTTTCAAGATTATCGTGGGTCACAAGAAACGCGATCAGGGGGCGGTCAGTGGCGTTGCCGAATCACGCTCAGGATTCTGTGTTTGAATGATCTGCAGCGAGATTTCGTCCAGTCTTTCCACAGCGATGCGAATCGATGCCAGTTCCACCGTATTGCCGTCGTCCCAATCCAGCAGGCTGTCATCGACAACGGCCATTGACGATTCTTCCATCGCAATAATTGGCGCTGAATCGCTTGAAATTCCTTCTGCGGAAGCGACGGTTGATTTTGACTGCTCTTCCGATGTGCCCTGTGAGCCCCATTCATTCACTGCGATCGCCACAACGCCAACCAGGGCGACTGCGCCGGTTGCCAGCAGCCACGGCTGCGCAATTCTTCCAAGTGGAATTGAATTCGCTTTGTGGGGCAGCTGCTCCGGCAGTCTAAAATCGTTCGGTTGCTGCACGTGAGCGAGTCACTGGCCCAGCAGGTCGGCCACTTCATGAGCCGTCTGAAACCGATTCGCCGGGTCCTTCTGGTGCAGCCTCACAATGATCTCACACAACCACTGCGGAATGTCCGGATTAAGGTCGCGAATCGAATGCGGCTGAGCGTCCGTGACCTTTCTCAGAATTCCCCAGCTGGTATCGGCTCGAAACGGTGGTCGCCCCGTGCACATCGTGTACAGCACACTACCCAGACTGAACAGGTCACTGCGGTGATCGATGGCGGCCCCTTCTGCCTGTTCGGGTGACATGAAGTATGGCGTCCCGACGATGACTCCACTATGAGTCAGACTGGCATCGTCGGCCGCACGAGCCAGACCAAAATCCGTCAGCAGTACTCGTTCCGTGGTTCCGTCCAGCAAAATGTTGGCCGGTTTCACGTCGCGATGGACCAACCCCTGATCGTGCGCCGCCGAAAGCCCGCCGGCCGTCTGCATCCCCAGCCTCAGGATCTCCACGACGCTCAGTGCGCCGTGTTCGTCAATACGGCGTTGCAACGACGTTCCTCTCAGATAAGGCATCACCAGATACGGCAAGCTGTGTGATTCATCCACGCCGTGAATGGCAATGACGTTGTCATGCACGACAGCCGCAGCCGCCTGGGCTTCGCGGCCAAAGCGTTTCTTAGCGGCTCCACTGGTGGCAAGATGAGGTGCAAGGATTTTGATGGCCACGTAGCGATTCAACGAACGATCAAAACCTTTCAGCACAACTCCCATGCCGCCGGCACTGACCACACCTGCAATTTCGTAACCGCCCAGCCGCCCCAGCATCGCCGGATCGTCGGTCGGATCCAGCCAGGCAATAATCTGACGGATGTCCGTTGGAATCGCGTCGGCTTCTGCATCATCGGCGGTGGACTGTCGAGATTGCGACATCATCGCTGTGGGACCAATTGCATTGCTGGCCGTGCCGACGATTTCAAACTCGTCATCGGTCAGGAAATCGCTCGCATCCTCCCACCACGTGACATCAGCCGCCGACTGATGCAGCTGTTGACGACATTCATCGCACACTTCCAGATGCCGTTCCGCAGCAAGCTGTTCTGCGTCTGTCAGGTCGGAGTCAAGGAAACGCTGCAGTTGTCCCGGCTCAAAATGTGTTGTTTCAGCATTCATCGAAGTCTGCTTCCAATTCCGAAACGCGTTGCCTTAATCTTCGCATCACCCGCGATCGAGCTGCATAAATTGAACCAATGCTGCGTTTCAGCTGATCCGCCACGTCAGCCACTGGAGTTAGATCTACCGCAGTCAGCCAGAACGCCATCCATGTGGTTTCCCCAAACTCAGAACGAATGTCTTCCGCTACGCGGCGAAATAACTGTCTTCTTCGTTCCCGTTGAATCTCGCTATGCGTGGCCTCGTCTGATGCGGGCAGATGTTTCAGCTGCTGAATCAAGCTGCTGCCACCTTGAGCGACATCCGGTTTGACCTTTCGCAGGTGATCAATAATCGCGTTGCGAGTCACCGTCGACAGCCATGCCCGAAAGCGACCTCGCTCCGGATCGTGTTGCCAGTCACCCATTTTTGCAGCGACCGATGTCAGGACCCTCTGAGTCAGATCCTGAGCATCTGCATCCTGCAGGCCTCGCCGGCGAGCCATTCTGTAAATGACAGGACGATAGATGTCAGAAAAATCCAGCCATGCATCGCGATCCAGCGGATCTTTCACCCGGATCAACAAACTGGCTTGTGTGTCAGGAATGCCGTTCAAGTCTTTCTCCTGAACAGTTACACGGATCGAATGACAGTATTTGACACAGAAACCCGTGGAATTGAAAAAGTTGTCTGCGAAACCGCCGTCCACTGCGATTCCTTAATTGATTCGCGTGCCGGGGCAGCAACTTGAGCACAAAGATTCGGGCATCTGGCACTCGCCGGACAGAATTTCCCCGGCTGCGGCGGTCCGGACAAACCGGGACGTACAGTGAGCAGAGTTTCGGTCACGCCGATCGTTCCTACTTCACTGTTGATCTCACCCGAAATTCACCGACATCTGTCGGAAGTGTCGCGACGTCGTGAATTTCGGATTCGATGCGAAACTTGCCGCTGGCGATGTACTGTTTCCGGCCTTCCTGCGAAAAGAAAATCTGATAATAGCCGGGAAGGACGCCGGGGATCTGGAATGTGCCATCGGCGGCCACCGCAAGTCCGTTGCGAAAGAACTGTGGGCCGGTGGGACTGTTCTTCAATGTATGCCAGGCGGCCCACTCCAGAGCGCCGCCTTCGCGTCCGTAATGTGGTGCGTTTGGATGAATATGAAACGTCACGCCGGCGAAGTCGTTGAGACCCGTGAGTCGACCGGACACCGATCGTCCTCGACCGCCGATCAGCACGGATGTGTGTGGAGCCTGAACATTGGCGTGAGTCGTGCGGCTGCGCACATTGGTCATTCGTTTTTCGCCGTTCTTCGTCCCTGTGTTAATTGGACACGACAGTTGCACGCGTCCCTGCAATACCCGCTCGAAAACGAACACGCCGTCGTCATTTGTGGTGGTTTCTGCGTGCTGGGACACGATGCCGTAGTAGCCGTGTCCATCGCCGTGATCGGCGCTCAAATTGACCTGTTCGTCGACGCCTTGCGTGTCTCCCCAGCGAACCCGACCATGAATTCGTCCCCAGGGTTGCAGGGTGACGTGTGGTGATTCACACCAATCGGAATACGGGATTTCCAGAACGCCGTCGTTGTGAACGATCAGAACGACGGCCGTCGGATCGGGCTCGGTGGGGAGAGTGAATCGCCCCTGATGATCGAGTTTTACGACGACGGGACGTTCCCAACGCGTCCGTGGGCTGTCGCTGTCATTGATCTCACGCAGAACCAATTCGGGAAACACCGATCCTTTAAGGTATGCGTGCCGTCGAATCATCGCCAGCGCAACTGTGGCATCGTGAGCCATTCGTTGACCACCAGGAGTCATCACGCTGCCACGGATTCCGGAATCTTTGTGAAGCTCGCAGCGGATTGTTCTCGGGCCGTTCTTCCTGACGTCATAAAAAACCTGCGGAACATAGCCATCCGCTTCGATTCTCAGACACAAATCGGCATAGGATCTCTTCAGTGGCCAGATCAAACTGCCATCTTTACCTTGCCGCAACGTGTGTGGCTGCCAGTTGATAACTTTGACGTCGTGTGTTTCCTCAAATCGCTGAGAGACATTGGAACGGGTTCCGGCAAGAACGCGGAAGTCCGTGATTGACTTTCGTCCGGCAGAATCGAAGACCTCCAGGTGGATGGCAGGGTCTGCCGTTACGACCTGACGCCAGTATCCAAATCCAATAGCGACTGTTCCAATCACGGTCACGAAAATCACCAGCGATGATGTCGCAACGTTTCGTTGAACGCATGAGAGCTTCAGCATTTTTACGCCCCCAACACCCAACGCCGTGAAGGAAATTAGACAACCAATTCATTGCTGGAAATTGCTTTGAGTTTCTTCTTTTCATCGATGTTCAGTTTTCGAATTCTCG
>LWDU01000128.1_pt1 | contig 11324 bp, 13 predicted proteins | sample 727161 | NCBI WGS metagenome assembly LWDU01 (sample SAMN04566230, study PRJNA314399) | hydrothermal vent metagenome | isolation source: deep sea hydrothermal plume seawater | place: Mexico: Gulf of California, Guaymas Basin | collected 2004-07-11 | reverse complement strand
TACACTAATGACACTCATGCAAACGCTATGCCAATGCAAGCCGTCAACAATCGAGCCGTCTCGTGATAGTGAGCGGGGTGCCCGGCCCCGTTGCTAGGTAGCCACCAGGCCAAACATGGTCGCCAGTTGGGTACAAAAAAACCCGCCCCCCGAGATCAGGGAGCGGGCTAGTTGCTAGCGGCTAGCGGCTTATTCTGCCAGCCGCCCTAACAGTCCGGCCAGTTCGACCATGCCACCCGAGACCAAATAGCAATCTTCGATCTCCTCTCCCATTCCAAGGTTTTCGGTGAAGTCAACGATCCCGGTGGAAAATCCTAGATCTTCGCAGCGAGTCACGGCCTTCTGGACTTGCTTGCCCTTTGGCAGATGGTGTTCTGTGGACCAGTTCTGTCGGCGATGATTCCAAAAGTCTCCGGCTGACCCATCAGAGAAGAGAAGGATAGAACGCCGATCAGCGGTCGAATCCTCGCCGGACAGGTAAGCGGCCACCGTGTCGAGGCTAGCGGCGATGGGATTGTCTCCGCCGTATGGCACACAGGAAGCCCACCTTCCGTTACTGGTCTTCGTGCAAGCGTTGATAAGACTAGCGGTGTGATGTTCGATCACCGTGACGGCGATGCAGTCATCAGTGAGGAGTCCAGTAGTTACCACCGGAGCATCGCTCCGTAGGATCGCTTCCGACTGGTCCGCTGCTTCTCTTCCGTGGTAGCAGAGGTAAGAGCCCCATCCGTAGGGCTGAGGATTGTATGGTGCATGACTGCGAGCATTGACCCATGCATTCGACCACGAGAAGGTGCGGATTTTAATCTCCTCTGAGCGTCCGACCAGCCGGACGGCTTCCTCGATGGCTGCTGCTGTGAGGCAGGCACACTGCCAGCGATTACCTTGGAAGATCACATCGTCATCTTTTGATTTGATCGAATCTCCCGAGTTCATCGATCCGCTTCGATCCAGCATGATCGAGACCTCGATGGTCTGGAAATCCTGGGAATTTCGATCCCCTAGGAATGGCAGCGGGTGCCCGCTAGCGATCCGCTGGAGTGATTTGACCCCGCCGATCTTCCCCTTCTCGCTGCCGATCCGGCTTGTGCTACCAGGCGATTGAAGCATTTCCCACCCGCTAGCGATCTCAGCCGCTAGGATTCCAACAGCGACTGAGATGTCGTCGCCAGCACAGGTACCAGTCGGCTCGCCTCGCAGTTCGACCTCTGCGATCTGGTCGTACTCTTCTCGCAGTTCCTCAGGGAACGGGTAGAGGAAACTAGGAGCATCTCGCTTGTCGCCTTCGGTCGGCTCCTCCTGCTCGGTCACCTCCTGCGGCGCTGTAGGTGCCTCGGGCTCGTAAGGTGACCTGCCGTCCGGCTCCTCCTCCGGCTCCTGCTCCTGCTCCTCCTGCTCCTCCTGCTCCTCGGGCTCGGTCGGCTCCTGCTCCTGCTCCTCCTCCGGCGGCTGCGGCTCCTCGCCTTCCTCGCCTTCGCCTTCCTCGCCTTCGCCTTCGCCTTCCTCTTCTCCCTCGGGTGCGATCTCCTCGCCTTCCTCCTCGGGCTCCTCGGGCTCCTCGGGCTCCTCGGGCTCCTCGGGCTCCTCGGGCTCACCTTCGGGCTCACCTTCGGGCTCACCTTCGGGCTCACCTTCGGGCTCTTCTCCCTCTTCGGTCGGCTCCTGCGGCTCGCCTTCGGGCTCTTCGCCTTCCTCCTCCTCGGTCGGCTCCTGCGGCTCCTCCGGCTCCTGCGACCCTTCCTCTTCGACTTCAGTGATAGGGGGGGGCATTCCCAAATCCTTGCAGAGCCTCTGGACCTCTGAGATATCCTGACGGATCGCAGCGGTAACGATTCGGCCGAGGATATCGGCCTGATCGGTGGTGGTGGTGGTGCTAGGCATTACTGATTCCCTTCAGTCCGATGACGACTTGGCTACGGCTCCAGCCGCTGCCCCTGAGGTTGTGACCGATGGCCCTTGCGATCTCAGCAACCGGGTCACCCTTGCGACTTTCGATAGCCATGTGACGATACAGACCGACAGTGAACGCCTCTTCCTCATCCACTCCTGCCGCAATAGCCATCGCAGTAGCAGAGAGACCTCGCAGGCTCACCGACTCCGCAGGGATCCTTGCTACTTCGCTAGCGAGATTCGTGATGCTGGCAGGCAGCCCGGCACATTTGCCGTTGACCTTCATCGAGGTGACGATGGTGTAGACCGCCAGCAGTCGATCGAGAGTCTGCTCAGATACTCCGCTAGCAGCCAGCAGTTTCCGCACCGCTGCCGGGCTAGGCGGGAGGATCTGCACCCTCTCCGCCCTGTTGAGGAGAGCAGCGTCGATGCTGCCACAACCAACATATTCCCGTCCCTCATTCCGTGCCATGATGCTGACCGTCTGGGGGTGCCTGACGACCCGCTCACTGGCCCCGGTGGTGTACGAGAACTCTGCCGCCATCCCACTGTCGAAGATCGGCAGCAAGCCGTTCTGTGCCGACATGGGGGCTCTTGCAATCTCATCCAGCAACACTACGGTTTGAGGAGTGCTGATCGCCTTCGAGAAGCGGCTCAGTTCCTCGGTCAGTGTGCCGTTGCTGGTCCCCTGTTCGAGCAAGAATCCCTTGCCCGAGTCCTCGATCAATCCACAGTCGATTTTCACCAGCGACCAGCCCAAGGCTTGAGCGACGAACTTAGCACCCAAACTCTTGCCGCCCCCTGCTGGACCAGCGAAATCGAAGAGCCGCCGAATCCTTCTCGGGTTCGCTCCCTCTGTGGCTGAGATCCTCGCAACCATCTGGATCAGTTCCTTGGGTGGCTGGTAGCCATCAAGATCCTCCGCCAGTTCGGTCGGCGAGATCCGGATCCCTTCCAGTGGATGGGCTGCCGCTGGCCCTTTCAGGCTAGCGATCTCAGCCGCTAGTATCCTGCTCGTTTCGAGGTGCTGCAGTGCCACCTCCTGCCAGTTCGTCATCGTCTCCTCCTCCTCGTTTGAGTCACCAGGCGAAACCACTACTGGAGCAGGTTCGGGTGCTGGCGGTGTTGGTGTTGCGGGACTGCTCTTCTTCGGCTTCGCCGTCACGGTCTCGCTTCTCAGGTAGTGGTCGAACCCGTATGGCAAAATCGTATCTGCATCAATGATCAGAGCATCGAGCCGATGCACTGCGACTTCTTTGATGATGTCTCCTGCATTGTAGTCTTCGAGAAGGGCTCCTACTCTGCTGGTCGAGATGTTCGCTGGTCCCTCCCCCATCGCAGGTCTGCCGTCACCGTGCGGATCTCCTAGTCGCAGTGCGGTGTAGTTCAAGTCGAAGATGGACGCTGCCGCTGCCGCTGTCTGGATGCGGTCCCACTTGCCATCGGCTTTCCTGATGGTCTTCGCACCTGCTCGGGTGCTGATTATGACTTCCATTTTACGACCTCCTGATCGTGATGTTGCCCGGTGTGATGGTCGCCTCGAAGTGAGACGCTGATCCCATAAATTTCGTCACCCATTTACCGCTGAGATCCAGGATCGGCCTAGCAGAATCGCCAGCGATCCGGTGCCGTCCTTTGCCGGAAGTCACGGACAAGATGATCGCATCTGCCGTGACTTCTTTCGTGTACTGCCGACCGTGAACTGCACCACCTGTCAGCAGTGCAATCCCTTCGATCCAGATCCTCCGCTGGCCCTTGTTTGAGCCAGAAATAAGCCGAACAATCGACTCCAAAATCGCCGCCATTTGATCCACCTTTCTGAAGTGGTTTCGTACCCTAAATGTCACACTAGAAGCCTAGTTCTACCACCTGCTAGCCCACTGTCAACTGATACTACTGGAGGATCAGCAAACTAGGAGGAGCGGAGATCGAGCAGGGACTGGCCAGCAGGGAGGAGGGGTATTCGAGGAGGGCTCTGGCTTCCCTCGCATGGCGACACGATCGAGGAGGAGACTGTGATCACCAGCGGACCAGTCGGGAGGATCTGAGAGCCTGCTAGGAGGGTGCAGAGAGTGGACTGATCGGCACTGATTCGAGACCTTCGAGGAGTGATAGATGCCCCCCCCTGATCGGTGCGGATTCGAGGGTGCTGGCGTGGTGCGGTTTGCTGCTAGGATTCTGCTAGCGTGGTGCCTTGCGAGCCCGGTCACGGGGGTGGGTCGGCCCCCCACGGCGTAGCGGCTCGGACTATATATATATCCCTCTTCCATAATGTGGCTAAAAACCCGATTGGCTCTTATTTAGGAGGGATGTTCCCTTGTTTACCTGATTAGGTAAGGGAGTTTGGTGTAGTTAAATCCCTGGAGGGAGGGATGTTGTGGCTGGTCTCAAAAACCCCCCCTTACCCCCCCACGGGAATGGGGAAGAGCAAGGAGGGGGAGGAGGTGTCTTACTTGGTGTCAAATCCCTTGTCGGGCGGTGTGCAGGACAGGCAGAGTACAGAACCCCATAACTATACTCTCCAAGGAATCTCCTTGGCTCATTTGGAAAGATAGGTTCTATTCAGATATAAGTCAAGGGAGGACAATGGAGAATTCTATCCAGTTAGACGACAGTAATGGTTCTGCGTCTCGTTACTTTGTTCGAGAGTCTATGAAGCGAGAGATTGAGAGGTCTGTGTCTAAAGGTCTTCATTTGCGTGATGCCTGCGAGATTGCTGGCCTTCCTTATGAGGTAGCCTTATCCCAGATTGCCACTGACGAGGATTTTGCTTCTTGGGACAAACTGTCCAAGGATCGGGCAATGGTGGACAGGGCGAGGAATAAGGATCCTGTCAGGCGACCGAAGAGGCGTACCAGTCTCCAGATCAAGCATGATTTCGTCAACAAACTGAACAATGCTGGCTTATTTGACAAGATCACTTCAATGGCTGAGGAGGCGGATCCTTCTACGGAGGAGGGCAGACAGGTCTTGGCATTCTTCATGCGTACAGTGATTAAGGATGTTTTGCCCAAGGAGACTGCTGCGAAGGTTGAGACGGTTAATAAGGACGATACGGACAAGTTGAGTGATTCTGACTTGATTCACTTACTTGAGGAGCGTAGGGCCGAGCGTCTGGAGTTGCAGTCTGAGATAGAGTCTAGCAAGGTCAGCCGTATAAGGCATGGCGAGAATCTTCTTTTGGAGGAAGGGTCTAGTGAATGAGTTGGCATTATTCGCTGGCACTGGTGGGGGCATTCTCGGAAGCGGGCGTATTGGTCACAAAGTCGTCTGTGCGGTTGAAAGAGACCCGTACTGCATCGAGATCCTTCTTCGACGGCAGGAAGAGGGCCACCTGCCTGTATTCCCCATCTGGGACGAAATTCGATCATTTAACGGTAAACCTTGGAATGGCATCGTCGATGTTGTGTCTGCTGGATTTCCATGCCAACCCTTCAGTAAAGCAGGTCTCAGAGCCGGAACTGACGACGAACGAAACCTCTGGCCCGAAGTTGCTAGGATCATTGGCGAGGTACGACCCAGATATGTCTTCTTGGAGAATGTGCCAGCCGTTGTTCAACACTTGGGAGGAGTATTGTCCGGCGACTTGGCCCGTCTCGGCTACAATGCTGAATGGGGAGTTATTTCAGCGAGAGACGCAGGTGCCCCCCACATTCGCAAGCGTTGGTGGTGTGTGGCCCACTCCAACGGCGAGAGACTGGAAGGACAGCGTGTACTGTCCCAATGTGCCCGTAAATAAACTATTAGGTCGTGTTGTGTGGGAAGGCCCGGATAACGAAGGGCGACTCAACCCCGACTGGGTGGAGTGGCTCATGGGTATGCCCGTCGGCTGGACTTCACCAGACAGGCTAGTTGCTAGCAGCACATTGACCTGGCTAAAAGATCCTGGTAACACTGGAGAAGTCCCCAGGCTAACTTCCTCTAGAAGTCATAGGGCTAGCAGGCTAAAGGCACTTGGTAACGGACAAGTCCCACACCAAGTAGAGTTGGCTTGGAAGGTGTTGACCAATGAGCGATCTTAGCGACGAGGATAGATCCATCCTCATAGAGCAGTTGAAACTAGAAGAGGAACTGAATAAACGGCTCTCCTCTGACATACTGTCTCGCCTCACTCCTAATGCTAGGCAGTGGGACTATATCTGTACACAGTCGCACGAGACATTGTTTTCAGGGCTCAACCAAGCGGGTAAGTCCACTGCTCTGTGCATGAAGGCCGCCTACCATCTTACCGGGCTTTACCCAGACGGGTATGAAGGCCCACGATTCGACGGGCCTATCGACGCTGCTATTGGTGGCGAGACTGCACAATCGACCAGAGACCTCCTGTGTGAGCGGCTACTTGGACCCGTGTCAGATCGTGGCACTGGGTATATCCCGCTCCATTCCGTCGAAGAGGATCGCATTGTGAGGATCTCTGGAGGGGTAGCGAATCAGATCGACTACTTCCAGGTCCGCCACTATGACGAGTTCGGGGAGTTTGACGGACACTCCAAGTGCTATGTATTCTCTTATTCAAGTGGTTGGCAACGACTTCAGGGGTACACCTTGCACTGGATTGGTTGTGACGAGGAACCCCCATTTGAAGTGTATGACGAGTTCTCAGCCCGCCTGAATGCTACTAACGGCTATATGGACATAGCCATGACACCACTCCAAGGGGAAACCGAACTCTACCTACTGTTCGACAACTCTGACAATTTTGATGTTCGATTCTTAATAAACTACGACATAACCGATGCCGAACACATGACGGACGAAGATCGGGCTAGGCTGCTAGACAAGTACGATAACCACCCCCTAGCAGAGGCTAGGCTTCATGGTAGGCCAGTCCGGGGTGCAGGACTAATCTACACTGCCCCTGACGAGTTCCTGTATGTGGATGATTTCGAGATACCTAGGCACTGGAAGAAGATCATTGGCCTGGACTTCCCGCATGGAGTTGGGACATTCGCTGCCGCCCGCATGGCTTATGACGAAGATTCAGACATAGTGTACCTAACAGGTGAGTATAAGGAGACTGGTCAAGAGTTCCCCATGTACTGCCACAGATTGCTCAATATGGGCGGATCTACCATTCCATGTGCTTGGCCCCATGATGGAGGACGAGGGTTCACTGATGGGTCCACCATCGCTGGCAAGTACAAGGAGTATGGCGTAAATATGCTAAGAGAGTTCTCTCACATGGTTAGTCCAGAGGGAAAGAAGACCTTTGCGATAATGACCGTTGTTGAGGAGATCTGCGAGAGAATGGCAACTGACCGATTCAAGGTCTTTGTATCATGCCAGAAGTTCATGGCAGAGAAGAGACGATACAAGCACGATCATGGTAAGGTGGCAAAGAGGCAGGACGACCACATAATCGACGCATTACACAAAGCCATCATGATGCTTCGGTATGCTGAGTCGGAGAGTAATAAAGGAATGTCTAATTTCAGGATTCCTGAGTACGACTTCTTTTCCAGTTTCTAGTCCGGTTATAGGGGACATAGGTAATGAATAAAAAAATACATGAACTGGTAAGCAGATATGAGTCGCTGAAGTCTGCTAGGCATAACTTCGAGGCATCTTGGCAGGACATTAGCGATCTTATGATGCCGTACAGGGGAGACATCACTACTATCCGCTCGCAAGGAAGTAGGAGAGTCAACGGCGTATTCGACACAACGGCAATGCAGGCGGCTGACACTTTCGTCAACTTCCTGAAAGGTGCAATCATTCCTAGCGGAACTGATTGGGTTAGGCTCCGGGCTAAACCCCCATTTGATGGTCAAGTTGAGATCAGAATGATTCTCGACCGTGTTGCCCAGAAGATTCTATCGGCACTAGCGGACAGCAACTTTTATACTGAAGCGGCCACATTCATTAGAGACTTCGCTGTTCTTGGAAACGGAACACTTCATGTCAAAGAGGATCAGCCTACAATAAGCCCGGACGGCTCCACCTTCTCCGGATTAGTCTTCCAGGCTATTCCAGTTGGAAGAATGTGGTGGACTGTAGGTCATAAGGGGAAGCCTTTCTTTCTTGCCAGAGAAATAGAGATGCCTGCGATTGATGCGTTCAGGTTCTTTGGTGGTAAGGCGGGAGAACAAGCAAGCCAGAGTATGAGTATGAATGAACCGATGGAGCCTATTAAGTTCCTTCATTTTGTATATGAGAATGAGAACAAGGCTCCTAAAGGGGCGATCAAGTCGGCTGAAAACAAACCTTGGGTTTCTGTGTACATGGCAGACATCGACATGAACCCCATGATCCTTAAAGAGTCTGGGTTCGAGAACTGCCCGTATATTGTTGCCAGATGGATGGTTGTAGATGGCGAGGACTACGGCAGAGGCAGAGGCCACCTTGCTAGGGCTGACGCAATGGGTATCAATGAGTTACGCCGCCAGATCCTAATCGCTGCTGGAAAAGACTTGAATCCACCGCTCATGGTTGAGCATGACACTATGGTTGAACTAGACATCACTCCTAACGGGTTAATGGTTACAAGGCCGCCGATCAAGATGGGGCCACAATACTTGAAGTCCGAAACCCGGTACGATGTCGCTGACTCTATTGCAAGACTGGACAGGGAGCAGATCCAGAAAGCGTTTCTTGGTGACTTGCTAGACGAACCAGAAACTCAACCTAGGAGTGCCGAGGAGAGTCGCCAAAGACAATCAAGGGCGTTACAGAGGCTAAGTGCTAGTGCGGACATCGTTAACTACGAGTTCTTGGATCCAATGATTACTAGCATTATCGAGATCATGCAGAGGGCCGGACATCTACCAGAGTTAGATATGTTGGCAGAACAGATCCCCAATGCTGAAGTAGAGATTTCATACCAGTCTCCTTTCTTTACCGCACAAAAGGCTAGCGGCAGTATGAGGATACAAGCATTCCTAGAGCGTAGACTTGCCTTGTATCAGGCAACTCAAAACCCAGTCTACCTAGATGATATCTCTCCAGATCAGTTAGCCAAATATGACGCTATGATTAGCGACATTCCTGCGGTGATCCTGAGAACCCCAGAGGAGGTTGAGGCGTTTAGAATGGCTAGGGCTGAAAGAGAGTTGCAACAGCAACAGCAACAACAGCAGATGCAGCAACAGCAGCAACAGCAGCAGCAGCAACCTCCACAGCAACAGCAGCCTCAACCGGGAGGAATGCAGTGATCCCGAAGGAGCAGTTAGTATTCATTTCTCATGTTACGAACTTCCTGAAGACCAAATCGGGAATTCAGTTCTTAGAGTACCTAAGGAAAGTGTGCCATATTGAGGACACGCTAGAACCAGAAGAGGTCTACAATAAAGAGATGGAGGCTTCTGGGCTTGCTAGCAGGATGCCTATCGACCCGTTGGCCCTTGCTAAGAGGCAGGGCATGAGGGCAGCGTACTTCAAAATAGTTGCGTTGCAGAAACAAGGAGAAAGGGAAGAGGATTCAAAGTGAGTGAACTAAACGAGCATTTGCCGTCCGACATGGAAAACAGGGACAGCCTATTGGAAAAGTTCAGTTCAGTGGGAGACCTAGCAAAGTCATACCAAGAACTTAGTCAGAAACTTGGAGAGGCTCCTTCTGGTCGTGAGGAATACCATTTACCAGACGGGTATGCCGACGACCAACTGCTGAGTGCGGTTGGCGATGTGTCCCATCAGAACAAGGTCACCCTTCAGCAGTGGGAAGTCCTAGCCAAGGCAATCGTCGAAAACAAAGAGAACGGAGCCATTGCTAGGGCTAGCGAGAAAGCCTCCTCCATAGAGGGTTGGAAGAGGTCTGCCGCTCGTATCTACGGGGAAGACTTGGACAAGAAGAGTGCTTTAGCAGAAAGGGCTTTGGAACACTTCGTCAATCAGAATGACGATCTGAAGTTGGTAATGGAGGAGACCGGGATGGGGCACCACCCGGCAGTAATGGATTTCATGGTTAAATTAGGAGAACAAATGTCAGACGATGTAACACCAGACTCGGAAACGGGGCTTGCCTCCCTAGGAGACAGTGCCGCTAAACTAGCAGAGCGTGGACGCAAATTGGCCCTAATGAGATCCCTTAGGGATAGCAGGGATCCAGATCACGAGGAAGTCCTGAGAGAGTTTATGGATATCCAGCAGAAACTTGAAGATGCTGGGTATGAAGGGGTGACGGACCCGAGACTCGCAAGCAAATGGGGTGCGTGATATGGTCAAGAAACGGGACTACAAGAAGGAGTACGCAGAGTACCACTCCACGAGAAAAGCCAAAGATGCTAGGAATAACGCTAATAAGGCTAGGAGGAAGAAGAAACTCAAGCCGGGAGATCCTCGTGAGGTAGACCACAAGAAGCCTCAAAAGAAGGGTGGAACCAATGCGAAGTCCAACCTACGCATAGTTTCCAAGGCTACTAACAGGAGGAAAGCCTCGAACTCGACATACTCTAGGAGAAAAAAGTCTTGACACTTGACTGCTAATGCGTCCTAGTTAGGGGCGTTCGATAACCCAGATCGCTCCGGGCCGGACTGACGCTAGGAAAGACTAGCGACTAATGGGTGCCGTAAGCACCAAGAGAGGCCCGGAGCCGGACAACCTCTCGATAAGAACTAAAACTTACCGAGAGGACTAATCCAATGGCGATTACCGTTCCACAGCCTGGGAATCCCACCTTCGCCACTGAAGGACCATACGATTCGGATCCCCAAGCCGGATACATGAAACTATTCAAGCGGGCCTATACAGACCTCATCAGGCTTGAACTTCAGCAATCCGAAAGCATCTTGCAGGACACCTGCATCAACGAAGCCATGCGTGGCGAAGTGCTTTCCTTTGACCGATACCTGAAACACGCCGATTCAGAACTTGCGTCCCGTACCAGAGGTCAGACCTATGGAGACCAAGGAAATGCGGATGCGATCCAGTACAAAGTGACTGGAACTGAGCGTAGGCTAGTCAATCCGACATTCGTTGATTACGCAGAACTGTTCGACCCGAGAGATCAGTACGCTCTAATGCGGGCTGTTCGTCCTGACGGTCAGTTTCTCAAAAATGTGTCTCAATCGCAAAAAGGACACAGTAATCCTCAATGCGATCAAAGCAGCCATCACGGTTGACGGCAGCAAGTTCGGGGCGGCAACTAGCACTAAAAACTTTGCTAATGTCACTGCTGGCGATTTCATGCCCGCTACTAACCAAGCCCTCACTACTGGTGTTGCTGCTGCTGAAGGCGAATACCTTTACGACAATGTTCCTCCGTCCAAGGTGGTAGGAACTGCTGCTGACGGATATGCTGCCAGTCTTTCTGGTAACTCCTATATGTTAGCCACTGCTTACAGTGACGCTTGGACTGGCACTGCGGGAGCCACGGTAACAAATGTCCTGCCTACCAAACTGGGCGTGAACACCTTGATCCAGGCTAGGAAGACTCTTCATGCGAAGAACGCCATCCAGCCCGGAGATCGTGTGTTCTGCGTTCTCCACCCAAACCAGT
>LWDU01036307.1_pt1 | contig 11330 bp, 8 predicted proteins | sample 727161 | NCBI WGS metagenome assembly LWDU01 (sample SAMN04566230, study PRJNA314399) | hydrothermal vent metagenome | isolation source: deep sea hydrothermal plume seawater | place: Mexico: Gulf of California, Guaymas Basin | collected 2004-07-11 | reverse complement strand
TGATAGAATCAAATCCCACGCGTTTACTGCGAGCCGCAGTCGTTGTTAGCCTGTTTGTCGCAGTTTCGGGTGGCATCCTGTTTGGACTTCCCGTTCCCTTTGCATCAACAGCTCCGGGAACGGTCGAACTTCACGAAGGCTGTCGAATCCGCAGCAGTGTCGACGGTTTTGTGTCCGCTGTGTTGGTTACCGACGGGCAGCTTGTCAGCGAAGGCGACCTGCTGATGACTCTGCGAAACGATGAAATGTCTGCGCAGATGAAAGACCTGGAGTTACAAATCCAGCAGGAAACTGTGCGTCGTCAGATCGCGATGAAGGAACATGATGCCGGTGCGGCTCGCGTGGCACAGGGAAATCTGTCGTCGCTGCGGACGCAGCACCTCGAAACGCGGGAACAGGTGGCAGGGCTGACCATATACGCTCCCTCATCAGGACGTGTGATGGCTCGCAACCTGCACCATCTGGCCGATACCTTCGTGAATGAAGGCGACGATCTGTTGGTCGTTGACGACGGCCGACCGCGGGAACTGATCGTCTCGGTCGCACAGGAAGACTTCAGCCTTGCCGCGAAGAAGGCAGGAACGGTTGTCGATCTGCGGATCGGCACGCGAGTTCGTTCGACCGGAATTGTGCAGCGTGTGACACCACGTGCTTCGACGCGGCTGCCATCTCCGGCGTTGGCGGCACCGGCGGGCGGATCTCTTGCTGTCGTCGCGGCCAGCACTGATTCCGATGATGAATTGAGGCTCACTGAACCTCGGTTTCACGCGATTGTTGAGCTGCCCGAGGACATGGCGTCGGACGAATCCGTTGGCGAGCGAGGCTACATTCGCCTGGGTCGATCTGATCGAACACTGGCCACGTACCTGTACCATCAAAGTACGGAATGGCTGCGAGACCAGATCGAAACAGCTCAGTCGGCTACTCGGCAGCACCTGTAGTCACGACCATCAGCGCGTGGTTCTCGACGTCATATTGGTACTCCTTACCGGGACCAAGCTTCGGCAGACGTATGCTGTTCGCCTTGATGACCTTCGTCATGAATTCCTCGTGGTCTTTCGGGTAGCGACCTTCCGTGGCGTTAAAGAGGTCGACCGAGTGCTGGATCGCCATCTCGCCAATTTTCTGCTTTGTAGGTTCATAAGCTTCCAACGCACCAAAAACCGGGTTTGTTATTTTCACCTTGGAACTGACGGTCGTCTTGCCATCTTCAGCCTTGAACTCGCCAATGTCATCCGTGGTCTTTATTGGCTTGGCAGATTGTTCCTGTTCATCCACACATCCAACGCTCATCACGAACAGCAGCGGAATCAGGATCAGATGTCGGCTGGTCATATTTGAGACTTTCGTTCTGCGCTGAGGCGGGAAATGCACCGGTCAGACTATACTATAACAACCCGATGCGACAGTAATGAAGCGGGACAGTTCCATTAACAGAGAGATAGTCATGTCAGAATTTCGCACCGAGCGCGACTCCATGGGTGAAGTCCAGGTGCCAGCGGATGCATTTTACGGAGCTCAGACGCAAAGAGCCGTCGAAAACTTTCCAATTTCCGGCTGGGAACTGCCCCCGGACCTGATTCACGCAATGGGGCGTGTTAAATTCGCCTGCGGCGTGGCCAATCGTGATCTGGGAAAGCTGACCGGGACGGGCAAAAAGCCGCTCAATGACGAGCAGGTGACGGCGATGCTTGAGGCCTGTCAGGAAGTTGCGGACGGCGAGCTTGATGATCAGTTTCCGATCGATGTGTTTCAGACCGGTTCCGGCACGTCGAGCAATATGAACGTCAACGAGGTGATCAGCAACCGCGCCATCGAAATTCTTGGTGGTGATCGCTTTGCGGCCGAAAAAACTATCCACCCCAACGATCACGTAAATATGGGGCAAAGCACGAACGATACGTTCCCGACCGCAATACACGTTGGTGTCGGCACGGCCATTCACAACGACCTTGTCCCCGCGTTGCAGCGTTTCGCTGCAGAATTAAAAAACAAGGCGGCTGCCTGGGATCAGATCATCAAGATCGGTCGCACTCATCTGGCGGACGCCACTCCGCTGCGTCTGGGACAGGAATTCGGAGGCTTCGCGCGACAGCTGCAATTGTCTGTCGAACGAGCTCAACGTGCCACACAGGCGGTATTGGAGTTGCCGGTTGGTGGCACGGCTGTCGGTTCCGGGATCAATACACATCCCGAGTTCGGTCGTCGAGTGGCTGCTGTTCTGGCCGAGATTACGGAAGTTCCGTTTGTCGAAGTGGCCGATCATTTTGAAGGAAATGCTCAGCGTGACGGGTTGGTCGAATGTCATGCCCAACTGAAGGCGATTGCAACGACTCTCTTCAACGTCAGCAATAATATTCGCTGGCTGGGATCCGGCCCAAGATGCGGCTTTTATGAAGTCAAACTGCCCGACCTGCAACCGGGGTCTTCCATCATGCCCGGCAAAGTGAATCCCGTCATGTGCGAATCCATGATGCAGGTGTGTGCTCGGGTGATCGGCAATGATTCCACGATTACGATGTCCGGTGCGACGGGTGGACAGTTTCAACTGAACATTATGATGCCAGTGATGGGGCAGACGACTCTGGAAAGCATCATGCTGCTGTCCAACGCTGTGAACGCGTTCGTCGAATTCTGCCTGCTGGATATGGAGCCCAATCCGGAAGCCTGCGAGGCGTCTGTTGAGAAAAGTCTGTCCATGGTCACCAGCCTCAACCCACACATCGGCTACGAAAAAGCATCGGCCCTGGCGAAGGAGGCGTTCAAGACCGGAAAGACGATTCGCGAATTATGTACGGAGCAGGACATCCTGCCGCCGGATGTCCTGAAAGATGCTCTGGATCCGATGAGTATGACGGAACCACAGGAGTAGTTTGTTCGCCGCGGGCGACACGTTGTTCGGTGTCCATGGGCCTGATTCTGGAGCAATCACCGTACGGTTGAAACCGAACTCAACGGGGCGTGCGTTAGCGGTGTTTTGGGGCGACCTGCGACGGGCAGCGTCTGCCGATTGGAAGTTCCAGCGCGGTTCCTCTCCTCTTCGGTGGCCGAATCCGAGGAGGAGAAGACGAGTACGAGACACGAGGACGATATTGGTGTTCTTTCTCTCCTCCTCGTACTTCCTGCTCGTCTTCTCGTCCTCGATTGCTTCACCCTCCTCGCTTAGGCTCGACTCTCTCAAGGGGCAAGGGCATCTAAACATCTTTACCCTCCCGCGGGAGAGTTAAGTCCAAATGGAAGGCTTGTCCAGACTTCCACTATTCACCGGACGCCGGCCCGGGCGGTTTATTTCTGCACATCGCCCACACATTGAGTTAGAATCTTCAGTCCCTCCGTTGTCTGCCTCCCCAACGACTCGATCCCGGGTCAGGAATGCAAAGTTGTCGCTGCTATGAGTCTGCGTGTCCTGCTGTCTATCTGCTTCATCGGCCTGACGAGTGTTGATTCGCCTGCTGCCGACAATATTCTGCCCGCGACCGCAACGTCATTCCTGAAGGCTGAATGCTTTGACTGCCACAGTGGTTCCGATGCGGAAGCAGCTCTGGATCTGCAACAACTTTCCCCGGATCTAAGCAGGCGGACCAATTTTGCAAAGTGGGTGCGGATCTTTGATCGTGTGGCAGCCGGCGAAATGCCACCGCAGGATTCTGCGACTGTCGCTCCTGATAAATCCAGCGAGTTTCTACGTGCGACCGGACAGTGGCTGAAGCACCACGAACGAAACCAAAACGAGACTCTGGGGCGCGTGTGAGCTCGGCGTCTGACGAATCTTCAGCTGGAACGAACTCTGCAGGATTTGCTGGGCATTGATATTCCGCTGGCCACTCACATGCCGGACGAACCTCGGACCAACGGTTTTACCACAGTGGCTTCCGGTCAACCGATGTCTCATTTTCAGCTGCAGACGCATTTGGCTGTGGTTGACACGGCGTTGGACGAAGCATTTCGTCGCAGCATGTCGAACGCCGATGAAAGGGAGACGTCGTTCACGGCACAGGAAATTGCTCGCAGGGATCCCCGGCGTCGATGTCGAGAACTGGAAATGCTGAATGACAAGGCCGTCGTGTGGGCCTGTCGAACGACTTTTTACGGCAGACTGCCTGCCACCACTGCCCGTTACGACGGGTGGTACCGCATAAAGATCAAAGCCTCCGCATTGAATACACCACGGGATCGTGGCGTCTGGTGTACTGTTCGCACCGGACCATGTGTCAGTAGTGCTCCACTGCTGGGGTGGTCGGGTGCGTTCGAGGCAACCGAAGAACCGCAGGAATGGACGTTTGAGGCGTGGTTGCCCCGAGGACACATGTTTGAAATCCGGCCTGGTGACAGCACGCTGAAAATGGGGCGATTTGCAGGAGGCCAGATCGGGGCTGGTGAAGGTACGCCTCAGAATCTGCCGGGGCTGGCCATTCACTCACTGACGTTAGAACGCTTTCACAAAGGTGCCGGGAATGAGTCAATCCGTCGCCGATTGTTCGGCAAGTTGAGAAGCAAACGGGATCGGAAGACGAAGTCGCTGGTCTTGATTTCGGAGACGCCGAAAGAGGACATCGCTGGCCTGATGAAGCGGTTTGCCGTTCGAGCGTTTCGTCGTCCGATTTCGGATGATGTTGTGGCACCGTTCATCGATCTGGTGCAGCAGGATCTGGACAGAAACGTTCCGGTTCAGGATGCGCTGCGCGGAGGATATCGAGCCATACTGTGCTCGCCACGATTTCTCCACTTTTATGAAAAGGCCGGGTCACTTGATGATTATGCACTGGCATCACGGCTGAGCTATTTCCTGTGGAGCAGCATGCCCGACGCGAGATTGATCGCATTGGCCGACGCAGGACAACTTCATAAGCCGGACGTGCTGCGGCAACAGCTTAATCGGATGCTGCAGGACGACCGTGGTCAGAACTTCGTGAAGGACTTCGCAGCTGAGTGGCTGGACCTGAGCGAAATCGATTTCACCGAACCGGACCGCAAACTTTACGCCGGCTTCGATGTGATTGTTCAGCAATCGATGCTGGATGAAACGCATGCGTTTCTTGGCAGGATGGTGAATGACAACTTCAGCGTCACGAATCTTATTGATGCTGATTTCACGTTTCTCAACAGTCGTCTTGCTCGCTACTACGATATTGATCGTGTGAACGGCGATCGACTGCGACAGGTCAGCCTTCGGCCGGAGGACAAACGCGGGGGGCTGTTGACACACGGTTCCATCATGAAAGTGACTGCCAACGGAACGACCACGTCGCCAGTGATCCGCGGTGTGTGGATATCTGAACGACTATTGGGTGTCGAGATTCCTCCACCGCCGGAAGACGTTCCGGCGATTGAACCCGACATTCGGGGGGCGAAGACCATTCGAGAAATGCTGGCCAAACATAAGGCGGACGATTCGTGTGCGGGTTGCCACGTGAAAATCGATCCGCCCGGCTTCGCCCTGGAGAACTTTGATCCGTCGGGACGATGGCGTGACCGATACATCGCCGTCGTTAAGGGGCGGCGTGCTCGAGGCATTAAAGTGAATCCGGAATTTGACATGCCTGACGGACGGCACTTTTCGTCGTTGAAGGAATTTTAGAAACTGATTGTTTCCGACGACGACGCACTCGCCGCGAATGTTGCGCGACAGTTGTTGACCTACGCGACCGGAGCTCCATGTGGGTTCGCCGACCGTGAAGTCGTCGACAGCATTGTGAAGCAAACGGAATGGAACCAGCACGGACTGAGGTCGCTGATTCAGGCCGTGGTCGCCAGCCGTGTGTTTCGGACGAAATAGAGCCAGCTCCATGGCCGTCCTTACTGAGCTGCGTCCTTGCCTGGCCAGTTGCCCCACCATTCCAGAAAACGGTTCAGCTGAGTTTCCGCGAAGACCTTCTGGCTGGGGCTGAGTTCATCCGATTCGTTGAAGTGCAGTTCAAAATCTGCGTCACCGAGCAACACCAGCAGGTATTTATAGAACAGAACCAGGTCCGGTCCTTCATCGAAGGTGGACAACACGATCAGGGCGTCATCCAGTTCCTTTGCGAATCGCCTGGCTTCGATATCACCCTGCACGGCTTTTTCACACAGCGATACCAGTTTTAACACCTGTTGCGGCAGACAATTGCCGATGCCCGTGATTGCTCCGACCGCACCGCAGTTCACAAAACCGTGGACGACCTGCGTATCCACTCCCGCCATCAGCAGGACGTCGTCAGAGGCGTGGGTGATGTGTTCGGCCGCGTAACTCAGCGCCTCGGCACCTCCAAATTCCTTGAACCCCACCAGATTGGAAAACTCACCACGCAGATCAAAGAACAAGTCCGCCTTGGTTTCGAAGCCATAGTACGGGCTGTTGTAGATGACAGCGGGAATATTCGGCGCGGCGGAAAGAATCCCGGCAAAGTGTGATCGCTGGGCCGCCGCAGACGTGCCACGCGACAGGACACGCGGAATGACCATCAACCCGGCCGCTCCGACCTGTTGAGCGTGTGCTGCATGTTCTGCCGCCAGTTTCGGATTCTGCGCGCCGGTCCCGACGACGACCGGGATTCCGGCTTCGACCAGCTGCCGGACGCCTTCCTGACGCTGATCATCCGACAACAACGGCCAGTCGCCCATGGAACCACAGTAAACGACGCCATTCATCCCGACCGACATCAGTTCCGTGGCTTTGCGCACCAGGGCGGGGTAATTCGGCGAGCGATCGGGCAGGCATGGAGTCATTACGGCGGGAATACAACCACGGAATATATCTGAGTTCATAGAATAACTTCGACGTTTTGATTGATGAGACAGATGAGATGACTGGAATTTGATGTGCAGATCTTCAACAGTTCCCGCATGTTAGCCGTGGTCACTTTTGTTTGCGGCCATTCTCGGTCGATATCGCTGGATTTTCCGCGGACGGCCCTGCCGGCAGCCTGATTTCATACCGGCAGAGATGCGACAGGACTTCGATGGAAGTTACCAGGTGAAACCGAGCGACATCGACGTCTATGCAGCTCCGAAGAATTCCGACGCATCGCCCCGAGCGCTTTACGTTCACGTCCCGTTTTGCCTGCATCGCTGCGGATACTGCGATTTCACGCTCGTGGCCGATCGAGACGATCTGGTCCCGGCGTATCTGCAAGCGCTGACGAACGAGCTCGACCGATTGGACGGCGACTATGAGGTGGACACCATCTTCATTGGCGGAGGCACGCCGACACATCTTTCGACGGATCAGCTGGAACGGCTGGCCGAGATTCTGTTCAGCAGATTCACGCTGAATTCGGGCGGCGAATTCTCCGTCGAAGCGAATCCGGATGGCCTGAGTGACGACGTCATGAAAACGTTGTCCGGTATCGGCGTTAATCGGCTGAGTCTGGGAGTTCAGTCGTTCGATGCCGCGGTACTGAAGACACTCGAACGCCAGCACACGCCCGCCGTCGCGCATGAAGTCGTGCACCGGGCCATCGATGCGTTTGACGTTGTCTCACTGGATTTAATTTTTGGTGTGCCAGGCCAGACCCTCGATGCGTGGAACGCGACACTGGCAGTCGCTCAACAATTGCCCATCCGGCATGTATCGACCTACGGTCTGACCTTCGAAAAAGGGACCGACTTTTACCGACGGCGGCAACAGGGGCAAATAAACTCTACGCCGGATGATCTCGAACGTGATATGTACGCCGCCGCGATCTCACAGTTCGGCCACTCCGGCGTGCCTCAGTATGAGATATCCAACTTCGCACAACCCGGATCTGAATGTCGACACAATATGGTGTATTGGCAGGCAGACGAATATTTTGCGTTTGGACCTGGTGCCGCTCGCTACGTCAACGGCGTTCGCAGTACCAACGCCCGCAACGTCTCGCGATGGATCAACTGCTGGCTCAAAGGAGAAGTGGCACTTCAGGACATGGAGCAACTGTCGGCCGACGCAAAAATTCGCGAGGCGATTTTTCTGGGTCTGCGACTCGTGGCCGGCATCGACATCAACGGCTTTCTGAATCGATTTGGCTGTGACGTCGGCGAAATCGCCAGAGACTCGGCTGAAAGACATCTGGAAGACGGCCTGCTGGAGGTTGCCGATAGTCATCTCCGTCTGACGTCGGCAGGCCGTTTCATGGCCGACACTGTCATGGCCGATTTTCTGTAACCGCAGCGTCTGTGTTTGCCTCGTTTCCACGTTCCGATGCGAACATCGGAGCAGATGCAGTTCCGACACTATCCCCATAACCGGCAGGGTCACTTTGGGTACTTTCCCGACCTGTGTACCCGGCCCACCTTAAGTAAGGGAGGGTATCCCCGTCGTGAGATAGATACCCATAGGGGATATTGTTGCCGCACAGCGCGCCAGCGATTGTCCATCCTCTGAGTTTCTGATCTGAGACGCGTCATGCCACTGCGCAACTTCATAAGACAAACTCGCCTGCTGCTGTCGCAGAGTTTGTATGAAGCGCGCCGGGCCATGACGACCCCGGACGACTGGCCAGCGCGTTCGCTGCAGGTGACTCAGCTGGAAGAACGCATTCTGATGAGTGCGTCTCCACTGGCGGTGGTGGCTGAGGCCCAGGATGCGGGTGCGTCGCAGCTGAATGATCCGCAGCTGCTGGACGTGGTCGCCGATTTGATACTGCCCGAACAATCGGCAACGGCAGAAACCACCGACAGCGCCGCGGACGAACACACGCTGGAGCTGGTGTTTGTGGACAGCTCCGTCAGCAATCTGGACCAGATGATCGCCGATCTACAGTCAGAGAATGCGGCTGATGACAATCGGACTTTGGAGATCGTCGTGCTGGATTCGCTACAGGACGGCATTGCACAGATCACGTCTACTCTGCTGCAGTACGACGGCATCGATGGAATTCATATTGTTTCGCACGGAAGTGACGGTCAGGTACAGCTGGGTTCAACGGCGCTGTCGCTGGACAATCTTGAAACTCATCGATCGGCTATTAATGCGTGGCAGTATTCGATGTCCGACAAGGCCGACCTGCTGTTCTACGGCTGTAATCTTGCGGCGACGGAAGATGGTTAGTCGCTGATGAATCAGATCGCAGCGGAATGTGACTGCGATGTGGCGGCCAGTGATGACCTGACCGGACATGCCGACCTCGGCGGCGACTGGGATCTGGAATACACGGTCGGTGATGTGACTGCCTTCGTTGCATTTTCTACGGATCTGCAGAATCACTGGTTTGGTCTGTTGGACATTACCACCGGGCTGACCGGGCACTGGACACTCGACAGGGACGGGGCCGATTCCTCAGGGAATTCAAACGATGGAACGCTTGAAGGGAACGCACCCATCGATACAACCCCGGCAACAAATAAGGTTGGGCCGGGCAAGCTCGCTCTGGACGGCAACAAGGATTATCTTGACTTGAGCAGCCATGCTGGCAACTTCGGTAGCCTAAGCCAGGGCACAATCGCTGCCTGGATCAACACATCAGACAACGGAACACAATCGATCGTGGGTGTCGCCGATGGTGGCGACCCATTCAGCTACTCGACATTGGGCATCTTCGGAAAAAAGTTGTTCTTCGATGTTGCCGAAAACAGTAGCTATTCGCTTCAGGTAGTGACCGACATCGTTGTTGCTGACGGCACCTGGCATCATGTCGCAGTCACCGTCGACGGAACCGGCAATCGTTTCTATGTCGACGGGACGCAGGTCGCCTCAGGAGACCTGAACTACCTGGATGGAAACAGCTCAACTTCCAGTTTCTTCAGCAGTGTCAACCAGATCGATACGATGCAGGTTGGTGCCATTACGGAGAGTTCCGGCATTATTTGGGAATTCAATGGCCTGATTGATGACGCCCGAGTCTTCGACCGTGCACTATCGTCCAGTGATGTGACGGAACTGTATGACCTCGGCACAAACGTCGCACCCACCATCACCCTGCCCGGCGGAGCGGTCAACTATACCGAGAACGACATCGCGACCGTCATTGACTCAGGTGCCACAGTCAGCGACCCGAACTCTTCTGATTTTGCTACCGGGACATTGACGGTCGACTTCACGACCGCCGGCACGGCCAACGATCGACTGGCCATCAACGACCAGGTCGCTGGTGTTGACAATATCAGCATTTCCGGCGGCGATGTTCGCTACGATTCTGGCAGCGGGCCGGTCACGATCGGCACATTCAGCGGCGGAACCAGCGGCAGCGATCCGTTAGTCGTTACACTGAATGCCACCTCGGACGATCCGTCCGTCGAAGCATTGATGCGAAACATCACCTACCAGAACGTCTCGGTAGATCCCTCGACTCTCAGCCGCACAGTGCGATTCGTGCTGACTGACGGCGACGGCGGCACGAGCAATGCGGCGATGAAGTCGGTCAATGTTTCGGGCGACAACAATTTGATCGTCACGACCACCAGTGACACGGTCGACGGTACGACCACGTCAATTGACGCGTTGCTGGCAGACAAGGGCGCCGACGGCAGGATCTCGCTCCACGAAGCAATCATCGCCACCAACAACACGGCGAATGGAGCAGGCCCGGACGAGATCCACTTCAACATCGCAGATCCGCTGGTCGGCGGAGCTCACACAATCCAGGTTGGATCCACCCTACCAACGATCACTGACGCCGTGATCATCGATGGAACGACCGATCCGGACTTCGTCAGTACACCGATCATTGAACTTGACGGCACGGCAGCGGGCGCCAGCGTGAATGGACTGACCATCAGCGGTGGAAGCAGTATGGTTCGAGGACTGGTCATCAATCGTTTTGATGGCAACGGAATTCGGCTGATAACCAATGGCGGGAATGTCATCGACGGGAATTACATCGGGACGGATGTGAGCGGGGCGAACGACCTGGGCAACACGTCCTACGGAATCTATGTCCTGAACGCCGACAACAACACCATCGGTGGGACCACGACTGCGGCCAGAAACATCGTATCCGGCAACGACAGCAGCGGTATCATGTTGGCTGGAGGCGGCTCCGCAAACAACACCATTCAGGGCAACTGCATCGGCACGGATGCAATTGGTTCAGCCAGCCTGGGCAATGCGGGGCATGGCGTCTATTTCCTGGTCTCGCCGGTCAATAACACGATCGGTGGAACCGTGGCGGGGGCGGGGAATACGATCGCTTACAACACCGGCAATGGCATTCATGCCGTGAATGGGACGGGTAACGCGATCGTAGCCAATTCGATCCACTCGAACACGGGACTGGGCAACGATCTGGACGCCGACGGCGTGACGGCAAACGATATCGGTGACGGCGATGCCGGAACCAACAACCTGCAGAATAGTCCGGCGCTTACTTCTGCAGTGACCAACGGTGTCGATTCTGTGCGGATCGTCGGGTCACTAAACTCGAATATCTCGACGA
>LWDU01037529.1_pt1 | contig 11331 bp, 9 predicted proteins | sample 727161 | NCBI WGS metagenome assembly LWDU01 (sample SAMN04566230, study PRJNA314399) | hydrothermal vent metagenome | isolation source: deep sea hydrothermal plume seawater | place: Mexico: Gulf of California, Guaymas Basin | collected 2004-07-11 | reverse complement strand
AGTCGATGGCCCACGTCACGGGCGGCGCGCTTCTGTCCTGGGCCATGGGAGGCCTTTCGACGTCGGCGCTGACGGCAACGGTTGGCATCGGCTAAGCGCTTTGACTGAAGGGATCGGCAACGGCTCAGGGTCAGAAACTGCTTCAGTCGAAGATCGAAGCGTAGCAGGCCCAGCTCTCGAAGGCTGGCCCCCACGTCACCGCACGTGCCCCTGAAACCCTGTAGGTGGGTCTTTTCCTAATTACTCGAAGGAATGTCCCGCACGAGGCGGAAGCCGATGTGCGATGTCGCGAAAGCGATGTCCTGGGCTTGTCTCGCTGCGGGTCTGAAGCGATAGCAGAACGAAGTACTACAGAGATAAGAGCCGCCTCTTATCGTGACGACGGGTATGCCGGGTTGAGCTGGATCAAAACCGGCAGGTTGGGCGCGGACTTGGTCTGCGCGTCTGTAGGAGGGCGCATAGGGGGTCGCCGTTAGCTCCCAGACGTTGCCGATCATGTCGTAGAGGCCGAACTCATTCGCAGGATAGGTCCCGACGGGCGCAAGGCCGGTGAAACCATCGTCTCCGGTATCGTCTATGGGGAAGATGCCCTGCCAGCTGTTGGCCATGGGACGTGAGATTTCTTCGTTGTCCGGGTCCCAGGAGAGCAGCCGGCCTTCATGGCCGCCGCGGGCGGCATGTTCCCATTCAGCTTCTGTCGGCAGGCGTCCACCTGCCCAGACTGCAAAAGCCTGCGCATCTTCCAGCGTCACATGCACGACGGGCGAGTCCGGAGAAATTTCATCGCTCGCCGCCGCCCCGGCTGGCGCGCGCCAATTGGCGCCGTCGACCAGCTTCCACCAGACAGGAGATGCTGTTCGCATACTCTCGGGCGGCGTGAACACGGCAGAGGCCGGGGGAACGTCGACGCCGGGTCCTTCCGGCTCATCGGCGCGCCATCCCCTCTCGGCCCGGGTGACGTATCCTGTCTCATCGACGAAGCGGGAGAACTGCGCATTCGTGATTTCAGTTTGCGTCATTTGTAGAGGTTCGACGCATGCCTCGTGAACCGGGGCTTCCTCCGGGTAGACCCTCGTCTCGCCCATCTGGAAACAGCCGCCCGGTACGTTGGTCCAAACGAGATCACCAGCGCTTTCAGCCGCTGCCGCACCGGCGATTACCAAGAGTGTGAGGAAGCAGGACCAGGCTTTCATGAATGCCTACCGAGCTCGCAGCGCCCACAATAGGCGTCGTGCCCCAATGAAAAGCAGCGCCAGAACGATGAGGATCGTGAGGCCCGCCAGCAAGAACCAGTGCCAATAATACTCCCAGAGCTTTTCACGTATGTTGTGCGCAATTTGCTGTTCGACCTGATAACCGGGTGGCAATTCCAGCACGCCAACCCGCTCGGCATATTGTCGATACGCCTCCATGAGGTCGGCCTTGAGGTCTGGCATCTCATCCGACAGGTCGATTGTCTCTCCGGGGTCATCCTCCATATCAAACAGACGCCAGACGCTGTCGCCATGTGGAGGAAGATTGCGCACGAGTTTGTAGCGCTAAAGCCGACCGCTTCATCTTCGCCATAAACCGTTCCGGCCTCGCCATTCAGAAGCGGGAGCAGCGAACGGCCCGTGATTGGCTTTGTGCCGGGAGCATCACTTTCTGCTCCGGCGAGTTTGAGCAGGGTTGGCGTAACGTCCGCCATGGTCGTGAAGGCAGGGATTCTTGCGGCCTCTGGCAACCCGGGGCCAGACATGATCAGGGGAACGCGCAAGCCTCCATCGCCAGCGTGGAATTTGAACAGATGGCTCGGACCGGCCATCGCGCTCGCGCCTCCAGACCCGAGCGCGACATAGCTGCCACGCTCGCCCAGAGTGTCATAGTCGCGGGAATAGCCTTGCAGGTCGAACCAGAACTGGAGCTGTGTGCCCCACGGGTCCCCAGCTTCAGGTCCATTATCCGAGGTGACAACGAAGACTGTGTTCTCATACTGTCCGGACGCTTTCAGATACCCGATGAGGTTCCCGATCTCGGCATCCATGGCTTCCAGCGCACCTGCATTGACTGCCATGCTCTTGGCGGCGATGCGTTGCTCATCCTCAGAGAGGTCGTCCCAGCGCGGGATTGTTGCGGGCTGAGGCGCAAGCGCAGCGCCCTCTCGAACGAGCCCCAGCTCCTGAGCGCGTCGCCACCTCTGTTCACGAATTCCGTCCCAGCCTTCGCGGTAGGTGTCGAGGTAGTTGTCCGTGAAAGATTTCGGCGCCTGGACGGGAATATGGACCGCCATGAATGAGACATAGGCGAAAAATGGCTCTGGCCGCGCCTCATCTGCCTCCAGATAGTCCTGCATCTGCCGCACAAGGAATGTCGAGGAATAGAAATCGTCAGGAAGGTCGACTTTCTCACCATCCTCGAACCATGGCGCTTCCTTGTAATAGGGCAGGTAGGGCTTGTCCTCCCAGTTGTCGGCCCCCGAGGCGTCTAGGATGAAGGAATGGTCGAAGCCATGATCCACGGGCAACTCACCCTCGCCATGACCGAGGTGCCACTTGCCCGTCATATAGGTCCGGTACCCCGAACGCCTGAGCTTTGTCGCAATGGTTTCGACGCCGGGTTCCAGGGCCATCATATAGCCCGGCTGGCCGCGGTGTTCGGGAGGAAGGACCTCAGCTATGGTGCCAAAGCCTGCAAGGTGGTTATCGAGGCCGGTGAGCAGCATGGCGCGCGACGGGGCGCAGAACGGCGTAGCCCTGTGCTGGGTAAACAAGGCTCCGCTTTCAGCCAGAAGGTCGATATTCGGCGTCGCCGCCTCGCCGCCATAGACCTGGAAGTCCATGAGAGCAGCGTCATCAACCAGGATAACGACAAAGTTCGGCCGCTCGGCATGCGCGACAAGTGAGGCCGAGAGGGCGAAAAACGCGAGGATAGGGCGCAGGAAATATGATGCGGTCTTCATCGGTCAGTTGGGCCAGTAGACATATTCGTCATCAGGCCCGGCCGGGTCAGCATTCGTCTTGTCGATCCGTACCGGACTTTCGGTGGTAAATGGATAAAGAGGGGGGCGCGCACCTGCCCAGTGGCGGTCGATGAGCGCTTGTAAATCAGCGGCTTTCTCCGGATGCCTCTTGATGAGATTGACCATCTCGGTCGGATCCTCAGCCAGATTGAACAACCAGCTTTTGGATTGACGTTCATTCACCTGCAGCTTCCAGTCGCCGGACCGCACGACCTTATAATAGCCGCTCGACCAGAAGATCGCGTCATCCGGGCGCTCAAAAACCTCTGCCTCTTCTGTCGCAAGCGGCAGGATGTTGCGGCCATCGATCTCAATACTCTCTGGCATGGATACGCCTGCGGCAGCCGCAAGCGTCGGCAACACGTCGATATGGGCGACAGGCTCTTCAATGACCGTGCCCGGTGCGATCTGCCCCGGCCATGATATGAACATTGGAACCCTGATGCCGCCTTCGAACAGGGTGATTTTCCAGCCCCGATAAGGGGCATTTACTTCCGGGATGCCAATATAGCCGGCGCCGCCATTGTCCGAGGTGAAGACGATGATCGTGTTGTCAGCGAGGCCTTCTGCTTCCAGCTTGTCCATGATCCTTCCTACACTGCGGTCCAGCGCGTGGATCATGGCTGCGTAGACGCGTTCGCGGTGGGGTTCGATATCGCCAACCGCCTCGAAGTCTTCGCGGGTCGCTTGCAGTGGCGAGTGAACACCCCAATGAGCCAAATACAGGAAGAATGGCCGGTTTCGGTTGGCTTCAATGACGTTCAGCGCTTCGTCGGTATAATAGTCGGTGATGTAGGATGCAGGCTCGAACCACTCATCGCCTGGTGTCTCACCGGCGCGGTCAAAGTCCGCTGCAAACTGCATCCTTGCCCAAAGGAAAATGTCGATCGGGTCGAAATCAAGTTTGGCATTCACGACGTCTGAATCGTCCTCTGGCAGGTAAAGCCCGCTAGCCATCAGAAGGCTCTCGTCAAACCCTTGTGAGACGGCCCGGAAAGGTGTCGCCCGTCCCAGATGCCACTTGCCGATATGGACGTTGTGGTAGCCGGCAGTCTGGAGCGTCTCAGCGATGGTCACTTCTTCGCTTGGCAGGCCCATATCGGCATATTGAACACCGCTTTCATCGGCTTGCCGGTTCCACGTCATGGGCGGCAGGCCAGCGTCTTCCAGTGTATCTTCGGCGAACATGGAAACCACGCGGCCCATGCCGGGCGGTGTCGGGGTAAATTCAAATCCGGTCCGCGTCGGATATCGTCCGGTCAACAGCATTGCCCGCGACGGTGCACAGGTTGCCGTACCTGAATAGGCGTTCTGAAAAATGGCGCCGCTGCCGGCCAGTCTGTCGATATTTGGCGTTGGCACCGCACCGTCAGCAACGCCGCCGCCAAAGGTCGAGATATCATTGATGCCGAGATCATCGGCCAGGATAAAGATGATGTTCGGGGGGCGCGGCGTACCCGATTGCTTGGCAGTGGCAGGCCCCTTGTCCCACTCGATGGGCTGGTTCTCGGCCACCTCGACTTTTCCCCGACTGGAAACCAGGTGAAGAATGATCGCTTTCCGGTTGAGCCACGCAAGACCGGCCAAAATGATCACCAGGCCCACCGTGGTGATGGCGATACGCTTCCACACTTGCTAGTCCCCCCAAAAGAAGCTGGTGCTACAATTATCTGGCCAGCGGCCTTTAATGTATCATATTAATAATGCGATAGCATCAGGTTCTGATCGAATGCAACAAAGTACGAAGTCGAATACAAAAGCGGCGCTGATCCGCGCGGCCGAACGCCTGTTTGCCGAGAAGGGGCTCGGCACGGTCTCGGTAAAGGACATTACCGTCGCGGCGGGCGCAAAAAATCCAAGCGCCGTCCACTATCACTTCGGCAATATCGAAGCGCTTATGCGCGAGGTTTTCGCGCACCGATACAAGTCGATTGAGTCGGCGCGGCTTCAGAGGCTGACGGCACTTCTCCAGTCCGGGTCTGACTGGACGTTGCAGCAATTCCTTGAGGCAGCGATCGGTCCGTTGTTTGAGTCCTGCATGGACGAAGACGGACGCCTATATGCGAGGTTTTGTGTGCAGCTCGCGGCTGACCCCCGCTTTGACGTGATGGCCCTGGTTCAAGACATCGGAATGAAGAGCGTGGTAAGCTTGCGGGAGGGCCTCTCAAGCAAGATAGACCATGTGCCTGCCGAGGTATTACAGGCGCGCCTCCGTCTGGCCTTCAAGCTTTCCCTGATGCAGAGCGCAGACTTCGCCCGGGATCTGGAAGCGGGAACTGCCCCACCCGTTGCCAAAGCGGTGAGCGAGGCTGCTGCCGGTCTCGCAGGCTTTCTTCAAGCCTGAAGCTCGGGCTTTGCCAGGCACCAAGCTTCAAATCAGCGCTTGCCTAATCGCAGCAGGCATTTATTAATGCGTTACATTAATCGGCGCGCCGCTGGCGTTTATCGGGCTTGCCGGTCGGCTGAGGCGGGACGTACGGCGTCCGATTTGATTGGCGGCCTATCCCCGGATGAGACGGGCCCTACAGGCAGGAGGGAATTATGATTTTTAGGATCGTATTGATCGCCCTCGCTGTCATTTTGGTCGCGTCCGTTGTCGGCGCTTTCATTATTACGCGCGAGGGGAAACTGGTCACACCAAAAGGGCAGGGCACTGTCGCCATCGGCACCAAGACATTCGAGGTGTTCCCGCTTCCTGACTATGCCGCTCGCTTTGTGACTGTAGACTATAAAAGCTACCTCATAGAGGTCGAACCTGGCATCAAGATCCATATGCTGGAGGTTGGTACCGGCTATCCAGTCTTCATGCAGCACGGCAATCCGACGTCAGGTTTTCTCTACCGCAAAGTGGTTGAGGAGCTTCCGCTCGACCGTGTCCGGGTCATCATGCCGACCTTGGTCGGTCTCGGGTTTTCATCGAAGGTTCCAGTCAGCCAGCATACAGTTGCCAACCATAATCGGTGGCTAAACACGGCCTTGAACGAACTGAATCTTGAGGGTGTCGTCTATGTTGGTCAGGACTGGGGCGGCATTATCGGCGTAGGTGCGCTCTCGCTCTCTCCGGAGCTTCTGCAGGGCGCCGTCATGATGAACACGGCGATCTATGCGCCAACCGAGAAGATCAGCCTTTCTCGTATCCACGATCTGGTGAGAAGGCCGATTGTCGGCGAACTGGCTGTTGAAACCGTCAATTCCATTTTTGATCAGTTGGATGGTCCCCAGCATGATCCGGATTCAATGCCGGCTGAGGTCAAGGAACTGTATGGCCGGCCCGTTTTGGAAAGCGGCAACAAGAAAGCTCCGCTCGCCATGATGCGAATGGTCCCGCACTCACCGGATCATCCGAGCACTGCGGAGATGGCGAAACTCGTGCCATATGTTCGCAGCCTTGATATCCCCGTCGAAATCGTCTGGGGCATGAATGACCCGATCGTCGGTCGCACACTGCCTTCCATGATAGAACATTTTCCGAATGCGCAGGAGGAAGTGCCCGGCGTGATTGCTGCTGCTGTGGTGAGAGTGGTGGATGAAGTGCAAGAAAGATCTGCGCAGCCTGATCTCATCAACGAAAACTAGACAATCTGCGCAATGAAAAGGAACCGATATGACCGCTAAAATCGACGTCTTCTGGTCTTTTCGGAGCCCATATTCGAGACTTGTCGTTCCAGACTTGCTGAAGCTACGCGAGGACTTCCAGGTCGATATTGCGCTTCGTCCCGTGCTGCCACTCGCGATCCGGAACCCCGAAGCCCTGTTCGATGCAAATGACCGGCGCGCACCGATGTACATCGTGCGTGACAGCATGCGGCGGGGGGAGATGCTTGGGCGCCCTGTCGTCTATCCACTGCGTCCGGATCCGATCGTGCAGGACTTCACCACGATGACACGAAACTGGGAGTCGAGGCGAACCGGCGTGGCAAGGGGCTCGAAATGGCCGGGCACGTATCTGCGCTCATCTTCGGTGGCGGCGAGGACTGGGACAAGGGCGCGAAGCTTGGCGATGCGGTTTCGCAGGCAGGACTGGACCTTGCCGAGCTGGACGAGGCGATCGAGAATGGTGATCATGAGGCGGAAATAGAGCGCAATCAGGCAGCCCTCGACGCGTCCGGACACTGGGGCGTGCCAACCATGGTCTTCGAGGATGAGCCATTTTTCGGCCAGGACAGGGTTGATACGCTTCGTTGGCGACTGGAGAAATCCGGCGTTCCAAAGCGCTGAAGGATGATTGTCGCCCTCGATTGCGGTACCGCGAGGAGTGTTACAGTTGACCGTCCCAGTCAGCGCGATGGGCCGCTCCATTTGCCTGCAAACAGTGCAAGCGCCACAAGCACCAGTTCGATGATAATTGCGCGTGCAACGCCCTCAGGCGGTCCCGACACGATCACGTCAATGATGCGGCCAGTGACCGCAATCGCGTACAGACCGGCCGCGCCATAGAACCAGTGTACCCGGCCTGTGAAGAGCGCGCCGCCGCATAGCAAGGCATTTGCCCAGGCAAAGCCGACGATATCAGCCCGAACCGAGTTTCTTCCCATGTCGCTGAGCGGGGTGAAGCCAAGCTGCTCGGCAGCCCTGTCAGGGGCGATCAGCGCGACAGCCCCGAGCAGGACTGAAAACAGGAAAACGAGTAGTCCGGCACCTTTTGCAGCCAGGGTCATGGTCTGGTCCTCACCTAGAATGTCGCTCGCTTAGTTATGCGATCTGAGCCGGCTGGAAGGCTGAAGAGCATACCGTCCCGCCCGACTGTGATTGGCCCATCGAAATGTGACCGGGCATCGCGCACGAATGCGGTCTCTATAAGTGGCACAGGAAGAGGCGGCACCAGGTGGTAGAGAACCAGATGTCTTGCACCGGCTTCCCGGGCGGCTCTGGCGGCCTCTGCTGGTGAGGCGTGATAATCGAGAATATCGGTGAAGATTTTCTGGCCATTGGCTAGGCCCCGCTCACCGAGTTTATCGCTGATTGCGGTCACCATTTCCCTGTTGAGTGCCTCGTGGAACATGATGTCCACGTTGGTCGAAGCTGCGATGAAGGGGGGGTGAAATACCGTGTCACCGCTAAGCGACATGGATCGGTCCTTGTAGTCGATATGGTAGCCGAGTGCAGGCTCGATCGGTGAATGGTCCACGCGCACTGCCGTGATCGTCAGCTCACCATCCTGGAAGACAACGCGCTCACCTGCAGGCCCAGGAGGCAGCTCAACCTCCGTTGCAGTACCGCCAAAGCCTGCGGGGTCTGCGACCTCTATGCCGTGATGGGCGAGGCGGAAGGTGCTGTCGATCCTGTAAGCGGCGTTGAACCCGTCAACGACTTCAATCGTCCCGACAGGGCCGATAATGGCGGTGGGCGTCTTGCGCGCGCCGGCAATCCAGGACTGAAGCAGTAATTCTCCCAGGCCATCGATATGGTCTGAATGCATGTGCGTGAGGTAGACCGCCTCAAGCCGGCCCCACGGAAACCCCATCGTTCCAAGATTGCGGGCGCCGCCCGCGCCAGCGTCGATAATATAGGCGCGGGTCCCGGCTAGAATTCCGATACAGGGACCTGCGCGTGTCGGATCAGACATGGGAGAGCCAGACCCACAGACATAGACATGCAGCCCGTCTGGCAGATCTGCCGTTCTGTCCACACCTGCATTGCGCTCCACCGTGCGGTTGAAGGCTGCCATGGCAAACTGCTGTTTGAACAGGTTGAAACCGGCGAACGCCAAGGCCGCCACAATGACGATAGTGATGGTTATCCTGCGTACCCAGACCATGCTTGCATCCCCCAGACCCATTCAACGGCCGCTACCAACACCCTCAACCCGGCAGCAATAGGAATTAATATATCACATTAATCTGGGTGACCAGTCTATTCTGCGTCAGCTGCCGGCTCAGAACCGTGTCTCAGGCGCTCGTAGAGGATTTGCGTCTCCAGCAGGTTGGATATCCGCAGCGCGATTTCGATCACATCGAAGGGTTTGGACACGAAATCCTTTGCGCCGAGAGACAGCGCACGGCGGCGGGCCTGAAGGGTTGTGTCGGCCGTCAGTACAAGCACAGGCCGAAACTCGTCTGGTCGGCTGTGGCGACGAAACGCATCGAGCAGCTGATAGCCGTCGATGTCGGGCATCATCAGATCGAGCAGAATGATATGTGGCTCGATCTCGACCAGTTTCGCGATAGCCTGAGACGGATCGGACAGACAGTGGATTTGTGAGTACCCCTCACGCTTGAGCAGGGTTTCCAACAAGAGCAGGTTTGCTTCCTCATCATCGATAATGAGGACACGCCGCTGCAGGATCTGATCGTACGGGACTGCGATGGAGGTCATGCCTTCTCCGAAGATTCCTTGGTGTGCTGCGCTTGGGCTGCCTCGCCGCTGGTCTGGCTAGGTTGAGCCACTTTCAGGGTGAACCAGAAGTCTGCGCCCCCGCTCATATCCGTGCGGTGGGCGTAGCCGATTTCGCCGCCCATGGATTCAACGAGCCGCTTGGAAAGCGCCAGGCCAAGGCCTGTGCCCTCGACACCTTTGACCTTTTGCCGGCCCAGCCTGTCGAACGGCGTAAACAGGCGCGAGACGTCTGCTTCCTTTACGCCGTTCCCGTCATCGAGCACATGAACCCGAACCTGGTTTTCCGTTTTCTCAGCAATGATCTGAACCGACGTGCCTTCGCGGTTATACTTTGCAGCATTGGAAGCGAGGTTGAGGATGACCTGCACGATCCGTCGGCGATCGCCGGTGATTTTCGTGTCTTCCGGCAGAAGTGAAAGGTCGTACTGGAGGCTGGCAGCCCTCAAGATCGGACCAGAGAGGTCGTAAGCCTCGGCGAGGACGTCGTTTAAGCTGAGGTCTTCTTCTTTAAGCTCAGCGCCGCCCGCCTCGATGCTGGAAATGTCGAGCAGGTCATTGATAAGGGAAAGGAGATGCCGCCCGGCCTTCAGGATCTGGTCGACCGACGTCTGATGGGTCGGAGACAGCTCTTCGCGGTCAAGCTCTAGCACCTGCGCAAAGCCAAGGATGGCGCTCATTGGCGTGCGAAGTTCATGGCTTGTGCGTGACAGGAATTCACTTTTTGCCGCACTTGCGGCGACCGCCTGTTCCCGCGCCAGCTTGAGAAACTCTTCGGCGCGCTTGCGTTCAGTCATGTCGCGCGTGACTTTCGCAAAACCTCTGAGCTCACCTGTCTCATCGCGAAGCGCTGTGACCACGACATTGGCCCAGAAGCGCGTGCCATCCTTGCGCATGCGCCAGCCTTCATCTTCAGTCGTGCCATCACGCCGTGCGCGCGCAAGGATTTCCTCTGGAAGGTAATCGCGGGTCTCTTCTGGATAGAAAGTACCGAAGAAGCGGCCCAGTATCTCGTCTGCGCGCCATCCTTTGATTCGCTCTGCGCCTGTGTTCCAGCTCGTTACATTCCCTTCCGGGTCGAGCGCAAATATCCCGTAGTCGCGGACGCCTTCCACGACGAGCCTGAACCGTTCTTCGCCCTCTCGAAGGTCCCGTTCGCGAGCCCTGAGCAGCTCGCTGGCGTGATCGACTTTTTTTGCCAGCCTGCCGATCTCGTCACGCTCGTCAGGAAATGGATTGAGCGGCTCGCCAGCCTGTAGCTTTTCTGCGTTCACCTGCAGCATGCGGACACGTCGAACGATGCCTGTTGAGAACAGGAAGACTGCGGTCAGACTACCAAGCAGGCCAACAACGGCGCTGATTGCGGTCAGTGCGAGGAAGCGAGCGCGGACGGTGTCGACGCGCGCCCGCCTCGTGTCGAGCAAGATGCCCTCCTGGCGCTGGATCTCTTCGATCTGACTGCGCAAATCATCGAGAACGGCCTTGTTTGCAACGAGGGCAGAAAGAACCGCATCGGACCTGGCTGGACGGTCTCCTTCACGGCGAGCGAGCGCAATCAGGGCGTCGAGCCCTGCCTGTTTCTGTTCAGTGATCTCCAGAAACCGGTCAAACTCCCGCCGGACACCTTCGTCCTCGATCGCTTCATCGAGGCGTGCCAGGGTCAAGGGCAACTCGCGTTCGGCCTTGTAGAACGGTTCAAGAAAGCGGTTCTGATCGGTTAGAAGATAGCCACGTACGCCGCTGGCGGCTTCTGCAAGAAGCGCATGGACCTGATAGATGTCGCGCTGAATCGCGAAGGCGCGTCGTACATCGTCCTCGGCCCGCGCTTCTGCATCGCTAGCGATGTAGAGGCTACCAAGCGAGCCAATCAGGATAACGAGGGGCAGGGCCACGAGAACCAGGCCTTTGAAGGGCAGGGAAAGGTCGGCCCAATATCGGCCAATTCCCACTTTTCGTGCAGGCGCATCCGTCATGGCGTTAACCCTGCCTTTCCCGCCAGC
>LWDU01038542.1_pt1 | contig 11332 bp, 6 predicted proteins | sample 727161 | NCBI WGS metagenome assembly LWDU01 (sample SAMN04566230, study PRJNA314399) | hydrothermal vent metagenome | isolation source: deep sea hydrothermal plume seawater | place: Mexico: Gulf of California, Guaymas Basin | collected 2004-07-11 | reverse complement strand
GGCGAGGTTGAGGTCGCGGATGATTTCCGCCTCCACGCGAAAACGGTTTTGCCGGTGTAGCAAAAGATTGCTCGGATCGCGCGCGACCATTTCCGGCCGGTGCGCGGAGGATTGCCGGTAAGTGGCGCTGTTGACGATGAGGCGGATCAGCGCCTTGCGACTCCACTTGCGGCGCACCAATTCCGCGGCCAACCAGTCGAGCAACTCCGGATGCGTCGGCGCATCGCCGCGCACGCCAAAATCGTTTACCGTGCGGACAATGCCTTCGCCGAATAAGTTGGCCCAAATTTGATTCGCCGTCACGCGCGGCACGAGTGGATTTTTGCCATCCACCAACCACCGCGCCAAATCCAGCCGATCACCCTGCGCGCGGTTTGTAATTTTCGGCAAGGTGGCGGGCGTGAGCGCCGCCACCTTTTCGCGCGGCTGCTTGAACTCGCCCCGATGCATCACGTGCGTGGCGCGCGGGGAATTGGCGCGCTGCGAAATCACGCGCACACTCATCACCGGCGATTTGGGCGCGGGCTTTTTCAACTCCGCCAGCAACGCCTTCGCCTCCGCATCCCGCTCGCGGAAATAACTGAGCAACGCCGCCGCTTGTTGGGCGTCGCGCTTGGCCGGCTCAATGGCGAGCGCTTTGACGACTGCGGGCGGGATGCCGTCGCCCGCCGTTTGCCCCGTGCGCGCGGTGATGCGAAATCGCCCGAGCGTGTGTTGGGCGCCGTATTGTTGATCGAGCACCACCTGAATTTTCGTGGTGTCCTTAAATGAAATCACCTTCGCGGTCGTGAGAATTAGTTGATGCGGTTTGCCGAACTGCGGGCTGATTGCCCAGCCGGTGCCTTTATTGCCCTCCGCGACTTTGCCGTCGATGGCGTTGACGGCCGGCCACTTGTCTTGCGCAAAATCCGCGCGCGCGCCCGAGAGCGCAACGTGATGTTTTTTGGCATCAAACTTCGCTCCGCCTGTGGCGTACACGCGCACGTCGTTCAGCACAAAATTCCCGTGCGCCGTGCGGCCGGGGCCATTGGCTTTGAGCGATTTGCCCGGCAGCGCCTCGATTTTAATGCCAGTGATTTCTTGAACTTCCGTGGTGAATTCCAGCGTGTACTTGGCCTTGGCGGGGTTTGCGCCCGCGACCAAAAACGAGCGCTCGAATTGCACGCCCTTCGGACCGTTCACCGAGGTCATCGTCAGCGGGTGGAATGCTTCCGGATTCGCCACGCGCTTTTCCAGCGTCGCCCGCAGTTGTTTTTCCAATTCCGGCAGTAGCGCCTTCAACGCTTCATCGCGCGCGGCGACTTTGGTTTGCAGTCCCTTCACGCGAGTGTCGTACGCGGCCTTCGCTTTCAGCCACGATTCGTAATCTTTTTTCGAGCGCGGCACATTGGAGTTGGTTTCATCGCCATTGTTGAAGTACGCAAAAAACTGGTAGTATTCTTTGTGGGTGAATTGATCGTACTTGTGCGTGTGGCAGCGCGCGCAGCCGACCGTGAGCCCGAGCCAAACCGCGCCGAGCGTTTCCACGCGATCCATCACGGCGGCCACGCGCCATTGTTCTTTGTCCGTGCCGCCCTCGGTGTTGGTGAGCGTTTGGCGGTTGAAGGCGGTGGCGAGCTTTTGCGCTTCGGTGGCATTCGGCAACAAATCACCGGCGAGTTGTTCGATGGTAAATTGGTCAAACGGCAAATCCGAGTTGATCGCCTCAATGACCCAATCGCGATAGCGCCACGCGTTGAGGCGCGCGCGGTCTTTTTCATAACCGTCGCTGTCGGCATAGCGCGCCTTGTCCAGCCAATGTCGCCCCCAGCGTTCGCCAAAGTGCGGCGAGGCCAAAAGGCGATCGACCAATTTGCCGTAAGCGTCCGGCGACTTGTCGTTCACAAAATTATCTACTTCCAAAGGTGTGGGCGGCAGGCCGAGCAAATCATAATTGAGCCGCTTGATGAGCGTCGGCCGATCGGCCACGGGGGAGGGCGGCACGCCGACCGTTTTTAGTTTGGCATAAACGAACCAATCAATTTGATTGCGCGCCTGCGTTTTGCCATTCACCGCGGGCGGTTTGGAATCCAGCGGCCGGTACGCCCAGTGCTGCGTCCACTTGCCGCCCTCGGAAATCCATTGGCGAATCTTGGCGATGTCTTTCGCTGGAAGAGGTTTGCCTTTTTCGGGCGGCGGCATTTGCTCGTCCGCATCGGTGGTGGTTAGGCGATAAATCAGTTCACTTTGATCCGGCTTGCCCGGCACCACGGCGTGTTCGCCCGACTTCAATTCCGCCCGCAAACTCGCTCGGTCGGTCAGGTTCAATCCCGCCTTTTGCTTGTCCGGCCCATGGCATTCGGTGCAGTGCTCGGCAAAGATCGGCTGAATGTCCCTGGCAAAATCGACCGATGCCGCAGTGGAAGACAGAACCAAAACGCCAAATCCAAGACAAAAGTGCCTGAAATGTGCGTTTTGGGTGGAAAAATGATGCCACATCGCGTTTTTGTTTTAGACTTTCCAGCCCATTTCCGTCAAACTATTAGTGCCGTGAGGGCCGTGAAAAAAAGGTCAAAAGACCTGTCGCGATGGTATAAAACGTGCTACCTTAAAGTATGATGAAGAAACTGCCACAAGTATTCATGGGATTCGTTCTGGCGATGGCCAGCGCACAAGCCGCGGTTCCAGGCGCATTGCCGCCTTCGGGGGTGCCAACTCCCGGTGCAAATCCGGTTCCTGCGACTGGTTCGCCCGTCAATCCGTTAAGCAATTTTCCGCAGATAAAAATGTCCCCTAGCCAAGCGCTTCAGGTGTTGTCGCAATCAGGCTATTTTGCAAAACCGCATTACAACGGCGTGCCCGATCCCGTGGCGACGCGCAACGTGATGATGCGTGGCCGCAACCGGAAACAAATCGCACAGAAGCTTCGGAATATTATTATTCCGCGTTTGGACAATGTGGACAATTTTAACATGACAGATATTGTTGTGGTGCTCAGTTCACTCATCAAGGCCAATGATCCTGATGGCGTTGGGGTTAACATCATCATTAATCCATATCTATCACCCGGTTCGCCCAATAACCAAGGTGGCGGAGGTGCCGGTCAGGGTGCCGGACAAGGTGGCGGCGCAGCCGGAGGCGCGGGTGGAGTGGATCCGTTGACGGGTTTGCCCACGGGTGCCGGCGGTGGTGGCCCCGGAGCAGGTGGTTCCGGCGTTCAAGTTGACCCAATTACAGGTTTGCCCGTTGGCGGCGGCGCAGGCGCCCCCGGAGGTGGTGGCGGATTGCCCGGTGGTGGCGGATTGCCCGGTGGTGGCGGATTGCCCGGTGGTATGGGTGGACTGCCCGGCGGCGGCGGATTGCCCGGAATGGGCGGCGGCGCGATACCCGGGATGGGTGGCGGTGGAGCAGGTGGTGGCGGTGCCATTACTGCAGCATTTATGCCGGAGAGAGTTCAAGTGCGTGGGCTCACCGGAGCGCTGCATAATCTCACGGCCAAGCAAGTGCTCGACATTGTGACCATGTCTTTCGATTATCCGATCCAGTATGTGATTCTCGATCAGGGAGTTGTATTTGTGCAGAAACCCGCCAGCCAACAGGGCTATTTCACACGTACTTTCAAGCTGAACCCCAGCGCAGTGCTAGGATTCCCGATGACTGTGCAAGGTAACGGTGGTGGCGGCAACGGCGGTGGCGCAGGTGGTGGGCAACCCGGGGGCGGCGCAGGCGGCGGCCAACCCGGCGGCGGCGGGCAGCCCGGAGGCGGTGGTGGCTATGGTGGAGGTCCCGGCGGTGGGGGCATGGGCCCCGGCGGCGGCGGCGGTCTCGGAGGCGCACCTGGCGGTGGCGGGCCTGGTGGCAGTCCGCAATTTCGGCAGATCAATGGCTTTCCGGTTCAGGGGCTCGGACAGGGATTTGTTCCGCGTGGATTTCAGACGGGTAACCGTTTCAACGTGCAGCCGTTTAACCAGCAGAGTTTTGGAGTGAATCAAGGCTTTCAGCGCTTCAATTCTGTCACGCCAGGATACGGTCAATCACGTGTCCAGCCACGTCGGTAAGGCGGAAGTCGCGGCCTTGGTATTTGTAGGTCAGTTGCTCGTGGTTCAGGCCCAAGAGGTGAAGGATGGTGGCGTTGAGGTCGTGTAAATGCACGGGGTCGCGCGCCGGTTGATAGCCCAGTTCGTCCGTGGCGCCAAATTCAAATCCGCCTTTTACTCCGCCGCCGGCGAGCATCATCGTGAATCCCTCTTTGTGATGATCGCGGCCTACATTGTTGCCGGCACCGGCGTTGCTCTTGCCTTGGAGCATGGGCGTGCGGCCGAATTCGCCGCCGAGCACAATCAGCGTTTCATCGAGCAGTCCGCGTTGTTTTAAATCCTTGATGAGCGCGGCCACGGGTTGATCGATCTGCTTGGCCTTTTTTGGGATGTTCGTGAAAACGCCGCTGTGATGATCCCAGCCCTGATCGAAGAGTTGGACGAACCGCACGCCGCGTTCCACGAGCCGCCGCGCGAGGAGGCAGTTGTTGGCGAAGCTGGCTTTGCCGGGCTGCGTGCCATAGAGCGCGTGGGTGGCTTTCGATTCCTTGGAGGTGTCCATCAACTCCGGCACGCTCGTTTGCATTCGAAACGCCAGTTCGTACTGCGCGATGCGCGTGGCGATTTCGGGGTCGCCCACGTCGGCCAGTGATTGTCGGTTCAGAAAATTTATTCCATCGACAATCTCGCGCCGATCTTTGCCGCTGACGCCTTTGGGGTTGGAGAGAAACAACACCGGTTCGCCGCTGCTACGAAATTCGATGCCTTGATGCAGCGTCGGCAAAAAGCCGCTGCCCCAAAGGCTATTACCCGCGCCGGCTACGTTACCGGTGATGAAGACCACGTAGCCGGGGAGGTCGCGGTTTTCGCTGCCTAGCCCGTAGCTCACCCACGAGCCAATGCCCGGTCGGCCAAACCGCTCGAAGCCGGTGTGCTGAAAAAGCTGCGCCGGAGCGTGATTGAAATGGTCCGTGGTCAACGACTTCACAAGGCAAAGCTCATCCGCCACGCCGCCGAGTTGCGGCAGTTGCTCCGAAAGCTCCAGCCCCGACTGACCGTGTTTTTGAAACTTGAATCGCGTACCGAGCAGCACCGGGTGTTCGCGAATAAACGCCAGTTGTTTGCCCTTGAACATGTGGTCCGGGCATTTTTGGCCGTTGCGTTTTGCCAACTCCGGCTTGGCGTCAAAGAGTTCCAATTGCGAAGGCGCGCCGACGAGGTGGATGTAAATGACGTGCTTCGCGCGCGGCTTAAAATGCGCGCGTGGTTCGCCTTTTAACACCGACGCCAACGCCATCGCCCCGATGCCTGCGCCGGCGGACTTCAAGAATTCCCGGCGGGTTTCGGTGAGGTAGTATTGCCGAAGCGGATTCATTGTTTCGTAATCGTCTCGTCCAGATTCAGTAAAATATTTGCGATGAAAAACCATGCGGCCAGTTCGCCGGTATCCAACCCCTTCGGTGCCTTCCAGCCCTTGACGTTGCCGATGATTTCCGTTGCCGCCTTGGTGTTCTTTTCAAAATATGCGTGCCGCTTTAGCAGGAGCGATTTCACAAATTTTAATTCCGCCGGGCGCGGTGAACGGGAAAGCGCTGCCTTGAAGGCAAACTCAATTTTCGCCTCCGGCCCAGCTTTGGTTTCCGCAAGCACGCGACCGGCGAAGGCGAGCGCCATCTCCACATAAGCTTCGTCGTTCATCAGCGTGAGCGCTTGGAGCGGGGTGTTGGTGCGCGGGCGTTGAACCACGCAAGTGCCGCGATCAGGCGCATCGAAATTTACGAAGCTCGCGTAAGGCGCGCCGCGCCGCCACACGACATACACGCCGCGACGGAAACGGTTTTCATCCGTGGCCACGTTGAATTTCGGTCCATTACGGCCGACGTGCCGCCAGATGTTTCCCGGTTGCGGCGGGTAAATTGGCGGGCCGTGCATCTTCGTGCTGAGCAATCCGCTGATGGCCAGTGCGTTGTCGCGCACCATCTCCGCGCTCATCCGCAACCGCGCCGCGCGCGCGTAAAATTTGTTCGCCGCATCGGCCGCCAGTAATGCCGGCGTCACCCGCGAGGATTGGCGGTAAGTGGCGCTCATCACGATGAGTTTGTGAATGTGTTTCATCGACCAGCCGCGTTCCATGAATTCCACCGCCAACCAGTCGAGCAACTTCGGGTGCGTTGGCGGTTTCGATTGTTTCCCGAAATCCTCCTGCGTCGCCACGAGCCCGCGCCCCATGATTTCCGCCCACCAGCGATTTACCGTCACCCGCGCGACCAGCGGATTGTCGGCATCGACGAGCCAGTTCGCCAGTCCCAGCCGGTTGCGTGGCCAATTCTTTTTGAAAGGATGCAGTGCCGTTGGCGTTTCGCTGGCCACCGCATCGCCGGGGGAAAGGTAACTGCCCCGGCGCATTACGTGCGTCTTGCGTGGCTTTTCGCGCTCCATCATCACCAGCGTGGTGGGTGGCTTGAGGGTGTTGATTTGCTTGGCGAGCGCCAGGACTTTTAGTTCCTCCTTTTTAAGGATCGGATATTTTATTTTGAAATGTTTTTCCAGCGTCGCCTTTTCTTTTTTGGACCAGTTTGATTTACGGAGAATCGCCGCGATATTTTTCGGTGGATTCGGCTCCTCGGCCAAGTCCTTCCGCAACGCCTTCACCTTCGTTTGCGCGGCGTCCATTTGGGCGTTCAACTTTTTCAACTTGGCCGCCCTTGCGGCGTCGATGGGCAATTCCATTGTCGGCCCGTAAAAATCCCACGTCACGCCCTTGCCCAGTTGCTTCACTTCCAGCGGCGTGTTGTTGAAAAATGCGAACAGCGAATAATATTCCTTCATCGCAATGGGGTCGTACTTGTGGTCGTGGCATTGAGCGCACTCCAGCGTGGTGCCGAGGAAAACCGTGCCGGTGGTATTCACGCGGTCGACGACTTGGTTGAATCGATTTTCCTCCGGATGCACTCCGGCTTCCACGTTGCACGTTGGCGTGCGGTGAAAGCCCGTCGCGATGCGCTGGGCCGCCGTGGCTTTCGGTAAAAGGTCGCCGGCGATTTGCTCGATGACAAATTGGTTGAACGGCATCCCTTTATTAAAGGCATCAATTACCCAATCGCGGTAGGCCCAACTGTCGCGAAGTTGGTCGGCTTGGTAGCCGTTGCTGTCGGCGTAGCGCGCGAGGTCCAGCCACGGGCGCGCCCAGCGTTCGCCGTATTGGGGGTTTTTCAAAAGGCGGTCGACGATTTTTTCGTAAGCCTTCGCGCTGGGATTTTTCAAGAAAGCCTCCAGCACCGCAGGCGAGGGCGGCAGGCCGATGAGATCCAAATGCACCCGCCGCAGCAATTGCCCCGGCCTTGCCTCGGGCGAGGGCTGCAACTTATTTGCGCGCAATTTGGCCAACACAAATTGGTCGATCGCATTGCGCGGCCAATTGGAATCGATGTGGGGCAGGGCGGGGCGCTGTGGTTTTTGGTACGCCCAATGTTGCGCAGTCGGCGCGGCATTTATCGCAGCCACTGCAGCCCAAACCATAACCATGAACAATCGCGCGCCCATACGTGGGAAATCTACTGGAATCCGATGCCACGGGCAACCTCGCTATTTACATTTCACTTGAATAACCGCGCCACGGCGGCAATCCTAAAGCCATGAACGCTCCCTTGCTTTCCGGATTATTGGGCCTTTTTCTTTTGACCTCACCGCTCGCCGCCGCCGATTGGCCGGCGTACCGCGCCGATGGCCACCGTTCTGCGGTCTCCACTGCAAATCTTCCTGCCAAATTGTTTCCGCATTGGACCTTCCAGCCGCGTCACGCGCCGCGCACGGCTTGGCCGGTTTCGGGCGAGGAGGAGCCGCGGATGCATTCGGACCGCGCTTATCACGTGGTCATCACGGGCACCACTTTGGTTTTTGGGGACAACGTGGATAATCACGTGCACGCGCTGGACACGCGCACGGGGAAAATGAAATGGAGTTTTGCCGCCGAAGGTTCTGTGCGGTTCGCGCCAATGATTGACGATGGTCGAGTTTATTTTGGCTCCGATGACGGTCACGTCTATTGTGTGAGTATTGCCAAGGGCACGTTGATCTGGAAATACCGCCCCGGCCCGAGCGGCGAACGCATCATTGGGCGTGATCGGTTGATTTCGTTGTGGCCCATTCGCACGGGGGTTTTGATTGAAGACGACATACTGTACACCACCGCAGGAATTTTTCCGTACGAGGGTCTTTATATTGCGGCGGTGAATGCCAAGACCGGCAAACCGATTTGGGTGAATGATACCGCCGGTGATCAGGCATGGGCGCTGGCGTACGGGGGGATGTCCTTGCAGGGTTATCTCGTGGCATCGGCTGATCGGTTGTATGTGCCCACCGGTCGCGGCATGCCCGCGGCGTTCAATAAACGTACCGGCAAATTCATTCGTTTGCTGAGTGGCGGTGGCAAGACGGGCGGCTCGTGGGTGATGATGGACGGAGATGAGTTGTTCGCCGGCGTTGCGAATCAAGGCACCGACACCAAAGTCACCTTTGATGCAAAAAGTGGCAATAGCCTTGGCGACCAGTTTTCGCAGTATCCATCCGTCGACCGAGTGCACACCAAAGACACCGTGTACATCGCCACGCGAAAAGGAATCTACAGCATCGACCGCGCAGCACATTCTGATTTGAATAAGAAGAACAAAGAATCCGATACGTTGGCCAATACCATCAAAGCCATTCGCAAACGCCACAAGGCTGCAGCCAATAAGCCGGATGAACTCAAGAAACTTGCCGATGAACTAGCCAAAGCCACCACGCGCCACAGCGATACCGCCAAGGAAATAACCGCGCTCAAAGGCGCTGTCGTGAAGTGGCATACTAAACAAAAAAAGCTCGGCCCTTTGGCGCTCGCCGGCGGCACGCTCTTTGCCGGAGGCGATGGCTTTGTGATTTCGCTGGAAGCCGCCACGGGCAAGCGCGTGATGGATCATGCAATCAAAGGCCGCGCGTTTAGTCTTGCCGTGGCTGACGACCGCCTTTTTGTGAGCACCGATAATGGCGCGATTCACTGCCTCGCGCCGCGCGCGCTGGCGGCGGGTGGGCGCACGATAAAGCCCAATTCTGCCGCGCCTAGTTATGGTGCAAACATTAAGGTTCGTGCGAAGACGGTTTTGGATATGGCAAAAATTGATCGTGGTTGGTGCCTTATCGCCGGTGCGCGGGATGGCAGTTTGGCGGAATATTTAGCCGAGGAAACAGAGCTCACCATCGTGGTGGTTGAACGCGACGCCCAGCGCTTGAAAGCCATTCGGTCACGGTTGATGAAGACCGGACTGATCGGAAGTCGTGTCTTTGTGTTGGATGCGCCTACTTTGCCAATCTCATCGTGTCCGAGCGCGCGATGTTGGGCGAGGAATTGAATTTGCCGGTGAATCAACTTGCCCGCGTGCTCCGGCCCTCGGGGGGTCAGTTGGTGCTTGGGTTGATCAAGGATTGGCCGCTAGCGAGTGTTGAAAAAATCAGAGATGGGCTAAAGGCCAACGCGGCCGCCGAGACGACATTTCGCGTTGCCAACAATCATCTGCAATTCACCCGCGGAAAACTCAAAGGCGCGGGCAGTTGGACGGGGCTGTATGGCAATACCGCGAACACTTCGTCCACGCCGGACACTTTGGTGAAGGGGCCGCTCGGGGTGCTGTGGTACGGCGAGCCGGGCAGTCAGGATATGGTGGGTCGCGCGCGCGGCGAGCCCGTTGGCCATCAATGGCCGGCTCTTCATGCAAGGAGCGGAAGTGGTGATGGGTTACGATGCCTATAATGGCACATTTTTGTGGAAGCGGAAAATCCTCGGCGCGGTGCGCGTGCGGGTGGATGTGGATGGCTCGAATATCACGGCCACGGACGATGCGATTTTTGTGGCCACACACAGTCGCGTATTACAGCTCGATGCACAGTCCGGCAAAACGATTCGCGAATTTCCTGTGCCGCGCAAAAAAGGCGATCAGGACTTGCGCTGGGGATACATCGCGGTGCACGACAACATTCTGATTGGATCGGGAGCAACGGAGTTGGCGAAAGTGTACGAGTACCTGTGGAAATCAATCACGAAGGACGACAAATGGGTGGCGGAAAAGGATGTGCCGAAGGATGCGTTGTCCACATTAAAATCAGTGAAGGCCAAATTTCCAACGCCCGATGCCCGCGCTTATGCCCACTTCAGGCGCACCGACCTGCACTGGCGTAAAATGATTTCAAACCCTCCGGGCTGGCTGCCGGATCATGACCCTTCTCCGGTGGAAGACAAAAAGATAATGACCAGCGAGAAGGTGTTCGCGTACGACATCACCACCGGCAAAATGCTGTGGGAGCACGCGGGCAAATCGATTCCGAATATTTCGCTTGTCATTGGTGATGGACGCATTTTTTTCCTGAAGGATGACCTCAATGAAAAGGAACGCGCCCAAGCCCAGGCCACCACGGCGGCCAATATCGCCAGCGACACTTATGTGCCGGAGCGCGAACAGGCGTTGCCCCAGGATGAGCGCGATTATCGGCGTGTGGTTTGTCTGGACATCAAGACCGGGCGCGAAATTTGGAGCCGCCCTTACGACCTCACCGGCGCCGGCGGCACCAAGCTTGGGTTGGCCTATCAGGACGGCCGGGTTCTCGCCTTCGGGCATTACAGTAACCACGATGAAGGGCCCTTCAACAAGCCGAATCACCGTACTCGACGCCAGCGGCGGCAGCATGCTTTGGAGCAAGCCGCTCAACTATCGGCGACGCCCGACAATTGTCGGCGACACAATTTATATCGAGCCGCGGCGGTGTGATTTGGCCACAGGCGAAATCCAAAAACGCAAACATCCCATCACCGGCGAATCCGTGGACTGGGTGTTTCTTCGGCCCGGCCACAGTTGCGGCATTGTCACCGCCACGCCGAGCAATCTCTTTTTCCGTTCGTTCAGCGGCGCGATTGTGAATACGAATTCCGAGCAGGACAGCGGCCTTCAGCTTTTCGGCGGCATCCGCCCCGGTTGTTGGAACAGCATGATTCCCGCCAATGGCCTGCTCAGCATGCAAGAGGCAAGCAGCGATTGCTCGTGCAGTTACTCGATGAAGACCACAGTCGTTTTGAAAAACAAACCGCAAAAGGGTCACGCCGAATGGGCGGTGTTTATTGCATCAGAGAAAGTCAACAAGCCGGTCAGCCACTTGGCCATTAACTTCGGCGCGCCCGGCGATATGCGCGCCAAGGACGGCACGTTGTGGTTTGGGTATCCGCGCCCGAGCACGACGGTGGGTCAGGGCGAATTCCGCAACTACGGCATCAAGTTTAAACTCGCCGAGGC
>LWDU01036322.1_pt1 | contig 11332 bp, 9 predicted proteins | sample 727161 | NCBI WGS metagenome assembly LWDU01 (sample SAMN04566230, study PRJNA314399) | hydrothermal vent metagenome | isolation source: deep sea hydrothermal plume seawater | place: Mexico: Gulf of California, Guaymas Basin | collected 2004-07-11 | reverse complement strand
GCCGCAACATGCCGTGGCTGGTGGTCGGCATGAGCATGTTTGCTTCACTGAGCAGTGCGATTTCGTATTTGGGGATTCCGGGAACAGCCTACAAGGAAAACATATCGTTGTTGATGATGGCTGTCATCAGTCCCATTGTGGCCCCGTTTCTGATCATCGTGTTCTATCCGTTTTATCGGACGCTCCATGTTACGACATCCTATGAGTACATTCTGCGGCGATTTGGGCAACCGGCGCGATTCACTGTCTCCGTCTTATTTCTGCTGGCGCGTCTGGGCTGGTTGGGAGCGGTCCTCTACGCGCCAGCGATGACTCTTTCCGTCGTCACCGGCATCAACCTCACGGTCGCCATTGATCTATACCGTCCTGGGCGGATTGTCGGCCGTTCTTTGGACGGACCTCGTGCAGTTCGTGATTCTGGTTGCGGGAGCGGTGTGGGTGGCAATCAGCTTGTGTGCGAACGTCCCTGGCGGAGTTTCCGGAATCCTTGAGATCGCCCGCCAGACGGATCACCTGCAGGTGATCGACTGGCGTTTCAGTCTGGTCGAAATGACGGGTATCGCGGTGGGGGTGTCGTATTTTTTTCAACTCATGCAGGACTACGGTACCGACCAGGTCACCGTGCAGCGGCTGATGGCGGTGAAGACGTTTCGCGGCATGGCCAAAGCGGTCATTTTCAATTCGCTCGCAGATCTGGTGATGGTCAGCCTGCTGTTGTTCGTGGGACTCGGACTGTTTGCCTACTACCACAGTTTTCCTGATGCGATTGTAGACAAAATCTCGGGTGACCGCGTACTTCCCTATTACATCATCCATTCGTTGCCAGCCGGCGTTTCAGGCCTGTTGATTACAGCGATCTTCGCCGCTGCGATGTCAAGTATGGATTCCGGGATCAATTCGATGACGACCGTTGTGGTCACCGACCTGGTGAAACCGCTACGGACGAGACAGTACACGGAACAACACGATGTCAGGCTCGCCCGATTATTGACACTGTTGCTGGGTTCGCTGGCGACGGGTGTTGCATTCTACGTATCGGGATTTGAGCAGATTATCAAAGCGTCGTCTGCGTTTCTGGGCTTGGTCGCCGGACCGATCCTGGCTCTGTTCCTGCTTGGAATCCTCACGCGCCGTGCGAACTTTCGCGGATGGCTGGCAGGCGTTCTGGTGGCGATTCCCGCAACGATTTGGTTGCAGTATGGCACGAACGTGCACTTCATTTACTACTTCCCGTTTTGTTTTGCAATTAGCGGCTGCGTCGGATACGCCGCCAGTGTTGTTGTCGACGTCTTCGGCGGCAGCTCGATGGCAGACCGCAAACTAACAATCTGGGGCCGTGAGTGGCCCTCTTGAACGAAAGCTTATACGCATGGACCGAGAAACCCTGAGAAGCCGCTTGTCTGGATGTTACGTAACTGTTCCCACGATGTTTCGCGACGATGATCTGGAGTTGGACTTACCGGCCATGCGCAGACACGTTCAGTTTCTTCGTGACGGGGGAATCGACGAACAGGCAGGCGTCCTGTTGGCTGGTGGAGCAGCGGGCGACTTTTCAACGATGACGTTTTCAGAACGGTTGCAGGTCGCCGAAGCGGTGATCGAAGCCGCCGACGGCAGGATTCCGGTAGCGATGGGTGCTCAGACAACCAGCACCCGCGAGTTGGTCGAACTGGCTCGCGCGGCCGAGCGGCTGGGGGCCGATTACATCCAGGTCTCACCACCGTTCTACTTCGGCCACACGGAACAGGATTTCTTCGAATTCGTAACCGCCGCCGCCGAAGCCGCCGACGTAGGCATCATCGTCTACAACACCTATTGGACCAGCACTGGCGTGTCGACTGATATGGTCGAACGGCTGATCGAGATACCCAACATGATCGGACTGAAATGGGCCACGGGCGACACAACTCGTATGACATTCGAACACGTCGTCTCTCATTTTTCAGATCGTTTGAGCATCATCGACAATCAAAACAGCTTCCTGACCAGTCACATTCTTGGGGCACGCTGCATCGAGCTTCACATCTGCAATCACTGGCCCCAATTCGGCGTGCGCCTCTGGCGACTGCTGGAAGAGCAGAAATACGTCGAAGCACAGCAAGAGATGATTCGCGTCATCCTGCCCTTCATGCAACTCTGGGCCGAAATGGAGCAATACACCAACGGTGACGGATACCTCGACAAACTCTGCATGGAACAGGTTGGCCTCGACTCCAGCCGCTGTCGGCCACCGACACGAGACGTCCGAGACAGGTTCCGCGAACAAGTCCACCAAATGCTTCTGCAATGCGAAACACCGGGCGTGGTCGAACTGCCTTGTAAAGCAACATAAGAGAGACTGCCTGAACGACCCCGTATGGTCAAAAAACTCCGCCGAACTCAAAACGCCGTGAAACACCGCGTTTTGACGACTCCAGAGTCTCGCGTCTCCGCCGCTTGATTTCACGTGTCGGCATCGGAAACTTGCGATTTTCGGCGCCGAACATGCCTTTCCTGCTCCAGCCCTGGCACATCCTGGTCGCCGCACTCTGCGGCATGGTGAATCAGCGTCAACAACAGGTCATTGAATTCCAGAACACACAGATCGAAACACTGCTGAAGAAGCCGGGAAAGCTCTGCACCGAATCGTGGTCATTCTGCGGTGAAGGTGTGAGCTCAGTTGAAACAGACACCGATTGACTCGCCTGTTGTCCAATCCGACCGTCGACGGTCGGCCGAAATCGTGATTTGATTCGCTTGCTAACAACTGATTGTTAAAGAACTTTGCGGTCGATTCAGTTTTTTGCCCCTACGGGCAACTCGATTTCCACGGTCTGAAGGCGGATTTTCCGGTCGATGCTCGGCCGAAATCGCGAACGATTTCTGTTTCTAAAACCTGATTGTCAAAGAGCTTCGCGTTCGGTTCAGTTTTTTGACCCTAGCGTGCTGAAACCGGCGCCGATCGGCCCTGCGACGATTTGGTGATTGTGGAAACACCAATCACCCAAACGCACGGAGGAGCGATCGATGAAAACGGAACGTCGCAATGAAGAAATTGCAGCATCACTCAAGCTTCTGGCATCAACCTACGTCCAGGCAGTTCGGCAGCTGGAGGACACGCTCGCGATCCTGTCTCGCGAACTCGATCTCCAGGAAACGAGTTGGCTTGAAAATATCCTGACACTGAAACCAACGGCATCTGCAGCTACATCGGCGTTCCGACCGATCGCTGACCGAGAAACGCTGTCCGTACTATTTCAGAGTAAGGCATGTTTTCTCGGAAACACGCTGCTCTTCCGGTTCTTCGAGGTCATCTCGCGTCGGCCGAACCGCTATATCCCTCACGCTGAACTGTTGGATGAAGTGTGGGGCGGGATTCGCTCAGAGTCGACCATTCGTAATGTCGCCAAACGTCTTCGTGACAAGCTTGTGTCCGTCGGCCTCAGTGAAGTTGCCCAGGCGATCGATGGCAGCACACACGGGCACTACGTACTTTTGTTGAATCAGAGCAAGTAGGAAAATCCAACAGCAATCAAACGCTCGTTTCACGCCGAATCAAACAGCCGTGCAACACAATGAAAATGTCAATGGGGGAACATCACCGTTCAGCATCCCCCAATCAATCGAAATTGTTCTGCATGGAGGCGGCAGATGTGGAATTAGGCCGGCATGGATCCTTCAAGAGACGAAAAACCAGAAGTACCCCGAATGCGTGCGGCGCAGTACATCCGTATGTCAACTGAGCATCAGCAGTACTCGACCGCGAATCAGGGAGATGTGGTCAGGAACTACGCTGAGGGTCGGCGGTTTGAAATCGTTCGCACCTACGCAGACGAGGGGAAGAGCGGACTTCGCGTCAAGGGACGTGAGTCGCTCCTGCAACTCATCGCAGATGTCGAGAGCGGCGACGCGGATTTCAAGGTCATCCTCGTTTACGATGTCAGCCGATGGGGCCGGTTTCAGGACGCGGACGAAAGTGCCTATTACGAGTATCTGTGCACGCGGGCCGGCATTCAGGTTCACTACTGCGCAGAGCAGTTCGAGAACGACGGACGTCCGACATCCACGATCATCAAGAGCGTCAAACGAGCGATGGCTGGAGAGTACAGCCGTGAGCTCTCGACAAAAGTCTTCCAGGGCCAGTGCCGTTTGATCGAGTTGGGATACCGCCAGGGTGGGTCCGCCGGGTTCGGGTTGCGACGCCTGCTCATCGACCAGGCCGGCCAGCCGAAATCAACATTGAATCAGGGCGAGTACAAAAGCCTCCAGACGGATCGTGTCATTCTGGTGCCGGGCCCGGAAGAAGAGGTGCAGACTGTCCTCAGGATGTATCGGCTGTTTACCCAGGAAGGAAAGCAGGAATCGCAGATCGCGGAATTGCTGAACTCCGGTGGCATTTTGACCAACCTCGGTCGGTCGTGGACGCGAGGTACAGTCCGAGAAGTGCTCACCAACGAAAAGTACATTGGCAACAACATTTACAACCGAACGTCGTTCAAGCTGAAGAAGAAGAACGTTCACAATTCGCCGGATATGTGGGTGCGAAAGGATGGAGCGTTTGCCCCCGTCGTCCCCGCTGACCTGTTTTACACTGCACGTGGAATCTTTGTGGAACGGAACCGGCGATTCTCAGATGAGGAGATGTTGTCCCGGCTCCGCGCTCTGATCGAGCAAAATGCCACAATCTCGGCGGCCGTCATCGATACTGCTGATGGAGTGCCGTCCAGCGGGGCCTATCGCAGCCGATTCGGAAGCCTTGTCGAAGCGTACCGCCTCGCCGGCCATGTTCCGAACCGCGACTATAGCTACGTCGAAATCAACCGGCACTTGAGGTCACTCCACCCCAACTACCTCGACGATCTGGTTGATCGGCTGACAACGGTCGGGGCCACTGTCCGTCACGACGCCGACACGGGATTCCTGATGATCAACGATGAGTACAGTGCCGCAGTGGTCCTCTCTCGTTGCCGTGCCACGGCAGCTGGATCACTGCGCTGGCTCATCAAGATCGACCAGCAGCTCGCACCTGACATCACGATTCTCGTGCGTATGGATCCCACGAACCAAAGCCCGGCAGATTACTACCTGCTTCCTATCATGGATATCGAAACCCCACGGCTGCTGTTGTGTGAATCCAACGGGGCTCAGCTGGATACCTACCAGTTTCATTCTCTGGATTACTTCGCGACTCTGGCAGCACGACAGGAACTTGAGGTGGCAGCATGATTGACCGCGAAGATCAACTCGTCCACATGATTCCTGTCGATCAGATTACGGTGTTGAACCCGCGTTTGCGTGGTAATCATAAGTTCAAGCAAATCGTCGACAACATTGGGAAGCTGGGCCTGAAACGACCGATCACTGTAGCTCGGAACGATGATGATTCGGTTGAGACGGATTATGTTCTCGTGTGTGGCCAAGGTCGTCTTGAGGCTTTTATGGCGCTTGGCGAAACGAACATTCCGGCGTTTGTCATCAACGGAACAAAGGAAGACTTCCTGCTGATGAGCCTCGTTGAAAATCTGGCGCGACGGCAGCACTCGGCGGTGGAACTGGTCAAGGAAATCCGCATTCTTAGTGATCGCGACTACTCGTTCTCGCAGATAGCCGAGAAGACGGACCTGGCAAAAAGTTACGTTCAGGGGATTCTTAAACTTCTGAAGAAAGGCGAAGACCGACTGGTTCGAGCCGTGGAAACCGGACAGATACCACTCACGATCGCAATGACGATCTCCCGCTCGGACGACAAGGCTATTCAGAAAGCCCTAGCCGACGCCTACGAAAGCAACGATCTACGGGGCAAACAGTTGCTATCGGCCAGACGTCTCATCGAAAAACGCCGGCTCAATGGAAAGTCGGGTCACACGCAGGCTGCAAAAGTTGAAAAGAAAGTCTCGACTGACGATCTGCTTCGCACATATCAGCAGGAGACATTGCGGCAACGAATGGTGATTCAAAAAGCGAAGATCTGTGAGACGCGGTTACTTTTCGCTGTGTCAGCGTTGAAGCAACTGCTTGGTGACGACAATTTCGTGAACGTTTTGCGGGCGGAGTCTCTGGACACGCTGCCACAGTATTTGTCAACGCAGACCGGTGAACCGGGGGAAAGAGAATGAATCATCACGTCACGTTGGCCTGCAACCCCGAGATTTCCACGATCCCGGTTGTCTCAATCCTACCGCTCAAGCAGCTGGCGGCCTCAGTCAATAAGAGCCGCAAGTATCAATGTATTGCTGCTTCGATTCGTGAGGTTGGAATCATCGAACCGTTGATCGTCTACCCGCAGCCGAACCAGGCCGGTCTCTACATGCTTCTTGATGGTCATGTCCGGCTTCATGTTATCAAGGAAGATGGCCAGCAAACGGTCGAATGCCTTGTCGCGACCGACGACGAAGGATTCACCTATAATCATAAAGTGAACCGATTGTCTGCGATCCAGGAGCACTTCATGATCAGGCGGGCAATCAAGAAGGGTGCGTCTGAGAATCGGATTGCAAAGAGCCTCAACGTCGATGTTGCGAGCATCCGCAGGAAACGCGACCTGTTGGAGGGCATCTGTCCCGAAGCCGTCGAACTCCTGAAGAAAAAACGGATCGGCAGTGGCGCGATTCGCGAGATCCGAAAAGTCAAACCGCTGCGTCAGCTTGAAATGGCGGAGTTGATGATCGCCTCGTCGAATTTCTCGGTGGCCTACGCCAAGTGTCTCGTGGCCGCCACACCACAGGGTCAGCTGATCGACGCCGAACAGAAAAAGGAGATCCGCGGCCTGACGTCAGACGACATTGCCCGCATCGAGCGCGAAATGGAGGGGTTGGAGCGGGACTTCAAGACGATTGAAGATACGCATGGAAAGAACGTGCTGAACCTGGTGATCGTCGTCGGCTACCTGAAGAAGCTGCTCGATAGTGCTCGCGTTCTCCGGTTTCTGTCTCGAAGCCATCCGGAGATTCTGGCGGAGTTTCAGAAGCTGGTGGAATCGCGAAATCTACAGGAACAATCGACCGTTGACTCCTAATCGCCAGTGAATGGGCACTCTCCTGCCATCAGTGTGCCAGTCCAACATTGCGGACGACGTGATCGGGCAACAGTTTCCATGTATAATCGACACCCTAATCATGGAACGTTGCGTGAACATGACTCCGGAATAGGCACTGTATGGAAAGTACATTCACTTGGATCCCGCTCTACGCGGAGCTGGCTGGTCTTCTCATCGATTGGGAAGATCGCCAGACTGAACTCATTGCGTGTCTCGATAAGCTGCGAACGGATGGGGTCAAAGTCACACCCCTCAACGATAAGGACAAGGATGGTGCCAGCTTCCTGATCAAGGAAATTGACCCGTTCACGTTCCTCGGGTCCTTCAATCGGCAGACGCGCACGAAAGAACGTCTCGCGATTCTCACTGAGGTCAAGAAACTCCTCGGTGCCAAGAGGCCGTTGCCGGAAGATTTCAATGGTATTCCTGTTCTGAATAATCAGCGTTCGTGGTTCATCGCCTATCAGGCAAAGCGCGGACGTGACGATGTTGCGACGCTGTGGAATGTGTTTCGTCTGGCGCTGGGAGAGGCCCCGCTTGACAACCCAGATTTTGGCACGGCATTCGATTCAGCGCTGGATGTCTGGGGTGTCTCTACGAATCTCACGATGGGGCTATTCTGGATTCGTCCGGATACGTTCTTAAACCTGGACAGCGTCAACCGAACGTACCTCAACATCAAGCTGCCACCACAGGGGCTTTCTGCCGACTTCTACATCAAGACCGTCAAGTCTGTTGCGGCGAATGGCAAGCCTCTACCGGACGTCTCATACGACGCTTGGCAATCATCGAGTACCAATGATGGGAAGCCGTCCGGCGGTTCTGGCGGTGAGTTGCCGGACGAGAATAACCACTGGCTTGTAGGAGCCTACTGGAGCAGCTCAGACCCGCCCGATCAGACAGAACGATTCCTGGATGAAGGTGTATGGCAGAACGGCTACAAGGACAAGTACCTCGAGGAAGTCCGATCCATCAAAGTGGGCGATCGAATTGCCATCAAGTCGTCCTCGACGCAGAAGAAGAACCTGCCGTTTGACGCACGTGGCAACACTGTCTCAAAGATGTCGATCAAAGCCGTGGGAACCGTGGTTGCCAATCGCGGCGATGGCAGGACGGTCGAAGTCGAATGGGAACCGGAGTTTCAGGCAAAGACTGGTTTTTCTACACGGATCGTCGAACGATCTGGCGGGTAAGAACTGACGCAGACTATCAGCACAAAGAACTCTCCAGCAGGCTAATAGAATTCATTTGGAACAGTGCAGATCAGGACCACGAGTGGTTCTGCCAACGTTGGTGGGATACAGAAGACGTTCCCGAACCGGAATCCGATGCTGATGATGAGGGGGTCGCATACGAGCCATACAGTGTCGAGGACATAATTACCTCCGGAGTGTTTCTGCCGGAAGAAGAAATCCTGCAGGCTCTCGATCGCCTGCGTTCAAAGAAGAATCTAATTCTGCAGGGTGCTCCTGGCGTGGGAAAAACGTTCGTTGCGCGAAAGTTGGCATACGCGTTAATGGAGGAGAAGGCACACGACCGGCTGGAGATGGTGCAATTTCACCAAACGTTCTCTTACGAAGACTTTATTCGTGGGTACCGTCCGCTGCCCGATCAGGCAGGCACTTTCGTGCCTGCAGGATGCAATCTTCTACAGGTTCTGCAAACGTGCAGAAGACGATCCCGATCGCGATTACGTCTTCATCGATAAAGCAACAGTTGTTCTGTAAATTGTCAGTCGATCGATTTCTCAGGTTTTAGTTTTGGAAGACGAGATATTTCATATTCCCGGTCTCCCAATCAACACTGCGCGTGTTTATGGCCGCGTTTATTGTGGCCGGTTTTGGTTCGTCACTGTCGGCCGAGCAGTCTCGCCCAAACGTGCTGCTGATCCTCTCCGATGATCACAGTGTCCCGCATGTCAGCTGTTACGACGACGAAAACACAAAGCGGTTCAGGATTACACCGAACCTTCGGAAGTTCGCCGAGCAGGGAATGCGGTTTGATCGGGCTTACACGTCCGCCCCGCAATGTGCTCCGTCACGGATTTCGATGTTTGCGTGTCGATCTCCCGTCGGCCTGGGCGTCACTCGATTCGCGCAGCCACCACGCGCTGATGTTCGCTTCTTCACGGACGTACTTCGCGCCAACGGCTATTGGGTGGGACTGGATGGACGTCATCAGCATCTCGACGGCCGTGTCCGCGAAGCCGAGCACATTGACAGGGCGCTGCGGGCAGCCGGCATGCAGAGTCTCGACGAGCGATTTGATCACTTCGTGCGATCTGCGGGGACCAAGGGTGACAATTTGTTGCGTGTCGCCGATCGCGTTGCCGCTGCTCTGGACAAAGTGCCCGACGCAAAACCGTTCTTTCTTTACTTTGGTTTCAATCAGCCGCATCGAAAGTTCGCGCTGAAGCACGACGGCACCGATCCGAGCGAATTGAAACTTCCGGCTGACTGGCCCGATCTCCCTGAAGTCCGAGTTGATTACGCCAGGTATCTCGCGTCGGTTCGCGAACTGGATCAGGGTTTTGGGCTGATCATGCAGCTACTGAAGACTCGCGGCATCGAAGACAACACGCTCGTTATCTTCATGGGCGACAACGGCGAAGCGCTGCTTCGAGGCAAAGGCACTCTGCTGGACCGCGGCACTCATGTTCCGCTGATGATCCGCTGGCCGGGCCGAGTCAAACCGGGGTCGAACTCTCCCGCGATTGTCTGTGGCACAGACCTTGGCCCAACGATTCTCTCCGCATGTGGAATGAAACCGCTGAAGGAAATGACGGGGGTCAGTTTTTTTCGGCAACTTCTCGGCGAGAAGGCGGAAGACCGGCGATACGTATTCGCCGAACGTGGCTGGCACTGGGGACCGATCACCCGAACCGATGGCCTGGACCTTTCGCGTTCAATCACGTCGACGCATTACCGTTACATCTACAATGCACTGCCGAACCGCAGCTACACGACGGTCGACATGCCGGGCAAGGATGCCTGGAAGGCGATTCAGTCGGCACATGCTGTGAATCAGCTATCGCCATTGCACCAGCGGCTCTACTTTCAGAAACCGCGGCCGGTCGTCGAGTTATACGATCTGCGCAACGATCCGCTGGAACTCAACAATCTGGCGGGAAAGAAGTCAGTCGCCGACATGGAACAAACTCTGCGTGAAGAGCTTGAAAGCTGGATGATTCGCGAGCACGATTTTCTGCCATTACCAACCCATGCGCTGCAGAATACGAAGTGAGAATCACGCATCGAACTCAGAAAAACAACAAAGCCTCGGCCACAAGACATTTGTGACCGAGTGTTTGGTTCGGATTGAGACCGGAGAGCTCCCCGGATAGGACTCGAACCAGAGTGACGATCTTCGAAAATGGCGACGGGATTTGAACTCCGCAACGCTCTATATGACAGTGGGTTCGAGGTCTTGCCCTTCCTCATCGTCTGAAATGGATCGACTGTTTGAACCGACCAGCATTATCGCCACAATCGTCCGGGCACCACCATCATCACGACGAGGTAGCCGTATGGCATCGGTTTTCGAACTCGCCCAGCCACATCAACAGAACTTGCCTGGAAGCTTGCGATCGAAGCGAACGTGCAGTCGAAGACGCTTTGGGATAGTCAGAACGACTTGCCGGTGCGCGACGACCGAGCAAGCCTGATCGGCAACGTGGCTGGCAGTCAGTAAAGTTCATTTATGATTGCAGGGGGAGCAGGTGTCGCCTTTGGCTCACTGCTAAACAAACTCGCAATTCAAATTGATTTACTTCGTCACCCCAACCAGTTTATCCGCGAATCTGACTTCACCATCCACGGCATGAAAACTGAGTGTTAACGTTGGCATGTTTTTGTCCCGCTGACATTTCACGGAAAGAAAGCCACCTGCAACTTTTAAAAACCGATGATAATCTGCGCGAAAGTCACCTTTTGTCCACCCTCCCGCGTGTTCGTCGCTGGCCGGTCCACACGAGTATTCACGAATACCCGTCTTGGGATCGACGGAATGGTATTGCCAATGTCGGTCACCGCAAATGACGATTGTGTTTTCTTGCTTCGCCAGAAAGGTTCGAATCTCATCCCCCTCGTGTTGAAAGTCAACATTGGAATGATTGTCGTGTTTGTTACCGACTCGGTCCGGACCGACAATCGGAGTGGGACTAATCAGGATTCGAAAAGTCGCATTGGAATTTGAAATCGAATCCTTCAGCCACTGCTTTTGAGCGACACCCCAAATCGTTTTTTCGGGACCATCTGCTGCTGTGTTGGGACTACGAAAGTCACGTCCCTCGACCAACCAGATTTGCAGGTCACGGCC
>LWDU01043230.1_pt1 | contig 11336 bp, 10 predicted proteins | sample 727161 | NCBI WGS metagenome assembly LWDU01 (sample SAMN04566230, study PRJNA314399) | hydrothermal vent metagenome | isolation source: deep sea hydrothermal plume seawater | place: Mexico: Gulf of California, Guaymas Basin | collected 2004-07-11 | reverse complement strand
GGGGGGAACTCCTTGGAGGTAGATCCATAGCCACTGATAAAAAAGTTTATCCGGCAGGAGGACTCGCCTTTGTAAAATTACGCAAACCCATTCTTGATAACAAAAACGAGATCATTCAATGGAAAAACTTCTCTCGGTTTGTAGTGGACCAGGATACGGGCAACGCAATTCGTGGAAAAGGGAGAGCTGATTTCTATTTTGGAATGGGAGATCGTGCTGGAGCTAAAGCGGGACACTTCCACGAATGGGGGGATGTTTTTTACATAGTTAAGAAATTCCACCCCGAGAAAAGCAACTCTTGACCCATCACGCACTAGAAAAAACTTCCAAACATTTAGATTGTGGTGCCACTTCCTTCATAACTTGCCGCTTAAGACACCCCGTGCCGCCCGGTAGTGGGGCATTTATTTTATATAGAAACCTTGTTCGTTCTGATTTCTCTTGCTGCAAGAAAAAAAATTAACTTGACCGAAAGGATAAAGATTTGTTTAGGGCATAAGCTGAAGTTGAGACACTTCAGCACCTTGCAACCCTGTGGTTTGTTGGATGAGGTGAGTCACACTCGCATCCATCATCTCCATCAATGGTCCGGGATACAATCCAATACACAATACGAGGATAGCCAATGGAATCAGCGTAGCCAATTCCCGATTCGATAAATCTGGGAGCACTTTGGCGGCTTCTGTCGATGGCTCTCCCAACACCAACCTTTGGACCATCCACAACATATATGCGGCAGCTAAAAGAATACCGCCCATAGAGATAAGAACCATGGCAAAGCTGACATACGAAGTTCCTACTAAGACTAAAAATTCGCCAATGAAATTACAGGTACCTGGTAGCCCAAAGGCGGCGACTGAAAACAAAATGAACAATGCAACAAATCTTGGCATGGGTTTATGCAAGCCGCCGTAGTCTGAAATCGATCGACTGTGAGTGCGGTCGTACAATTGTCCAACAGCAATAAATAAGGCTGCAGTAGTAATCCCGTGATTAAACATTTGCAAGACGGCCCCCTGGATACCTTGGCTATTGAACACAAAAATTCCGAGAGTAACAAAGCCCATGTGGGAAACTGAAGAATAGGCCACGAGCTTTTTGATATCAGTCTGTGCTAAAGCCATGAGCCCACCGTAAATAATGGCTATGACCGATAACCACAAAATATATGGGGCGAAATTCGCCGAAGCCTCTGGAAACATCGGCAAACAAAAACGCAAAAACCCATATCCCCCCATTTTCAACAGCACCCCAGCCAGAATCACACTGCCAGCCGTAGGGGCTTCGGAGTGCGCGTCAGGGAGCCACGTATGAAAGGGAACCATTGGCATTTTTATGGCAAAAGCCAGAAAGAACGCCAGGAATAACCAGTATTGAGTAGAGGTGTTAAATGCATAATCTGATAACGTCACTAGATCAAATGTTTGTCCACCCTGAACATGGAGGCCCAATATGGCCAATAAGAGAAGAAGGCCACCGCCAAAGTTATACAGGGCAAATTTTAATCCAGCAGAGCTTCGACCCGGACCTCCCCATACCACCATCAAAAAGTACGCACACACCATCGTAAGTTCCCAAAAAATATAGAAGAACACCAAATCTAGCGAAAGAAATACACCAAGTGTGGCTGTCTCCAACAAGAGAATGAGGATCATAAAAACATGCTGATTTGTTTTGACAGTGTCCCAAGAGCACAAAATGGCAATAGGAGTCAGTAAAGCAGTCAGGACGACCATGAGAAGGCTGATGCCGTCAATACCCAAGGCATACTGAACCTTTAGCGTTGGCATTAATTCGAATCGTTCAACAAATTGCATATCAGCTGTTGTAAAATCGAACTGCACCCAGATGATTACCGACAAGCCAAAGGTGAGAAGGGTGCTGGCCAAGGCGACACGATTGACCATTTCTCGGTCTCGGATACAGCATAAGGCTCCAATTCCCAAGGCGGGAAGTACAAGCAGCCAACTCAGAAGGTGATTTGAAAGCATCGAATCAATAAACCCTTAAGTTTCATAAAAATTTCGACAATCTCGCATTTAGCTCAAGATATAAAGAAGGCCCATGGTAAACACGAAACCAAAAATCAAAAAAAGAATGTTGTTCCCAATAACGCGTGATTTGGTTAAGGCTAATATGTTCCCCAAGACCATGGTCTGACGACTGAACTTTTCCATACTCTGTTGCATTTCTCTCGTCTCAGCGGATCGAGAGAACCATTTGGCCAACCGGATGGTGGGATTTACGATATACGCATCATAGATTTCATCAACATAGAATTTATTCCAGAATAGGACATACAGCCACGCCTTCCTTTCGTCTGCCCTGGCTGCCTGATGCCGAATTTGAGTTTGTGAATAGGCAAAAGCCCAACCGGCGATAGCCACTCCTAAAGAAACCAAAAACCAAATCTGAAAACTCGCCTCACCAGACCCTTCAAGCAACGAAACACTTGGAAGTGCCAAACCTTGAGCCAGGAAACCTGCGAACCAATTCCAAAACATGGTCAGCATGATCCCTAACAAGAGAGTAGTTATGAGAAGACCAGTCAAAATGGAACTATTGACAAACTTTGGCTGAATGGAATGATTCTCAGAATTAGGCTGCTCTGAAGTCGGCCAATAGGTTTTAGGGCCCTGAATGAATAACGACGTAATACTTCGGAAAAGATAAACGGAAGTTACAAAAACCGTGATCAAGCCAATGACCCGGAAACCGATTGTTGCAGAGGCAAACCCCGTAACTCCCCACAAATATTCATACGAACCAGAAAATAAAATAAAGGGTGGCAGGCAAGCTAATAGCAAAGCTCCTATATGCAAAACTCCCATGCCATGAGGCGAGTGATGTGCATGTTCTCTGTCCCCATGACCCGGTTCTACTGATCGAAGCGCATTGCCAGTGGACAGGAAAAAAAAGGCCTTATAACAACCATGTGCAAGCAGGTGAAAAATGGCTACTACAAACGCCCCTAACCCACAAGCCATGATCATAAAACCGATTTGGCTGATAGTGGAATACGCTAAAATCTTTTTAATATCTGACTGGGTCAGAGAAACAATGCCGGCAAACACTGCTGTAGCTGCTCCAATCACCGCAATAAATGTCATCGCCACAGGAGACAGAACAATCAATGGACTCAATCGCACTAACAAAAACGGACCCGCATTCACCATGGTTGCAGCATGAATTAATGCAGACACAGGTGTGGGAGCTTCCATAGCAAACGGCAACCACACATGAAATGGAATCTGTGCGGATTTACCCATCGCACCTATAAATAAAAGCAGTGAAATAAGTGTGACGGATCGAAGATGAAGATCAAGACCCGCCCACGCAAGAACATTTACTGTGTCTTTAGCCATGGCTGGAGCTTGTTCCAAAATCTGAGAAATATCGAGTGTACCAAATGTCCCAAACGCAAGAATCACACCCAGACCGAATCCTACATCAGCTACGGCATTAACCAAAAACGCTTTGGTCGCAGCTTGTCCAGCTGACTTTCTAGCTGCCGCATGAGAAATCAGCAGATAAGAACAGAACCCCATGACCTCCCAAAAAAAATAAATCATGAGCAGGTTGCGACTCATTACCAGCATAAGCATGGAAAAAGTAAAGAGTGCAATCACCGCAAAGAATCGATTGTATTTGGGATCACCGATCATGTATCTAGAGGAATACACATGAACCACACCACTGACACCAGATACCAAAAGCAGCAGTAGCACAGTCAACTGATCGATATACAAACCCAAGTCAATCGTTAAATTTCCAGACTCCAGCAGAGTGTAAAGCGGCACTTCAATCGGGCCATTTTTCAAGACCTGGACAAAAGCAAGGATCGACAATATAAAAGAGCCCGCAATTGCAGGGATCCCTATTTTATGACTATCGCTTGGAAACTTGCTACCACCCAACGCCAGTAAAAGAAACGCCAATAAAGGAAGAAGCGGGATAAAGATATACACAAATTCCATCACAACCAATTCACCTTAGCTAAAGAAATTAAAACCCCTTCGGGATAACCGATTCAAAAATTAACCCCATAACAAGATCACTTCCCAACCCCAACGCCATAATCCCGAAGGTCAGAACGCCCAAACTCATCTTTATGGGAAAGGGCGTCTCGAGAACATGAGGCTTAACTAGCTGAAGGGGTTCGGCCCACACACGTTGAAACATTCGAAAGAAATACAAGGCGGTCAGCATACTCGAGACCAAAATAGCAGCAACAGCAAAGTATTTCTCAGCCTCCAATGCACCGACGACCAAATGCCATTTCCCAAAAAACCCAGCAGTCGGAGGAATGCCCACCATGGACAATGCCGAGATAAGCAATGCAGCTGACACCCAGGGCATGTTTCGTCGCAATCGCACAAGGTCTGTCACTGTACTCGCACCACACTGATAGATCGCAGCTCCAGCCACGCCAAAGAGTGCAGCTTTCATCAAGGTATCCGCCAAGACGTAAAACAATCCTCCCGCAAATCCTGTTTCAGTACCCAGACTGAAACCCAACATAAATAACCCCATAGAGGAAACGCTAGAATACGCCAGCATGCGTTTGAAATTTTCTTGCCAAATTGCAAGGTAAGCTCCAACAATCGCAGCCACAGCACCGACCCAGCCCAGCACCACCAAGATTGGGATTTGTGTGCTCACCGTGCCCATTCCAAAAATCCAAAAAGCAATACGGACGAAAGCATATAATGGAACTTTCGTCACAACCGAGGCCAGTAAAGGAGTGCAAGCGTCCGGTGCGTAGGTATATGCATCAGGCAACCATCCATGCAATGGGAATAATCCCATCTTAATGGCCAACCCAAAGACAATGAATAACAACCCTGTTAGCACCGCCCGAGAATTGAGAACTTCCGGAAGTCGTTGCGTCAGATCTGCCATGTTGAGCGTACCGGTTGCCGCATATAAATACCCCACACCCAACAAGTATATGGATGCCCCGATAGTACCGAGAATCAAATAGCGAAAAGCAGGAAGAAGAGAACGGCCTCCAGCCACACCGACCAGAACATAACTAGCCAGTGAACCAATTTCTAAAAAAACAAACAGGTTAAACAGGTCTCCGGTCAATACCATTCCACCCAAGGCCGTAATTAACAGAAGAGAAAGAGAATAAAATGGTATCACTCGATCGGGTAATTCTTTTTCTACCAGGGGGCCTGCGTGCACAAGCGTAATAAGTGAGACGATACTGATCGCCACCATTAGGAGCCCGCTCAACCCATCGACCACCCACTCAATGCCAATAGGCGGTGCCCATCCCCCAAATGCATGAGACAGTGGCCCATGCGATACAGCCTCACTCAAGCCAATGACCGAAACAATGCTAAGGAAAACCAAAGCACTGAGAGCAATCGGGCGACAGAACTTCTGATTAGTGAAACCGACAACTGGTATTACAACTGCGGCAAAAAAGGGAATGGCGAATAAAAAACCTGGCAAGCTCGAGGTCATTGCATCTTTCCAAGTATCTGATCTTCTTCCAATGTGTTGTACTGTCTGTACAAAGCAATAACCATGGCAAGCGAAACGCCAAGAGTGCTAACTCCGACTACAATCGCCGTGAGCATCAATACGTGGGGAAGAGGGTTCGCATAGGCTTCGGGAGTCACAGCCGTCGCAGAAGACAAAAGAATGGGGATCGTACTGTCCTTTTTCACTGCCAGAGTGATAAAAAATAAAATGATACTGGTTTGCATGAGGTACATACCGATGAGTTTTTTGACCAGGTTGAGAGACACCACCATGATATATATACCCAAAAGAAATAGGATGATAAACGCGACAAAGTGAGGACGATAGAGAACGATGTCAGCCATTTTAATTTCCCTCTCCTTCTCCGCGTTCTCTCAAACTATAATAAATCGAAACGGCCGTAGCAGCGACCGCAATGGTAACGCCTATTTCAATTCCCAAAATCCCCCAGTGCCGCCTGGCAGAAGCCTCCATGCCCGGGATAGGCAGTTCTCCGTAATTTAAAAACTCCTCTCCAAGGAGAAGTGGAACCAGGCCGATCCCCGCAAAAAGCAAAATGCCGATTCCGCCTAAAATAACCGCTCGCCTTTCAAGCACGGTCAGAGAACCTTGAATGCCGAAGGCAATAACTGGCAAAATGAAACTAGCCGCAAACAAAGTTCCTGCCTGGAACCCGCCTCCTGGACTATCATGCCCATGAATAAGTACATACAATGCGAAGAGTTGAATAATGGGTATGAAAACTCTGGCAAGGGTGTGAACTATTACACTGTCATGTGGCCGAATCATCTCTTCTCCTTAATAACATCCAACAGGCTATCCCTGCGGTAAAAATGACAGTAGTCTCGCCCAAGGTGTCGAAGCCTCGATAGTCAGCCAACACCGCCGTCACAACATTGGGGGTATCTGTTTCCTCCAGACTCTTTTTCAAATAGTGGGAAGAAACATGTTTACTAGGTAGTGATTCAGGGTCCCCAACCACCGGTAGATCCACAGACCCAAATAATAAGAGAAAACCCAGAATCCCCAAGCTCCCCAATGCCATCATCTGCACCTTAAACTGTTTGCGAACTTCCTCTTGATGAGAAGTTAGAAACAAGGCCACCAAAAAAAATAAGGTGGACAAACCAGCACCCACAACAGCTTCGGTAAAGGCCACATCCACAGCACCGAGACCAGCCCAGAGAAGCGCCAGAAAAAAACTGTAAGCGGCCAGGGTCAGCACTCCACTTAAGAGGTCGCGAACAAAGACAGCACCCAGTGCCGTCACGATCACCAAAACAAGAAGAAGATAGTCGTCAAATAGCGTCATTTTTTCTCCTTGACCCAAGGACGCACGCCATTTCGGAGAGCTGCTCGCAGGACCGCATGAGAAATGACTGGATTCAAATGCCAAAGGGCAAAAAGAATCAAAAATACTTTCACATCAGCAAGGGTAAGCCCTTGATAAAAAGCCACGCCTGTTAAGACAAAAAACGTGCCAAGGGTATCGGTAATACTTAAAGCATGAGACCTGGAAAAAACATCAGGCAAACGAATGACGCCAATAGCCGCAACCGTCAGAAAAAAGAGGCCAATAAAAATTAATAGGGTATCCACTGTTAACATTCCCGAGCCCTCTTTTGTTCTAGATATTTTCCTACTGCAAGTCCTCCAATAATGTTGAGCAAGGCATAGCCCAACGCGATGTCAACAAACATTTCTAATCGTCCATACAGACTTCCCAAAATGGTCAACAAAAGAATGGCCTTGGTTGAAATCCCATTTAGACCCAAAATCCGGTCGTAGACTGTAGGACCTTGAAACACCCGATACATATAAACAAGGATAAGTATGGTGAGAAAGAGAAAGAAAAAATGGTACAGCGTAAACATCAGGTTTGCCCCCTCGAATGGAAAGCCTCTGCAATTTTTCGTTCCATGGTTCTCGACTCGAGCCCGTTGGATGACAAATCATCCAGCGCATGAATCTCCAATTCACTGGAGGAGACCTCAATGGTGACAGTCCCCGGGGTTAAAGTAATGGAATTCCCCAACAATACAACTGCTGGATTACTTCCAAGATTGGTACGATATTGGATGAGTCGTGGATTAATAGGAAGCTTTGGATCAAGAATAATTTTTGTAATATTTAGATTGCTCTTTACAATTTCCCAGAATAACCAAGGCCAATAAAGGACAAGTCGTACGTGAGGCAATGGGGGTTCATCCAAATGTCGAGGTTCAGTGTTCACCCAAGCAATCAAAACTGCACCGAGGAACCCAATTGAGAGATGAAACGCGTCCAACTTGCCGGACAACAAAACCCAAAGCCCGAAAAGTCCGATAGTTTTTAGAATGAGTGTTCTTGCTGACATAACTTTCCTTTACCCCGGTCGCATGGCTTCCCACGTAGCATTCGAATTGTACCGATGAAACTCAAACGTATGGGGATCCAAGGCCACAAGATTAAGCCATTGATTATGAAACAACTGTTGAAGGATCGAGTGTTTTTGAATGATAGATGAGAGTACACTCGGCATCTGTTCGATGATAGCTAATAGTCTCATGGGTTCATGATAGTGAGTGTCCCCGTCATTGACTGTTTGTAAGGGGAATCCCATTTGCAAATCACTTTGGCTTCCCAGCATCATCCCAACACCCCCGACGACATTGTGTAACACCTTACTCCCGCTCCCATACGTCCATGGATCCACTGAAGGAAAATAATAACCGGTATTAATCCACTCGCCGACAATTAATGGCGCGGTCATGATTTTTTCAAGGATGGCGCCCTGGGGATCGTCAACAGGGTTATAAGAATGCAAGAAAACCCGACCCCCTAAATCTAATCCTTTGGTCAGTTTTCGCCTCCCAATGAGAAACGCGGCATTGCCCGCTAACCCCCATTCCGGTCGAGTATTCGCCCAATCGCAACTGCGTTCGTCTACATGAGCAAAAGCCTGCTCTGGAGAAATTTCAATCGGAGCGCTGGGAATGCGATGGCATCGCTCAAGAGCCTGCTTCGCACCGGCTTCTTTGAGATCCTTGTTCAAAGCCTGCAAATCTTCTTTATGCGAATCAGGCAATTCCTCTAGATCGTAAAACTCGACCCGATCCGTCGTCGTGTTATGTTTCCCCGGAAGAAACCAGGTGTCATCGGGAATCGGCAATCTTTTTTCCTTGAGAATGCGACGAACCTCAGGTTCATTCGCCATCGCAGCAAAAACTCGCGCATTTGCATCGCCCGATGCTCCCCCGCAAGCCCCGCAATCCAACGCCCCATAGTAGGGATTGTTGTCCGTCTCACTCCCATGGCCACAAAGGCACACCAACCGCGCAAAATTTTTGGTGAGCCCCATACCACGCAAACCATTTTCGATAAATATCGCCCGTTCCGTAAGAGAAAATCCCTGAGAAAGACCGTCGGGAATCCCTTCGGCATTCACTTCTCCGATCCTGGGGTTTTGAGGATTAGATGGTGTGGAAATTGAGATCTGAGTTGGAACCGTATGCGTCAACCAACTCTGGATAGTAGAGGTCATTGCACGAAATGTTTTTTGGAGTAAGGTCTTACCCACCAACCCCAGACTAAAAAATAATCCCAATACATCAATCATCATCATCGACCCAATAGGATGATGCTTTAGATCGTGAAAAAGATGACGTCCCAGTTGGCGCCAGCGAGTACCAGAAGAATATTTTTCTAACGCCGCTCCTTCCCCCGACCGAGGTGTTTCCGTAACCGCATGGTCAGGAGTCAATAACACCGGACATAAAGATGCACGTTGATCACTATCAAAAGCTTGATGGCTAATGGGAATACCAAAAAACCCTGCAAACCCAAATGTTTCATAGGAACCTTGAGCTTCAATATGGCGACGAAATGATTCAGAACGGACATCGATACAAAAGGCTAGTTGTGCATGGGGACGAGCTTCCAATTCTGGTACCATTCCGCGATGCGCTGCAATATTTCTCAGCATCTTCTCTCGAAAGGAATCTTCGTAAGCCTCAATCCATACTCGTCCATGCTGATCAACAGGAAATTGATCTAACCATTGCAACAACACCTGGGCATCAGTAAGTGAGAGATCGTGAACTTCTCTTGGAGATAATTCAAGAAACTGCGCCAAATGGAATAATCGCCAAGCATGCCGACATTTCATCTGTTTGGTTGGATCCGCAGATTGTCCTCGATGCCCAATTTGCTGGTGGTATTCTTCAGATCGATCATTCCAATATGCAGTCAGGGTAGAAACCGTCCCATCAATTCCCCATTCTTGTTGGCACTGAATGTTAGTCAACTCCACTTCATAAAATAAACGCACCGCCAGATATTGTGTGGTGTCAATGGGATGTTTATGTTGCGCATGGTATGTTGGGTGTTCCCCGTATATTGGGTGTTCTCCAAGCCAACGTATGTATCGCGTCCAGCCTGGTAGTAATGATAGTTGCCTTGAGAGATAATCTTTCCATTGTTCTTGAGGAATCTCGAGTTGGTTTAAGCTGGAACAGATTGCATCCTCTGGAGCTACAGGAAGGCTATGAACTTTTTGGGTGAAATCTGTAATTCCGAGAAACTGCCCTGAAAAATCTTTCTGCGCCAGGTTCCGCCATACTTGGTAGAAACCTTCTTCCCGGCCAGGCATTTCCCAGCCGGCTAATCCTTCATCGAGAAACGCCGTCACCCATTTGATGAGTTGATTATTGATTTGGTCGATCACCCCACCCTCAGTCAAATCATCAACCCAATCGCTGATGGTCCGTTGAGGTGACAAGGAAATGGGTGCAGACGTTTGCGAATGCGAATCCTCAGATATTTGAGATGAAGCATGAAAATCAGACAACTCGAAAGTGGCTAACACACTCTTCCATAAATTCGTCAGGTAGACCTCTTCTGGATACTCCCGACACTCCTCACATTCTTTGATGGTTTGTTCAATAATTTGTTTCTGGGATTCCTCGGAAAGATCTTGCCGAAACTGTTTTATAGCTCCACCACCGCTTAACTCCCATTCCAAGAGGGGTAGTGGCAATTCCTCAAAGCCAAAAAGTACGTGTAATTGCCAAACATCTTTTGAGGAAACCTTTCGACTTCCAATTTCAATAGAAACTTGCCCATCTGGGCGAGGTCCAACCCTGGAAAAAGCGCGCTTAAAACTTTCTTTGGTAATACGGCCATTTCGGTAAAATTGACGATACTCCTCATTCGCGAGATACCCATTTCCACCAAGGAGGTCCTTGCCTTTTCGAACAGCCTGATCAAATGGTAGATATTCCAATCCATGAAGGGGGTTCTGCGCGACCATGGTCCGCATGGGCCAAAACGGCGCAATTGGCTCACTGGCGTTCAATACAATTTGCCGAACCTGATCACGATCTTCTAGGGAAAGGGGGCTCACTGAAATAGTACTCATATAGAAGGATTTACCTCTCGAATAGAGGTCTTCATCGTATTTAGCATTGATGAGAACGCTTTACTCAGTTCGCTTTTATTCTCTGTATTTTTATTTCCCATAAATAGAAACAGTAGTTCTAGTATTCAAAGAGGTTGGTCTTTGTAAGATGGACTTACATCACAAGGGATTAAAGATCTTGACGAGAAGGTTGATGCAAAAAGACTTCTGGAGGGATCTTATAAAGATTGTTTAGTTAATGTCAAGAGAGTTTGAACTGGAGTTCACATTCTCAGAGTTATACATCCGCTTGTTTAAGTGAGCGACAACAACGCTGACAAGGTTTCCATTCCTATCCTAGATCGGTCCAACCTACTCTGAATATAAGGTTACAAGTCTTTTATCAATGAAATCGAATCGCTCGTCACGGACATGAAACTGCTCCTTGTCAGGGTCACCATGC
>LWDU01000399.1_pt1 | contig 11339 bp, 15 predicted proteins | sample 727161 | NCBI WGS metagenome assembly LWDU01 (sample SAMN04566230, study PRJNA314399) | hydrothermal vent metagenome | isolation source: deep sea hydrothermal plume seawater | place: Mexico: Gulf of California, Guaymas Basin | collected 2004-07-11 | reverse complement strand
AATTTGTATCTAGTTTATATAGGGATTGCCATGTAGATATAGTAACTAATTTCTTTGTGCTCTTATCCTGTCCAGCATATACCATATGACAATTAGATTCAGCATCCCAACCATAATCTTTAAAATCACCAAGCATTTGTAAAACTAAAGAAGTAGTTGGTACAATTATAAGAGTTTTTAAATTCAAATATCGAATCAACATATAAATTATAAGTGATTTGCCAGAAGCGGTTGGTGATACTAAAAGACATTTACGAAATGTTAAAGCATGCTTCAATGAATCTATTTGATACTCGCGTGGAGTAACCGGCAAATTTAATAATTCAATAAAATCGCCAATTTCTATCGGGGTGATTTTTAATTTTGGGTCAAGAACAACTGAATAGTTTCTTTTTTTAGCAAAATTACATACATAAGAAATTAATCCACCATATATTTGCTTATTATAAACATTAAAAAGCCTAATTTTGCCATCCCAAATCTTTTTTCTAAAAGAAGGCATAAAAGTATGCCCCGGCACAGTAAAAGTAAAATAATCACTTAGCTCTTGAGCTATAGATGGTTCACAATTAATCTTTATGTATACTTCATCTTTTTTAATGATTTCTAAAGTATCATACTGCGCCTGATGTGAACCTACGCCAGTCAATTGCATTTTTGATTAGAAAATTCCTGTTATTAAGTGTTTTGATAATAGATTCTAAATAATTCACCTTTTCTTCTGACATCATAATTTTAAATTTGTTTTTTATAACATCTTCATCGGCCTGTATATATGCCTCTATATCATTTTTTAACAATTTAAAAGAAAAAGGAACCCATCCCAATTTATCCAATTCCTCTTTATCCATTCTACCACCAAAATATTCTCTTTTGCGTTTGGTAATTTTATCCATTTCAAATTGAAAAGATTTTAGTCGCAATCTTTCATCAGAATAAATGATATAATATTTATTATGTAGCTGGGGAATCTTAATGGATTCATTATCAAGTTGTTCACCATCTATTTGAGCATCTTTTGCCCAAATAGTCTGAATATCTTCAAGTTTCATCTTTGTTGATTTAATAAATTATTGAATTTAAATTGTAAATAACGAAAAGTAGCTGTAGCTAAAAAATATTCCGTTTCAGTAGCAGCACTACTAAATTCTAATGCGCCCAAAGATACAGGATAACATCGCTCAAAATGAACCTCTAATTGTGGATTCATATTACTAGTGAGAATTGTTAAAACAGCATCTGAGGGATCTAATGTTCCGGTTGATGTTTGAATCATCCAATCAAAAATTTCTTGATAATTATACATATATTCATCAACAATAAAAGAAACTGTCAATTCCTCATATTGCAATGTTGAGTGTCCTACGCCAACCGGCGTTCTTAGCGGCCGTTCCATTTCTAATGGAGTCAATGTAACTCCAGGCAGACTTACTGCTTGAGTAAAATATGTTACATTGGGTAATTTTCGTATTTCAAATTTAAAATTAACTTCACCCAAATAATTTACATTTTCTGGCTGTGTATTAAGTGCTGACATATCCTATCCTATTATACATCTCTTCATATGTAAGATAATGAACATTTGAATAATTTCCATTTCCTAAAGGCGAATGTGGATTAATCCAATAAAACTGAATGTCACTAAACCATTGTACTAATTTTTCGTGTTCGCTTAGCCACTTTGGATACCATACTGGTTTTGAAGTTGATTTATAATAATTATTAGTATCTTTGTACATATTATTATAAGTCAGCCCCTCTACATGACCATTAGCAGCTAAATTATCATTTTTATCTACTCCATGCAAATCAAATCCTATCCAATATAATTCTTCTGGCCTATGATTTTTACATGCCATAAAACTAGCAGAAGTTCCACAATCCCAATCATCTATTGTTTCCGCTTCCATACTTCCAATATCCCAATTTTTATCTGTCCAAATTAAATAAGCAGAACTAGACTTTATCATCGGAATATGAGTATCTTCATAAATTCTTTTTCTTGTAAATCCAAGCATCGTAAATTGCTCACGCTGTACTGGACTTTCAAAAATTTCATCGCTATCTATATCTATGTGTTCTCGTAAGTCTTTCGGTAATGGCTCCCAAGATCCATGAGTAAACAAACATTTATGACCTTTTGCTGGATAACCAGATTCAACTACCTCTAAGCACAATCCAGCATCCAAAACACAAAGAACATCTGGTGTAAAATCACGATATATTCCATTGCATCCATATACCATTCCATGTTGTTTCAATTCATCAATGTTTAGGCCACTTCGACTTTGGCCATTTCCAATCACAAATAATCTTCTACTTTTATCCATAAATTAAATCATCATTTATACGAGAATTGAAAGAAATTATAACTCTATCATGTTTTCCAGTATATGGCCAAGAAGAATGTAGTAAATAAGATGGGAATATAGTAAGTGTTCCGTCCATTGGAACCGCCTCCCAGCACTCATTGGCCGCCATATATCTAGTACCAGCATCTCTATATGAATGTGTAGAAAATGGACTAATAAATTTGTTTATTCCATTTTTCATTCCCAATTTACAATCACCTTGATCTATAGTATAAATTCCACACCATGAACAACTTGGATGAGCATGAGTATCATGAAACCCCTCATTGTTTGATATATGTGCCCAAGCAGACCTAAATTCAACTTCAGCCTTTTCATTAGCACCATTTACTTTTTCTACAGCATCTAATACTGAATCTCGACAAAATTTTCTTATTGATTTTATTTCTTCAGATTCATTTCTATCAAATAATCTAAAATCGGTTTCATATAATTTATATTTTGTATTTAGAGCCGTGTCACTTTTAGATCCCATATCTAAAAGCATATAGATAAAATCTAGTGCGCCTTTTTTAATTTCATGATGTTCAGCATTAATATAAGTGAACAGATGTGTACCCCATATTTTATTATGCTTGTCCAGCATATCACTCCCAACTAAAAATACAATCTCTGCTATATTTAGTTATGAATTTAGCACCCATATTAGTAAGAAATTTATAAGGCTCAGAATCCTTTGCATCTGATACATGATCACCTATCTCTATAACCACCACTGGATGAAATTTATTCAATGTTCTTTCGGCTCCCTCCAATACTTTCATTTCATACTCTTCCACATCTATCTTAATATAATCTATATTAGGAATCAAAAAACTATCAAGTGTTCTTATTTTTATATTATGCCCCTCTATCACATGACCAGAACCAGAATTATAATCTTCATGTCTTTCAAGTGAACACTCTCCAGATTTATTTCCTATTGCATATGGATGTAATGCTACATTTGATTCTTTTACATTTTTTAAAAAGCATTCTCTATTTGTAGAATCGGGCTCAAAGGCAATCACTCTATCGAAATTATATGCCATTTCACGTGCCCATAAACCAACATGAGCACCTATATCAATAGCGCAATTTCTCTTCCCGGCCTCCTCGAAACTTCTCTGTCGTACTTCGACTTGATATTCACCAAACTCTTTCCCCAACAATCCATTTGGGTGAGAAAACAACGTATCATATGTTGGTAACCACCACCCGAATGCTTCTTTTATTCTGGTTGATCCCATATCCAATATCCCGCAGGCCTTGATATTTTTTTATATTTTCCAGACCTCTTCCAATATCGTGTTGAGGCCCAAACATTATCTCCATTTACCGTAAATTCCCTAAAATATTCACCTACCGCCCAAGCAACATCTCCCCAATTAATGTCATGTCCCAAAATAATTCCTTCATGTTTTACTTTTGGAGTCCATAATTCTATGTCTTTTTTTACACTTTCATAAGTATGATCAGCATCTATAAATATGAAGTCTAAAGATTCGTCCTCAAAATGTTTGTGTGCTTCATCGGTTCTTTCTTGGTATATTTTAGTTCTGGTTGGGTATTTTTTTAGCTCATCAAATACTAATTCTTTTCTTACATCAAGAGGCATATCCTGTGAATAATCCTCTAACTCATTATCTTTTTGCGCCTCCCAAGTATCTACTCCATATAAAAACAAATCTTCATTTTTTTCTAAGAGATAGAAAAAGTTTTCTCCAGTAGATACTCCCAATTCACAACCAACCTTAAAATCGAAATTTTTAATATATGCTGTGATCACATCCCATCTTGGAGTATGAAGAAAATTAGATTTAAATGGATGACAAAAATATAAATTCTTATCTACTATTTCTTTAACCGTTAAGTTTTTCATTTCGCAATTTCTTTAAAATATCATTATATGAAAAATATTTACAATTTGGATATACAAAATGTGGTCTAAATATATCCTCTATTAACCATTCAGCAGGAGCACCCCAAATAAATTGAATATCTGGAAATTTTTCAAACAATATAGCGTGTTGATCTTTTGGTTGATCTTCTTCCGTCCAAATTTCTGCCCATCTATGTTTGCCGTACCCCCTTGTCCCACCATAGATATTATTTCTTACTCTAACTGGAATCCTTTTGCCTTTATTCTTAATATGCTTATCATCTTCAATAATTTCTCTGTACCAATCCGGCAATTCATCAATTTCCTCTAATATCATATTTTTTTCACCGGTATCAAAATCAAATCCTATTAAATATACCTCATCTGGTTTATCAACTGAACAAGTCTCATAGATTGCATGAGTTCCAGCAAACCACTTATAGCAAGGAGTTCCCTCTTTTGGTTCTCCTAATATACAAATATGTTTATTATTATAGTCAGATTCGACTATTTCATCGACCATTTCTTGATCGTGTGCGATAAGAACATCGGGACTCCAATCTCTATACAGAGCATTGCATCCATAAGTTTTACCGTAAAAGGAAAGAGCATCTAGATCAAAGTCTTTTCGACTTTTTCCATTGCCAATGATGAATGATTTCATAATGCCTCCATAATATATGTAGTAGTGATAAAAAAAGGGGAGCCCAAAAGGACTCCCCTATTGAACATTCCTGTAAGGAATATTACATCAAGTTTGCTACAACAACGTGACGGTAGTAACGATTTGAATTAGCAGTCAACGCACCATCACCAACACCATTATTACTGGAGCTGGTATCGTTAGCAAAAGGATTAGAAACAAGACCATAACGAGTCTTGAAACCAATCTTTGGTTGAAATGAATTCTCACCAACTGCACGAACCATTTGTAGTGGAACATATGGGCAGTAGAAAATACCAGCATCATATGCTGAACTACCTTTATATCCAACTGTGAAATAGTTAGTGGCGGATGATGGAGCATAAGGATCAACAAAGACCTTAAAGCGTCCATTAAGAGTTCCAACCGATGTATTTCCTGTATCATCAGGATTTGGATCAGAAAGAATAGGTTGAAGTGAACCACCCATTGCCAGAGCAGAAGCCACATCAGACGATGTAATAAGGATATTTCCTTTTCCGCGCCTTGTGTCTTTTGCAATGAAATTGGCTTCACGTTCTACTTGGAAAAGTAGACCCTTGAACTTCTCTACCGACCAACGGCCATTAGAATCAGTATCAAGGTCAAATGTTCCAGCAGTTGTAACATTATGCTGAGCACCTGTTTTGGCTGTAACATAAATGTTTCTCATAACCTCGCGGTTAATCTCAGCAAGAATCTCAGTAGACAGAATATTTGACAATTCTGTTTCAGCATCCAAACCGTGAAGGGCTTTAAGATCCTGAGCGAGTTCCATTGAGTATTCAGCTTTTAGAGCACGTGAACGAGCTGTCACAGTCACCTTATCGATGGCGAATGCCATTTGGTCGAACGCCTCTGTGGGGCGAGCTTCCATCTGAGCAGTTGTTTGACCACCACCAGTTGTCATTGCAGAATTGGCAGGGTTACTATTGGCATGATGAGTACCAGTATTTGACGAGAACTGGGTGTCTGCTTCACTGTGAAGAGCCTCTACACCTGCTTGTGAGGTATAGTGAGCTTTCATAGCAAAGATAAGTCCAGTTGGGCCCGTCATGGGTTGAACACCGCACACATCATAAGCAATCAAGTTCGGCATTGCTCGGCGAACCAAAGCAATCAGAACAGGATCAGCAAAATCAATATTACCAGCATCAGTTGTGCTGGAAGATGTAGACATTTTATTAGCATGTGCTGCTTCCGACAAGTTACCAAAGATTCCATTACCACCAGTTTGTTCCCGCATTGCTTTCTCTTGGTTTTCCAAAAGAACTGCAGTCACGGCTCGGCGATAAGAATCTTTAATAGGAGGCAGATCCCCATGTCCAATAACTGGTGCCCACTTTTTCTGAAGGTCTTCAGCTAGATACATTTTATCTCCTGTAATTAAAAATTTAAAAGTTATTTATTTATTAATGTAATTTTTTAATAGCTTGACTATAATAATTCATTTGTTCACTTAAAACTACTTCTTTTTCAGGGTCTTCTATAGACTCATCTTTTTCTGTAATTTCAGATGTTTGGGCTTCAGTCTTCGGAAAATAATTTTCCTTCAATACATTCAGCTTTTCAGAATATTGTTCGTCATTCTCATATTCAATACCCTCGGCCAACTTGGTAACCTTTTCAGCTTCCGTATCAGCCAGATCTTGTGTTACTTTTCTAACAACATCTTCTTTTTTGAAAGAAGAGAGTTCTTGTTGTAATTCAACTCCACGATCAATTTCTTCGGAAAGTTGTTTTTCAAGGTCTTCGACTTTTGTGAATAAATCATCGACCATATCTACTTTTTCTTCTGGTATATCAATGTAATGTTCTGTGAAAAGTGTCTTGAGTCCAGACATGAAATCTTCAACCAATTCGGTACGAATTCCGCGCTCGATTGCCAATTCATTTTCTTTCATCCATTCTTCTACAACATAGTTTAAGTATCCATCAACTTTTTCAGTGAGTTCTTGTTGAAAATTTGAATTTTGCTCCGCATTTTCATCTTTGAATTGTTTTTGGTACTCTTCTATTCTATTTGTAACTTCTTCAACTACTTTTACACCAACAGCAGCTTCAAAAATAGTAGCTGCTTTTTGTTTGAATTCTTCGCTAAGACCATCTTCTCCTTGAACCAGAGCTTCTACATCGTCTTTAACATCAATCTTAATGTCTTCTTTTTTGATAGCGGCTTTGGTTCTAGTAACCTTTTCCTCTTTTTCTACATCTTCTGCTTCTTCGTCATCTTCTTCAACCAATTCAGTGGCTTTCATAAGTTGCTCGTATTTTGCAGAAAGTTCATCTTTTTTAAGACTATTGAGTTTTTCATAAACGGATTTTAACATTCCGTTTTTGGTTTTTGGAGTAACGAGTTTAACTTCTTCAGAGGCTTCTTTTTCGTCCTCATCTTCTTCAACTTCGTCTTCTTCTCCTTCTTCTTTTTTAACTGCAGCTTTTGCTTCAGCTATATCATCCGAAGAAATATCTTCGCTAGAGGCCTCAAGTTCCTCTTCCGTAATCTCTTCAGACTCTTGTGCCAAAATTTCTTCAGACATTTGTTTTCTCCTTTTTTATTAAATAAAGGGTTTCTACTAATATTATTTAGTATATTTACAGTTTTGACATAAAATCAGTGAAAGCTTTAATTTTCACCTCTTCTAGTTTATTTAATGATGCTTTGATAATATTTTCTTTATATCGAGCAATAGATTTCTCTTCAAGTATTCCATTATCCCAAATCCATTCTTTGCCTTCCATAATTCCCTCAACAAATGCTTTAGGAGCAGAAGGATCAGCAACAATATCAGCCGCTGTAGCAAGATAAAAATCTTTTTGAACCTCTTGAGTTCCATTATAATTTGGTTTTAAAGATCCCATACCTCTTGATGATACCCCTAATCGAGCACCTTCATCAATAAGATTCTTTACAATCTTTCCGTATGGAGTATCCATAATTTTAGCTTTTCCTATAAAATCATTACCACTTTCTTTTAATTCTGTTATCATATGAGAAACCCGTTCTAAATTTACAGTCGGGCCATCAGGATGTCCTAATTCTCCAAAGGCTCTTTTATTCTCAATATAATTTTTAGTGTATCGATTAACTTCTTTTTGTAAAATTTGCTTTGGATATATTCGACCATTTCTATTTTTTGTCTCGGCCTGCATGAATACGCCTTCTATAAAGTAATTCTTTCCTATCTTAGTGGCTTCTGTGACAAATTCTACATTGTCGAGCTCTTCGCATATAAGTTTCATTTTTCCTCTCCGTGTATATACTCAGATGAGATTCCTGACTTTGCTCTTGCTTTCTTCATGGATCTTGATTTGGCCTTATCTACTTTATATCCTGCTCTTGAAGATTTCTTTTTAAACATCTTAGCTGATTTTTTACCCGCGGCCGACTTTCTATATTTTTCTTGTTTTCTTTTCGCCTGTGCACTCATTTTCTTTTCTTTAATATAATTAGTCAACCACTCAATTTCATTTTCGGCCACAAAAGCATCTTCCGATGTTATTGTTTCGCCACCCATAATTTTATCTCGTAATTCTTTAAATGTAAGCATTATAGATTTCCTAATTGTTGGTCAGTTGGATATCCTAAAGACATATTCTTTTGATAATTGGGGATTGAAAAGCCTGGATGAATTTTTCTAAACACCATCCCAAGATTGATCCAATCTCCATCAGCAGCACTTGTAAGAGTCCAATTAATATTTCCTAAATTAGCACTTCCATCTCCTGTAGCATGCCCTGGCGATTCCAATCTAAGTTGATCGAAATCAGCGAAATCTATAGTTCCAGTAGAAACAGCAGCAGCTGCTACAATTTTATGAATTTGACTATCTGTAGTATCCCCAGCCCAAAATATAGCAGCATCTAGTAAATAAGCATTCCACATTATTTTTTCTAAATGTAAAATGTAATCTTTTTCTGTAAAATTTCCACTATTAGCAACGGTTCTGGTATTTAATCCTGTATAACTTCCTACAACCTTATCAGCATTTGACATAGTGGTGAGAATAGTTATTGCTTTCTTATTCGTATAATCCCATCCTATCACATCTACAGTTGATGCTCCAGCAGTATAATCCACTACTACAAAAAACTCAGAACCATCTCCAACCGCAGAATGTCCAGCTGCTGTAGAAATTACCTCACCAACCTTTAAAGAAGGAGAAGCTGCTCCACTGAGAGTCATTGTATGTACTGCCCAATTCAACCCCGATACATCTATTAAAGTAGCATCTGTAACACCTGCATCTTGATATTCAAACTGAATTGTCATCTTATAATGTGTATCAGTATCAACGTGTTCTGTGGTCTTTGTCCAATTAGCCATCGTTTACTTCCGTTTCTGGTTGTACTTGTGGTTCTATTTCGGGAGTTACTTCAGGTATTTCGTTTTGAGCCATTAAACTATTAGCAATAGTTTTTTTCTTGCCCTCTAAAGCTACCATGACTTTTTGTTTCATTAAATTAGCAATAGCACCTTTTGCACCAGATGCATCTCGGTCTTGTGTAAATGTAATAACATCTTGTGCTGAAATTGTAGCTTCCATATATCAAGTCCTTTTTTATTGATTCTATTATATTTATACTATTTATAACTTTTAGTTTCTTCCGTCAATAACCTTCAATTTAGCATCATGTTTATAATCCCACGACATTGATTTCTGTTCACCTTCTCCTTCTTCTCCCCCAGCTGCCTTTTCATCCTCAATTTGAATTTCCATTGCTTCTATTTCTTCCGCAGTTAACCTTAAAATTCTCTTTTTAACATAGTCTTTAGAATAATATTCACCTATTATTCCATCTCGTATTCCCATTTCTCCCAAAATTCCAAGTCGCTCTCTAAGCATTGTAGCTTCTTTTAATTCAGCAAAATGAGAATCAGATTGCCAGTCATAAGAAAGGCCCTGTTTAATGATCTGCCAATCATTATATGAAGCAACCCCCTTTAGAAGTAGTTGTTTTTCCAGTAAATCAGAAAACAAAAGAGCAAATCTTGCTCGTAATCGTTCAATAAATCTTGTAAATTTGACTTCATCTCTTGAGATTTCTTCTGCTCTGCCCAATACAAAACCAGAATCTTGTTCTAATCGTGAAGACGGTACGTTAAGTGATTTATAAAGTTTTTTCTGAAAGTATTCAACATCCCCCAATTCACCAAGATTCTCTCCGCCCGGTAATGTAGTAATCTCTGTTCCTCGACCACCTTCTCTACGAGGCAACCAATAATCTTCAAGCATTGTCTGAAAGCGTCTATCGTCTTTTATTTCACCAGTATTAGCATCATAGACCAGTTTATTCTTATATCTGGTCATAATATCTCTAAGATATTGTTCTGCTTTGATTTTTGGAAGATTACCAACATCAATGTAAAAAATTCTTCGCTCTGGAGCTCTAGAAATTCTATAGATTACCACAGCATCTTCAATCATTCTAAGTTGATTCATTGGTTTAATAGCTTTATTAAGATGACTAAAAACCATTCTCTTATCTGGCGAAAGCATTCCAGAATGAGAGTAAGAAATAGAATCTATAGATATTTTTATATTTTCGCCTACTCCCATACCACCAACTGCTCCCCCAATTGTTTCAGCAGTTGGAGATAATCCTTTATCATTAAAAATATAAAATTCATCAAATCCACTAGTATCTACTCCAACAACCCCTCGATGAGTTGTTTCAAGTCTTGGCTGTCTAATTTTTTTGATTTTTAGTGGATCTACAGGACGTAGTTCCAAAATACCTTTACTTGGATTTTTTTCATCTATAATTAAATGAAAATATAATCTGCCGTCAACATACCATCTACGAAACATATCATAGCCGATATTGTCAAAATCAAGAAGCCGAATTATTTCTTTAAATTCGGTCCTGATTTTCTCTTCTATATTTTCTGATAATTGAGCTTTTTCTAAAGAAAGTGTGACAGGGGGCTCTTCGCGGCTTGTTACCACCGCTTCATTGATAATATCATCAATAGCATTGTCACACTCCGGGTAAACCGCCATGGTACGATATCGAGCTATCAATATACTGACCAAAAGCACCACCAGCGGGTGCTACTTCAAGTGAACCATCATCTGTAGCCGGAAGAGTAAAGGATTTTCTTTTCTTCTCTTCCTTGTCTTTGTCAACTCTTCCTATAGAGAAACCAAATAATTCAATAGCCATACATTCTTCCTAATAGGTTATGTTATTACTTTATAATATAAATTACGATCCTGCTAAGCCTGGCAACCAATAGGAAAATGAAAAAGTAGTTTCAAATGTTGCAATTTCATTAGTTCCCCATGCCATTTCTATTGCTCCTAATTCTGAAGGCCAAGCATCATATATGGTATAAACTCCCTTTTTCTTGGAAGCGTCTATGTTTGCACCTGTTCTATCAAGAGTAAAAATTTGCATATCAGCTGTTAAATTGGTAAAG
>LWDU01032721.1_pt2 | contig 11344 bp, 13 predicted proteins | sample 727161 | NCBI WGS metagenome assembly LWDU01 (sample SAMN04566230, study PRJNA314399) | hydrothermal vent metagenome | isolation source: deep sea hydrothermal plume seawater | place: Mexico: Gulf of California, Guaymas Basin | collected 2004-07-11 | reverse complement strand
TATCGGAATATAGACTTGCATGTCTGAATCGCATCCTGCTAGCAGTAGTCTCCCGCAGGATCAACGGGAATTCTTTATCGCTAGCTTGAAAATTTATTTAGTTTGGAATATTTGGGATACTCACTATCAAGTATCACTTCGCCTAATTTATACCAGTTATTTAACTGGCACACATTTTTGCTCATCAGATGAGCATGTGTCTCAGGCTATGCCTTCACAGAAATGTCAACTTCAGTTGACTGTACTTGTTTAGAAACATGTAGTTTATAAATCTTATTATTTTTTCATGAAATTATAAGCTCTAAGTGTACTGGTTTTCACACACTTAAAAAATGTATTATGCGCGTGAAGGAATTGTTTTAGTAATTCCAAATAGAGATAAACTACTTACTAAAATTACTGCAAAGACTAATCCGATTATCATCTGATCATTTGGAAATAGTTCTGCAAACTTCAAAGTTAAAACTGCACAAGTAATTCCTCGCGGAGATGCTAACAAATAAAAATTATTGTACTTTACAAAATCTTTGTTTGAATATTTAAGAGCTAAATATCTTGCAGCATAAACTAAAGCAAGTAATATCAATGCCATAAATAATACTCCTTTGATAATTGAAAAATTAATAATTGCGCCAAGGATTACAAAAACAAAGGTGACTAAAATTAGTTCAAGTTCTCCTCCGAAGGATTTTACAATATTCGGTATCTTATATTTTGAATTTCCAAAAACTACTCCTACTGCAAGTGCAGTTGCAATTCCTGAAGCTCCTAACATTTCAGTTATTGCATAAGCTCCGAATAATGATCCAATCATAATTAGATGTGGCATCTCTTCCAGAGTTAGATGTCTTATTACTCCTAAAATCAACGCACCAAAAAATACTCCTAGACCTACACCGACAAATATATTGTAAAGTATTGTTTGTATTCCTTCACTAATCACTGACCCAGTAACTCCAATCGCATTACTATCCATAAGATTTACTAACACAATTACAAGAACTGCAGAGATTACAGTATTAATTATAGATTCTATTTCCAAATATTCTGAAACTCTTGGTTTTAATTTAATGTTACTAAGCACTGGACCTAAAATAGTAAGATCTGTTGAAGCCAGAAAACTTCCAAATAAAATTGCCAACAACCAATTAACTCCAAGTATAAATTTAAATGGGAGTGCAACAAATAATATTGTTAAAAATACACTCATTAGACCAAAAATAGACGGGCCTGCAAAATTCCTAAATAAGGAGTTTATTTTAATTTGAGAACCAGTGTCAAATAATACTAAAACTAATGCTAGAGTAATAAACGCAGTAACTGCGCCTTGACTTTCAGGTGCACCTGGTGAAAAAAGTGGGACTCCTTTGACTTTGAAATTTCCCAAAATTATTCCAAGGAATATAAGTATTAAATTAAGCGGATAGCCTTTGACTTTAGACAAATGCTTCAGTAATGCTCCTGCAATTAGAATAAATCCAATCAAAGCAACAATTAAAGATGTTCCAGCCATAATTAACTGTATGTCTGATTTAATAAAAGCTTAATGTGTAATTTAGAAAAACAATTCTTTTAAGACTAGAACTGACAAAACAACCCAAATAACCCAATCCAAAAGGAGTTTCTTCAAATCAGATCGGTTTCTGAAATTCTTAACATATTTTTTCAATACACTTGGATAGTGCAGCATGGTGTGTGCATACAAAAACATTCCTGCCATCATTCCTGCAAAGAATTGTACAAGAGTAATTTCTTGAAGCAAGTAATAAGCTAGAACAAAGAATACACCTAAATAAAGCAATCTAAATGCTGTAAAATTCTTGAAGTTCTTGAAGTTCTTCATCGTAAAGTCAATCCATTTCTTTGGATTCAAATTGAAGAAAACAGCCTTAACTAAAACCATTACTGCAATAACAGCTACAAACCATTCAAGTACACTGAGTGCCATACACAGAAAAAGTATTTCTAGTATTTAAAGTTAATCCAACCAATCTTTATCTTTAATTACTTTTGGCAAATAAGTATCACCCATAAATTCAATTGTCTTTGAAACTAATGCATCAGATTCAATTTTATAACCGAAATCAATTGCTTTCTGAATCTCATCTTGCCATTCTTTCTTCTTGAACCATTCATAATTCTTAATTTCCTTAAGTCTCTTCAAATCTTGGTCAGTTAATTTGATGAAATTTGTCTTGGGAATTTTGAATTCTTTAATATCATCATGTTTCAATCCAATGTACTTAGCATCAGGACATCCAGATTTCTCTGAGAAGAACGCCAAATTAATGGAACCTTGTTTGTAAACAGAATAAATATAATATCCGTATGGATCAAAGTCACAAAAGACATAAACTGGAAGTTTTAGTTCTTTGTTTAGACGTGAAACTAATCTTCTTGCAGATCTTTCTCCCTGTCCCTTTCCAGTTAATAGAATACATTTGTGTTTCTCCCAGAATCTCATTTGATTTAGAACATTCCAAACTGCGAATTTTTCTACAACTAAAACAAACTTTGCTTCGGATTTTTTGAATTCCATAACACTCGGTTCAACATTTGCAGGAATGGCTGCTCCCGCAGTTCCCATCTTTCGACAATTAATTTCGTCGCCAGTCCTCAAATCTTTGTAAGTTATCAACCCTGAAAACACTCCTTTTGGAGTTGGTTCAAGTCCTAACTCTTCACGCAAAGCATCAATGGAAACTTCAACATCTTCAATAATTGGATCACTTTCGGTTTGATCTTCAAACGTGTTTTCCTTCAAACCTTCAATAGTCCGTTTTAAAATATAATAAAGTTGTCTTGTGGAAATACTTGGTTTATCTTGTTCAAGTAATTCTTTAATTTGTGCAGCAATCAAAGTCGTCTGCATGAATTTTCTTGCTTGTCCTACATTGAAAAAATTTCTAGTTTGTTTCTTATCTCCTAATCGGATTAATTTATCTTTATCATCAAAATACGCATTGCTCAATGTTCGAATTGGCATTGTAATTTCTGGATCTTTATTTTTCTGAATATCTTTTTCAAGTTGTTCACCTAATTTCTTAAGTTTTTCAATAATTTCAGCTCTAATTTTACTTTTACTCATCTTCGTCTCCTTCTTCTACATTCTCTAAACTAGCTCCACTTGCATACATTGTTTCTGCAGTTTTCAATAATGATTTTTGAATTTTAGAAACACTTTGCTCTAAATCCTCTTTCTTTAATTTATAAGAATCTTTTGAAATCAACTTTGCAACAGCTCCCGCAACTTCACCAGAATAACCAATAAACTTTTGTCGCTTTTCTTCTTCGAGTCCAGCTTTTCTCTGTTTCCGGACATATAAATGTAATGCTCTTCCTGCTTCTTGAATTGATAATTTAATTTCTTTAGAAATTGCAGGATAATTAGAAACTGCAGCCTTACTTTCGGAAGTAAATGGCACCCAAGTAGAGGCGATATGAATAACTATTACTGCAGGACCTGTCGGCATAGAACCACTTGAATTATGTAAACCATAACTCTTCCAAGTTACGCTTTTGATACCTTTTGTTAATGCGCAAGAACCTTCTTCATATAACAACGGAACTTTATTTGAAAAACGATTAAGTATGACTGAACCTTCTGCATCCAACTCCCCACCATAACCTATTGCAACTTCAACTTGAAATGGGAATCCTCTATAAACTGTTGGATTTCTTGAAACTGCTTTTACAAAATCTAATTCATATTCACTCTCTAAACTTTTTGCAAGAGCTTCTGATCCAATTGGACTTAAACAATCCGTGCTCGGATTCATAATCTTTGTAATTTTAATAGCTTCATGTATTTCGTGTAATTGATCATCACTCAATAATTTTGGCATAGTTTGACCATCAACTTTTGCAGTATCTAATATGGTCTTGGCAGTACCTCCTCCAACTTTATCAAAATCTTTAGTTAAGAAACTCTTCACATTTCTTGCTTTAGTATCTTTAGACATTCTCTTGAATAAACCAAATTCTACTCCGCTTGGATGTGGCTTTAGTTCTTTTGCCTTTCTCGGAAGTTTTTCTACAACTCTGGGAAATTTGTGTTTCTTTCCTTCAGGATCAGTATAAATAATACTTGCATGAGGATTTACAACTGCTGTCTGTTTGATAAATTCATATGGACTTTGTTTTGTGCCCACATATTTTCCTTCCATCTCAACTTCAACACGAGTCCCATGTTTTCTTTTCCAAGTCTTAACTTCTGAAGCAATCACATCTGGTTCATTTGTTTTAACATTAATATGCATTGTATATTCTCGAGCTTCTTTATCTTTCAAAGTTCGAGAAGTAATCTTAGCTGGTTTTCCCGTAGTCAATTGACCATATAAAATAACTGCAGAAATTCCAATTCCTTGTTGTCCTCTTCCTTGCTTTCCGCCAATTGAACGGAATTTTGAACCAAATAATAATGAACCAAACGCTTTTTGTAAAATCTTCTCATTCAAACCCGGACCATTATCCTCAACAATCATCCTATATTTACCTTTTTTCAGTTCTTGAATCTTAACTTCAATATCTGGAAGTATATTTGCATCCTCACAAGCATCCAAAGAATTATCTACTGCTTCCTTAACAGAAGTCAAAAGTGCTTTACCGGGATTGTTAAATCCTAAAAGGTGCCTATTCTTCTCAAAAAATTCGGCAACTGATACTTGTTTATGGTTATCTTCAGGCATAAGTCAAGCAAACAGTACACGTCCTTAAAAAGATTTCCCTTTTTCATAGATAACTCATCAAAAATGAGGTGATAATCTATCAAAATCTTATTATTTTAGAAAGGACTTATACTCTTTGATCTNNNNATTTCAAGAGTATATTCTTCATCAAATAATAAATGTGCAATTTCAGGATTAAATCCTCTACCAATTGCTTCAACAATTAATTTAACACTTAACAAATTATCTGGAGAAACTGATTTTATTGTAATACTTCCGGAAGAAGATACATTTAGTTTGCAAGAACCTCGTTTCTCAATGGTTTTTCTCTCACGACCGCGCGTGCCAACTAATGCAGCAATCCGATCTTTAGGGATATTAACAATTTCACTATGCATATTAGAATTCTTCCTGTTCAAGTAAGTCTTTCAAATGTTTATTCTTTCGTAACCACTTAACTTGAATTGGTTTATAATTAAATACGACATCTCCTTTTCTGTCGCCCTCATATTCCCAAGGTTTGACAATTACTATATTTCCAGGTCTAACCCAAAGCCTTCGTTTTAGTGCTCCCGGAACTCTGCAGATTCGTTCTTTACCGTCTGAACAACGAATTCTTGACTTACCCATTCCTAATCGAACGTCAACAAGTCCAAAAACTTCTTCGTTCCGAGGAAGTCTTACTTTGCCAACTTCTTCAGATTTATCATAAGCATGTCTTGAACGCTTTTTATGCTTCTTTTTTGCTTCAACCATATTATTTCCTCACCTTCTGCTTTAAAAGAATTGTTATACGTCTTTTCGGTCTATCCTTTTCATGATCCCAAGAATAGTTCCTAAAACTTTCTTTAGCTACAACTTCCATATGTTTCTTGATTCTTCGAGCAGCTTGTTTTGCTAATCGTTGATTTACAAGATAAATATCAACACCTTTCAACATAGGTTCAACTTTGGAAACTTTTGGTGCAGCTTCTCGAATATATTTCAAAGCTTCATCAACAAATTTGTCAGTATCTTTTGCAGCACGTACTTGGATTTTTGCAGTATAATCAATACCTTGTTCTCTAGAACAAGCTGGGCAACAATATTTTTTGATTTCAAATTTTCCATCAATAACTCTTTCAATGGTTTCACCGTTAATTGTTGAACGCACTAAAAGCTCTGCAGATTTTCCTTCATTTAGTAATTTTATATCAACTAACTGTTCATCTCCAGGAAGTCTTATTGATTTTTTAATTCGATCAACTAAGTAATCTTCAACTTGTTTAGCCGGACGAGTCCAAAATCCTTTATTGTAAATCATATCACACTTAACACATTGTAAAACGTTTTTTTGTTTCGGAATATTAAACTTAGATTCTTTAGAATAGCATAGACTACATAAACTGTCAACCAGTTTTTCAGTTTCTTTACCGCATTTAGGACAAAATCTACTCTTCAAACTCATAAATAAAACCCGCTTAAGCGATTTAAAAGTGCTTCGAATACTAAAGCTTAATTTTTGATAATCTTTTCACTCGCTCATCAGTTGATGGATGTGTTGAGAATAACTTCATCATACTTTTCCCAGTAAATGGATGAACTATAAACATGTGTGCACTTGCTTCACCGCCAAGACGCATCGGAAAATGTTTGGAACCTTTTTCAAGTTTCTTTAAAGCAGATGCAAGTCCTTTCCAATCACCTGCAATTTTTGCTCCAGTTTCATCGGCTAAAAATTCTCTTGAACGTGAAATTGCCATTTGAATTATCCCGGCAATAATTGGAGTAATTATTGCTACTGCCAAAATCCCTACAATATTATTATCTCTGTTTCTATATCCTCCAAATATTGCAGTCCATTTAGCCATACTTGCCAAAAATGAAATAGTTGTTGCGATTGTTGCAGCAAGACTTCCGATTAAAATATCTCGATTCTTAATGTGACTCAATTCGTGAGCCAGAACTCCTTTTAATTCTTTATCATTTAATAGATTCAAAATACCTATCGTAACTCCGATTGCTGCATGATCTTGATTTCTACCTGTTGCAAAAGCATTAGGATTATGTGACGGAATTAAATATAGTTTAGGTTTTGGTAAGTTAGCTTTCTTAGCCAAAACATTAACTAATCTATGAACGTGTGCATATTCCTTAACATCAAGCTCACGTGCACGATAAATCTTCAAAACTAATTTATCAGAATACCAATAAGCTCCAAAATTCATAACAATTGCAAAAACGAGTGCGATAATTAATCCTTGTTGTCCTCCCAAAAGACCTCCAACTAACAGAAATAGTCCTCCGAGCAATCCCAACAATAATGCAGTTCTAAACTGATTAAACATTGTAATTATAAAAAGGCTTAAAATTAAAAAGCTTCTTAAATAACTTATGATGCTCAGATCACACCTCAGTTTTGGACTTCTTGCATATATAATCTTATTTGTAAATGCAGTTACGCTGCCCTTTCTTGGAACATTAAATCAACCAGGACTATTAGCAACAGTATTCTATCTAGTCGGATTAATTACTCCTGACATTGATTCTCCAAACTCCTTCATCTCACGAAAAGTTCGTGCAGCACACACAGTAACAAATATATTTTCAAAACATAGAGGATTTGTTCATTCAATATTCACAGGCGCACTTCTAACTTTAGGAATTGGTTTTTTACTTAGTTTGAAAGAATACGACCTTGCAATTGCTGGATGGTTTTTCATTGGATATCTAATACATCTTTTAACTGATGCTATGACTCCTCATGGAGTAAAACTTTTTGCGCCATTGAGTCCATATACTTTGAGGGGTCCAATAAGAACTGGTTCAACTCATGAAAAAGTGATTTCACTGCTTGTATATTCTGCAGCATTATTAATTATCGCCAAGAACTTCACAAATCTTTTATAGTTATTCTTCATAATGACTGTATGACTAAAGATTCTACAAAAAAGGATGAAAAATCCAAAACTAAAAGAAAACCAAAATTCATTCTAATCGGAATATTATTATTATATACATATTTGGCCTTCACAATTACAACAACTCCAACAGATCTTATGCAATATACTGAAAATCAAGTTTCATTTATGTTATCTGAAAATGGAGGTACAGCTCAAGCAAATTCAATAACTGCGCTTAGTGGATTATATTCAGTAAATCTTGATATTATCGTTAGTGGTCAAACTCAAAACATAGATGCATTCATAACTCCAGATGGAAGCTTAATGATTCTTGGTGATTCCTATGATATTGATAAATCCCTTGTATCAGGAGAAGAGTATGAAATTCCTCGAGCAGAAATTCCTCTAGGTGATCGAGAACTTACTTTAGGAAATCCAAATGCACCAGTTACATTTGTAGAATTCTCAGACGTAGAATGTCCGTTCTGTGAAAGATTTTATAATGATGGTTTAGCTGGAATTAAAAAATTAGTAGAACAAGGAAAAGTTTACTTTGTTTACAAACACTTCCCTTTAAACTTTCATCCTGAAGCAATACCTGGCGCATTAGCAATTGAATGTGCAGCAGACCAAGGAAAATGGGTTGAAATGCACGACCTGATTTTTGAGAATCAAGACTCATTAGGTGCGTCACAATATAAATCCTGGGCAGTTCAGATTGGAATAGACGCAACTGAATTCAATAATTGTTTCAACAGTGAAAAATACTTAAGTAAAATCAACGCAGATTACCAGTTGGGACAATCAATTGGTGTAACTGGAACTCCAAAATCATTTGCTAATGGAATCTCAATATCTGGTGCTCAACCTTTCACAAGTTTTGAGAATATAATATTATCAGAAATTGAAGCAGGAAATGCGTAATCGTATAGAAAATATTATTGGCATTCTAAAACAAAAAAAATATTTAGCAATATCTATAATTACTTTTTCAGTATTTATTGGAATGATCAATTATTTTAATGATATTGAACAACAGCTAGGAAACTTAGGAAACTTTGCATATCTACAACTTGGAACAGATGTGATAATTGCAGCACTATTTGCAATCTTCATTGGATTATTTATCTTTCAGTATGATACTAAAAAAGAACTTAGTGAAAAGAAAGGTTTAGTTGGTGGAGCACTAGGTGTATTATTTTTTGGATGCGCAGCATGTAATATTACTTTGGCAGGATATTTGGGACTGGCTGGATTCTTATCTGTATTCCCTTGGTATGGTTATGAACTAAAAATTGTTGCACTAGGCGTATTATTAATTTCAATAGCAAGACTTTCTAAATTAACTTGCAGTGTTAAGTTGTAAAAGTTCACCGAACACTTCAACAAGATTTTTCTTAAATTTATCCAAGTATTTAGTTGGAAGCGCTGCACCTGAAGCAGGATCATGTCCTCCAGCATTGGCATTTTTAAAATCTTTAATTGATTGCTTAAGTAATTTATTCATTGGAACCTTGTATTCTTGACTACGTGCAGAAACTTTTAACTTAGCTCCAAAAACAGTAATTGTAATAAATGCTTTATTTAGTTCAGCAACTGAACGTTTATTTGAAACTACACCGCCTATAGAATAGCTAGGATCTTTAATGACTTGTATATTTAACAAACCGTCGTGAAAACTCTCTACTGGTTCTGCCATTTGCTTTGCAATCTCAGCATTAATATCATTATTAAGTTCAGCAAGCGGTGATTTTAAAATTTCTTTAGGTGTTGAATTAACTAACATTGCAATTGCCTCTTCAGTTCTTATTGGATTCACACTCGTTGCAGAGTTAATTATTTGAGCTATTTTTCCTGGCACAGTGTCATACCAATCTTCCTTAATTTCAAAATTATGATGCTTTAATATCTCTCTCAAGAATTCACCCCAAGTTTTTTGACCCATATCAGAAATTATTCCCACTGCAGTAATCCAACTAACATCTTCCAAATCAACAAAATTTGACATATAATCATAAACTAACTTTGCTGTACAATATTGATTTGACTCTTCAAAACCAATACTTTGCGGTTTTAAAACTGTAACACCTTCAAAAGGATCATTAGTCTCGTGGTGATCAATAACCATTACTTTCCGATTAACTAATTTACCCATTAATTCGTGATACATTTCAGCTGCAACATCTAAAAAAATTACATGAGATGGATTCCACGCAAGAATCTCTTCAGCAACATGTATCCTATTTCCTCGCTGAAACGGAACCCAATGAATATTATCTATTTTTAATCTTTGAAATGCCTTTAACATTAAAACCGTTGCAGGAATTCCGTCACCATCTTGATCAAAACATAAAACAACCCTGTCCTTTGCATTTATCTCTTCAACAAAACTCATGTACTTCTCAAATTTGTTCATGATTCCACTTAAACTCCTTCAATTAAAAACATTGCCCAGACTCGAGAAATTCTTAAAACCTCTCATAACTGAAAAGACCATGAATAGTTTTAACTTTCTTGGTTCAGAAGAAACAATTTTCTCTAATCCTGACGCTCTTGATCCAGACTTCATTCCAAAATTATTGCCACATCGCGAAAATGAACAACAATTTGTAGCAACGGCAATAAAACCATTATTTCATGGAAGAACAGGGATATCTTTAATTGTTAGTGGACCTTCCGGTGTTGGAAAAACTGTTTCAGTAAAGCGAGTCGTAATGGATTTAGAAGAACATGAAGAAGCCGATAATATTGCAAAAATAAATGTTAACTGTTGGAAAGCAAATACAACATACAAAGTATTACAAGAAATTTCACTTCAGCTTGGACTTCGATTTATTCAGAATCTAAAAACAAATGAGTTGATTAACAAAGTTATGGATCGTTTAAAACAATATGATGGTATTGTTATAGTTCTTGATGAAGCTGATAAAGCAGGTGATACTGATTTCTTGTATCACTTATTGGAAAATATAAAAAAACGAACAATAATTTTATTGACTAATGAACCAAACTTAAATGCTAAACTTGATTATCGGATTGTAAGTCGTTTAACTCCTGAAAATCTTGAATTCAAATCATATACTCGGGCAGAAACTTTTGATATTCTAAAGGAACGAATTAAATATGCATTCTATCAAGGTACTTGGAATGATAATGCATTTGAAAAACTTGCAAATGTTGCTTCAGGATATAAAGATATACGAATCGGACTTACATTACTAAAAATTTCAGGAGAACTTGCAGAACAAGACTCAACAAAGAAAATAACTCTTGAACATGTTGAAACAGCAATTCAACGAATTGGAAATATCAAACCTGCTGCTGTAAATAAAACTTTCAAAGACGAAGAAAAATTAGTTCTAGAAATTTGCGAAACACATTCCGGTAAAACTACAGGAGAACTCTATAAAGAATATAAAATTGCAAGAGGCAAAAAATCAGAAAAAACATTTAAGCGAACTCTTAATTCTCTTGAAAAAAAGAGATTGATAAAACTAAAACCTACAGGTGAAGGATTTCAAGGTCGATCTTCAATAATTAACTACTTGGGCCCTGAAAGAAAACTTACTGATTTTTAAAAATACGCCCCTGTAAGACAAGGGCGCGGGCGCAGGTGTTAAACGGAGGAGTATATTTTCTGTGTAAGAGCAATTCTTTGATTTCTTACAATTACGGGTAAATAGTCTTCAGTATAGTCACCGCCTCCAAATATCTGTCTCAAATAGTTTTTAATTTCCATATCAATATATAAATTTCTGACTTTATAATAAACACAACAACTTGTCCAATGTCCAA
>LWDU01039254.1_pt2 | contig 11349 bp, 10 predicted proteins | sample 727161 | NCBI WGS metagenome assembly LWDU01 (sample SAMN04566230, study PRJNA314399) | hydrothermal vent metagenome | isolation source: deep sea hydrothermal plume seawater | place: Mexico: Gulf of California, Guaymas Basin | collected 2004-07-11 | reverse complement strand
TCTTACTTAAACCAGGATATCTGATGCACCTGCCATCTTCATTTATCGAAAGAATCCATCGCGTCTTCGGTGATGACGGCCGGGCGTGACTGCCTCATCTACCGGATATCGTGAGACAGTGCCGGGATAAGTGGGATTTGTCAGACGGCATGATGAGCTCGAATATGAGTTTGAACTACATCGAGTTCACCACGACAGCAGACGGTACGCCTGTGGCATGATTGGAGCCTGCGGACTGGTGGACAGTGTGCCCGGTCACTGCTGGCGCTTCGAGGAAGAAAACCTGAGTGATGCCTGGAACGAAGGCGTTGAACAGATCAGAATATTGGAGCGTATGCTCAGGACGTAGATAAAAACCTATTAGCCCGGTGTTTCAGCGCCGGGTCGGAGGCGTACATGAGCAACGAAACATTATACGAACATTTGTTATCTGACGAGCAGGTCGAGATATTTCATGACCAGGGGTTTGTCGTTTGCCGCGGGTTTATACCACTGGATATGGTCGAAGAACTACGGGTAGGTTACGATGCGGCGACGCGTGGAGAAATCGAGTTCTGGAAAGACCTTTGGGCACCGGAAAAGATCCTGCAATTAGGTATGCCCAATAAGCATATTCCCGGTTGGGAGGACCACCCGTATCTGCGTCGTATCATCGCCGCAGGCAAACAGTTGCTGGGCGAGGATATGGCCTACAAATACGACCAGCTTATCTACAAACCGGCGGGCAATACCGTAGAGTTACTCTGGCACCAGGATGCGGGTTACGGCTGGCCGGGGAAAGCCAATTCGCGCGGGTTGACCTGCTGGCTGGCGTTCACCACGGTGAACGAGGCCATGGGGGCGCTGCACTTCCTGCCCGGGTCGCACAAGAAGGGAATCGTTGAGCACATCGATGCCACCCACCGCAATCCGATCAAGGCCGCTCTCGAAGCGGTTGTAGACGACAGCGAGGCTGTGGTGGTCGAATACGGTCCCGGCGATGTCACGTTCCACCAGGGGCGTACGCTGCACTATTCACCCGGCAACAGCACGGACCAGCCGAGACGGGGCCTGTCGACCCACCTGTGGCCGGAGCCCAATGAATGATGGATTTGCCTTGTATTGAAAGATGTCCATCATGTCCGCGCTACGCATGGGGGTTCGATGCGAGCGTCGGGATCATCGACGAGACCGGCACGCAGCCAAGAACGCGCCGTCATGGCGGGTAGCGAGCCAACTCGCTACCTCCGCAGACGTTGGGCGTGGTTTCTGTGTATTGGTCATGGCGCGATTTCCAAGAAAACGCTCCTATCAAGGATATTTAGATGGCGCGATCGAGTTCTATTTTGATGAATAACAGATCAAAAAGTTCGCTCTTACATTACTTATGTACAAAATCTTCACCAATAAATCTTACGGCACAAAAATTTCAACCATATCAAATTACAAGTGAAAAAATTCACCAATAACGTCCGAGAAAATGTGTGCTTTTTCGATTATACGCTGAAGTGAGAGATCGTGAGAACGGACGTATCCATTTATGACGAATCATGCTGCTATTTACACACCATTCTGTCAAGCACCTTGACTTGACTAAGAATATACATATATACTCAAGACCGAAGATTTTGAAGATTTAACAAAGAACAAAACACAAAGCACCCATATCAATTTTCCATATCTACATTTTATCAAAGGAGGATGCATATGTCCCATTCCGTTCGTTCGGGGTTTTTACTCGCTACGGCGCTTTTCATGGTTATGACCGCATTTCAAGCCGCCCAGGCGCAGAATTCTGCCGCCAACCCGTATCACGAAGTGGAGGGTGTCTGGGGCCAGATAGGGCGGGACTGGGGAGCGACGAGTGCGGTGGATATTGCACGGGACGGCAGTGGTAATATCTGGGTGGCCGAGCGATGTGGCTCCAACGGTTGCGAAGGGCATGATGATGTCAACTCCGTTTTTCTGCTCAAGCCCTCCGGGGAGTTGGTTAAGAGCTTCGGCGCGGGGACCATCCTTCAGCCGCACGGCATCCACGCTGATGTAGACGGCGGCGTATGGGTCACCGACACAGGCAGGAAAGACGGCAAAGGCTATCAGGTCCATAAGTTTAACATGGACGGCGAGATCGTGATGTCGATCGGGACGCCCGGCGGCACAGGAAACGGGCCGGACAGTTTTAACGGACCGTCCGACATCCATGTGGCGCCCAGTGGCGATATTTTTATCGCAGTCGGCCATCTCGGTCGCGGCGACGACAACCGCATCACCAAGTTTTCGAGCGACGGCAAGTTCATCAAGGCCTGGGGCAAAACGGGTAAAGGCATCGATGAATTCCATGATCCCCATGCGTTGGCTATGGATTCACAAGGCATCCTGTATGTCGGCGATCGGTACAATAATCGGATTCAGCTCTACGATCAGGATGGTACATATATCGCCACCTGGACGCAGTTCGGCCGGCCAAGCGGGCTGTACATCGACGCCAACGACATCCTGTATTGCGCCGACTCGGAATCCAACCGGCGCCGGAATCCGGGCTGGAAACGCGGCATCCGCATCGGCGGCATCAAAGACGGCGGCTGGGTGCAGGTTTTCATTCCTGACACGGAACTCTTGCCGGACGGGTCAGGCACCAGCGGCGCGGAAGGTATAGCGGCTGCCAGGGGCAGCGTGTATGGGGCTCAGGTAGGCAACCGGATGTTGAGGAAATACGTCAGAAGGTAAATGACAGGATGTTGTAATGAGAAACAACGAAGCCGGAGCGGGTCTCCGGCTTTCGTTGTTTTATGAATGGTTTTGCTTAAACGGCCTCCCACCCACAACCTGCATTTATAACACCCGAGGCCGGGTATCATCGGGATGAACCAGCGCATGCCGTTCCTGTAATTGGGTGAGGTGCTTCAGACGGGCGTCATCGGCGGTATCGAACATGAGGTCGGTGTACATGCCACCGATTTTGAAGCCGTGGGCAACGGGGCAGTGATATTTCAGGTAATTATCAATCCGGTCCAGGTCGCCCTGGGTCTTCCCATGCTTGACCATATTCATGGTGAACATACGCCGGCGCCTGCTGCCGCCGAAGGAGGCGTGCAGGAGGTCGTGATAAAAAATCGCCAGATCGCCCGGTCTGGTCTCTAACGGCATCTGTCCGGGGACCTCGGACGGTGCGACGCCCCAGGTCTCCTCAGCCTGGCTCGGCTGCATATCCTTCTGCTGCCAGGGCGATTGCGGATGGTGACTACCAGGGATCACACGCAGACCCCCCGTATCCCGGGTGACCGGGTCCAGATAGAACGCGATCTTGATGGCGAACAGCTTCGGATACCGACCGTCCACATGCCATCCGGTATCGCCGCTGTAGTAGTTGCCGTCACCCGAAGCGTAGTTGAAATCCGACCCCAGAATAGCGCTGGTGATGCCGACGATCCGGGGATCATCGAGCAGAGTACAGAGATATTTGTTGTGATCTATCGTCGGCACGATGAGGGTTCGATTCGAGCCGTCATGCTGATCGCCGCCGCCAACGGTCTGGATCACCGTCTCAAATTCATCCGTAATCCGTTTTATTTCGGCGGCATTGAACAACTGTCGGAAGACCACATAGCCGAATGTATGAAAATGTTTGATCTGTTGCTCTGTGGGGCGCATGATAGTATACTCCTGTGGTTAAACATCTATAGTCCATATAATGAGAGATGATCCGCCTGGGTGAGATAGAACAAGTCATCTTACCGGCCGCGTGGCGTTGTATAAGAATCGCGCCCAAAATATCGATGGAGATCATATCGCTTGAACGAATATACGTTTCCTGATTTACAGGGCATTTCGACGGATTACGACCGGGATGGGTTTGTCATCGTCCGCAACGTGCTGGAGGCCGGACTGGTGCTGGAGTTGGACCGGCACATCGACTGGCTGATGGACCGGCATCCTGAACTTCAACCGGAAGGGCTTGGCCACTGGCTGATTGCAGATGATCCCTTCTGGGTCCGTTTCCTAAGCGATCCCCACCTGCTGGATGTGGCAGAAGCGCTGGTCGGTTCCCATGTGGCGTTCTTCGCTGCCGACTATATCTGCAAGCAACCCGAAAAAGGGAAAGGAGTTCAGTGGCACCAGGACGGTCACTACTGGCCGCTTGAGCCGATGGACGTCATTACGATCTGGTTCGCTGTCACGCAATCGGTACGCGCCAACGGGTGTGTGCGCATGATTCCTGGATCACATCGCCTGGGCCTACAGAAACATTCTTCAAAAAGAGATGAGAACCATATTCTCAACCAGGTCGATCCAGCCGTTCTGGATGAAAGCGAGGCTATCGATATCGAACTGGAACCCGGCGATATCTCGGTGCATCACCCGCTCCTGCTCCACGGCTCCAAACCCAACACCAGCACCCGTTGGCGACGCGGCGGTTCCATCCAGTACATCCCCACCACCACACGGATTACACGGGACTGGCCGTGCGTCTTTCTGTTCCGGGGCGCGCCTGTCGAAGGCATCAATACGTATCGCCCGTTTCCCAGGTATGTAGAAGGGGAGCATATGGCGTTTGAGGGGTGTGGGGCGTGGCGGTGAACAGCAAGTGGGCAGGTGGGCAAAAAACCTACGGTGCCGCCGCCTTCCCTGCCGCCCGATCCCGTGCCACAATCTCCTTCACTTTCGCCAGCATCGTCGGTCCGTGATACGGAATGCCGTCCTTAATCGTCCATTCCACGCCGCCGGTTTTCACCTCCCGCCCATCCACGATGCGGGAGACGCCCGTAGGGTAGAGCAGTTTCAGATCTTCGAGGGGATTGCCGTTAACGACAATCAGGTCCGCCAGATAGCCGGCGCGGATACGGCCGATGCGGTCGGCCATGCGCAGGATCTGTGCGTTGTTGCCGGTGACGTGCTGGATGACCTTGATGGGATGGAAGCCGGCTTCCTGGTGCAGCTCCAACTCGCGGATCAGACCGAAGCCGTACATCTGGTAGATAAAACCGGCATCGTCCCCCACACCGATGACGCCGCCACGTTTTTCAAACTCACGCAGTGTGTCCATCCAGATGCGGTAGTTCTCTTTCCAGTACACCTCGTCCTCGGACGTCCATCCAAGAAAATACGACCCGTGGTTGGCCGGATCGGGGCGGAAATATTTTTCCAGGGTGGGATGCAGGTAGTCCTCGAACCAGGGCTGCGTCTGCGCCCGTTGCAGATCGCGGCTCGCTTCGTAGATATCCATCGTAGGCACCCAGGCCACACCGGATTCAATCATAGCGTCCAGCACCTGCATTAGTCGTTCGTGGTCCGCTTCCCGCCACAGACGACCGGCGTAGCGGAACCGGTCCACCTCGTTGTTGTAATTATACGACGCCGGAAACTGTTGAACGCCTTCCTCCAGCGCAGCATCCGGGATGCCGTACCAGTGTTCGATGCTGGTCGTCCCGAAATGGATATCATCCCAGGCGTTGGTCTCCTCCACGCCGGCATGGTGGGCGATGCCAAGGTCGAGCTTGTGCGCTTCGTCCAGCACGGCTTCCATGATGTCGCGGTCAAGCCCGAACAGCTTCAAGCCGTCCACGCCTTTCGCTTTCAACTCGCGTACCTTTTCACGGGCCTCGTCGGTATTTTTCGGCATAGGTCTGGACGAATACCGGGCGTACACGAGGATGCGCGGCGCGGCCACCTCTCCCTTATTACTCTCCTCGGCCAGCTTGAGCGTTTTACCCACATCGCTGCCCACATCGCGTATGGTCGTAATGCCGCAGGCGAGCCACAGGCTGAGTTCGTAATCCAGCGGCTGTGGAATCCCGCCGCGTGAATCCTGTACATGCGCATGGGCGTTGATCAATCCCGGCAGGACGTACTTGCCGGTCGCATCGATCTCTGCATCCCCATCGGGCCGGTTCGCACTGCCGTTTTTAATCGCCACCGGATCGAGCGGAACAAGCGCCGCAATGAGATTGTTCTCCAGCACAATGTCGAACGGCCCCCGCGCCGGGGTGCCGTTGCCGTTCACCACAATGGCGTTGCGAATCACCAGCCGGCCGTACCGCTTCCCGCTGACGACATCTGTCTGGGCATGGGTGAATTGGGGCGTCAGGATGAAAATCAGGGCAAATAGAATAATATAGCGCATAGGGATACTCCTGAGTTGAAGACCGTGGGCGGGATAGGCTCTGTACACTCCGTGGTTATTTCCATGGTCATCGACGTTCTATCGCCGCATGCTCTCAATATCCTTGCCGCTCGGCATCTGGTAGATATCCAGATCGAAAAGCGGCGCTATGGTAAGTAGATGGTCGAAGATTTTCGCCTGAATAGCCTCGTATTCAACCCAGGCGACCGTGCTGGTAAATGCGTATATTTCCAAAGGAAGCCCGTATTCACGGGGGGCGAGTTGGCGAACCATGCACAGCAAATCATGGTTAAGTTGCGGATGGGTTTGCAGATATAATTCTGCATATTTCCGGAAAAGACCAATGTTGGTAAGCGGCTCCCGGTCCGGCCTGGTATCAGCGGGTGGAAAAATAGCTGCCTCGTTGAGTTCTTCCTTCAGTAACGCTATGCCACGGAGCCGTTCCAGCAGTTCTTCGTCGCAAAATCGAAAGCTGTCCATCTTAAAATATATCGCCCGTTTGATGCGCCGCCCCCCCGACTCTTTCATACCGCGCCAGTTCTTGAACGCGTCGGAGACAAGTGCGTAGGTCGGGATCGTCGTGATGGTCTTGTCCCAGTTCTGTACTTTCACGGTCGTCAGCGTAATCTGAATCACATCTCCGTCCGCCCCATACTTCGGATTTTCGATCCAGTCACCGATACGGACCATATCATTGACCGATAATTGGATGCTGGCGACAAAGCCCAGAATGGTATCTTTGAACACCAGGAGCAGAATAGCCGACGTCGCGCCGAGCGTCCCGAACAGATACGGCAGCGATTTGCCCAGAATAATAGACAGTCCGAACAGCACACCGATAGAGAAGATGATGATTTTTGAAAGTTGTACATAGCTGTCTACCGGCTTATCGCTGAGAGACGGCAATTGCTTGGTATAGTGCCCCAACGCGTTAAAAAAAGAAGACAGAATAATGAGGAGAATGAGAACGATATACAGTTCATTGACAGTCCTGGCAACAGGAATGGCGATACGGAAATCGACAAAAACAATCGGAATCATTAACTGAATGGCCACCACGTGGACCACATTGCCGATGGCGCGCAGCACCCGCTTTTCGACAATCGCATCCAGCAACGGATTCTCAATCCGCTTGATGAATTCTCTGATCCAGCGAATAAATAACCACTTGGTCAACCAGTCCAGGCCTACGACCAAGATCACGGCAACAGCCAGCAGAAGCCCGAACTTAACGTAAACGCTCCAGTCCAGCGGAATACCGATGTCAAGCAGCCATTGGTTCAGAGATTGAAACATAGGGAAAGTGGTGAGTTAGTGGGTTGTGAGTTGAAAATTCGCCTTTGAGCTGCACGCTGCACGCCACATCATACAATTCATAATAATCTGCACATAGGCTGGCTTCCGAAATTCTTCGGCCGTATGGCCCGGTTGGAGATAAAACAGCCAACCATCACCTGCTCGTTTGTACCAGCCGCCGCGATCCTGCATGATGATCTTGCCGGATACCGGATCGTCGCACATTACGCCGAACAATACAGTTTTTTCACGACCGTCTATAACCTGCTGGTTAAGAAATACTTCCGTGTCGAAAAAATCCAGCGCGGGAAATAGACCTGGACGGCTAAATCCTTCGGACGGTTGGTACGGTACGGATCGGTCGTACCGAACGTTATTTGTAGTAATATAATGACTCTGGTTCAGGTTGACCAGCGTATGTGTCACATGCCCCGCTACCCGCCAGGCATGCTTCAGAGCATCTTTCGGTTCGAGATGCAGTCCGGCCAGTGCGAGCCAATCTGGATTATGTATCTTGGCAGAGGCCAGACCATGGTGCAGAACCAGAAGCCGACCGCCCTGGCTGGCATAGCGGATCAACGCCTGCTCAACACGCGTATCCATCACTTTATGAATATACATGATGACGACATCATAGACGGACAGATCATCAGGCAAGTCCGGCTCATTGGCCCCATGTGCAACCACCGGCCCCAACGTCGTCAGCGACGCAGCCAGCGCGTGCATGGTCGACGGGGTCTGTATTAGGCATGATTCGTCTCGTGAAGACAATTTTTGAATGCTGATTTTTGAATGCTGATTTCGAGCATGCATCATTCAAAAATCATCATTCACAATTAAATGGCCGGGTTTTTCACATAGTCCTGCATACGTTCGACCAGTTTCGGACTGAATATCTTCAGATCCTGCAGCCACCCATCCTGCAAGGCCGCACGCAATGCAGCCAGGCTGCTGATACCGAAGCTCTGAAACAGGATGGCCGTCGTTTTGACGCCCACCCCCGGTATCTCCATTAATTCCAGCACCGTACGTGGCGTCTGTCTGGCATACCCTTCGAACTTCGAACTGGTACCCGTTTTGAGGTATTCCATAATGGTCTTTTCCATCATCCAGCCCAGTCCTGGAATCCGCTTAAGCCGCCGATCCCTGGCCAGGACCTCCACATCCACCGTATGGTTTGCGATCACGTTGGCGATACGGAGATACGGCCCCGCATACGTCTCAGGATGCCCGCCGATCACGAGAAAATCGTGCAACAGACGGAGATAGTCGGCAACATCGGCATTTCGTCGCATAATTTAAAACAGGGTGGAAGGGTGGAAGGGGATTCGTTACGAAAATACGAATATGTACCATTGCCCCTTCCATCCCAATAGATACTTCTCCCGATCCACTTCCCCATCATGCGACAGCAAACGGACGCCAAGGTCCAGCACATCTCCCCGGCGTATCACCGCCTGTTCGCGTAGAAACGGATTTACGGTGATGGTGCCCCAATCGAACACGATCCACGAATGACTGGCTGTGGATGGATGCGGAATATCGGTGAACCCCGCCCGGCGTTCGCCGGCGAATACACCGGATACAGATAATTACGGAAATCGCCCCGTGTTAGATCAAGAATCGCCTTGTCCCGCCACCGGATTCGTATCCGACGCGACTGTGGCGTAACGCACGGCGGCAAGGGTAACTCTTCGGTTGTAATAGAAAATTGAAAGTGGCTCATTTTGCAAGTATCTTAATACGGACAGGTAGGCAAACCCAGAGTAACTGTCAAGATATAGACTGTAACAAAAAAACCTAAAGATATGTCATCTCGACCGAACACAGTGAGTGCACTGTCTGTCCTATTATACCCCAAACATGACCGCCAAATTAGAACATCTGGCCTTATTCTCTGGTAAAATCCGGGATTCATCTCCCAAACGCTTTGAGCAGGTACCGGATGGACAGGAAAATATTCGGCTTCTGCCGGATGCGATGAGCATGGCGGATCTGCTGGTCCATCTGATTCAATCCGATAAAGTCCTTTTCTCCATCCTAAAAACAAAGCACATTCCTGAAAACCGCGGCCAGCCTCAATTGGCTAAAACCATTGAAAGAGCGGAATATGACCCATTACATCATGAGTTCCGTCAACGCAAGGGCATGGGGCATCAATTTATTGTCGGGCTATCCGAAGAACAGTTGCAAACGAACATCACAAGCAAACGTATGGGCGGCCTCACGACCATGCCTTTGTTGGAAGCGCTCTACGGTTTCCTCGACCATGAAATTCATCATCGCAGCAAACTGGCACTGTATCTGAATCATCTATCGATTTAGTCTTTGGATTTTCTTCGCGTCTTCATGTCTTTGTGGTGAAACAGAATAAAGGAGCACCAACCATGCAATACATCCGTCTTGGCCGTCTCGGCCTCCAGGTCAGCCGCCTGTGCCTGGGCACCGTCAACTTTCGCATGCATACCTCCGAGGAAGCTGCATTTCCCGTGTTCAGCCAGGCTCTGGAACGCGGCATCAATTTTATCGACACCGCCGACATCTACAACGGCGGCCTGACCGAAACGACCCTCGGTAACTGGTTCGCAGAAGACCGAACCCGCAGGGACCGCATCGTCCTGGCCACCAAGGTCTACGGCAAAACGAGTGAGGCGCCAAACGATAGAGGCCTGTCCGCCTACCACATTCGCCGGGCGTGCGAAGACAGTCTGCGTCGTCTCCAGACGGACCATATTGACCTGTACCAGATGCACCACGTCGACCGCCATACGCCCTGGGGCGAAATCTGGCAGGCGATGGAGCAGCTGGTCCGCGAGGGCAAAATTCTGTATGTGGGCAGCAGCAACTTCGCCGCCTGGGATATCGCCACAGCGCAGAGCATGGCCGCCCGGCGTCACTTCCTGGGCCTGGTCTCTGAGCAGAGTACCTACAGCCTGTGCAGACGAACAATCGAACTCGAAGTCCTTCCCTGCTGCCGCGCCCTTGGTGTGGGCGTCATCCCCTACAGTCCGCTGGGCGGCGGCCTGCTCTGCGGTGTCCTGGACCGACCGACCGGAGGCCGACGGGGCTCAGAAAGTATGGCGAACCGCGTGGCGGCAAACAGGGCGAGCCTGGAAGCCTATGAAACCCTCTGTCATGACATCGGACACCTACCGGCCGATGTCGCCCTGGCCTGGATATTGAACAATCCGAACATCACCGCGCCGATCATCGGCCCCCGCACAGTCGAACAACTCGATCAGAATGTAGCCGCTCTGGATATCACCCTGGACGAAGAAACCCTGACAAAACTTGACGAAATTTGGCCGGGCCCGGGCGGCGAAGCGCCGGAAGCGTATACATGGTAGAACCTTAAAAACCCCTTGACACCGGGGCCTGCTTACACTATATTTCCGCTCTATTATACGGCGGCGTAGCTCAGTTGGTCAGAGCATCGGAATCATAATCCGAGTGTCCGGGGTTCGAGTCCCTGCGCCGCTATTTTCAACGGCCTTTCTGCAACAGGGAGGCCTTTTTTATTTTTACTCTGTACTCTGTACCCTGTACTTTGTACTCTATAAAAAACTTGCGAAGTGCGAAGTACAGAGTGAAGCGTACAGAGTGTAAAGATTATGCCGGAGAGCTTTGACCATAAAGTCGAATCGACGCTGCAGCGTCATGGGATGCTGGAAAAGGGTGACCAGGTCGTGGTAGCGATCTCGGGTGGTCCGGATTCGGTGGTCTTGTTGCACATCCTTCATCGATTGCGCATTCGATGGGGCATTACCCTGATCGCGGCACACCTGAACCATGCCTTACGCGGCCAGGATTCGGATGAGGATGCGACGTTCGTGGCCGAGTATGCAGCCTCGCTCGGCCTCCCGTGCGTGATGGAAACGGCGGATGTAAAAAGGTACTGCAAAGCGCAGGGATGTTCTATAGAAACCGGTGCCCGTGATCTGCGCTATACCTTC
>LWDU01000568.1_pt1 | contig 11349 bp, 15 predicted proteins | sample 727161 | NCBI WGS metagenome assembly LWDU01 (sample SAMN04566230, study PRJNA314399) | hydrothermal vent metagenome | isolation source: deep sea hydrothermal plume seawater | place: Mexico: Gulf of California, Guaymas Basin | collected 2004-07-11 | reverse complement strand
ACCCCCACCCTTTACTGACAACCACGCTAACTCTTCCTGATGCTCAATCAAGCCCTCCAACGTATCTGGGACGTATGATAGGAAGCATGATATGGGTAACCCTTTAGTCAATTCTCCTTCCTTTGGGGCATTCGATAGTATAGGGCTGGAGAACATGAACCAACCCTTCGATGCATAATCATATATCCGCTGGGCTAACCCTTCATCTCTTCCTGAGTATGCCGTTGCTGCCCTAGCGAAAGCATCTTGTATGTCTTCACCATCCAGTGTGTAGTAGTCTGACAGTAATGACTGTGATTGTTCCGATAGTACAGCGTTCCTTGACTTGTCTATCTGAATCATCTGTAGTCACCAGAGCCTTCAATGACACCACGCTTCTTTCTGGACTTTAGTTTCTCTAAGTTCTTGTTGGCTATATCAGCTAAGTCCAACTCAAACGTGGTAGCTAGTTGTGATACGAACCATAAGATGTCCCCTAATTCCCCTGCCACATCATCTAACGGATAGGCTCTGATGTTAGTCGCTTTCCACGGCCCTCTACTATAATTACCTTTCCTTAATTGTTTAGCCACGATACTTGTAAACTCCCCGACCTCGCCTGCTAACCCTGTCGTAAGATAATCTATTGCTATCTCCTCTGAGTAAATGGCAGTCTCCTGTGCTTTCTTTTGGTAGTTCTTGAATGTCTCCGTGAAGTGAGTGCTTGGTATAGTGGGATGGTTCTTCATTTGATTCCTTTTGTAATTGCATTCTCTTTGGCAAGCTCAGCGTAATGTATGATTTTATCTAAGTCAGATAAACACTGGTTCTTGCTGTACATCCTGCTGGCGTACTTAATGATATTGGTTTGGTATGGGTCTAGCTTGTTCTCTACACAATAATCTATAGGTTGAATAGCCATGTCCTTGTAGTGGCTACCGCCTACTTGTTTCTCTTTAGGGCGGTTGTTATATAATTTCATTAAAGGGTCTTTATGAATAGCATCGGGTAGGTAGTCCCACTCTTCAGGAGTTGTTTTGTTACTACTCATCTGCTGGACTCCATAAGATAACTTCATTCTTTGAGGTGTAATCGCCTGCTCTCAAGATACGGGCAAGCCTCACCTGAGTTAAACATTCTCCTTGTGTGTACCCTGCTTTAACGAAAGCTTTTAGTGTCAACTCCCACATCTCCTTTTCAGTGGTTGCCCCCTCAAGAATACGCTTTGCTTTCACAGGGCCAATCCCTTTTACACCGTGGTAGTTATCAACACTATCGCCTGTTAAAGCCTGAGTGAACCAGTTACGATCTGCATCAGTCTGTGTGATTTCAACAGGGGCATCATCTAGATTCCTTATATGAATACAACCCGGTATTGTTGCCATGTCTTTATCGGCAGAGTAGATGATTGATGTATCAGATGAGCTTGTAGCCCATATTCCCATGACATCATCGGCTTCAATCTTAGGCCATATCTCTGAGGTGTAGTTTTGGCTTAAGTGTGCAACGACTTCAGGGATACAGAGTGGCTTTCTTTTCTTAGCTCTGTTAGCTTTATAGTCTGTATATACTTCCTTACGAAAGTTATCTTTAGCTGAGAAAGCAATCACTACAGTAGTCGTGTCTGGGTAATGACCCTTCACTGACTTGATAATTCTCTCTACTGATTGGTGCGCTTTGTGTTTAGCTTCGCCTTCATCGGTCTGGAGAGTCCATAAGTCGTCATCCCATTTAGTTACCTTTTCACTGGCTGCACATGCTTGGAATGCCACGATGTCCCCATCAATTATTAGCTCAGTCTTCATTGCGTTCTCCGGTCAAAGCTTCCCAGACTTCCGGGAAGAATACTTCTATCTGGTCTGAGATTTGTTGGGCTATCTCTCTAGTCTCTTCTTGTGCATGCTTGTCTAATCTTAAGTTACAGACTCTTGCGAATGCTAAGACCGAGCCTGTCCAATACCACTCAGTGTTAATGGCTGTTGGTAACACTGCCCTCGCCTGCTCCTTACTGACCCCCATCCCTAATAAGGTTTCGTAGGCTACCTGACTTGTTTGGATAGCTGACCTGTAGATACAATCAGCCATCGACTTCTTCAGCCCTGACAGCCCCACTTTCCCTGAGCCTTGCTTGATGGCCTTATCGTCCTTCCTGAATGACATGGGTTTCCAATAAGACTGTTCGGCTTTGACGTAGCGATAGCTAATCTCATTCCACACTAACCCCACCTGATGCTTGGCTAACTGTCGTGCAACAAAGATGGGTGCTTTGATTCGGAATTGCGCTTGTATGTGTCCGAAGGGTGACCAGTGTCCATGCTTCGCTAGGTATCTTATTAGTCTATTGTTCTGGTCGATGGTGTACTGTGATGATTCTTCTGCGTAAGATACTCTGGCAGCATTAGCCACTGTGTCATCGTTGCCCATTGTATTTAATAGTTCTACTTTCATATTTGGTGTAGTTATCCTTATGTGGTTTTCTTACTTAAGTGTAAGTCTTCTGATTTTAAAAAGGGGTCGTAGCGTGTTTCCATTATGTACTTGATTAAACTGAAGATTCTATCGGGGCAATCCATTAAGTATCCTGCTGACTTGTTACACCCACCACACAATAAACCCCGTACATCCTTGGTGGTGTGACAATGGTCTATGTGTATACTCCTATTGGCATTAGTAAATGGTTCTCCACAGGATTCACAATGACCCCTTGCTCGTAGAATTAACTCCTCATGCATCTCCCATGTAAGTCCGTACTCTCTGAGTATGCGATAGCCATATTTCATCACCTTACTGACGGGCCTTACTCTAATTACCCTTTGCCGATCCAGACGACAAGCCTTACAATGGTGTTCCCTGCCATCTCTATTTTCTTTTTTACAATAGAATAGGGTTACGGGCTTAACTTCCCCACACGTCCAACATACCTTAGTGGGTTTCTGCCCAGTTTCTACCAATGTTGTACTCTCCGGTAAGAGGGAGCTTGAAGTTGTAAAAGTCTCCAGTAAGTCTGATTGCATCTATCGCTATTTCCCCTATTTCCTTAGATTTAGATTCGTCACCTTGGACGACAAGTTGTACTTCATCGTGTACAAATGCAACTTGTGTAACCCCTGTGATGCCTTTAAGTTTTAACTGCTGGTGTAGTATGACTAACCACTGTTTACATATGATTGCCCCTGCTGATTGAAGTAATGAGTTGAGGGCTGCATGCTCGGAACGAATGGGTATCCTTCGACCATCCAAACCTCTGAGCCATCCTTGCTCTTTAACCTTCTTACTCACTTCTTCGCGAAGTCTCTTGATGGCGGGGGTCTTCTTCAGGAATCTATTCTTTAACTTAGTCCCTTCGCTTTTACCTCCACCTACAATCTCACCTAGCTTCTCTGATCCAGCGCCATACAGGAATCCATAAATGAATGTCTTGGCTTGTGACCTAGACTCTAGCCCCGCAGCTTCTTGATTAACTGTGTGTATATCTCCTTCAAGAAGTTCATGTGCATACTTACCGTTGTCAAACATAAACATGTAATGCGCCAAGCAGCGAAGCTCAAGGCCGCTAACATCAACCCCAACAAGAAGAGAACCAAGGGGAGCAATAAATAACGAGCGGCATTCCTTACCGTATTGAGCGGTGACACTAGGTACTTGAGCGACATTCGGATTGGAGTGTGTACATCTGCTTGTGACAGCACCCATAGTGTTAACCCTTCCATGTATCTTTCCTTCCTTCTCTAGTTTTAGCCATGCTTGATTCCCCTCCGCTAGTTGGCCTATTCGTTTCTGTAACATTAAATACTCAGACAGCAACTTTGCATGTGGATAATCCAGCCCACTCAACACAGTCTCATCTACTTTAGGTTGTCCGTTATCTGTGTAGACTGCAGGCTTCCAGCCATACAAGTCAATCAACCTCTTTGATATATGCTCCCTAGAGTTAGCATTGAACTCCGTATGTGTTACTCTAGTGTAAGGGTGTCCCTCCGTGAAATCTCCCCTCCCTGCATCCTTGAATCGTAGTGTTCTCTTAGGGATTACAACCCCTTTGTTTATCCACCACTCTCCGAACTCTTCCTTGAGGTTACTTGCTAACTCAGCACGTTTAGCACATAACTCACCATATAACATCTCAGCACTCTTAACATCAAAAGGAAAACCATCCGTGGTCTGTTGAGTACATATGGTTGCTATGTCATGCTCAAGCTTAATAGCACTAGACGAATACTTAACCCGTGACATCTGCTTAAAGAGGTGCTTTGTTACCTGTGTATCCTGCAGACAGTAGTCACCCATTTCCGCTGTATACTCACCCCAATCAGTTGTCTCTCCATAATCCCCCTTCAGCATGTTGAGGCGTAAGCCCCATGCCTTTAAGCTATGACTACCAATTAGATTCATGTTGTTACTAACCCACGGTACTTTCTTCTTGAGAGCATTGAAGTCCTTCTCACGCAGGTCAGGGTGCATCAGCCTACTCATAACCAAAGTGTCTATGACCTTTTGATTAGTAAGCTCAAAGCCTACCTTAAGTTTTACTAGGGCCGGGAAGTCAAACCCAATGATGTTATGCCCAGCTATAAGACTAGCCCGGTTCAACACATCTATTCCTTCAGATATGTTATCCCCTTTATACAACACGCTGTTGTTTGAGTCGATGTCAGCAATGGCTATACAATGTATCTTAAGGTCTGACTTATCGAGTAGTCCATTAGTCTCGATGTCAAACACAACCTTACTCATCATCATCATAAGCCCCCTTCGGGGGTAGGTACTCCCATCTCAGTGCTGCTAATGTCCGCTTAGATATTTCCTTAATATCATCTAAGGTAAACTCATCGTACAACTCAAACTCATCATCTTTGTCAGCATCCTGATGCATATTAATACTCTCCTTCAATATCATCAGCTAAGTATCTAAGTTCTTCGACTATTGCTCTAGCAGCTTTAACATCAATAAGACTACCCGCAGGGTATGTGTTAACAACTGCGTTAAGTATGTCATCCCATGATACAAATATTGAATCAATCCATATTCCACCTTCATTAATTTCTAAACCCATGCGCCTTCCTCCATATCTATATTGCTAAAAGGATTATCTTCCCCAATCTCTGTGCCATCTTCTGCAACAGCTACCTCCGTCATCCTCCCTGTGTTGATGTCGTAAAGAAGTGTTGAGCAGATGCCTGTTTGACCTGTCCATCTATTCTTTAGGATTCTTAGGGTTGTTACATTGGCTGCATCACTTGATTGTTGGTCACGCTCACAACCTATGACTATGTCACTAAGCTGGCCTATAGACCCTGAACCCCGTAGTTGAGCTAAGGTAGTCTGTGCGCCATCTTCATGTCCTTTGTCTCCTGAAGGCCGCTTAAGGTGGCTTACTAGTATCAAGCCGATGTGTAGTTCTTCAGCTAATGAACGTAGGTTGGTCATCAGGTTGTCAATGATTCTCCTTTCGTCACCACCTTCCATGCCACTAACACAAATAGAGATATGGTCTAAGGCTATGTAACCACACTCTCCTGATGTCGCTAAGTACCTTATCTTTGTTAAGAGATTGTCTGTTTCCGTACTCCCCCAGTGGTCATATAGGTACACCCTCCCTGTGCCTAGTGTGTTATCGAATGCGAGTTTAAGCTCTTCTTCAGTGACATGCTCAGTCCCTAAGTGTAATGGTTTGTTGATAGCCAACGACATCAACCCTAACGCTGTTCTCTTCACATTTTCCTCTAGGGCAATGTAACCTATTGACTCTCCCTGATTAAGCAAGTGGTGCGTAAACTCCCTGACCACCTGTGACTTACCTATACCACTACCTGCCGTGACCGTAACAATCTCACCCCTGCGAATCCCTTTGGTCATCTTGTTAAGACCATCAAATGGATACATCCTTGACTCCGTTTTGTCTTCCGTAGATACCAAGTCCCAGAGAGAGTTACCATTCAGAATGCCATCCGGTTGGTATGCCTTAGCTTCCCAGATGCTAGAGGTTAGTTCCTTTACCTTCTCTTCCTTGAGCATTTCATTAGGGTCTTTGAGTTCCATATGAGCAATCCTTGCTTTGTTGGGAGGTAGTAACGCTGCACATTCCTGCGCTGCCTTCTGTCCCGGTTCATCCATATCGAATGCAAAGACTACTGTTTCAAATTGACACAACCATTCAAGAGCTTTCTTGATGGCTTTCTTAGCCCCGTTAGCGCCCGTGGGTATACCAACAACTGGAAATTTGTTACCAAATATCTGGCTAACAGTTAGTGTATCAATCTCTCCCTCGCAGACCACCACCCTTTTGTTCTTACCGTTAAACAACCATTGACCATACAGCCCTGCTTCTGCTGTGTCCCCAATAAAGAGAAAGTCCTTATTCTGGAAGCGTAGTTTCTGTGCTACTCTTGAACCATCTTTATAGTAGTTAGCAATCTGACAGGGCTTACCTTTGAACATCCCCCTTTCGTATTGGAACTTCTTAGCTGTTTCGCTATGGATACCACGGGTAGGTAATGCCTGCGCAACCCCACCTTCAATTAAATCTAGTGTCATTGTCTTCCTTTGTGTTGGAATGTTGTCGTTCTTTTTACCGCTTGCGGAACGATGACCGCAACTAAAACAATACTCATGCCCATCGTCATAAATGCAATTTGCATCTGACGAACTACAGCTAGGACATGAGGTCTTCATTATGAGATTAGACTCAGCGTATTCTGCCACCATGATTCTGCGTCAAACTCCTCTCCTGTTTTCCCATACAATGGGTGATTCATAACTTCTATACCGGGGTACTTCATTGTTAGTAAAGTAACCAATGAAAGAAGGGAAGAGTCTTGAGCTTCAGTAAAGCCTTTGCATACTCCTATACCTATAGAGCAGTCGTTAAACCCTCTGGAGTGAGCGCCTGCTTGCTCAATCTCCCTCCCCTTCTGTATCTCTCCTTCACTTGTAATGATAAAATGGTAGCCAATCCTTAGCCAACCTCTCCTCCTATGTACTCTGTCTATCTCAGCAGCAGTACACGGGCATATATCATTAACCTCTCTAACTACAATAAAGTCAGTCGTTCTTCTCATCAGCCCACTCCTTCGGGAGACGCATCCTTGCGTACTTGAATCCATTCTTGTCACACCATTGAGCATTAGTTACCTTGCTTCCTTCACCCTTTGCATCGGGGTTCATGAATACAAACCGAATGTCTAGTTCGGGATGTTGTTTCTTGATTAACTTATGCTTGGTTCTATCGGCACTCTTAAACCATCCTTTGGTTTCTATAATGATGCCGTTATCTAGTACAAAGTCAGGCTTATAAAACCTCCTCTGTTCGTAGTGAACCCTTGCAAGTTCGTACTCATAAGGGACACTACGTTTGATTAAGTCCTCTGCAAACTCATACTCAAAGTTCGATCTAAAAGTCTGACCCAGTTGGTTCTTCTTCGCTTGACGTATCGGAGAATAAGTCTTCCCCCTTTGCATCTTCTTTTGGTGCTTGCGTTTCATAGACTCCCTGTCCTGTTACTTCACTGAACGGGTTAACTTCCGCTGCATTAATGTCTGTCTCTAAGTTAACAATCTGCACACCGATAGGTTGCATCTTGATACCGCACATGTTGTTGCCCGGCACATACCATGTACGTGGCTGCCACGACACCTTAATTGTTGAGCCATTGGGGATTGACTTGATGTTTTTATCTATGTTTGCTTTCGCATCGTAGATAGCAATCTTTGGTTCCCAGATACCACCATCTCTGGTAGGAATCTCAGCAGCTTGTTTAAACGACACAGCAATCATTCCGGGGAACTGATCCATGTAGCTGTACATAGGGTTAACATTGATTCTTTTCTTAGGATTCTCTTTCTTTAGTTCATCTTCATGGGAATCCATCAGCTTATCTAAGTAAGCCATCAGGTCTGTTGCTTTGGACTCTTCGATTAACACGCGACCCTTATAGGTTTTAGGGCCACCCTTATAGCTGTCAGGGGTGATGAATGCACAAAAGTAAGCTTGGCCTGTGATTACTGAGAAATTCTCTGGAGTATTTGTTGTCATGTATTGTTCTTTCCTTGTTTCGGGTTATTTACGTTTGTTTATTAAGGCTTCTACATCTATACCTTCTGCTACTGCTCTCGCCTGTAGGTCTACCGGGATTGGTATGTCTCTCGCTATTAATATCTGTATTGTTGCGAGAAGTTTGTTTGAATCGTTTATAGTTTTTAAATATACTTGAGTGTCCATCAATTGCACCTTGGTGTGTCTTCCGTTAGCGTAATACTCTAGGCAAAAAAATACTTAGAGTTAATAACATCTTCTATGTCTAGGGAACCCTTAGGGGGTTGCTTTGATATATCATCACCACAGACTTCTCTTGCATAGTTCGCAAACTCCTCCAATCTGTCTTCTCGATATATCTCTACGAAAGCCTCCCTAATAAGAGAACCCATCTTTTCTGTGTCGGCTGCATGCACACCATATGAGTCATGAATCATAGCGAATGACTCCATACCACAATCAACAGCTTTACATATCGTCAATGACATAGCACTGGCATCCATTGAGTGTACAAAATTAGGACTTACCCCATTCACTGCCCTCCGTTTATCTATCTGCATGTAATTATCGACCCTCACTTGTGGCTTGATAAGCACACCATCAATGTGGGTTGTGATACGTCTAGCCACAGTATCTGGATATAGCTGATGCACCCANNCATTATCTTACGTGCGCTAGGTACAGTGCTGTTAGCTGTTTCCCACAGCAAATCAGAGAAGTAACATACAGCAGGGAACATGTTCTCCCCAAAGATGTTCTCCTGTCCCTCATCAATAGACTCGTTGATGTAGTCTTGCACATACTCCGAGCAGGAGAACCGCGTACCTCCGTAGGGAATCACCATGATAGGACGCTTCACTGTCTTGCGAGATGCTCCGAACTCTAGCCATAGCTGGGCTAAGGGGTTGTGGGAATCACTAAGTATCTTCTCCCATATCATCTCATACACCATCTGGTACATATCCTCAGGGGTATCCGATGGTACTAAGCATGTTGCCTTACCACCTACTTTATCTAAGCCTAAGGCAGAGAGATGTTGTAAGCCGTTATTACGTCCGTCAAGGGCGATAGGGAGGCGGCTGATGTAGCCATACCCCTCATGCTTAAAGCCCTTGTATTCAAAGCAAAACGCTAAGAATTGTAAAGGGTCTGAAGCACCTTCCCACCATGTAAAGCTTAATGGGTCTGATGCTGCTTGTATTATATTATACTCATTAGCAAGAACCCACTGTTCGCGTTCATCGAAGGTAACCTTATCGTTGCCATAAGTGTTAGCCCCTTGTATGCGTAGCCAGTGGAGTGCTGTACTGTTATTGATAGCCTTACCCTTCCCAAACAAGAGCAATGCCTTACTATAGTCAGTACCTTGGGGGTTAACAAAGCTACTGACAGCATATTTCCTAGACCTGAAGTCATTCTGGTATACAAAGTACAACTCCTTATCGTACTCCTTAGCCATCGCTATCGTCCTCAAGAGATGTAATCTCTTAGAACCCATCTTAGCGTTCTTATTATATAAGAGGGAGGCTGACCTCTTCCACATCTTGAATCTCTCCAGTTGTATGGGTGTCATATTCTCTTTCTTGACATCTTTAGGCACAGGACACGTAGGGATAGGCACATCGTCCCTATGTGGTAGCCCAGCCCATCCCCCACCACGTTCCCAGATAGCCTTAACTACCTCAAGGATGGGTGTGTTAATGCGCCATGCTGTGTCTTGTAATGCATTGATAGCCTTATACTCTAAGGGCATAGGGTGATTCTCTATCTCCTCTAGGATGTATCTGTTTGTCGTTTTAACTAAGGGTACTGGCTTGATTTTATCAGACCAAAACCCACCACTATATGCACCCGTCCAGTGACGCGGAGGGATGATGCAGGGTGCGTATGCTGGACGTAAAACCTCACCCTTCTTATTGACCTCCTTAATCCAATCAAGCGTCCCTTGTGCAGCCACAATGATTAATTTGCTACGCTTACCACGACCTTGCTGTTTCTTCTCGACCATACCTGTTGTCTGTACAAGTATGTCGAGTAACTTACAACCTAGGTGGAGCTTCTCAGTACGACTCCAAGGCTCATACGTAATGAGAGCATTAGAGTTCATAGAGTGAATGAGGTTGTAACGCTTGTAGTGTCGGTTTGATGTGCGCTTACTAACACTACGCTTGACTGCGTTGTACAGGCGAGGCTCTTCCCTACGGAACAGGTCAAACTTAAACTCATCCTCCAACAATCCCGCTATCGTCATTGCCGTGGCAGTCAATGCGTTATTCCCGGAGAGGTGGTCGAGTGTAACCTTAAGAGTTAAGTAAGCTGATACCTTAGGCTCAATCATGTTAAGCATAGTGGCGCTGGTGTGTCGATTGCCCCGCCCAGCCTTCCCAGTGAGGGTTGCTGTTAAGTACTCAGACACACCATCCTCGATTACACTCACAGTCCTCTTCATGAGGGCTATACCAGATAAGGTTTGACTAGGCAACGACTGCTCATCGTTCTTCCTATATCTACTTATTCCTAACTCCAGCATCCTCTCCTCCAGCCTTACCTGTTGGTCATACAGGGGCGGTTCGGCTATAGTGTCCATCAATTGTCCTCGTTGTTGGCGTTGTAGTAAGCCATAGCTGCAAACCTAGCAATCACAGGGTAATCATCTTCCTTGAGGTGATAAGCTGTGCCTGCCTCTAAGGCTTCCTTATCCACGTATTCCTTGTGGACATGCGTTACGTCATCCCACTCAGTTAAGAGCCGCTGACAGAGCCTGTCGTACTCTGTGTCAGTGATACAACTAAGCCCCTTTATATAGTAGAGATAGCTGTTCATTAAATAGTGGGTAACTAACTGCGCACCTGTTAGTTCATTCACGTTATCCATATGTCTCCTAGTTGTCACCGCCCAATGACGGTAAAGCACATCTTACACTATAGTAAGACTATTGTCAATAAAAAACCCTACGCGAATCGTACCTTGAGGGTAGGATTCTTGAAGGGTCATGTGGTAGTGTAAGGACATACACGCGGGATTTTAAGTCCCGTGCGTCTACCAATTTCGCCACCGAGGCGGTATGTCTGGTGGGGTAGAGCTGCGTAGTATATCCTAGTTAATTACTAAATGCCACATTAAAGGCACTGTCGGGGATAATTAATCCTCTGTATCAAATCTCCTTCCATCCTTTATTATCTTTAACGACCTCAACGACCTCATCACGCTCAACAGCGTTCACCATATCCTCCCCGAATACGTTTATGTAGTTCCACCCATCGTATGTATCAACAGAACCCGTGTGGACATTCATGTAATAAACAAACTCGACTTCAAAAGTCCCTTGGGATTCCTT
>LWDU01038153.1_pt1 | contig 11350 bp, 5 predicted proteins | sample 727161 | NCBI WGS metagenome assembly LWDU01 (sample SAMN04566230, study PRJNA314399) | hydrothermal vent metagenome | isolation source: deep sea hydrothermal plume seawater | place: Mexico: Gulf of California, Guaymas Basin | collected 2004-07-11 | reverse complement strand
ATGTTGCCCTCGACGATGACGAAATCCTTCTCAGGGTCGAAGCGTTCGCGGACGTTCTCGACGGCCTGGGTGGAGATATCGCGCTCGATTTCTCGGCGCTCGTTGTTGTAGTTGTCCAGGGTTTCGGCGGTTTTCTCGGCCTCGTATCGGTCTTTGGCCAAAAGGAGGTTGAGCGACGCATCGGGGTTGTCCATCCGGCCGGCGGCGTTAAGGCGCGGGCCAAGGTGGAAGCCGATGTTGAAGACGGTGACGGGCCCGGATACGTTGGCGATTTTTTTGAGGGAAATGAGGCCGGGTCGGGTGGTATCGCTCAGTTGCTCCAAGCCGGATCGGACGAGTTTTCGGTTTTCGCCGGTCAATGGCACGAGGTCGGCCACGGTGCCCAGGGCGACAAGGTCGAGGAATTGCTTGAGGTCGAGGTCGCGCTCCTTTTGCAGGCCCTCCTGTCGGCCGCGCTTGACGAGTGCGTGGGCGAGCTTGAAGGCGAGCCCAACGGAGCAGAGTTCCTGAAAGTTCGGGTAGTCGTTGCTGACCTGGGGGTTGACCATCGCGAGCGGCTCGGGCGGCGGCACGCTGACCTGGTGGTGGTCCAGCACGAGGACATCGACTTTTTTGCTGTTGAGAAACTCGATGGCCTCGACGGCGGTGGAGCCGCAGTCGACGGCGAGCACGATGTTGACCTCGAATTTATCGAGGCATTTCTCAAGGGCCACGGCGCTCAAGCCGTAGCCGTCGTCGAAGCGGCCGGGCAGGTACGGCTGCACGATCCAGCCCAGCTCGGTCAACATCTCCGTGAGCAACGCCGTGGAGCTGACGCCGTCTACATCGTAGTCGCCATAGATCAACAACCGCTCGTTGTTTTCCCTTGCCTTCCAGAGCCGCTCGACGGCGGCATCCATGTTTGGAATCAGAAAAGGGTCGGCCAACAACTTGAGTCTTGGGTTCAGGAACTCGCTGACTTCCGCCTTGCTGGCGACGCCCCGGTTGACGAGGCATTGGGCCATGAGTGGCGACAGCGGCAGCTCGCGAAAGAGTTGGCCGGTTAAGAGCGGTTGTGAGGGTGCGAGGCTCCAGCGATATTTCACGCTGGAGTCCGAACCCTCCTTGATGTCCGGATCAGTTTGTCAGGGTTATTGTTCATACTACTAAAAATTCTTTCGGCGGCTCGGCTTGGCCAAGCGCTTGGCTCTTACTCTTCCCCGGTTTCTTCCGGTTCTTTTTTCGACGCAAACAGCGAGGCGACGATGGACAGGCCGAGGATTGCCGCGACGATGATGAGGACGCTGTCGTGGTTGTCCTCAAAATTGAGCCACTCGGGTCGGCTGCCCCAAAGGACGATCAACATCTTGAACCCGATGAAAACCAGCACGAGTGCCAAGCCGTACTTCAGGTAACAAAAGTGCTGCAATAGACCGACCAGCACGAAGTAAAGCGACCGGAGACCCAAAATAGCAAACACATTCGATGTAAAAACGATGAACGGCTCGGTGGTGATGCCGAAGATGGCCGGGATGGAGTCCACCGCAAAAATCAGGTCGGTGGTCTCGACCATTATCAGGCACAGGGCCAGCGGCGTGAGCGCGCGGCGACCGTTTAGCAGGGTGAAAAACCGTTGCCCCTCGAATTCCGTTGTCACGGGGTAAACCCTGCGGGCCAAGCGGATGACGATATTTTTCTCAGGCTCCACCTCTTCGTCGCCGACAAAGAGCATTTTGACGCCGGAGAACAGCAGGAAGGCGCCGAACACGTACAGGATCCAGTCAAACTGGTGGATCAGCCCCGCGCCGCCAAGGATCATCGCCCCGCGCATGACGAGCGCCCCGAGGATGCCCCAGAACAGGACGCGATGCTGGTACTCCTGCGGCACTCGGAAGTAGGTGAAAATCAGCGCGATGACGAACACATTGTCCATCGAGAGCGACAACTCCACCACGTAGCCGGTGATAAAGAGCTTGGTGTGATCGGTACCCCATTGGGCGCCGATCATCGCCGGGGCCAGCAAGAGGGCAAACGCCATGGCCATGGCGAACCAGATGGCCGTCCACATCAGCGCCTCGCGAAAGCCGACGGCGTGGGCCTTGCGGTGGAACACGCCCAAGTCCAGCGCGAGGAACACCAGCACCGCGCCGACAAACCAAACCCAGCTCATCGGGGAGATGGTCAATGCGGCTTCGTTAGCGGTGGCGAGTATCATGCCGGTTATCTCGGTGGCGTGGCGCTTGGCCAAGCGCGGTGTACGCTAGGCGCGGGCAAAAAGAAAGCCGCCAAGGTGTGCCCCCCCGGCGGCTGGCAAAGTCTCTGCCACCTCAGGCCTTCGAGGTGGAAATACTGTGCTGCGTGATCACGGTCTCGTCCGCCAAGCTTGGCTTCTCTCCCTTGTTTTTCCAGAGCACCAGCGAGCCGGCGATGAAGATACTGGAGAACGTGCCGGTGACCACGCCGGCCAGAAGCACGAAGGCAAAGGAGTGGATCGCGCCGCCGCCGAACAGGAACAGTGATCCCGCCGCCAGCAGGGTGGTGCCGGAGGTGATGATCGTGCGACTCAGCGTCTTGCTGATGGCGCCGTTCATGATCTCGGTGAACGTGCCTTTCACATTCAGTTTTAAGTCTTCCCGAATGCGGTCAAAGATGACGATCGTGTCGTTGATCGAGAAACCGATGATCGTGAGGACGGCCGCCATCACCGGCGCACTCAACTCGCCGCCCCACATGAAAAAGATACCCAGCGTCATTAGCACGTCATGGCAGATGGCTAGGATGGCCCCCAGTGCGAACGAGAACTCGTAGCGGAACGTGACGTAAACAAGAATGGCGAACAGGGCGATCAACAGCGACTTAGTCGCGCCCTGCAAAATCTCACCGCTGATGCTCGGGCCTGTGCGCAACTGGCTGACCTTCTTAAACTCTGCGTCAGCGAACTGCTCGGTGAGTGTCGTGTAAGCTTGTTCCCCCTTGCCAAAGCCCACCGTGACTTGAAGCCGCTCCGTTTTGCCTCCGCTTGCAGCCTGGTACTGGATTTGACTGTCTTGGCCAAGCGCGTCGCGCAAATCCTCGGTAGTTTTCTTGGCGGTGAACTCCAATGTTATCTGGTCGCCGCCCTTGAAGTCCACACCCAGGGCATCCGAGCCTCGGCTGATGCCCGTCCCGATCCCAACCGCCACCAGAATCCATGAGATAACAAATGCGTACTTTGCTAAGCCCATAAAGTTGAACTTCGGCTGATCCATCAGGCGCAGCCCCTGGCCGGTGCCGAAATTCTTGAACACGTCAAAAACCAACCGGGTCACCACCAGCGCGGTGAACATGCTGGCGCAGATACCCACGGTCAGCGTGACGCCGAAGCCCTTCACCGGGCCGGTGCCCATGACCATCAGGATTACCGAGACGATGAGCGTCGTCAGGTTCGCGTCGATGATCGTGCCGAACGCCTTGCTGTAGCCGGTCTCGACCGCTCCCTGCACGCCCTTGCCGGCCTTGAGTTCCTCTCGGATGCGCTCGAAAATCAGCACGTTGGCGTCGATCGCCATGCCGATCGTCAGCACGATGCCGGCGATGCCGGGCAGTGTCAGAGCAGCGTCGAGGTAGCACATCACGCCCATCAGGATGAACAGGTTCAGCACCAGCGCGAAGTTGGCCACCATGCCGGAGAACCAGTAATAAATAAGCATGAACACCGCCACGGCGATCACGCCGTACAATGCCGCCTTGAAGCCGCTCTCCACCGAGTCGGCACCTAGACTGGGTTCCACGCTCATTTCCTCCTCGATTTTCAGCGGTGCCTTGAGCGGGTTGAGCAGCGCGTTGGCGATGGTGGCCGCCTCATCCGAGGTGAAATCCCCCGTGATCTGCCCGTTGCTGGTGATGGGTCCCTGCAGGGCTGGGGCGGACAGCAGCTTGCCGTCGAGAATGATTGCCATCTGCCTGCCGATGTTATCCGGCTGGGTTAACCGTCCCATTGCGGTGGCGCCTTCGGTGTTAAAGCCGAAAAGAATCATGGGACTCTGAGTGAGCGGATTACGCGAGGGAGAGGCGCTATTGATGTGCTCGCCCTTCAGGCCGTATTTGTTCTCGATCTCGATCAGCAGTTCCTCGGTGTACTGGTCTCCGTCAGGATTCTTTCGCGTGTGGGTGTATTTCTTGTATCCAGCGGGGATGATGTCGTTGGCGATCAGCGTGCGGGAATCCTTGTGCACGAGGGCGAACTCCAGAAACGCAGCCTCGGTCACCAGTTTTTTGGCGTCCGCCTGGTCGGACTCGGACAGCCCGGGCAACTGGATCATGATCATGTTGTCACCCACCGGCCGGATGTCGGGCTCCGCGACACCGATAGAGTCCACGCGCCGACGCAGCACTTCCACGGCCTGAGCGAGAGCGCCGGTGGCGTTCTCCAACTTGTTCGTGTCCATCGCCACGAGGAATGACGAGCCGCCCTTGAGATCCAGCCCGAGCTGGATTTGGCCGGCCACCCGTTTCTGGAGTTTTTGCAGCACCAGCCGGTTGTCGGGGGCTTGACCCCGGAAATTCATCTTCGGGAAATAATTCGTCAGCGCCAGGCCGGACGCCTCCACGGCATCGTACAGGGTACCGAACTCATTGCTGTCGTTCTCTTTATGGCTCGCCTTGGCATCGGCGACTACTTTATCGAAAGCCTCGTCCCTGTCTTTGGCTTCGCTGAATTCCTCGATCAGTTTTCCGGGTTCATCCCAGAGCGGATTCATCTCGGTGCCGGCCCAAATCAAGATGAGCAGCAGGAACAGGAATCGGGCTAAGTTGTTTCGTTTCACGGTTTTGGGTTATTTTTTGTCTGTCGTTAAATCCGACTTGTCGCTGGTCACGCGCTCGATGGCGTGTTTCTCCACTTCAAATTTACTCTCGAGCGAGCGCACCGTGACGGTGGTATCCTTGACCGACTGCACCGTGCCCACCACGCCACCCCGCGTGACTACCGATGCCCCGGATTTGAGTGCGCCCACCATTTTCGTATGCTCCTTGGCTTTTTTCTGCTGAGGTCGGATCAGCAGGAAATAGAAAATGACAACCATCAGTATCATGGGAACAAACATTGTCATTGGGCTGCCTTGCGGTTGGGGGCTCTGCGCCAGAAGTATCAGTTGTGTGTGGTCGTAGCTCATTTCGGCTCTCAGCAAAAGGGCGGGAACTCTAGTTGTCGACCGGTTGATTGCAAGCGTTTATTGGGCGTTTTCTGCGTTATTTCGCTCGCTTTCGCGCTTGGCCAAGCGCTTTGGGGTTTATCAGCTTGGTCTGAATGGGCTCTACCTCAGTTTCGCCGCAACAAACTGAGTGGGGGAAAGGCCAAAGTGCGCCTTGAACACACGGGAAAAATGGTAGGGATCTTGGTACCCCAAAGCCAAGGCCGTTTCTTTCACGCTTTTTCGTTCCAAAACCAGCGTTTCGGCGGCGCGAGCCATTTTCTTGCGAGTCAAGTAAAGGAACGGACTCGGATAGCCCATTTGGCGGAAAAGGCGGCAGAGGTACGGGGGCCGAAGGTGTAGGCGATCCGCAATGCCCTTCAAGGTGCGAAGCTCAACGTAATGCTCGTCGATGAACTTGAGACACCGCCGAAAAGTGATCGCGGTTGAGGTGGCCGGTTGGGCGGATGATCCGCCAATCACTGTCGTTTTCAGGATGAGAATGCGGAGGTAAGAGGCGCAAATCTCGGCGGATTGGGATTGATGCCGCGATCCTTCCTCAAGCAAGTTATCGAACAATGCACGCAAGCGATCCATCTCCAATGTTTGAACAGCCTTGCCAACAGAGAGGCCTGCACGATGGAGCAGGGGCAGCGATCCAGAGCCAAAAAAACTGACAAAATATTTCAGCATCGGTTGCTCCGGTAGAGTTGTTATGTCGTGCGCCACATTGGGGCCATAGGTGAAAACCATTCCCGGCCGCAAGGGAAATGATTTACCTCCGAGAGTGACCTTGCCGGAACCTTTTGCCACAAACTCCAGACAGAGGCAACTGTAGCCACGGCGGTGAACGTGGTAGTTCGGATTGCACTGTTCACGACCAATGCAGGCTAATTTTAGGCCTTTTACTTCCCGTATCCGTGTATCAATGAAGCAGTAATTTGGCTCCGAAACTTTTTTCGAAAGTGGCAGTTGTCTGGATTTAATCATAGCCCATTTTGTTGGGAAAAAATATCCATCAAAAAGGTAAGTTTGTCTATTTCTAAAAAGTGCTTTTTTGCTTATGTAAACAGGCGTGTTCGCGGTTTTCAGCGTTGACTGCAAAATCGTGAAGGAATGAGAAACTCAAAATTGAAAAATGAAAATACATAAAACCATCCTTTTGTTCCTATTGGCATTGAACTGGTCTACCACACTGGAGGCTGAGATCAGTTTTGTGGGCAACGATTGGGACACGAATGCCAAATGGCGTGATCCGAGTGTCTCCAAGGTTAATGACATAGACCAGGATCATATCTATGGATCTGCTGGCTACTATCTCGCGGCAGGGCTTCGCGAGGGATATAAGGGAACGTTTTTAGGTGATCATGTGATCGCTGGTGAATCAAACACCGATGATATCAATACACTGCCAGATTATATCACCAGCTTGGAATTTGCGGATACCGCTGAAAGGGGGCGTTCATGGGGAGGGCAAGGTGGGAATTTTGGTCGACTGGATGTGGTTTCCGATAGCACGGGATGGACCGGTGCCCCCATTTTGAAAATTGGTGCTCACACAGATCCTATGGTGTTGATTCTCAAACGCGCGGATTCACCCGCTTTTCGTCTCACTTTGATTTTGGGGAATAATCCCAATGAGGCGGGCTTTAATGATCCCGAAGGTCAGCTGATCACCATCGATGACGGGAGCGGATCGGTAAGTGAACTCACGGGTGATCTCGATTTAGATCGGACAGAAGGATATACCACTTATCAGACTTGGGATATTAGCGCGGGCAGTAGTGATATTGAAATTGAATTGATCGGTATGCCAGAAGGCACTGGGGTTGCGCGTTTGACTGGATTCGCGATTGATGTGGCAGGGGTGAATCCACCCGAAATCCTCGGGCAACCCGTTGGAGGATTGTTTCTCGCAGGAACCCAAATAGAACTCAGTGTCTCGGCCGGAGGTTCAAATCCGAAGTTTCAGTGGCATAAAGATGGGCAAGTCATCGCCGGGGCGACCAACAGCATCCTTTCATTGAACAATTTGAACTCCACGGATGCGGGTGCTTACCACGTTGTGGTATCGAACTCTGGAGGGAGCGCAACAAGTGAAGTGGCGGAAATCAGCCTTGCCGAGAACCTCTCTGCACAGATTGCCAACTATCAAGCTAAAGTGGCGGCTGTGCCAAGTTTGATTTCGAATTATACTTTTGATGGCTTGAATCTTGACGATCGTGCAGGCCCCAATAATGGAACGGCAGCAGGTACTGTATCTTTTGGAGAAGGTTTGGGAGGCGGAGCCGCCAAGGCGCTGTTGTTGAGTGGTTCTGGTCATGTGAATCTCGAGGCGCCAGAGAGCTTCGATTTTTTTGATCTAAGCGGAACGATCCAACTTTGGCTGCGTGCGGATTGGACCACGAGTCCTGGCTACAATCCTTGCATCTTTGCGGATCGCGATGGAGCTCAAGTCAACTACAGCCTTCATATGACCGCGAATAAAAAACAGATTGCCTTCTGGAATGGTATTGCCGTCGCAGTGGCAAATATCCCTGCAGCCGGTCTTGATTGGCACTTACTCAGTGCCGTCTTCGAGGAGAATGGGAATTACAGTCTGTATTGGGATGGAGAGGAAATATTAACCACTGAATTTGACCTTGGTCCTGCTCCAGAGGCTCCCACTCAACTGGGATCCTCATCCCCAGGCGGGGCTGAGTCTTGGGTTGGGGCGTTGGATGAAGTTGCTTTTTTCGAGGATCCACTATCCGCGGATACCATTGAATCCCATTACCTGGCTTTTCTTGAAGGAGAACCTCCTAGTATTCGAACAGAACCGGTTGGGGGTGTCTATCTTGTTGGGAAGCCGCTGGAACTTACTGTCGATGCCGTCGGGACTGCTTTGAGTTATCAGTGGTTCAAAAATGACACGGCCATCGAAGGATCCACTGCTGACTCCTTGAGTGTTCCATCGGTGACCTTGGCGGATCAAGGTTCTTATCACGTGATCGTTTCTAACCCCGCTGGCTCTTCGCTGAGTAACTCGGTAGAAATTACCATTGCAGAAGCTCTGGCTCCTAACCTTATTGAATTCCAAACAGCCGTTAAGAATCAGGAAGGACTCCTTTCTTACTACACTTTTGATGACGCTAACGCAGAAGACTCTCAAGGTTCGAACGATGGAACTCTGGCGGGTGCTGTCACCTTCGGCGAAGGGATCGGAGGAGGTGCGGCTAAGGGACTCAATATGGATGGTGGGGGACATCTGACCTTTGGTCCTGTGGACGCGTTTGACTTTTTCGACGGGATTGGAACGGTGCAGCTTTGGTTGCGTGCGGATTGGACATCAGGGCCTGGATTTAATCCCTGTATTTTTTCTGATCGCGAGGGGGGCCCCGTCAACTACAGCATCCACCTAAATCAGGAAAAAAATCTGATTATGTATTGGAATGGTAGCGGTGTTTCAAGCATTGGGATTCCAAATGCAGGCCAGGATTGGCATTTGCTTACCGTGGTATTTGATATCGATACATGGGCAGTTTACTGGGATGGGCAATTCGTGGAGGAATTAGAACATGCAATGGGACCTTCTAGTGAAGTGGCGACCCATATTGGATCCTCTTCCACTGCGGGAGGCGAAGTCTGGCCTGGGGCCATGGATGAGGTCGCTTTCTTCAATGAGGCACTTTCTGCATCGGATGTTGAAGCTATGTTTAGTGCATTCGCCGCAGGAGTACCTCCCGAAATCTTAGCCGATCCGGAAGGTGGACGATTCTTCGCGGGTGCGGATGCTGAGCTTGCTGTGCAGGCTCGTGGCGCCAATATGGAATTCCAATGGACGAAGGATGGCGAACTCATTGCTGGAGTCACTTCCGAAACGCTTATCTTGAGCAGTTTGAGTTCTGACGATCAAGGAAGTTACCAGGTCACCGTCTCCAATGGATCTGGAGAGGTTACAAGTGCTGCTGCTTTGGTAGTCGTCGTAACACCTGACCTGGAGGCGTATCAAGTCGCAGTGCGCAACGAAGATAGCCTGATTTCTTATTACACATTCGATGATGAAACGGCTGCTGATTCCGTGGCTGGTAATGACGGTATCTTGGAAGGCGCGGTTGATTTTCAAACCGGATTAGGTGGCACTGCCGACAGAGCGTTGATCCTGGATGGTCAGTCTCATGTGGCTTTGACAGAAGTGGAGGACTTCGACTTTACCGATGGCACGGGCACAGTGGAGGCTTGGATTCGGGCCGACTGGGATGGCAGTCCAGGCTACAACCCGTGCATCATAGCAAACCGCGATGGGGGGCCTGTGCGTTGGAGTATGCACATGAGCCTCAACAAGGCAGCGACGGGGGTTTGGAATGGTGCAAGTTATGCTCCGCAACCTATTTCTGGAGCAGACGGAACGTGGCGTCATTTGGTGGTTGTTTACACTGAAACTGGGATTGAAGTCTATTGGGACGGTGAATTGGCGGGGACCAGTAGTCAGACTCTGACAGGGCCGATAGGCCCCACTCAATTTGGATCATCCAGCAACTTTGATACCACCGAAGGATGGATCGGGGCTTTGGATGAAATCGCCTTTTATTCGGAACCACTGACTCCATCAGTCATCCAGGCACACTACGAGGCCTTGGCAGGATCCTTACAGCAGGCGGATCCCATACTCAGCTAAGGTGAATTGACGGGCTTCATGCTTGAATCGACATCCGACCTTTTAACGCCTACCTGGGAAGAGGTGGATGGAGTGAACAACAACAGTGTGACCGTTGACAGCTCTCAAGGAACGCGGTTCTTTCGACTACGAACTCCATAAAAAGGCAGTTTAGGCTGGCCCCAGTCCTTGTTCAAACGATTTTAAGCGGAGATTGGATTTCGTGTGATTATGTCAGCCAGGATTGTTTTTGTCGCAACTGTTTCAGTTGCCTTTTCTTTGAGTTCCGCTGGCATTTTTGCGGCGGACGAAAGATCACTTTTTGACGGCCAGTCGCTCTCCGGTTGGGAGGGAGATGCGAAGTGGTGGCGCGTGGAGGACGGGGCGATCACAGGGGAAATTCCGGCGGGCTCGCGGCTCAACCAAAATCAGTTTTTGTTCTGGAGGGGGGAACTGCATGACTTCGATTTGCGGTTGCAGTATCGGATCAGCGGGCATCCGTCGGCCAACTCAGGCGTGCAGTTTCGCTGCCAAAAAACATTGCACGGCGCAGCGGGGTATCAGGCGGATCTTGACGGTGGCGCAACGTGGTTGGGGCGCATTTATGACGAACACGGCCGCGCGCTGATCGTGGAGCGTGGTACGCGGACGATCATCGGCCAGGGCGGCGGGCGCACGGTGGTGGCGTTTCGGCCGCCGGCGGAGTACGAAGCCTTGGCCAAGCGAGCGGACTGGAACGATTACCGCATCCGCGCAATCGGGCCGCGCATGCAGGTGTGGGTGAACGGCCACTTGGCGGCGGACCTGACGGATAACGAGTTGGGCGTACACGAGTTTTTCGGCCGATTGGCGATCCAACTGCACTCGGGGCCGGGGCTGGCCAAGGTGCAGTTCCGCAACATACATTTGAATTCGCTTGGCCAAACGGCACCACCCAAAAGCCAGGCGCCCGCGCCGTTGGCCAAGCGCGCCGGTATCTCCCCCGAGGGACGCAACCTTGGCTTTGAGGAAGGCACATTGCGCGGCTGGAGGGTTGAGGGTGAAGCTTGGAAAGGTAATCCGGTCGAGGGCGACACGGTGACACCGCGCCGCCCCGGCCAAGCCAGCCAGCATGCCGGGCGATTCTGGGTGGGCGGCTACGAGCGCACGACTTCAGACGCAGGGGAGGGCACGCTGACTTCCGCGCCGTTTGAGGTGACGCATCCGTGGGGCAGCTTTCTCGTGGGTGGCGGCTCGCAGTCGGCCACGCGAGTGGAGCTTGGCCAAGCGGCGGATGGGAAAATCTTTTTTACTGCCTCGGGCAGAGAAGTGGAAGACATGCGCGCGGTGGCGGTGGACCTCACGAAACTACGCGGCAAAAAAATCTTCATTCGCGTGGTGGACGAGTCCTCCGGCGCGTGGGGGCATATAAATTTCGACGACTTTTGTTTTCACGACAAACAGCCCGCCGCCATTCAGCCGCCGCGCCGGGTTAGTCCCGTCCTGCAACATCTCAAGCCCAATCCCGGCGATGACCCGACCGACAGCGGCATCCGGGTGCCGGAAGGGTTTCGCGTCGATCTCA
>LWDU01037765.1_pt1 | contig 11357 bp, 12 predicted proteins | sample 727161 | NCBI WGS metagenome assembly LWDU01 (sample SAMN04566230, study PRJNA314399) | hydrothermal vent metagenome | isolation source: deep sea hydrothermal plume seawater | place: Mexico: Gulf of California, Guaymas Basin | collected 2004-07-11 | reverse complement strand
GCTGTCCGGCCACGAAGACTCCTCGTGGCCATGGTGGGGCGCCCCAGGCGGAGTAGGGGAGGGGAGGAGCTCCGATAATCCGCCCTTATCGTGAGTAGGACGGATTCCGCTCAGCCGGTGGCAAGCCCAGGACACAGCTGAGGGGCTTCGTGGCTCATCCTCGTACGTTCTGCACTAATCGGCAGGTTTCACCGTGCGGTGAAGTACCTTGTGAGAGTGAAAGAAGCCGACCTTGTTACCCGACTCCACGACCTCCTCGCTGATGCGCTAGGGGGCATCCCCGCCGTGTGCGGCGTTGACATCGAGGCGGAGGTGCTGGTAGGGGAGGGAAAGCGAGCCGACCTCGTGACCACCATTGAGACGAGCGACGGCCAGCGCTACCGCCTCGTCGTCGAGGCCAAGGCCAACGCGGAACCACGCCGAGCTCGTGATGCGGCACACCAACTCGGAAGCTTGCTCGACGCGCTGAGAAAGCCCGGAACTCCCGACCCAGTCGGCGTCCTCGGTGCTCCCTACGTCTCGGACCGAGCAGGAGACGTCCTTGCGGAGCTCGGCGTCGGCTACCTCGACCTCGCAGGCAACGCCCGCCTCGCGGTCGGCCCCCTCTACGTCGAGCGGACCGGTCACCCCAACCCCCACGCAGACGACCGCCCGCTGGCCTCCCTCTTCGCGCCTAAGACATCCCGCATCCCTCGGATCCTGCTCACGCTCCCCGATACCGTCTGGCGCCTCCAGGTCCTCGCCGATGAGGCCGAGGTCAGTATTGGCCTCGTCGCCAAAGCCAAGGCCTCACTCCTCGACGGCGAGTACGCCCGCGATACCCCCGACGGCCTCGCCCTCGCCGACCCCGACGGCCTCCTCGACGCCTGGCTCGCAGCGGACCGTCGCAGACCCAGGCCGCGCGGCTACTACGCGCTCGACGGCGTGGCTGATGCCGAGCGCCGAATCTGTGATGCCGCCCGCGATCTCGGCGTCCGCGGTGTCCTCACCAGCTTCTCGGGTGCCGAGCGCGTCGCTCCCCACGTACGATACACCCACGCGAGTGCGATTGTCGAGGCGGGTGCCCTGACCAGGGTCGCCGATCGTGCGGGGCTCCGACCCGTTAAGACCGGCGCCAACGTCCAACTCCACGAGCCTTACGATGAGTACGCCTTCTACGGTGCCCGGGAGGTGGACGGTCTCAACGTCGCGGGTGACGTCCAGCTCGTCCTCGACCTCGCCCGCGAGAAGGGGAGGGGGGAGGAGGCCGCCGACCACCTCCGCCGCCACATCCTCGCTCCGCTCTGGGCCGACGCGCTCGGCCCTCGCCGCCCCCGATGAAGACGACCGAAGCCGACTACCCCTCCCGCGGCGTTGAGGCCACGCGCCGCGTGCTCCTCGAACTCGCGCGCGTGCTCGGCGAGTACGGTGACCACATCGTCCTCGTCGGCGGGTGGGTCCCCGAGCTCCTCGCACCGGGTGCCGGACACGTCGGTTCTACGGACGTCGACCTCGCTCTCGACCACGTCGCGCTCTCGGACACCGGCTATGCCCGCCTCCGCGATCTCCTAGAGGGTGCGGGTTACCGGAACGACCCCGACCCGGCTCGGCAGTTCGTGTTCTACCGCGACGTGGCTCTCGGCGACGGCGGGACGCCCGACCCCGTCGTCGTCGAACTCGACCTCCTGGCAGCCGAGTACGGCGGCACCGGCAAGAACCGCCGCTCTCAGGCCGTCCAGGGCACGCGCCCCCGCAAGGCCCGAGGGGCCGACCTCGCGTTCGAACGGGACCTCTCGGTCGAGGTCTCCTTCGACGGGGCGCTCCCCGATGGCCGCCTGGCGCGCGCCCACATCCGCGTCGCTGGCCCCGTCCCGTTCCTCGTCACAAAGGCCGCCGCACTCGCGCTCCGCGACAAGCCGAAGGATGCCTACGACGTGTGGTTCCTTCTCCGCCACCACCCGGCCGGGCTCGACGGGCTGGCGGCGGCCGTCGCGGCGCACGCAGGCCACGGTCTGGTTCGCGAAGCCCTCGGCCGCCTTGCCGACGCCTTCGCGTCCATCGACCACCACGGTCCCGTCGACGTCGCTCGGTTCCGAGGCTTCGACCCGGGTACCGACGAGTACGACCAGGCCCGACAGGACGCATTCCAGCGCGTCACGACCCTGCTCCTCAAGGTCCAATCCGGGACCTGAGCGTTATCCCTGCCAGATCAGGCTCAGGCATGCCTCGTAGCTCGGCATCGGCCGACACTGCTCGAGGTACCGCTCTCCTCGGACGAGCGAGTCGTCCAGAAACCACGCCTCGACGGGCGTCCACTCGGGCTCGAGCGAGGTGCGGCCGGACTGGAAGTATTCCCCCGCACCGGAGTCGCGGTGGACCGGGCGGCGGGGGCCGATGTATTGGAGGGGGAGGCTAGCGCTCTCGACTGACCACTCAATCCGGCCCCGTCGGCTGAAGACGAGCGCGCTCGGAGCCACGTCGAGGTGGACGTACCGGAACGCCGCCGCCGTCAGGCTCACGCGGTACGCCTCGGCGAGGTCGCCGACGGCGTCGAACGACGTGGGAGTCGCTCGTCCGTCGGCGAGGAACCCGCTCCGTGGCATGAGTAACTCGGCCGCGAAGCGGTTCGCTTCCGTCTCGGCGGGGCGGCGGCGGTGCCAGTCGAGAAACGCCGCCTGGTCACACACGAACACCGGCTCGTCTGCGTGGAGCTCGTAGTGGCCCAGCTCGTGAGCGGCCACGAACCGACGCTTGCCGCGCTGGGTGATGGCCGCGTCCACGACGGCGATCGCGCGGTCGCCACGGCGAATCAGACGACCCTCGGCACCGCGAATCTCTCTCGCCTCGACGATGAGGCCGCGGTCGAACGCCAGGTCCCGGAGGTCCACCTCGGCGACCGTCGTGAGTCCGAAGTCGTCCAGGATCTCCCTCGCGCGTTTCTCTGCGAGCGCGATGCCGATGTCGAACTCCTTCCTACCCATCCTGTCCCGGGTCGTCGCCAGTGTCCGTTTCGTCCAGGAGCCGGAGGATCTCGGCGTCGGTTAGCATGTCGAGCGCATCGTCCTCTCCTAGGTCCTCGATCTTTCGGAAGTGGGCCTGAAGCTGGGCGGCGTCCCCCCCCGAGAGCAGCCAGGCCAGCTCAGTCTTGAAGTCCCCGCCCGCCGCGCGCGCGCGCGCCACAAGGCGGTCTCGGCGCGTCGCGACCCTTTGTTGCACCTCTGCCCGCCGCGCCGAGGCCGCCCGAAGCCGCGCCGCGCCATACAGTTCGCGCGCGAGAGTCGTGCCCTTAGCGGCGACCCGGTCGGGGTCGAGGCCCGCGTCGGTGAGGATCTCGCAGGCCATCTCGGGGTCGTCCAGGGCGGCCTCTCCCAAACGGTCGAACAAGCGCTGGAGCTTGATGCGGTCGGAGTCAGTCATGGACGTGAAGCGATTGTCATCATGGGGTGGTCCTCCCAACACTCGTGGTCGGCCATCGCTGTGTACAAGCGACGGCGCAGTTTGCGGATGAGGAGGTAGGCCTCCTTTACGTCTATGCTGAGCATGTCGGCGATTTCGGCAGGCCGCATCTCGTCTTCGAGCCCCATCGCGACTGTAGCGAGCCCCTCGTCGCCTTCCGTTTCCTGGTCCACGATGGCGCGCAGTACTTCGACGCACTCGTCCGACTCCGTCGAGGCCAGCGGGCTGGGCGCCACCGTGCCCTCGAACTCGTCTAGGTCGGAAGGCTCCCCGTCCGCTCCGTCTACGCGCCATGTATGGTCGGCTCCCGTGATGAGGTTGCTCACGAGGCTGCTCACGACGCCCGATAGGTAGCGGAGCAGGTCGGGGTGTGCGTTGGGGTCCCACTTGCGCTCGCCCTCGTAGACGAGTCGGACAGCTTCGTCGGCCACGTCGGTGGGCTCGTGCCCCTCCGGTAGCCGCCCACCGCCCTTCACGAGGTAGAGACGGGCCGACCTCGCGAAGGCGTAGGCGACCAGCGCGGGATAAATCCGCTTCCAGTCGGCCGCTCGAAGCGCCTTTAGAGCGTCAGGAGGGGCCATCGGAGAAAAATCCAAAGGGATGTGACGAATGTGCGGCCGACCTCAGCAAAGGAGATCGACCGCCTCTACACCTACGGTACGCACGAGCCACACCCCGTGCAGGCCGACGCCCCGCTTCCGAGTCGGCCGTCCAGGCGCAAGTAGGTCATGAGCGCGGACACGCCGCCGTCACCACCCTCTACTACGCTCCCCCCAATTCTTCTGCTCTACAACGTCTCATGCCGAAGTCTCTCCTCCTGATTCGCCAGCCGTCTCATATCCGCAATGTCACAGACGACGAGATCCGCGTCGTCGTGCCCGACGACCTTATCCGGTCCTACTCTGAAACGGTCGAGGTGGACATGCGTCCGTTCCAGAACGACACGGAGAACGGGTACTGGGAGGACGCGGAAGGGTACATCATCGACAGGGCGAGGGCGATCCGCGAGTGGGCGGAGGCCCAGGGCGACCCGGTGATCCACTACTTCGGGCTCGCCGAGGCGCCGCACGTCGTCGCCCTTGGGGCCTACGTGGGGGACGAGCGCCTCGTCCGCGTCCACGACTACGACCGGGACGCGGATTCGTGGGCGTGGCCGGAGAGCGAGCAGACCGTTACCGTCACGACGACAGGGACCCCCGCTGATCGGGTAGAGGCTCAGGGCGACGCCGTCCTTCGCGTCGCAGTCTCCTACGGCATCCACGACGCCGATGTCGAGGCTGTCGTGCCGCCAGGCCGGATCGCCGACGTGACGGTCCAGCTTGCCGATCCGCGTCCGACGGCCATCCGATCCCTCGCCGATGTCGCCGCCGTCCGCCAAGCGGTCCGTGAGGCCCTCGGCAAGCTCCGCGAGCTCCGGCCTGGGCTCGACCGCATCCACCTCTTCATCGCCGCTCCGGTCTCGGTCTGCTTCGTGGTCGGACAGGAGCTTCGGCTTCGGAGCGGTGTCACGGTCGTCACCTACCGATTCCGATCAAAGGCGGACGGCCCGAACAACCGCGAGGCCATCACGCTCACGCCGGGAGAGGCGTCCACGGCCGCGCGGCCCATCACGGACGAGCAGCGCGCTGAGGCGGCCAGCGTGCGTGAGGGCGCGTGGAGAAAGGCCGTCCGCGACATCGTTCGCTACGCCGCCACACAGGAGCAGAGTGCCCAGAAGCCGGTCGAAAGGTGGTACGAGCCGCTCCTCTTCGGAGGCCAACTCCGCGCCCCTGACCCCTTTCCTCCGCTCCCGCCGATCTGGGGCGTGGTCGAGGGCAAGATGGCCGTGTCCGACGTCCCGCTCGTGAGCACTGAGCCCTACGGGCTACCCAAAGAGAGCTGGGAGTGGCAGCTCACCGACGGCCTCCTCCTCAGCCAGCACGCCGCGGCCCTCAGCGCCGACCGAACGCTAGACGAGGCCCTCCTCGACCGGCTGATCCGTCTCTTCGTGTTCCACGAGAGCCTCCACGAGCACCACGCGCTCACGAAGTACACCGCCGCAGCCGTCGGTCGCTTCGCGAACTGCCTCGAACGGATCGATTACATGGCGGACCTCTACGCGGCCCTCCATGAGCTCGACTACGCCATCCGAAACGACACCACCGGCCAGGATCTCCGCTCCGACGAGGCGCGCCACGAGGCGTTGAAACAGATCCTCGACGACGTGCTCCGCTCCCACTGGGCGTTCGTCGAGGACCGCCCCGTTACCCGCTGGCAAGCCCGCCACGTCCGCCGATTCTTGAACTGGTACTGGCGACGGGTCCAGGTCGTGCGTACGCCTTCGCTGGACATCGCGCTCCGCGTCCTATCGGAGCCACCTGCCATCGAGATCGCCGGGCTGGAGCACAGCGTGGGTGGTCGGCGCATCTACGTCCATCTCGACCGGCTCGACCCGACAACGGACCTCTCACTCGGTCTCGTGGCCGAGAACGCCCAACTCCTCAAGGTGGTGGACTCCACCAACGCCAACCTCCGAGAGCTCGCGCGCGCCCTCTCGAACGGCGACCACGAGGCTATCAAGACCTTTTTCCAAACCGTCTACGAGGAAGCCCGCCAGATCGACGGCGCCCTCCCCGCAGCCTAGTTATCGACTCCATCCATAACGTTCAGAACCATGATCGCCACCGCCTCATCAGACTCCATCCCTGCCCTCCTCGAAGCCATCGAGATCCCCGATTCGGCGTACGAGAAGGCGAAGTCCCGGTACAAGGATATCGGGGACTGGCTGTGCCGCCCGGAATCATCCCTCCGCGAGTTCGATCCACTCGTTTCACCTCAGGGCTCGTTCGATCTGGGCACCGTCACCCGCCCGCCAGACGCTGATGGGGAGTACGACTTGGACATCTCGGTCAAGCTCCAAAGTGGCGTCACGAAGTCGTCGCACACGCAGAAGGAGTTGAAGGAGCTTCTCGGGGCCGAGCTGGAGGCGTACCGGAAAGCTCGGGGCATCGAGCGTCCGCTCGACGAGAAGCGGCGGTGCTGGCGTCTCCAGTACAAGGACCAGATGAGCTTCCACATCGACGCTGTCCCCTGCATCCCCGAGGACGACGTGCGACGCGGCGTGATCAAGGAGGCCATGCTCGCCCGCCACACCGCGATGTCGCCGGGCTCACAGTATCGATCACGGACAACGAGCGCGCGGACTACGAGGTCGTGTGCGACGACTGGAACGTGAGCAACCCGCAGGGCTACGGCCGCTGGTTCCGGAGCCGCGTTCGGCTCGCCGTCCAGACGGTGCGCGACCGACTCCGGATGGAGAAGCGTGCGACCGTCGAGGAGCTTCCGACCTACAAGCTCAAGGCCCCGCTTCAGACCAGCGTTCAACTCCTCAAGCAGCACCGGAACGTCATGTTCAAGGACGACCCGGATTCCCAGCCGATCTCGATCATAATCACCACGCTGGCCGCACGGGCCTACGAGGGGCAAGAGGACGTGACCGAGGCGCTCCTCCACATCGTGGACACGATGGCCCACCACATCCAGCCGAATACGCCTCGGGTCCCCAACCCGGTCAACCCCGAGGAAGACTTCTCGGACAAGTGGGATACCCCCGAAGGTCAGGCTCTCGACCTCGAAGGCAACTTCTACCGCTGGCTGGGACAGGCCCAGGCGGACTTCCACCGCCTCGCGGACACCCAGGACCCTGATGTTCTGGAGAAGCGGGCGGAGCGAGCACTCGGGTTGTCTCTCAACCGACAGCGTCTACGCGAGCGCCTCGGTGTTCCCGCTGTGCCGAGCGCCCCTGTCGTCGTCGTCCCGACCCAGCGGATCGAACGTCCGTCCCGCCCGTGGGCTGCGGGATGAGACCGGAGGAGCGCATCGGACTCCGCGCGTTCCTCGACGCCTATCCGGGAATGCGAGTGTGCCCCTCTCCGGCCGGGGTGATTCGGCTGGAGGGGGACTTCGGCTTCCGTGCCGACCACGAGAACGGCCCCGTCATTGAGGATTCGTACCGACTCCAGATCGAGGTCCCCCATCGGTTTCCGGACGAGCTCCTCACGACGTTCGAACTCGGCAGTCGCATCCCGCGCGACCCCGATCACCACGTGCTCTCAGACGGGTCGCTCTGCCTGGGATCTCCGTTTAGGCTCCTACTTATCGCCCGCGAAGCGCGCACCCTCACCGCCTTCGCGCGACAGGGCATCGTGCCCTACCTGTACGCTGCGTCTTACCGAGAACGGACCGGCGGACCGTACCCGTTCGGGGAGCTCGCCCACGGAGCGGAAGGGCTGCTCGATGACTACGCTCAACTCTTCGGGCTCACAACGCACCGGCAGGCGCTCGCCGCACTCGCCCTCCTCGCGACCAAGCGACGACTCGCCAACAAGAAGCCCTGTCCCTGCGGTTGCGCCCAGCGCCTCGGGGTTTGCCGGTTCAACGAGACGATCCGGTCGCTCCGGGGAGAGTTTGGTCGGACCCGCTTCAAGCGTCTGTACGGACAGGTGTTGAGCAACTGGCCCTCCTCCGGCTTCCCAGCTGAAGATCACCCGTCGTAGGGCACGTCGAGCCGGGAGGCCGCCTGCTCCTTCGCCCGCTCGCCTCGCCGGTCGTACCCCGCCGTCGTTGTCAGACTTGAGTGCCCCGCGAGGTCCTGCGCCACGGAGAGGTCGGCTCCCTCGTCGAGCAAGTCGCCGATGTACGTCCGCCGGAGGTCGTGCGGGCTGAACGCCTCGACGCCCGCCTCGGCGGCCCGCTGGCGGAGGACATGGTAGACCGCCTGGCCCGTGAGAGCGTCCACATTCTGGTCGAGAGCGCCGCCCCGCCTTGCCCGGACGAAGAGCGACATCTTTCTATGTGAAGATCGGGAAGGGGAGAGGGAAGGCCACACCATCAATGCCCTCTACTCCTTCGAGTAGCACTCGGAGGTAGTCCTGGAGCGCCTGGAACAACCCAGGGGGCACGACGCGCTCCTTTCCTTGACGGCTTGGACGGCCGCCGCCCGGCGGTAGGTGTTCTTCGCCACGAGATGTCGGCCCAGTCTCATTCATCGGGTCGACCGTCCGTGGCGACGGCCAAACGTGTCGCCTCAGCATGCGCGACCGCCTCCGGGTAGAGACCCCGGTACCGTTCGATGCCCTCCTCATAGTTCCGCTCTAGGTAGGGGTCGACGACTGGCACGAAGACTCCCTCTATCCCTCCGATCTCGGCCGCTCGTGACATCACCGCGTCCATCATCGGCGCGCACGTCCCGCATCCGTGGAACTGATCGTTGGAGAGGTACGCCCCGACGACCCGCTCGATCTCAGCGGCCCCCATCGACGGGAGCGCGGCGCGCAGGGCGTCTCCAAGGTCGCGGATGTAGAAGTACGACTCGGGCCGTCCGAGACGGTCGATGAGTTCATCGACCAACCTATCGGCAGGATGCGTGTCGATGAGAGCTGCCAGCGTGTCCGCGTCGTACTCGGAGGCCCGATCAGTCACGGCCTCCGCCAGTCCCTCCGTCGCGAGCGCGGCGCGCAGGACGGGGGCGCCGGCCGGGAGGACCGCTCGCGCAACCAAGCTCCGCGCGTTGTCCTGGTTCGCCTCGTTAAGCGTCTCCCACACCACAGGCAACGCCTCCAGTAGCTCGAAGACGTGGCCCCACTCCTCGTCGGGGAGCCGAGCGATCACGTCGTTGACACGCTGGAACACCGCCTGCTCCACCTCGCCAGTGTCCATCCTGTGCATCGCGGCGAGCGCCGTCCGACGTCGCTCCCGCTGCGCCGACGTCGCGTCGTCGTCGACGAGCGTCCCCTTCATAAACACGATCGCCGCGTTCCGGACGAGCACGATCCGAGCGTGAGCGAGCGGACCCATCTGGAGCCGCCGAACAGCGTCGTCCACGTCCGTCGGGAACGAGGCCCGGTCCACGTCCCGTTTCAACTGATCCAGCGCGGCCCGCCCCTGGACCGGTGGGCGGCTTAGCAGGTGCTCAACGGCGTTGCGTATGTGAGCCCTTGCCTGCTCAGCCGTTGGCTGGTACGGTTCGCCGGCGTGGTCGTGGGACGGGTGCGCACACCGGTGCCGGTCCTTCTGAAGTCTCCCCAGATCGTCGTGCTCGATCTCGGAGAGGAGCTCGAACTGGTTCCGTGCCGTGTCCAGCATCTCGCGCTCCAAGTCGAGGAGCGCGCCGATCTCCGTCGAGGTGTGGGCCGCATCCCACCTCGCAATCTCCGCAGCAGCCTGCCCGTCCCCCGAGAACTCGAGCTCTCGGAGCTTGTCGAGGTAGTCGTACGCGACGGCAACCCAGGTGGCCACGATAGCCGCTCGGTATGCGCCGGCTCGGTAGCACGCGACAGCCTCGTCGAGATACTCGGCCGAGATCTCGCTCTCGCAGGCGAGCACGAGTTCATCGAGGTCGGCGAGGCTGTTCCAGGATCGAGCAGGCATGAGGGGGCGTGTCTGTTATTGCGGCACAACCAAATCCGACCGGTGTCGCACATCCAAGGTCGAGCACACCTTGGCCCTGATCAAGGAGCCCCATCATGTCTGAGACGCATGAACGCGACATAATGGGCCTTCTGTCGATTGGTACTCCGGGGGCTCCTCGGTTTGGATTCCCGCGTCGGTACTGACTGCTCGTGAGAGCGTCGCCGTTCGGCTCCGCCCCCTCCACGGTTGGCGGACGGGCGCCGCCAGCGCCAGCCGGAGGGGCACGGCGCCCGCTCTTGCCTCGCCGCGCTGCTACACGTTTTGGCCAACCCAGGACAGGGCGAGACACCTCGAGACAGCAGAAGACACCACGGGACACCCCGTCAGCGCGGACGGACCCGCGCGCCGACGATCTCTGTCGCCCTCCCGCCAGACCGTCGTCTCGCCGGCCTCGGGGGAGGCACGGCACCGCAGCATCCGGATGAGTACGGGCAGGGCCGCCGTGACGAGCCGTCAGCGCTCTGCCCCACGTTTACGACAATCCACGACAGCACGCGACACCGCGCGACACGGCGAGACAGCACGCGACAGCCCCCGGGAGAGGGGGGAGGGGCCTGGACGCGTCGTGCGGGGCCGCCTTACGGGCGCGCGATGGCCCCCTCGTGTCCTACGTGGCGGCCCGCTACCGGCCGACGGTGACGGGCCGCCTTGGCTATGGGTCGGCTGCAGAGGGGTCCGGACGGCTCGGGAGGGGGCTGGCCCCGAGGGTGAGGGCGTCCCGGACGCCGGGGGGAGGGGGCTCGACGCCTCCCACCACGCGAGCGCCGGTGGTTACCGCCAGCGGGGAAGCCGCCGAACGGCGTCTCGTCGGTACCCTCCCGGAGGCGGGCGCTGCTAGAGGCCCGCGTGTCGGCCCGCCCGGCGTCCACCACCTCGGCCGGGCGGGCCGTTTCCGGGCGGGCCGTTTCCGAGCGCCGGACCGTGGCGTAGCCTCCGGTCCCTCCGGGGGCGCTGTGGTGGGAGCCTTGACATTTTCCTTCCCGCCTAGCTTGAAAACCGGGACTCCCCTCCCGAGACCCCGGGCGCCTACCGCCCGACGGAGAGCCGCCCGCTGGCGGTCCCGCCCGGCGTGACGACGCGGACGACGTACGCCCCCGCCGCCAGACCCGACGCGTCCACCTCCACCCGGTGCTCGCCCGAGGGGCGGAAGCTGTCAGACACGACGAGCACCTCCCGGCCCCGCGCGTCGAGGACCGAGACCCGCGCCGCGCCCGCCGACGCCTGCCGCCAGCGCACGGCGGTTTGGTGCGTGGCCGGGTTCGGCTCCACTGCCAACGTGAGGCCCGGCGCCGCGGGAGGGTCCGGCGCGCTCCCCACCGCCACCACGGGCTCCACCGTCCGGAACACCCCGCCCAGCAGGTGCGCCGTGTCCGGGTCCCGGCCCACCGCCGACGCCCACAGCCGACCGTCCGGGCCCACCTCGATCTCCGTCGGCACCGCCGACCACGCCTCCCACACCGCCCCCACGTCCT
>LWDU01033706.1_pt1 | contig 11363 bp, 13 predicted proteins | sample 727161 | NCBI WGS metagenome assembly LWDU01 (sample SAMN04566230, study PRJNA314399) | hydrothermal vent metagenome | isolation source: deep sea hydrothermal plume seawater | place: Mexico: Gulf of California, Guaymas Basin | collected 2004-07-11 | reverse complement strand
TAATATTAAATAAAGCAATAAAAAAAGGTGGATCTAGTATTAGAGATTTTAAGAATGTTTCAGGACAAAATGGAAGTTATCAAAATGAATTTAAAGTTTACCAAAGAGAAAACTTAAATTGTCTTGATAAAGATTGTTTTGGAAAAGTTACAAAAAAAGTTATTTTAAAAAGGTCAACTTTTTTTTGCAATAGGTGCCAAAAATAAATAATTATTTCATTGACCACTCCATATTCTCCAGCTATATAACTGACCCTATGGCAAATACAAAATCAGCTATTAAAAGAATCAGAAGAATCACAAGCCAAACAGTTGTTAACAAGACTAGAAAAAGTAAATTTAAGAATGCAATTAAAAAAATGAATTTATTATTAGATTCAAAAAAAAAGAAAGAAGCTTTAGCTTATTTACCAAAATTAAATTCAGAATTAATGAAAGTTGCTAAGACAGGAATTATGAAAAAGAAAAACGCGTCAAGGAATATTTCAAGAATTACAAGAAAAATCAGCGCACTTTAGTATTTACTAAGAGTTGATTCAAAAAATTTAACCACTTACAGTTGTTTTTCAAAAATAATTTTCAACTCAAGATAACTATACAAAATATAAATTTTTTTATTTTATAAACACAATATATAGATTTTTTTTTATAAAAAATTATTTTTTTTTTAACTAATTTTTATTTAAAATTAAATTTTTTAAATCTAATTTTAAATTCAATTTTAAATTTAATTGGCACACTTATAGATTTTATTTTAATTCACTTATAGATTTTATTTTATTTTATAAATTATAATAAATTTATTGCATAATTTGTTTTTTAGTCTTAATTGGTTTTTATTTATCAAAATGAATAATAATATTTTAAATCAAGGAACCCAAAATTTTTCTGAAAGAAAATTAGATTGGCCTGTTATTCAATCGGAAATGAAAAAGAAATTTGGTAAAGATATTTTTGAAAGTTGGATAAAAAAAATTGAATTTGTAAATGAATTTAACGACTATGTTTTAATTTCCGTATCTACTAGATTTATAAGAGATTGGATTACCTCAAGATATCTTGACCAAATTTTACAAATAATTAAATCCTATAAAAAAAACGTTATTAGAATAGAGTTTATTATTCATGAAATAAAAGATCATGCAATTTATCAAGCACAAAACGGTCATGGTCAATCTTCCGAAACTAATGCTAATGTATCTTTTATAAAAGATTCTTACTTACAATATAATAGAATTGATCCCAACAAAAAATTTGATAATTTTATATTAGGATTTAGCAATAAGCTTGCTTTTGAAGCTTCAAAAAAAGTATCACAAGATATTTCTCATTATAATCCGTTATATATTTATGGTGGAGTGGGTATGGGTAAAACACATTTATTAAATGCAATTGGTTTAAATTTAAAAGAAAGAAGTAAAGTAATGTTTATTTCAGCTGAACGCTTTATGTATCAATTTGTAAGATCACTTAAATTAAACGAAATGGTTAAATTCAAGGAATATTTTAGAAATACTGATGTTTTACTTATAGATGATATTCAATTTATGAATGGTAAAGAAGTAATGCAAGAAGAATTCTTTCACACATTTAATGCATTATTAGATAAAGGGTCTCAAATAATAATTTCAGCAGATAGACCTCCAAATAAATTATCTAGAATTCAAGAAAGAATAAAATCAAGATTTTCTGGTGGATTAGTAGTTGATATTCAAAAAGCAGAATATGACCTTAGGTATAAAATTGTTAAAACAAAGTCTGAAGAACTAAGAATCTTTTATTCGGATCAAATTAAAATACCCGAAGAAATACAAAAGTTTATTAGTTCAGAAATTACTACAAATATACGAGAGTTAACAGGGGCGCTAAATAGAATTGTTTCTTACTCAAGAATTTATAATAAAGTAGCAAATTTATCTGAAGTTAAAATAATTTTGAGAGACTTATTAAACATGTCAGAAAATAAAGTGACTATTGATTTAATTCAATCTATTGTGTGCAAGTTTTTTAAAATTAGTAAAAACGAGATGCTTTCTTCACGAAGATCTAGATACCTTGTGAGACCAAGACAAACAGCTATTTATTTAACAAAAATTCTTACATCAAAATCGTTGCCAGAAATTGGTAGAGAATTTTCAGGAAGAGATCATACGACAATAATTCATTCTGTAAAAACTATAGAAAAATTAAAAAAAGTTGAAAATGAATTAAGTAACAATATTGAAAATTTAAAAAATCAAATATTATATAATAAAGAAAATGAAATTTAGCGTAAATCAGGAAGATCTACAAAAATTGTTAAATTATTGCCAAGGCGTAATAGAGAAAAGAAGTACATTACCTATCCTTTCAAATATATTGATAAACGCTAATGATTCAAAATTAACAATCATTGCAACAGACCTTGATTTAATATTTATCCAAGAGATAAAACATATAGAAATTCAGGAAGAGGGCAAAACCACAACAACATCTTCAATTTTGTATGATATTATAAGAAAATTTCCATCTGGAAAAAAAATTAATTTTTCTTTTAGTGATGAAAATAAACTCCAATTAAAATCAGACAAATCTGTTTTTCATTTAAATTGTATTAGCGCTTCCGAATTTCCTATTACAGATGAAAATTTTAACCAAAATCAATTTTCTATTAAATCAAAAACTTTACTAAAGTTATTAAATAAATGTAAATTTTCTGTATCAAATGACGAAACAAGACATTACTTAAGTGGGATTTTTTTTCATCAAACTCAAATCGAAGATAAAAATTTTCTTACAGCCGTAGCAACTGATAGCCACAGAATGTCTATATCCAAAGTAAAATTAAATGAAAAAATTAACTTTGAACCTGTGATTTTGCCTAAAAAAACAATTTTTCAATTATGTTCTTTATTGGAAGATTTTGACGGAGATGTAAAAATTTCAAATATTAAATCTAAAATAAAATTTGAATTAAATAGTAGTGTTTTAATTTCAAAATTAATTGATGGAAAATTTCCAAATTACATTCAAGTTATTCCAAAAAATAACCAAAAAAAATTAGAAATTGATCTTAAGTTATTTTTAAGTTCAGTAGACAGAGTCGCTTCAGTTTCGCTTGATAAAAAAGATGGGGTAAAATTTAATTTGAAAAAAGATAAGTTAAATTTGTCTGTAAATAATGCAAACGGTGGAGATGGAAAAGAGAGCTTAAATGTAAAATTTGACCATGAATTAGATATAAGTTTTAATTCAAGATATTTAATAGATGTCGCGTCTCAGCTTGATGGAGGCAAAATAGAAATATTTCTTAATGATACAGGCTCACCGGCATTAATAAAAGATCCAGCTGACTTCGATAGTATATTTGTTGTAATGCCTATGAAAGGTTAATTCATTTTATCTAATTCAGAATAAATATTATTTTGCAATAAGTTTATAAATTTTTCTTTATCCAAACCTGGGCTAATTGGTTTTAAAATAGAAACTGTTATAGTTTTATTATTTGATAATTGCTTATTTTTTGGCCATACATAACCTGAATTAAGTGCAACAGGTTGGCATTTAATTTTAAGTGTTTCATAAATTCTACCAGTGCCTTTTTTAAATTTTGGTCTATCTTCTGACAATACTCTTGTTCCTTGAGGAAATATTAATAAGGGTCTTTTTGAATTATTAACAATTTTTAAAATTTTATCAAAAAATCCCAAATTTTCTTTAGTAGTCTTGTTTCTATTAATTGATATTGAGCCAATTTTTTTTAAATAAAGTCCAAAAATAGGAATTTTTAAAAGTTCTTTCTTTAATATAAAAATTGGTGAATTAAATATTGTTTGTAAAAAAAAAGTTTCAAACATCGATTGATGAGAACAAGCTATAAAAAATTTTTCATCATCAACTATGTTTTCTCTACCTATGATATTTATTTTTACTGATAAAAAAATTCTTAGGCAATATTTTGCCCAATAGCCCATAATTTTACCTCCCATTAGTGTAACTGTTGGTGGCATAATTAATGAAGGAAGAAATATTATAGATATAAAAATAATCCCGAAGAAAAAAACAACTGTGAATAAAATGTTTCTAATCATTTAATTCAAAAGCTAAATTATATCACTAAGCTTTTGTCTATTTTTTATAATATGTATTTTAGAATTTTTAATAAGAATTTCCATTGGTAGTGGTCTTACATTGTAATTTGAAGCTAAAGACATGCCATAGGCTCCTACATCACAAATTATAATAACATCACCTTCTTTAAGGGCTTGAAACTTATTTGTACTCAGAAATTTATCAGTGCTTTCACATATAGGACCAACAAATTCAAAAATTTTATTTTCTTCTTTTTTATTTTTAATTGAAGGAATTATTTGATGCCTTGTTCCATATAGAGCTGGCCTTATAAAATCATTCATAGCAGCATCTAATATTACAAAATTTTTATTTTTATTTTTTTTTACATAAATAATTTTTGAAATTAAAATTCCCGTATTGCCTATAATTGATCTGCCTGGTTCAAATATAATTTTACAGCTATTTTTTTTTAAAAATTTATTTATTAAAGAGTTATAAATTTTAAAATTAAGTTTTTTATTATTTTTTTCATAGGAAATACCCATTCCACCTCCAAGATCAATAAATTCAAATTTATGATTTGATTGTTTTATTAATCTATCAATTACTTTCAACATTTTTTCATAAGGTTTATGATTAAATATTTGACTACCTATATGAACACTTAAACACTTAAGTTTAAGAAATTTAGATAATTTTGTATATTTTACTAGTTTAAGAAATTCTTTTTCACTTACACCAAATTTATCTTCTTTCTTCCCAGTCGAAATTTGTTGTATTGTATTTGCATTTATATTTGGATTTAATCTTATTCCTATGTCTATTTTCTTTTTTTTGAGTTTTCCTATTTTTTCAACAACTAAAAGCTCGCTTCTAGACTCCACATTAATCAATAAAATATTTTTATTTATCGCATATTCTAATTCTGAATATGTTTTACCAACTCCTGAAAAGACAATTTTTTTAATATTAATTCCAGCTTTTAATACCTTCATCATCTCACCCATAGAAACTACATCCGCTCCACAATCTAAGTTTTTGATTTCTCTTAATATTTTTATATTTGAATTAGATTTAACCGAAAAGCAAATTAAAGGATTAATTTTTTTAAAATGATTTTTAAAATTAATAATATTATTTTTTAATTTTAAATAAGAATAGCAATACAGTGGAGTATTAAATTTTTTAGCTAGCTTTTCAGTTGAAATATTTTCAACGTAAAAATTTTTTTCTTTATACTGCATTAAATTATTTGAATTAAAGAATTTGTATTTTTAAAAGCTTTATATTCAGGGTCACCTTTTTTTCCGCAAGATACCACAAGAACTGATAAAAATATTATTAATATAGTTTTTTTAATCATTTATAAATTTTTTTATATTTTCTTATCATTTTTTTTATATTATTAAATGATGTTCCGCCAAATGATTTTTTTGAATTAATTGAGTTTTTTAAGTCAAAAATATTTAATACATTACTTTTTAAGTTAGGTTCAATTTTTTGGAGCTCTTTTAAACTTAATTCATTTAATTTTATTTTATTTTTTTCCGCATAATTAACAATAGTTGCTGTTGTTTGATATGCTTTTCTAAAAGATTGACCATGATTTTTTACCAGGTAATCTGCTAAATCAGTAGCTGTAATAAATCCTTTGTTTGCCAGTTCTAACATTTTTAATTTATTTGGTTTAAAATTATTTAGCACTTCATTAAGTATAGAAAGGCAGCTATCTAGCGTGTCAAAAGATTTAAAAACTATTTCTTTATCATCCTGAAGATCTTTAAAATAGGATAATGGTAAACCTTTCAAGATCGTTAGCATTGAAAGTAAATTTCCAAATGTTCCACCAGCTTTACCTCTTAAATATTCTAATGGGTCAGGATTTTTTTTTTGAGGCATAATTGATGAGCCAGTAACAACCTTGTCAGACAGCACAATCAAATCAAAACCATCTGAATTCCAAATTATTAATTCTTCAGCAATTCTTGAAATATGTAAAGAGCAAACAGAAATAGTGTATAGAAAATCTAATACAAAATCTCTATCTGCCACAGTATCAATAGAATTATTTGTAGGTTTTTTAAATCCAAGTTTTTTTGTTGTAAAAAGTCTATCGATATTGAATGAAGTTCCACTAAGGGCCGCAGCTCCTAAGGGATTTTCATTTAAGTTTTCTAAATTATTTAAAAGCCTTTTCTTATCTCTTTGAAACATTTCCACATAAGCTAATAGATAATGTGCTAACGAAACAGGTTGTGCATTTTTTAAATGCGTAAAACCAGGCATTATTGTTTGAATGTTATTATTTGCAATTTTTAAAATAGTTTTAATTGATTTAGTTAATTTTTTATCCAGTTGATTGTTTGCAGATTTAATCCAAAGTTTAAAATCTGTTATGACTTGATCATTTCTAGATCTTGCAGTGTGAATAAATCCAGCATCATCACCAATTAATTTAAAAAGTCTTTTTTCAATATTCATGTGAATATCTTCATATTTTTTACTAAAGATAAATTTTTTCTGAAATATTTCTTGTTCAATTTTTTTAAGGCCCTTGATAATTTTATTTTTTATTTTTAACGAAATTATTTTTTGTTTAGATAGCATTTCCACATGTACTAATGAACCTTTAATATCTTCTTTAAAAAGTCTTTTATCTACATTAATTGAACTTCCGATTTCCTGGAATAATAAAGAAGAATTTTTCTTTATTCTTTTATTCCAAATTGCTTGATTGTTTTTATTTTTGGCCATGGTAATTAATTATACTAATTAAATAAAAAAATATAATTAAAAATTAATGGCTTTTAGTTTAAACACAACAATAATAAAACCAGATCAAGACAATAAAATTAATAATGCAGTAATATTGCTCCATGGTTATGGTGGAGATGGAAAAGATATTAGCATGCTCACTCTCAATTGGAAAAGATTTTTACCTAATACTGTTTTTTTATGCCCCAATGGTCATGAGAAATGTTCAGTAAATCAAAGTGGATTTCAATGGTTTGATTTAAGCAAAGATGATACAAAATATATTATTAAACAATCACTAAAGGCAGAACAAATAATTAAAAAATATATTAATGAAGTAAAAGAGTTATACAAATTAAATAATTCACAAATTTGTTTATCTGGATTTAGTCAAGGCTGCATGATGTCAATTAATATTGGTTTAACAAGTGATGAAAATTTTAATTGTGTAGTTGGATTTTCAGGTAAAATAATTGATAAAGACAATCTTGTTAAAAGAATTTCTTCAACTACAAAAATGCTTTTATTGCATGGTGATAAGGATGCAGTCGTTCCATCAAGTAATTTATTAGATGCTAAAGATTTTTTATTAAGAAATAAAATTGAAGTTGAAACCAATATGATTAGTGACTGTGATCATCATATTCCTATAAAAGCATCAAGCATCGCATTAAGTTATTTAAAAAAAAACTTTTCTATTTAATAGATATTTAACAAAAAAAATATTTTGTAATTATTGATTAATTATTTTATTTGGGCTACTCTTTATATTAAAATGACTTTTGTTGATCAAAATATATCTTTAGAAAAGTGCCCAGCTTTAGTATTAAATGCTGACTATAGACCTTTAAGTTATTATCCATTATCACTTTGGAATTGGCAAGATTCTATTAAATCTGCATATTTAGATAGAGTTACAATCGTTAACAATTATGATCGTATAATAAAAAGTCCTTCATTTAGCATGAAACTTCCAAGCGTTATTGCATTAAAGAGCTACATTAAACCAAAATCAAATCCACATTTTACAAGGTTTAATGTATTTTTAAGAGATAAATTTATGTGTCAATACTGTGGGAGCAACAGTGAGCTTACTTTCGATCACTTACTACCTAGATCTAAAGGAGGCAAAACTGATTGGGACAATGTGGTTACAGCTTGTTCAAGTTGTAATGTTCAAAAGGGAGGACAACTTTATGGTAATTCTGAAATGTCATTACAACAAATACCTTATCAGCCGTCAACTGAGGATTTACACAGGAATGGTAAAAATTTTCCGCCAAATTTTTTACACAAAAGCTGGATAGATTATTTGTATTGGGATGTTGAACTTGAACCTTAATTAAATTTTTTCCGATATACTTATAGCAATTTTAGAACCTGTTTTAATAATTTTATCTAAAATTAAATAAAGTCCTTCTTTACTTGCACCATTTTCGTATGCAATATTTTTATGATGTAATTCATCGTCTCTAAATTTTTTTATTTTTTCTTTTAAAACTTTTTCATTAGAATGTAATTGATTTATTTGGTTTTGATAATGTTTATCTATTACTTCTTCAACAGAAGCTGTACATAACATTGCAGCCTTTTTTCCTATTATCGCTGAACTAAATCCAAGTCCGACGCTTAGTACATCCCATAAGGGCAGTAATTTTGTTGGTTTTATTTTTCTTTTTTTTATTTCTTTACTAAAAAAATCTAAATGTTCTTTTTCATGCTTTTTCATTTTTTCAATAGTTTTTTTTAAATTTTCATCTTTTACAAAGGTATTTAATGCCAATAATTGACCTTCATATATTTTAATAGCCCCACGTTCCCCAGCATGGTCCACTCGAATAAACTCTTCAATTTTATTTTTACTTGTTTTTTTCATAACTTAAAAAAAGTTTAAAAGTTATAACACTTAATATAAAGGATATAATTGTATTTATTGTAGCAAGAGATAAGCCAAAAAACGTGAAATTGGCATCTTTGCAACTAATTGTATTTTTTTGTAATTCTTTAAGAAGGTCTTCTTTAGTTAAGCTATTAATTCCATTGTCTGAATCACAAACTAGAGACTCCTTAAAAAAACCTTGTTCTATGCCAAAATGATAAAAAGATATTATGGTTGCGCTTATAAAAATTAAGGCTAGTAAAATAAAAATAAATTTTTCAAATTTTTTTAATATTAAACCTAATAAAATAATTATTATTGAAGAAATATAAGGTAATCTTTCAATCAAACAAAGGTTACAGGGTTTATGGCCTAAAATATACTGAACAAAGTAAGCTGCACCTAAGGCAAAAATACTAAAAAATAAAATTAAATTTAATGTTGTTTTATTTTTTAGTTGGCTCATTTTATTTAAAAATAAAATACACAATTGACGCAATTATTACAATTGCGACACCTATAATTGAAAACCACATTGCTCCCTTTTTTTCTAAAATTAGAGAAAATGCTTTTCGAAATTTTGAAGCAAAATAAGCCACAATAAAAAATCTTAAACCACGAGCAAAAAGACAAACAAAAAAGAAAACAAATATATTAAAATTTATAATTCCACTTGTTATTGTAAAAAGTTTAAAAGGTAATGGTGTAAAGCCTGCAAGAAATAATGTTCCAAGCCATACTGAGTAAGCACCACTTTTAGAAGATAATTGATTTTTTAGTTCTAAAACTTGTTCTTCATGTCCATAAAGTTCAATAAGTAAAATTGCTTTATCCGTAAACAAAGAACCAATAAAGTATCCAAGTAGCCCACCTAAAGCAGAAAATAAAGTAGCAATAAAAAATATTTTTAGGTAGTCATTTTTTTTTGCTATAACCATCGGTATAATCATAATATCTGGTGGTACTGGAAAAAAAGAGCTTTCAGAAAATGAAAGAATAGCTAAATAAAACTTCGAACTTTTATGTCCTGCTAGTTTCAAAACTTTTTGATATATGATTTTAAGCATTTAATGGTTTTATTATAAATTATCTTCTTATACTATTTATTTATAAAACATTAATTAAAGTATTATGCATGACTAAAGATCAAATAAAAAAACCAACTTTTAAAGAAAACGTTGATTCTTTTGTTACACAAACTAGCAAAATAATTCGTTTTCCAAAAGATGTAATTGAATACATTAAGTGTAGTCATTCAGTAATGCAAGTTACTGTTGGCGTTAAAATAAAAAATACAATTCGTAATTTCATAGGTTGGCGTGCAGTTCATAGCGAACATCGCTTACCTTCAAAAGGAGGAATAAGATTTTCACCCAATGTAAATCAAGATGATACAGAAGCTTTAGCGGCATTGATGACGTATAAATGTGCTGTTGTAAATGTTCCTTATGGAGGCTCGAAAGGCTCTCTTAAAATTAACCCAAATAATTATTCTGAAAAAGAACTACGTGCAATTACAAAAAATTATGCAACAAAACTTGCAAAAAAAGGTTTTTTAAATCCAGCATTAAATGTTCCTGCTCCAGATATAGGAACATCAGAAAAAGAAATGGTTTGGATTATGGATGCTTATAGAAATTTATTTCCTGAGGATATAAATTATTTAGCATGCGTTACTGGAAAACCTGTTGAATATGGAGGCATTAATGGCAGAGATGGTGCAACTGGTCGAGGTGTAGAAGAAACTGTACGGGAATACTTTAGACACCCTGAACTTCTAAAAAAATTAAAATTAAAAAATAAACTTCAAGATAATTCAATTGTTATCCAAGGCTTTGGTAAGGTTGGTAAAAGTTTAGCTCTTGATTTATATAATCGAGATCAAGGTAAAATTATTGCAATAGGAGATGCTAGTGGTTACTTAATCAATCATCATGGCATTGATATAAACAAACTCTCAAAACATTATCTTAAAAATAAAAAAATTGGTCAATTTAAAGGTGCTAAGTTTATTAAAAAAGCTTCGGACGTTTTATTACTTGATTGCGATATATTAATTCCAGCAGCAACTGAATCGGTAATTACTCTAAACAATGTAAATAAAGTTAAAGCAAAATTAATAATTGAAGCTGCTAACGGACCTATTACATATCGAGCTGATCAAATATTAAATAAACGTGGTATACATATATTGCCTGACATTTTTGTTAATGCAGGAGGTGTAGTAGTTTCATATTATGAATGGGTAAAAAATATATCCCATATTCGCTTTGGAAGACTTGAGCGACGTTTTGATGAGCAAAAAATGAAAGATGTTATAGATGTAATTAAAAAAACAACAAATAAATCAATACCATCATTGCTTTATAAAAAAATTACAGCCGCTGCAACTGAAAAAGATTTAGCTTATTCAGGACTTGAAGATACGATGAGAGAGGCTTTTCAAGAAATATTAGAGGAAAAAAATAAAAATAAAAAATTAAATTTTAGAACAGCAGCTTATGCAATTGCTTTAAAAAAGCTAAGAAAATTTCACGACACAGTAGGAATGTTTAGCTAAAGAAAATATTTGTTGAGTCTTTTGTTTAACACCATAAAATATTAGTGTGAACATTAACTTAAACTTAATAGCGATAGGGCGAATGGCGGAACTGGTAGACGCGTTGGACTCAAAATCC
>LWDU01044918.1_pt1 | contig 11364 bp, 12 predicted proteins | sample 727161 | NCBI WGS metagenome assembly LWDU01 (sample SAMN04566230, study PRJNA314399) | hydrothermal vent metagenome | isolation source: deep sea hydrothermal plume seawater | place: Mexico: Gulf of California, Guaymas Basin | collected 2004-07-11 | reverse complement strand
CGGCACTTTTAGCAACGTTGGCCGAAAGCTCACCAACAGTAACTAGATAGTCTATGGAATATTTGGCAATATCGACACCAAGAGCCTTATGCGCAGGTTCGGCGAGATCTCCGAGTTCTAACATCTCTCCAACGACAAAAAAACGACGGCCTTTGCACTTATACTCAGCTAAGATCTTCAGGGCTTCTTTCATTGACCTCGGATTAGCATTATAAGAGTCGTTAATAATCGTAACCCCTCTATACTCACTAACCTCAAATCTATTAGCTAACAACTTCGCCTTCATCAGTCCTTGCTTAATATCATCAGGCGTTATACCCAAAGACCAGCTGATAGCAATGGCAGCTAGGGCATTATAAATATTGCATTCACCTAAAAACGGAATACACATCGGAATATTTTTACCGGAAAAATTAACACTTAATTTAAAGCCCTCTCGGTCAATTGGACAAATATTTTCAGCTTTAATATCAGCCCCCTTATAAATGCCATACGTAATTACCTTTGCTCGCACCGATTTTGCTAACTCCAAGACTAATGGGTCATCAGCATTTACTATTGCAGTTTCTTTCTCGCTTAAAGAATCGAAAAGTTCCCCCTTAGCAGCTTGAACTTTTTTTAAAGTTTTTAAATGAACCAAGTGACCCTCAGAAATATTAGTAACCACCCCTATTTCTGGCTTAGCTATTTCAGCAAGACGTTTAATCTCGCCTGCCGCGCTCATACCCATTTCCATTACAGCGATTTCGTCAGTTTTAGAAAGATGGAAAATATTAAGGGGCAACCCAATATGGTTATTTAGATTGCCTTTTGTTTTAATTGTTTTAAATTTTTTTTCAGTTATAGCAGCTGTCATTTCCTTAGTCGTGGACTTGCCATTAGTTCCCGTTATTCCAATAACCTTTACAGGCATTTTTTTTCTATAAAATAAAGCTAACTCCTGTAATGCTTTCAGCGTATTTTTAACGCGGATAACAACAGGAGCCTTACCTCTTACCAGACTCACATCGCTTTCTTCTGAAAAAACGATGGCAGCTGCTTGTTTATCTTGAGCTTCTTTAATGAAGTTATGGCCATCAAATCTATTCCCTTGGATACAAATAAATAATTCGTCTTTTTTTAAAGTACGCGAATCTATAGATACCCCTCGAAAAAATTCATCCCTAACACCCGAAGAAGTTTTTCCACCGATAGCCCTTAAACACTCTTTAATCTTCATTTCAATCACCTTGCAACACCTCTTTCACAGCCTCTTCAGCAATCTCTCGATCGTTAAAGTGAATCGAACCAGTTTTTAAAATTTGATAATTCTCATGTCCCTTACCCGCTATCAGAATAAGGTCACCTGGCTTCGCTTTCTGCACAGAAAATCTAATTGCTTCTTTTCTATCAACAATAACTTCGTAATCTTTACCATGGCAAACCGAAGAAGGAATACCAGCAAGGATGTCATCTAAAATACACTGAGGGTTTTCTGTCCGTGGGTTATCTGAAGTAATAACAGAAAAATCACTTTCTTCTATTGCAACGCGACCCATTTCTTTTCGTTTTCCTTTATCACGATCTCCACCGCATCCAAACACTGTAATTACTCGCCCAGGGGTAAATACTTTTGCCGCTTTAATCACATTACGAAGAGCGTCATCTGTGTGCGCATAATCAATAACAATGGAAAATCGCTGACCACAAAATATTTTTTCACAACGACCCGGAACACGTTCAAGAGATTGCAAACCCTGAGTAACATGGTCCAACGAAAGACCTTGATGGAGAGCTGCTGACGCCGCCGACATCAAATTGTATACATTATGAAGTCCTAGCAAATGAGTTTTTATCTTACAAGATCCAAATGGTGTTTTTAGAGTAAAGCAACTACCAAACTCAGATAAACTATAATCTTCTGCCATAACATCGGCATATTTTTCGATACCAATGGTCAATAAGTTTCTTGGAAATTCCTCAGCTATTTCACGACCAACCGAGTCATCTAAATTAACAACTGATTTCTCGATATGGTTATAACGAAAGAACCCTTTCTTTGCCTCCTTATAGGCATCCATTGTCTTATGAAAATCTAGATGATCACGACTTAAGTTTGTAAAGATACCAACGGAAAAATACATCCCATAAACTCTTTTTAAGGCAAGAGAATGAGACGAAACTTCGAGAAAACAATGGCGAGTTTTTTGCTCCGTCATTTCATGAAGCATTCGGTTTATATCTAAGGATTGAGGCGTTGTAATTTGAGCGGTAAGGTTTGTATCTCCATAGCAATAATTAATAGTTCCTATGATTCCCGTTTTTTCACCCTTAACCTTATATATAGAGTCTAGAATATACGTAACTGTTGTTTTCCCATTAGTTCCTGTTACTCCATAAAGATCGATTCGTTTAGAGGGTTGGTCATAAAATTCAGCACCAACCCAAGCCAGAGCCCTTCTACAATCTTCGACGCAAATTGCAGTTACTTTATTTTGGCTAAGATTTAAATTCGATAATTTTTCAACAGGCGTTTCCGTCACAAATGCTGATGCTCCGCGATCGATAGCATCACTAATAAAATTAAAACCATTCTGCTTAAACCCATGAACAGCAAAAAAAAGACCTCCACTTTTAACCTCACGGGAATCAAAAGCTACCGATGAAATTCCCCGATTTAATATCCCCTTGACACCTTTCACAGGAAAACCTTCGATTAAAGTTGATAGTTTCTGATTCGACAAGTTATTCATTTTATAAATTTTTTTTTTCACAAAAGATAAGTCAATTTGAGCTGACCTAAAGAAGCTAGGCTCTCTGCCCACTCTCAAATAGTTCATCATGCTCGATCCAAAATATAAACACGTTGATCATTTGGTGGAACATTTAAGTAACGCAAAGTCTCTCTTCCAATATCTCTAAAAACTGGTGCAGCAACCGAACCACCCCAATGGTTACCCTTAGGCTCATCAACCATAACCAAAATAGCTATTTTTGCAGCGTCCGCTGGGACAAAACCAACAAAAGATGAAACATAAGCTGTACTTGAGTACCCTCCCTTTTTATGGTCGTATTTTTGAGCTGTTCCAGTTTTTCCAGCAACCTCATATCCTTTAATAGCAGCCTTCCCCCCTGTCCCATTTTTCACAGCATTTTTTAGAATTTCTACCACTTGCCTGCTGGTTTGGGTTGAAATAACTCTCCTAACAGGTTTGGGTTTAAATCGCTTGGTCACACGTCCTTTTTTTATAATTGCGCGTGTAACACGCGGGACCATAAGAGTCCCACCATTAGCAATTGCGCTGACTGCATTTATCATTTGAAGTGGCGTCGCACTAATTTCGTGACCGAACGAAATAGAAGCCAGAGACCTTTCATCCCAACTCGCTAACTCCTTGAACTGACCCACAGCCTCACCAGGCAAAGCCACTCCAGTTTTTTGACCAAAGCCAAATTTTTTAATATAATCGTAAAAATAATTTTTCCCAAGGTGTTGGGCAACCTTCACAGAACCAATATTGCTAGACCTAGAGACAACATCTTGTAATGTTAGCCATCCAAATTTATGGTTAGCGGCTTCGCCAATTTTTTTACCTCCAATTTCAAATTTTCCATTTTCGCAAAAGAAAATGTCATGCGGTCTTGCTAACCCTGCATCGATGACAGCAGCAGCTAAAATTGGCTTAAAAATTGAACCTGGTTCATAAGAGTTAGACACGGCACCATTAATCCACCTTTTCGGTTTATAAGCAGAATAGTTATTCGGGTTGTACTGAGGTATATTAGCAATCGCATAAACTTCACCTGTATTTGGATTCATAACAATAGCTACCCCTGACTTAGCCTGATATTTCTTCACTTGTTTACTCAAGTGGTGCTCAGCAAAAAACTGAATTACCTCGTCAATAGCCAAAACCATGCCTTGGTTTTCCGCCGCACCTCCATTAATCTCTCCGCTAAATTGCACAAGTTTTCCGCGAGCATCTTTTTTCATTACCGTTTTAACTATATTCCCTTTTAGTGCCGCATCATATTGATGTTCAATTCCGGCTAAACCCTGATTATCTATTCCAGTAAATCCTATAACACCAGATGCCAATTCTCTCTTTGGAAAAAAACGTTTGTCCTCTGATATAAAATTAACTCCTGAAAGAGAGTCTTTTTTTAATCGAGCGATTTCTGCGGGAAAAACTTTACGCTTAATCCAGGCAAAACTTCGCTTTGAGTTTATTTTCTTAAAAATCAATCTTTCATTCATTTTTAGGGCTTTTGCTAACAACAAAGCCGTCTTTTTTTTATCTTTCAACTTTTACATTAGAAGCCAATTCATTCATATTTCTATCGTATATAAAGCCACGCCCGTATTGAACATTCACCGTTATCTGATGCTGCTGCATAGATCGAGAAACCAATTCTTCATGTTTGATAACCTGAAGAAAAAATAATCTCCCCACAAGTCCGGCACCAAACAACACAAAGAGAACTGAAACAAAAATCAATCTCACCTTAAGAGATTCTCTATTTAAATTTACACTTGGTTTTTTTTCTTTATTACGCTTCATTATTTACTTCTTCAAAAAAATAGTTACAATTTGCCCGCTTGTAGGTTCCCTAAGTCCGATTTCACTCCTTGCTAATAGTCTGATACGATCTAACGATCGTAAACTTTCCCATTCCACGCGAAGGAGATGGTTTTCGCGAAGCAACGTTTGATGGGTTTCATTAAGAGCTTCATACTCATAGGCCAACCCAACCAAACGAATATTGCTCCAAACAAATGCCATAGCAACTAACATCAAACCCGCAATCGCCATCCAAACTAAACGATATTCGCGCGCAGTTACATGAAAGTGATTTTTTTTTGATTTTGAAAGCCACTTAAACATAAACTCTTTCCCCCACTCTTAATTTAGCGCTTGAAGCACGAGAGTTTCGTGTCACTTCTTCCGCCGAAGGAATAATTGGTTTACGTGTAATGATTTTCAATCGTTGCTTCTTCCCGCAAGAGCAAATCGGAAATTTTGGAGGACAAATACAGTCCTTTTCCTCATTTTTTAAAAAATTTTTTACAATTCGATCCTCTAAAGAATGAAAAGAAATCACTATGATACGAGCTGACTCCTGCAAAATATCTACAGAATCTACTAACGCTTTTTTTATGTGCTCGAGCTCACTATTAACAGCAATTCTCAATGCCTGGAATGTACGCGTTGCAGGATGAATTTTGTATTGTCGCGATGCATGTACCGCGGTTGATATAACATCTGATAGTTGTAGTGTTGTTTTAATAGAGCTTTTGCTTTGCGCTTGTCGAATAGCCCTAACAATCCTTTTTGAAAACCGCTCTTCCCCATATTCTTTAATTATTGACACTAACTTCTCGTCAGACAGTTCGACCAAAAGATCGGCAGCTGTTATTTTTTGAGAAGAATCCATTCTCATATCTAAAGGTCCATTACTCATAAAACTAAACCCTCGGTTTGGCGAGTCTAATTGAGGAGAAGAAACACCTAGATCAAGAATCAATCCATCCACATTCATTAAATTAGCCTTTTTTAAGATAATTTTGATATCACTGAAGTTTCCATGGACTAAAGTAATCCTACTTCGAAAGGAAGCTAGCCTTTTTTCAGCTCGTTCAATTGCCTGCATATCCCGATCGATCCCTAACACACGAACATTCGTTGTGCTTTTCAACAACAATTCTGTGTGCCCACCATCCCCCAAGGTGCCATCGACAATCAAGCTATCTCTCTCAAGGTTAAGGTTTTGAAAAACTTCCCTTCCAAAAACTGATTCATGTTGCTTGGACATTTTTAATGAAGGCTTTACAACAGCATTGAAAAGATTAGGACAATAAATGGGATGGAAAATACTAGTTTTACTCTGAAGCCTTCTCTAAACGATCCGGAGCCCAAAGCTCAAAAGTCTTAGACATACCCACAATCATCACTTCTTTATTTAATCCAGCAGCTTCACGTTGAGAAGCAGGAATCAAAATTTTACCTGATTTCATTTCACATTCTGTCGCTCGAGCATAAAACTCCCTAAGTCGATCTCTATCACTCTTGTCAAATGCATTGAGGTTATACAATTTCTCCTCATTTGTAGCCCACTCACTCTGAGGAAACACAATGAGAAACCCACTCATCACGCACATAACCAGTTGCGGACTACCCTGTTCAAGGAGGCCTTTGAATTTTGCTGGCACATTTAGGCGCCCCTTTTCATCAAGGCTGACACTATAAGTTCCCAAAAATCCATTCATATGCGAATTGGTTGATTTTAAATTAAAAATAAACTAACACTAATAAACACTTTATGACACTTTATGACACAATCGTAGCATATTGGAACACCCTGTCAATAGAGAAAGGTAAAAAAATATAAACACTTAAGGACTATTTAATTAATTTTAAATATTCCTAACTATGACACTTTAGGAAATTATCTTTGAACTAGTTGAATTGGAATAGACTGAAATTTATCCAATATTAAGAAGAGACTGTGCTTGATTAGGTATTTTAAATATAGTGTTTTGACGTGGCACCTATTTTGGCTACACTAGATAAATTAGTGACGTATATAATAATGAAGGGTTTTATAAAAAATTAACTTTCTAGTGGTGGTAGCCTAGCTATTAATTTTTTAAAATAGCATTTAAGTGACCATATATTTTTATAAATTTTTATGTTTTACGGCTCGCAACTATCTTTATTTGAAATGATTTGCTTTGACAAGGTCAAATTTTGAGTGATACTATGATTAGCTGATAGAGGCTATTTTAAGTTGTTTTAAATGGTTTTATTTTATCAAATAATATAAAGTTTAAGGTTATGGAACGTAAAAAAATCAAATTTATACTGGGTTCTGCATTGATTGTAGGAACNAAGGCTCAATTGAAAGGGACCCCAATGACTACCTCAATGTTCAATTTTCTATTGAAGAAAAAAATAGTAACCTGAATGTTGTTTATCAAGGCATCACACCAGATATGTTCCAAGACGGTGGAGAAGTGGTCGTTGAAGGAGCTCTAGACAAACAAGGTGTTTTTCATGCAAATACATTGTTGACCAGTTGTCCTTCAAAGTATGAGGCAGAGAAAGAAGCGGGTAAAACGCATCCGGGAACTCTCCCCGATTATAAGTCTAAACCCGAGCTAGACCTCAAAAAAATTAATTCTTTACCCAAGACAACTGTTTAAAGTCCCTCTCCTTATTTTCTCAACGCCAAAATCCATAACGTCTAATGAGATATAAGAAAAAAGTAACGTTAAGGAAATTATGAATGATATAGGTGAATTTGCTTTAATGGTGGCACTGGCCACATCCATCTATGGGACCGTGGCATATGTTATGGCTGCACGCGGTAACCGAATAGACCTTTATTTAAGTGCGGATAAAGTCCCATTTATTACTTGGGGCTGCGTGATAATTTCTTCTATCGCCCTTTGGAAGGCATTTTTTACAAATGACTTCAGCCTGCAATACGTATACGCATATTCTAATATTGAGCTAGATTATTTCTACAAATTCAGCTCCTTTTGGGGAGGACAAAAAGGATCTCTACTGTTTTGGGTTCTTATTTTAACAAGCTACATGATAGTGGTTCATATTCAGAATCGCTCAAAAAATTTGATAGTAGTGCCATATGCGATGGCCGTTATGCTCGCAATCACAGTCTTTTTTCTTTCTACCACCAGAAGATGGGCGTGGATTAAATCCCCTTTTGCAAAATTATTGGATGGTTATTCACCCACCAACGTTGTACTTGGGTTATGTTGGATTCACGGTTCCATTTGCCTTTGCAGTTGCTGCGCTTATCTCAAAAAATTTGGATGATGCATGGATTCGATTAACTCGAAAGTGGACAGTTGTGTCATGGTTTTTTCTATGTATGGGGAATTTATTTGGAGCAAGTTGGGCTTACGTGGAATTGGGTTGGGGTGGTTACTGGGCGTGGGATCCCGTCGAGAATGCAGCCTTTATGCCGCTTATTGTGGCGACCGCGTACTTACATTCAGTCATGATTCAAGAAAAAAAAGATATGATGAAGGTATGGAATATGTCACTCATCCTTCTCACATTTGTGATGACTATATTTGGAACATTTATTACTCGAAGTGGACTTATACAATCTGTTCATACTTTCGATGAAGCAACACTGGGATATTATTTTCTCGGGCTACTTTTTTTTATAATTGTTTCTTGTACAGCATTGATTGTTTCGCGCTTATCCTTACTTAAAAGTAAAAATGAATTAGATTCATTTCTTTCAAGAGAAGCAGGTTTTCTCTTTAATAATTTATTACTTCTTGGAATCGCGTTTGCAACATTTTGGGGAACCATTTTCCCAATTATTTCTGAGGCGGTGCGCGGAGTAAAGATCACAGTAGGACCCCCTTTTTACAACCAGGTCAATGTTCCTATTGGATTGGCTCTGCTGGCGTTAATTGGTATCGGCCCAATTATTGCTTGGAGAAAGGCTACCTGGTCTAACCTGAAAAAGAATTTTTTAAAACCGCTGATGTTTGCCGCCGTCGGTGGTGCAATTTTATTCCCTATCGTGCCACTGTCTAACCGATCAGAAATTTATACTTACATCACTTTCATTCTTTGTATTTTCGTATTGTCTTCTATGCTCATTGAGTTTTATAAAGGAACTATGGCTCGGTATGCTTCAAGTCAAACATATTTGAGTGCTTTAGGTTCCCTAATCTGGAATAACAAGAGACGTTATGGCGGTTATACAGTCCATATCGGCATAGTAATGATTTATGCAGGGATCGCTGCATCATCTTCATACGGAATTCATACGGAAAAAAGACTCAAGATAGGTGAAACAATCGAGATAAGAGATTATACATTACGTTACGAAAAACTCGCAGCGATTCAAGCCACTTCAGTAAAAACTCGTATTGTTGCTCAACTAGCCGTTGAAAAAGATGGGAAAAGAATTTGGACAGCGAGACCAGAAAAAGAGTTCTACAAAGGGCAAAATCAGCCTGTATCCGAAGTAGATGTAAGGTCCACGATGGCAAGTGATCTGTATGTTATTCTTGCAGATTTTTCTGAAGATGAGTCGGCAACAATAAAGGTTTATCACAACCCTATGGTGAAATGGTTGTGGACGGGAGGATGGATCATCGCTCTAGGAACTATGGTCTCTGCATGGCCTGATAGGCTGGAACAACGTCGCAGATTAGAACGGCTGAAACTCCAAAAAATAGTTTTTTCACCAGCCAAGGGGTGACAATGGTAAATCATTTAAAAAAAATTATTTTTGTTTTTTTTGTTGTACTGTTTATTACTATCGTTAACTCAAGCGCGGCGAGTGCGGGGGCGATATTATCAGACTTAGAAAATCAACTGATGTGTAAGTGCGATGACAAGTGTGGGAAAGTCCTTATAAATTGTACTTGTTCGACGGCTGATAAAAACCGAAAAAAATTCACAAAAATGCTTGAATCAGGTTTAACGGTTGATCAAATTGTTCAACAGCAAATTGAAAAATATGGTGAAACGATACTTTCTGCTCCCAGCAAAAATGGATTTAATCTCACTGCTTGGGTAATTCCATTTGGAGCAATCATGATTGGAGGAATCGGAATACGCAAGCTTGTAAATGGGTGGGTAGAAAAAAAGAAACCTACTATCGAACTTCAAAATATTGAAGGGGATGCTGCATCTGAATCAGGTGCTGAAAAATCCAGTGAAGTGACTTCCAGTAAATACTCCCGTCGTTTGAAAGATGAGTTAGATCGACTGGAAACATGAACCTTACTTTCACTATAATTGCTATTGGTATTCCTTTATTTGGGAAAATGCCAAATACTAGGCCTTTTTCTGAAATCGATCCTGTGGAAGAGGAGTTTAAGCATCTATTAGTTCGTAAAGAAGAAATTTTATTGTCTCTTAAAGAATTGGAGGTTGACCTTCAGGCCGACAAAATATCTATTGAAGATTCAGATTCATTACGGAGTAAGCTCGAAGGAGATGCAATTAACATCCTTGAACGAATTGATGAATTAAAAAAAAATAAAAAAAAAGGCGTAAAATCACCTTCTAAAAATTATCTTCTGGCTTAATGAAACATCTTTTTCAGTAAACATCTAGCAAATCAAAGCGACTATTTTGCATGGCAACCTCGTCCATACTATCGTATGGGCATGATATTTGATCTTCGATGGTGGTATCTCTCATGAACGAGCAAAACAACCCCACTTCATCTCATTCTATTATTCAGGTTCAAGAACTCCGAAAAGACTTTGGTTATCTTCAGGCCTTGAGTGGAATCAGTTTTAATTTAAACAAAGGGGACTTTCTTACTATCTTTGGACCTAACGGAGCTGGCAAGACAACTTTAATTAAAATTCTTACTGGTCTTATGCGCCCCACTTCCGGGTCAGCAATTATAGATGGTTTTGATGCTCTTGAAGGCAATTCAATGTTAAGAAGTAGAATCGGCGTTATCTCTCACGCGACCTGTTTGTATCCTGACTTAACAGCACTAGAAAATCTTTTATTTTACGCTAAACTATATGGTCTAGATGACCCAGAAGAAAGAGCCAGCGAATCTATTAGTGCTGCCGGGTTACAATTACGTAGACATGATCCAGTTCGGATTTACTCCAGGGGAATGCAGCAGCGATTGGCTATTGCGAGGGCTACTCTGCATGACCCTTCAGTTTTGTTTTTGGATGAACCCTTCACTGGCTTGGATCTAACGGCAACCAATGGGCTTAAAAACAAACTTCATGATTTACACACGGATAAGCGTACTCTTATCATGACAACACATGATATATCTTGCGGCCTTGAAATGTGCGATAAAGTAGCAATACAGAATAAGGGAAAGTTTTTATTCCTAGAGTCTATCAATCGTATTGATCGAGAAAGTTTTGAAACTCTTTATACAGAAACTTTAGAAAAGTGAAATGCACACTGGAGCCCTTGTCATTGCAATGAATAGATATCTTAATCAAGTGAGGGCTATTGTCTGGAAAGATTTCATTACAGAATTAAAGACGCGTGAGTTGTTCAGTTCGATGTTTATTTTCGCACTCCTTGTTATCATAATTTTTATTTTTTCAATTAACCTTAGTATCGTTAAGGCAAGCGAAATTGGACCTGGGGTAATGTGGGTCGCTTTTTTATTTGCCGGAACGATTGGCCTCAACCGATCGTTTATATTGGAGAAAGAAAATGACTGTTTGCAAGGACTGCTCCTTGCGCCTGTAGATAGAACGGCACTTTACTTTGGAAAACTGATCAGCAATTTTTCTTTTTTATTAATTATGGAATTCTTAATATTACCAATTTTTATGATTTTCTTTAATATTGATTTAATTCCCCATCTTTTACCATTAATTTATGTGATTTTTGC
>LWDU01000713.1_pt1 | contig 11365 bp, 10 predicted proteins | sample 727161 | NCBI WGS metagenome assembly LWDU01 (sample SAMN04566230, study PRJNA314399) | hydrothermal vent metagenome | isolation source: deep sea hydrothermal plume seawater | place: Mexico: Gulf of California, Guaymas Basin | collected 2004-07-11 | reverse complement strand
GCGCGAAAGGCCTTCATCGCCACCGGGTCGAGCATTTCAGTGGGAGAGTCCTTGGCTTCGTCCTTATCTTCGTCGTAGTCTTTGCCTTCCGTGAAGTCGGACGACCGGATGACGACAGAGGCCGGGTCCAGTTTCTCCATCATAGGACAGTGCGGGTCGTCGCTGGAGGCGGTGGTGGTGCGCGAGGTCCCTTCCATCACTGTATCTTGTTCTTGAAAAGGGAGTCACATAATTATTGTTTGCCTAAAAATTGCCACCTTTTTACATGGGGAACCCCGCTGCCTGCATTGTCGTCACAACTGCGGTCTTCATCGCCTCGAGGTCCTTGGAGACCGTGTAGATCTTGTAGTTGCGGTCGTCATAGGTGCGCTGACTGTGGTCGATGTTCCGTCCGCACTGCATCTGGATTTCCTTGAAGGCCGCCTCCGCGTCACCGCCACCACGCGAGGTCATTGCCTGCTGGATAGTGCCCATGACGTTCATGTCATCCAACACCTTTTTCCAGTAAATGCGGTCTGTACCGTTGAAGGGCGCGTTGGGCGTGTGAGCGGCCGGAGGCGCGGCAGTGCCGTGGTTGCCGGCAAGTACAAACCCACTGGCAACCGCGCCACGCCCGCCCGGCTGCATGGCGGGCGGTTGTTGGTACTGCTGCGTGGCGGCCGGCTGTTGGTACTGTTGCGCGGCGGCCGGCTGTTGGTACTGTTGCGCGGCGGCCGGCTGTTGGTACTGTTGCGCGACCGGCTGGTGCGCGACCGGCGCAGGCAGCGCGGGGACAGGGCCGGGCTCTTCCCTGTGCTTGCCGGGCCCGATGTCGGTGTCCCCTGCCTCTTGCACCTTCCCGGCCAAGTGGACGAGCGCCTTGTAGATGCTGTCCTTGATCAGGTCCTCCACCGGCTTGCTGTCGCCACCGAGCTTCTCGCGGTACTCGTAGGTGTTGTAGTCACAGCTGTGTGTGCGCGAGATCGCCGACGCGTAGGGGAACAGCTGCGGCTTGTTGCTCGTCATGTAGATGTAGGCGGTAGACATGTACGCCTCGGCCGTGGACGCCAAGTTGTTGAGGCGGTCCAGGCGCAGATCGGTGAGCGCGCCGCGGACCGTCAAGGTGCGTGTGACGGAGACCTCTGCCCCTGTGTCCTCCTCCTGCGCATCTTTCTTCTTCTTGGCCGGCCTTTCCAGCGAATCTTCTTCCTCGCTGCTGCTGTCCGGCTCCAGTTGGCGTTTAGTGTGTTCGGCCTCAGCACGGGCGCACTCATCCGCTTCTTCCTGTTCCCTTTCCGCGCGCAGCGCACCTTCGATCTCCAGGTGTTCGTCGTATTCCTCGTCGAACGCCCCAGTGTCCGTCTCCGCGAACCCCGCGTCTTCTTCTTCGCTGGCCGGCGCGTCTTCGTCAGAGTCCGCGCGCGACTCCTCGCAAGACTCCTCGAAGATGCTGCCCTCGATGATACTCCTGGCCACGGGGTCGATTGGCCCCTTCTTCTTGTCCTTCTTCTTGTCCTTCTTCTTCTCCTTCTTCTCCTTCTTCTCCTTCTTCTCGTCCTTCTTGTCCTTCTTCTTGTCCTTCTTCTTGTCCTTCTTCTTGTCCTTCTTCTTGGCCGGCGTGTAGCGCGGCAGCCACTGTTTGTCGTAGTACTCCTTCATGGTCCGGACTTGCTCCCATACCGCCTCGTCTAGCTTGTTCTCGACCCCGTGGCGGTAGCATATCGCGTGCATCCAGATGTGCATCATCGTCGACTCCGAGGGGTTCGCATCCCTGGTGGCACTGGCGTAGTACGCCGCCGCCTCCTCGGCATCGCGCTTGAACCGCTCGTGGTCCAGGCTGATGCAACCTTCTTCCTGTAGCACCTTCTTGAATGCGGTCTTGTACGTGTCTTTGTACATGTCAGCGTCGGTTGTGACGTTCTTGGGTGGGACAGACGAGGAGCCAGACGAGGAGCCAGAAGAGGAACCGGAGGAGCTAGAAGAGCCAGAAGAGGAGTCGGAGTCGGAGTCGGACGACCCCGTGTCGCTGCTACTATCGACCACCAACGCCTTCTTTTTGTCCTTCCCCTTGCGAACGAGGGTTTTCCCTTTGTGCTTGTCCATCTCGCGGAGTGCTTTTGGTTGTTCTTGTGTCCCCAGTTGGGGGTCTGCTTTCGTTTCGCCGCAGTCACTAATTCCGCCGAGCCAAATTTCAGTTACTCATTTTTACAATTTTACAAGAGAAATGGCTCGGGCGCTCCCACTCACTCATTCCTACTTTACGTACGTGGTGCTGCCGTTGGTCTGGGGCGCCCGGCACAGGATGGTGGTCAGTACCACCTCGGCGACCTCGTCGACGCTCAGGGACTCCTCTGGTGCCTCGTCGGGGAACATCGAGGCGCGCATTCCGGTGTACGTGCGCCGCGGCACCACGTTGTAGCAGACGACGCCGAACGCCTTGGACTCGAGCGCCATGCACTCCGTCATAGTCTGTGTGGCGGCCTTGGACGCAGCGTAAGCAGTCTGCTCCGCGCGCCCGCCAATGGTCGAGGAAGAGCCCACGTTGACGATTACCCCGCCCCGTCCCGCGGCGCGCATCCGCGTCATTGCGTGCTTGCAGCACCGAAAGCAGCCGAGGGTGTTGACCTGGAGCATGCGTTCGAAGTCTTCCTCCTGGGTTTCGTGCATGAGCGCCGTGCCCATTATCCCCGCGCAGTTCACCACCACGTCCAGGCGGCCGTGTGCCGCATCCACCTGTGCGAAGAGCGAGGCGACGGAGGCAGCACTGGAGACGTCGGCCACAACGAAGCTGCCCTTGATGCCCGCCGCAACCGTGGCGATCTCGGCCTCGGTGCGGGCCGCCACGACCACATGGAAGAGCCGCGAGGCCAGCATCTCCGCCACGCGCTTGCCGATCCCGCGCCCGCCGCCGGTCACCACCGCTACATGGCCGGGGTAGAGGTTCTGGGCAACGAACAGGTCGCTCTTGTGCGTGATCTTGAAGAGCGACCAGTCGCACTGGTACAGCTTCACGCGGCAGCCGGCCCGGTGCGCCACGTCCACGCACTCGGTATGGTTCTGCATCTCGTCGGCGGTCATGCACTCGGCGTAGCCCTTGGTCAGGTACCGTATCTGGAACGCCTGCGGCGTCTGACTGCTGCGGTACTTGCTGCGGTCCACCATGCCGGCGTAGAAGCCCTCGATGTCGGGCATGACGACGGTGGAGACCAAGTCGAGGACGGCGCTGCCGCCGCCGAACTCCCGCGCGCCACCGATGATGTCGAGGCAGATGGAGGGGTAGATGAACGGCCGCACCGAGTCGTGCACCACCACGATGTCCTCACCGGAGTACCCCAGCTCCCGCAGCGCCTCGAGGCCGACGAGTATGCTGCTGTGGCGGGAGTTACCACCCGTGGCGGTGACGTGCACGCGCGGGTCGATGGAGCGCAGGTCGTCCGCCTTGTCCTGGTACGCCGCGGCCAAGACCACCACGATGTCGTCCGCCACGCAGTCGTGCCACGAGGCGATCACCGAGACCGTCTTCTCCACGATCGGCTGCCCGTGCACGGGGATGAACTGCTTGGGAACGGCCATGTTCATGCGCTGCCCTGAACCCGAGCAGGGCAGCAGGAAGGCCACTCTATTGCGGTGCATGACGTGAAAACAATCTGTTCAAGAAGAGAGGACGAACAACTAACCGGGTGGTGTATCTCATACGCAGCGAGAGACAAAAAAACCAACAAAGGAAAAATGGTAGAGACAGGCGTGAAAGACATGGCGGACGACTCCGCCTGGTTCACCAACCGCAAGACGCTGGTGGTGCTGATGATCGTGCTGGCGTCCGCCATGTCGCTGCCCTACTTCCGCAAGCTCAACGACTGGTACCCGCAAACTCATCCGGCACTACTGGCAATCCTGGCCGGCAAGTTTGTCNNCGACGCCAAGTACGCCTTCAGTAACGCTGTACTACTGGGCCTCCTTGTCGCGGAGTTTGTCGTCTACGGGGCCCCATTCGACTTCCCCGCCCCGGTGGCCCTCTCATTCTTCTTCTTCATGTTCTACTGGGGCAGGGAGGAAGCAGACCACTTATGGCCGCCTGGTTACAAGCAAGGCACCTACTACTAACTATAGGTCGGCGTTGATCAAGAAGGAGTGATGTGGCAGGATCTGGCCCTTGTGGTCCAGCATGTACTTCTTGCAGATCGTCTTATAACGGCTCTCCCCCCTCTGCATGCCGGTGGTGATATGCTGGCCCTTGCCGCCTTGCGCGACAGACGAGACGAACGGGATTATCAGCGCAGTGTAGATAAGTGCTATCCCGAGGTATAGCACCCATGTATAGGCGTCGGTAGACAGAGTGTCTTCGTTTTTGATTGCCATGAAGCTCGCGATGTTAATCATGATAAGCGAGACGGCAAGGAAGGCAAACCATCGACTGGACACCCTGGGACCCTGTTCAACTGTTTTCTGTTCGTTCATCGCGCCGTGTTGCTGGTTATAAGTAAGTAACAGATTTTGTATTAGTGTGGACCACTTTAGGTTCTTGCCCTTACAATAATACTTTCACCTCATTTTTCTCCGTTTTTTTCATCTTTTTGTTTGCACCTCATTTTCGGTTTTGTTTTCCATGCCCGCGAGCCTCATCAACTGCGGCGCCACGGACTGGATCATCGCGCGCTCGGTGTCGGGCATTTGCGAAAGCGCATTTTCGACGAGGCAATCCATAGTGGAGGTCATCGTAGTTAGGGGTCTACTTTATTGAGACATCGCTATCATTTGGCTCGGCGAGCCAATTATTTGCCGTTAGAATTTTCTGTTGTAAAATATTTTTCAAATTTTCAAATTTTCAAAGCAACGGGCGAGAGTGACCAGACCCCAATCACCGCATTACCTTGCCAACAGTTTATTTTTAATTCGAGTACAACAGCGATGTCTACCTCCGCGATGCCTCACAGACCGGCTGACCCGACCACGCCAATCACGCCAGTCCGCCCAGTGACGAACCGTCTCCTCCCCAGACTCCCTCCTCGGCGCCGGTCTCCCTACACCAGCCGGGAGCGCCTGCTGCCATCGCGGCCTAGGGCTGTCCTGACCGACACTGAAACGACCGACGACACAACAAGGAGCGGCACCGTCACGGCCTTCCGTCGAGGGCATCCCGTTTTAACCACCGCGAGCGACTCCAGTGTCTCGAGTGTCTCGAGCGACTCGAGCGACGATGATACGATCTACGAAGAAGACGACACCACGGTGCCACTGTACGACGAGGACAGGTTCCGTCCTTTCAGGCCGACCCTGGATATAGCCAGCTTGCAGGCAATGGAGAGTCCCAGGAAACGCCACAAGGGGGCACACAACACCGTTGCTTCCAACGGCATACACAGCGCGCTCCTCTCCCAGTCGGTGAGCAAGATTGCCCGCGATGCGACCACACTAGAGGGACTGGACCTCGCAGAAGAAGAGGCCATGACCTTCATGCGGCGCCAGTTCGCTTCCATTCGCAACCACATGAAATCAGAGCAGATCAGACCGGCCTCGTGCCCCGTCTGCTACACCACCACTGCGGAGGGCGCCCAGCTGGAGATCCTGAAGGACTGCAACCATGTGGTCTGTTCCAAGTGCGTCTGCCAGATTTTCGCCGCCGGCCGCCACCGTGAACTGATCCGTTGCAGGTGTCCCATGTGCATGCGGCCTTTCGCGCGAACGACCCGCGTGCCCTTCCCTCCCGGCGTGCATGCCAGCGAGTTGGACATCCGCGGGTTTCGCAGGTCGATCGACCCCGACTCCACCTTTTAACCAAACTAACAAACAAACAAACGAAACACGCGAAGCAATCAATACCATTCCCTTTTTTTTCTGGAGTCTTCCATGTATGACAAGGAAGCTCGGGCCGCAATAAGGTTGCAACAATGAAACGATACGGAGAAGCAGTCGCTCCCGGGACTGGGAGCAACGACACCCTCGCGCTCTACGCCCTGGGAACACTCGGACTGGGCGGCATATATGCGGCCACCCACGGGCGCACGCTGTCCCGTCAGCACAACACGGTGTTGGCCTCTGTCTCCCCGCCGGCGCCCATCAAGGTGGCGGGGCAGCTGGGCCTTCTGTACGCCACCTCGCACAACAACGAGCGGGCCAGTTTCAACGGCACCAGCGAGGACGAGAAGGAGACGCGCGAGGCCGCCGTGCTGTACATGATGCGGACGCTGCGCGAGCGCCACGACGCCAAGACGCTCCCCGTTACACTGACCACCCAGGTCGTCTCGCGCGCCGGCTCCGTGACGGCGTCCGTCGACCAGGCCACGGCGCGCCTGAACAACGAGTGCTCCAAGAAGGACTCGCAGCAGAGCTGGTGGAAGGCGCGGTACGAGGCTAGTCCGTTGATCGGCGCGGACAAGCACCACCTCCCGATGACGTTCTACCTGGAGGCCACCGACTCCACGGGGCGGCGGATCTTGCACTACGGGCTTGTGAAGCGCATGGTGGTGGAGGCGGACACCGACGTGATGATGAACACGGGCGTCAAGAGCATCGGCGTCTCGTACAAGATCTACCTGACGCTGGTGGACACCAACTGGCGCAATGCCGGCGGGGCGCCGGGCAAGAACAGCCAGATCCAGTTGGTGGCTAGCCAGCAGGCCAACCGGTGCGCCTTCTCGGCGATCGTCAAGGACGGCAAGACCTACGACGTCTTTGTCTCTACCTTCTCCTTCGCGCTGCACTCGCGCGTGCCCGCACTCACCGACCCGGTCAAGGCCATCTACGAGGCCGACGGACTGGTACTGGAGTCCGACGAGTACTTCAAGCTGTCCAGGGCGGCCGCGGGGACCACGCTGGCGCGGGTGAAGTTCCATGCGAGCCGCGACCGCCTGTTGGCGTTCATCAGTCGCGCACTGCCGGTGCTGGACCCTTCCATGGCGTGGGAGCGCGACACCCGCGCCAACTGGGTCAAGGTCGGCGGGCGCACGGCGAAGACGCTGCTCCCGCTGCAGCTGCACATCCGGTCCAGCGACCGACTGAACGACCAGGGCGACAAGTACGTCCGCTTCCACGTGCTCGAAATGCTGCTCCGCTACAACGCGCCGCCGCGCGACCCGGGCGACTTGCGCGAGGACCCCGCCTTCGTCACGGCGGTCCAGTTCAAGCTCTCGGACAACTCGGTGCTTGCGCAGGACGCCAAAGACAAGGGGGTCTGGTACGTGAACGGCAAGAAGCTGACTGGCGATCCGACGATAGACCTCGTGGTCCTGTCGCGCGCCCCGGCCAAGTCCGGCTTCAAGCTGAGCGCCAGCGTCCCCGCGGTGACCAACGGCGCGCAGTCGTTCGGCACCTTCGCTTCCCCTCTCTTCGGGGGGTCGGACGTGAGCGTCGACAAGGAGGCGTACGACCGGCAGCGCAGCGTCTTCCCTGGCAAGGCGGACAACGACTTGATGTTGCAGGAGAGCGTCGCCTCTGCGCCCGCCGCGGTGTTTGACGAGAATACTTGGATGGTACTGGTGCCCTTCCTGTTCCTGTTCGCGGCAGGGTGGATGCTGGCCAGCCCCGGGTTGGTGTCCGCGATGGCTAAGCTGGCCCACCTGTGCTGTGCCGCATCCGCGCTGTTGGTGGCCGGCGTGGCCGTGGCCGAGTACCGGGGCGTGACGCAGGTGGTCGGGTACGACAAGATCCTCTTGGTGGTGGCTATCGCGTGCGTGTGCCTCGCGCTCGTCGCGGCGTTCCTGTCACTGCGCCTGGCGCCGGACCTGTCCGCGTGCATGGGCGTTGGCGCGGCTGTGGCGGTCGTGGCGGCCGTGGCGGTGTACTACCTGGGCCTCCCGCCGGACGCCGCCGAACCCGGCGAGGCGCTGAGCAGCACGCGGGTGGTACTGATGCTCGCCGTGGCCCAGGCACTGGCGCTGTTGTCCATCGAGACCGGCAAGCTGGCCGACAGGGCGTACGGCGCGCCGCTGCCGGTCGCCCTCGCGGTGCCTGGGGCTGTGCTGGTGGTCTTCGTGGTCGGATGTCTGTCGGTGGTTGCGCTGTTCGGCTACCTCGGCACCTACTTGTGGGCCCCCGACGCGTGCCTGGGCGCCCAGGCGGCCGTGGACCACCTGGGCAGGCAGATGCCGGCGGCCGGGTCGCTGGCGGCCAAGGTCACCGCCGCCGAGCAGGACGAGGCCTTTGCGGCGTTGAAGGTCTGTGCCGCGAACCAACTCGCGCTCCCGCCGGTCATCATGCGGGCCTGGTGGACCCCGATCCTCTCCCTGGTCGTCGCGCTCCTGTTGTGTCAGGTGGTGGGCACCTACGCTGTGGCGACGCTGGTGGGGTCGGTGGCGCCGTCCAGTGTGGCCGCGAGTCCGTTTATGGCAGTGGAGGACGGCCGCGCGCGCCGGGGCCGGTGGGTACTAAAGTCGCTGGCGGGACTCGTGGTGGTGACGGTGGCGATGCACCTGCTCTACCCCGCGGTGGAGTGGCGGAGCGCCGAGTGCGACGAGGTCCGGGCGCTCATCCAGAAGGAAAGCGCAATCGCCGCCGTCCCGGGGGCGGAGTCTGGCCCGCGTATGAGTGTGGTGCTCGACGGGGCGGCGCGCGCGGGATGCTCGTCGCAGGAGGCGATAGCGGTGACCTCGGCCTCTGCGACGCTGGTCGTGTTGCTGTTGGCCTCGCTGGTTGTGCCGGTGGCACAGAAGTATGTCTACCCGCGCGCCTCGGGCGTCCAGGCCCTCACACTATTTTCCTCCGCCTGTGTTCTGGTGTTGGCGTGTGTGTGGGCGCTGGACCCAACCACGCAGGCGTATTTCGTGAAGAATAAATTGGCCCAATAAAAGATCTCTACCGCTCCGTAAATAGTTGTTGTTGTTGTTGCTCCTGCTCTATATTGATCGCCCGCCTGGTATCTGTATTCTGTACAACCTGCAAACATGTCTGCCACCGTCGTCGCCGCCATGGCCACTGGCTTCGTCGTCGCGTTCGTCGACATCTGCTCGTACGTGGTCTACGGGAACCGCAGCCGGCTCACGATCACCAACACCGCGTGGTGGGTGGCCGATGCCGCCCGGGTGGTCGGGCGCGCCGCGAAACTGGTGTTCTGCCCTCGTCGCAGGCCGGGGCACGTGGACCGGCTGCTGCGCGTGACGTTCCACACAAATGAGCTGATGTCGCTGGAGTGCATCGAGGACGTGAAGGGCGCCATCGGGTGCATCGAGGAGTGCATGGAGTTCGACGGCGTGGTGGCGCGGCTGGAGCAGCTGGACAACGGGATCCAGGACATCCCCATCTCCATACCGGCACTCCGCGTGTTCGACCACGTCCTCCCCGCGCACATCAACGTCGACAAGATCCAGGCCATGGAGATAGAGAGCACCAACGAGGACGACGAGCCGGTCTACGACGTGGTCTTCCCCTGCCAGGACGTCTACTTTGGCATCTCCCCCGCCGTCAACGAGATCATCGAGGCGACCCTTTACGTGACGTGCACCCCCGCGACTGAGGGCAACCAGGAAGACGAGGCAGACGGCGAACACAGTGAAGACGACCCCGGCGCCGACGAAGGGACGGTGGACAAGAAGGTCTTCGATGTGACGGACGAGGTCTTTCCCTGGGTAAATGGGATCCAGCGCCGCGGCATCGAGACCGTGATTCCTTTCGTACTGCGTGACATCGCGGGGGCAGAGCCGTGGTTCGCGGACCGCGTCGAGGCGGAACAGATCCGTTCGCTGCGCCTCTATATCATGTACGAGTCCCTCGACACCGAGAACTACACGCTGAATATTCGTTGAGTTACCTCGCTACGCTACACGTAAGTTATCCTTCCAAACCATTTGTTTTCTTTTCCTTCTTCTTTTTCGTTGTTCCTTTGTACTCCTCGAGGAAGCTCGCGCGGAAGCGGCGTTTCCTGGCCTCCGAGTTCTTCAAGAATGCCGCCCGCTGACGGTATGCCTCGATCCTCGCCTCGCAGTGGAAGAGCTCGTGCCTGATCTCGAAGGGCTCGTTGTCCCGCTTGTGTACAGTGTAGTATCGCGCCGCCGACCGCTTGAACATGTCGCGGTAGCGCGACTGTGCGCGCCGGACGATGAACGTCCCCGGCTCGTAGTGGTCCGGATTTGAACAGCGCTGGGAATACGAAGGGGTGTGGTAGATGGCGCGGAGACCATCGTCAGCTCTCGACCACCCGTAATGGTTGCATATCTGTATGTGCGCCTTGGAATCGAGGCGGAGAGCACTCGATCCGTCGTAGCCGCGGTGCTCGTGGTAGCAAGACATGTGCATGGTGAGGCGAATGCCGCACCTATCCACGGAACAGTCCCCCAAGTGGGTGATGTCCCCGGAGCGGAACTTGACCGGGGGGAACATTTGCTGGTAGAAGCGTTCCCAGATCTGGCGGTTCCGCGACACGCGCAGGAACTGCTTGTTGACGCCCCCGAGGACCCCGACGAACTTGTCCACCTTCTCCTCGCCCACGAACATGTGCATGATCATCAAGAGCGTATCATCGTCGAGCCGGTTCATCGCGCTTGCCGTACTAGTGCAAGAAGAAAGAAAAAATGCACTCGAATTTACGCTTCATTTGTCAACCACTGGCAAGACCCCTGGCAAGAAGACGCGTCCCCATAATCTCTTTTACTTCCGTCCAAGTACGGGCGCGCGTAACGCCGTGGTGGTGGTAGAACACGTTGGTTTGGTTGATGTTTTCGTCTGGGTCGGGCATGTACACCAGCACCCGCTTGCCGAGGGCCAATGCGGCCCCGACCTCCGTCCACGTGCCGCGGTAGGTGTAAATCGGTTTGTCCATGCACGCGAGCACCACGTCTGCGTCGATAACGCCCTGCAGGTCGGCGCGAGCGCACGCGGGGAGATCGGGGGCACTGTTTTCCCCGCCCGCTGCGGTCCAGTCGTGGGTGATTGTATACCCCAGTGCCTCCATCTCGTCCATGCGTCTGCGCATCTTGTGCCTCTCGTGGCAGCAACCGGCCACGTATACTTTGGAGGCCGTCGCACACAGCGGCACCAACAGTCCCGGCTCGATGTCGAGGACCGGCTCCTCGGCCTCGCTGTATGTGAACGCGCCCAGTGCACTGCCCATGGTGTCTCTTCTTTTTTCGTTCGTCTTCGTCTCTGGCGTCTACCATAGAATTTAAAGTCTGCCCTTTTTTTCCTTATTTGTTGAGCGACAAGCACACGTAAAAATAGCGTGTTCATTTATTTCGATGCCGGCCAGAAAGCAAATGAGTCGCCCTCTGATAGGCCTAAGTCGGTTGTATTGCTCTCGTATCTTCGCATCCAGCGAAGCCCTCGCTCTTACACCGGAGATGGCGCCACTGTTGGTCGGCTTGACCGGCAAGATAAAACACGGCAAGGACACGGCGGCAGACCACCTCGTCGAGCACCACGGCTTTACCAAGCTATCCTTCGCGGGTCCATTGAAGGA
>LWDU01038995.1_pt1 | contig 11366 bp, 15 predicted proteins | sample 727161 | NCBI WGS metagenome assembly LWDU01 (sample SAMN04566230, study PRJNA314399) | hydrothermal vent metagenome | isolation source: deep sea hydrothermal plume seawater | place: Mexico: Gulf of California, Guaymas Basin | collected 2004-07-11 | reverse complement strand
AGAGTGAAAAATGTGAGGACGACTCCAGTTCGGAGCCCAAAGTCAAGGGAGCTTCTCTCGCGCTCGGAGGCCTTCGAGACGTTGCTCTTGGGGCGGGACTTCTTTCGCTCTTTGCGGCTGCGGATTCTTGGGCGGCGATCACCGAGGGAAGGCTTGCCCAGGGACTTTCCGTGGTGGACGGGTTGCTGGTGGGCGCTGCGCTAGGCGCGCTCTGTCATGAGTGGGGCCATTTCTGGGGAGCGCGAATTTCGGGATCCAAGACGCCGCTCCTTCCCTTCAGTGCCTTTCCCCAGATATTCAATCTGGATTTGGTGAAGTGCGAGGGTTCCCATTTTATGGGGATGAGCCTCGGGGGCAACATTGGGCACTGGCTGCTGTTGGTAGTCTTGTTTTTGGGGTTGCCCCTCGCGACATCGGGTCAGGTTGCTCTGCTCAGCGGTTCTTTTGGCTTTTGCGTGTTCGCGAGCAGTGTTGAATTTCCGGTGATCTTGAAAGCCTGGACTGGAGCAAGCCCCCTTGAGGCGCTCTCGGTGATTCCACCGAATTTCGTGCGTCGCAACGGAGCTTGGGGCCTCGGCGCGGCTGTGGCGGCGTTCTTGATTATTTAGGCGGGCCTTCGAGCATAGGCGTGAGACCGCCCGAGGAGATGGGTGCGCTAGCCTGTCCCAAGTATCTTTCGATTGCGGGGGAGGAGTGGCTTTGGCCCATATGCTGTTCGTTGGAGCCGGTCCGGCGGGTGCGAGCCTGGCGTGTTTGCTTCCGCATTGGGGTGTGGACTTCACGTTGCTCGAAGGTCAGACGATTTTCGACCGTGAGTTCCGGGCCGGAGTTCCTGTTTGGGGTTACGAAGGTGCGGTTCAGGGTATAGAGAATGGGCGGGCGCCCTAGGGATTTGCATCTCAAGGAGTAAACGGTGCAGAACTCCGAGGTCCGAATTCTCTCCTGGGGATCCCGTGGGTTCTATTCGATCTGTGCAATGAGTCGCAAGAAGCGGTTGAAACGGGAAGGAATCGCGCGTGGTCCGAGATGAAAATTCGACTGGCGTACCTTCACCGTATTTGCCTGCTGAGATGAACTCTTTCAAAAAATCTCTCTCACAGAAAAAATTCGCGGCGGCCTATCACGTTTGGAAACGAGCAATCGCCAGGTACGGAACCGGCGACCCGTTGGAAAGAATCCTTGAGGTGGGTTGTGGCCCGGGAAATTTCGCCCTATGCCTTGAACGCTGGTTTCCGGGTGCTCGAATCACCGCGCTCGACCTTGAAGACGACCTGATCCGCTTTGCCTCGAAGAGATCGCTTTCCGCGAGCTTCGTAAGAGCAAGTTCGCAAAAAATTCCGCTGATTTCCGCGAGCTTCGACGTGGTTTCGGCGCTTCAAGTGATCGAGCACTTTCCGTGTCCGGAAGAGTTCTTGGCCGAAGTCGGGCGGGTGCTACGGCCGGGCGGACTTCTCCTGCTGTCCACTCCGAATCCCACGGGCCTGGGTGCGCGCTTGCAGGGCAAAAGCTGGCAGGGAATTCGCGATGACCACATTTCACTCAGAAATCCATCTGAATGGCGGAAATCCCTTGAGGTCGAGGGATTTGAGAGTCTCTCCGAGGGCACAACACTGTTCAATGGGATGCCCATCCTGGGGCAGTTGCCCCTATCCATTGGATTTCAGGTGATCCAGGCGGTGGCCGGATGGTTTCCCTGGAGTTGGGGCGAGAGCTATATGGTTGTGGCTCGCCGTCAGGGATGAGGGTCGCAAAAGCTTTGGCGATGTTTCTGCTAGGGTGCCGGGATGCCGGAAGATCGTTAAGAGTTCGGACACAGGCAGCGGGGAAACGCCGATGGAACTGAAAGCTCTCATTCGCACGATTCCAGACCATCCGAAACCTGGAATTCAGTTTCGCGACATCACTACTTTGTTGGAAGACGCCGATGGCTTTCAGCAGACAATCCAGGATCTTGTCGAACCGTTGAGCGGAATGGATGCCACACGGGTGGCAGGAATTGAAGCCCGAGGCTTCATTCTTGGCGGGGCCATCGCCCAGCAACTGTCTGTTGGGTTCGTCGCAATTCGCAAAAAGGGAAAATTGCCCGGGTCGACGTACTCGGTTGAATACGACCTCGAGTACGGAACGGACCAGATGGAGATCCACACGAATAGCGTGTCCCCCGGCGACAAAATTCTTCTTGTTGATGACCTGATCGCGACGGGCGGGAGCGCCTGTGCGGCAGTACAACTCATCCGTCGATCCGGAGGAGAAGTCATCGGTGCCAGCTTCATCGTCGACTTGCCCGACCTTGGGGGCAGGAAAAAGCTAGAGGCGCTCGAGGTTCCTGTGCGGAGCCTTATGGAGTTCCAAGGGGACTGAAGAGCCGAATGAACGCAACGCCTTCTCCGTTCTGAGTTCAGCCAGAAGGCGAACCCAGCGGAGCGCGTGTCTAGGGTCGGTGATGGGGTTCAGCCGGGACGAGAACACCCAGCGCTCGAAGATAATTCTCAACGGTTTCCGCGATAGTTCGATGCCCGGACGGAGTCCAATGAGGGTCGTGCTCGAATGTCTTTTTCCCTTCCGACCCTTGAAATACTCCTGCGAGCGAGAGGAACCCGATATCGGTCGTGCTCAGTCGAGGACTCTTGAAGATATCCCGCTGTCCGGGAATGTAGGCGACGATTAGGCGTGCTCCATTCTCTTGAACGGCTTGATTGAGCGCGAGAAGCAGCCTTACAACCCGTTCTTCGTCGGGGGCGAGGGCTGCCGGCGACACTTGAGTCGAGCGCTGCTGGGTGTCAGCTTTGCCGGGCCCTTGGGCGGCGGGTAGAGGGCGATCGCGCCAAGCTCTCACCGAACTCGAGACATGGCGAAGAAAGTAGGTGTTTCCCGAGACGTAGCTCGCGATTCTTTGCGTCCATGACAGTTCAGGTACGGGAACGCCGAGCAGATCGAGCCCGTCGCTCGAAACACTAAATAGAGGCTTGTTGTGCCAGTATTGGACCGCGCTTGCGCTATTGGCGAAGTCGTTGCCTCCGAAGAAGAGGAGGATCACAACGTCCGCCCGATAGCGATGTCCCCGGTGCAGATAGTAGAGGTACTCCTGGTCGGTTCCGTATCCGCTCACTGAGGCGTTGATGATCTCGACGTTCTTGTTTCGGGCCTCGATCACCTCTGCAAAGATTTCCTCCTGTTCGACGCCAAAGCCCCATCCGAAGGAATCTCCGAGAAGGAGAATGCGCTGGCGCCCCGGTGTTTTTTTCGCGGGATACTCGATGTCGCGGAGACCTGCGGAATTCAGCGTGACATCAACCGAAAAGTCAATGAATTCCATTCGCCCGCTGGCCTCGGGCAGGCCTGACCAGCCGAGCAGGGGATCGTAGTGCCAGAAATTTCGGTCGCTACTGACAGGAGCCCACTCCGGGAAGAGAAAACGGGAGCCGGCCTCTATTAGGGCAATGCTGGCGATCAGGCTAAAGCCCAAGAAGGCGAGCTGGCCGATGAATCGCCTGATCACGATCAGTTGGCTCCAGAAGACCGAAGACTAGCCTTAATGGATCGAAGGAAGTTTTCCTGGCGGAGCATCGGGACTGGCTGGCTAGTCATCGAGGAGAAGCATCCGGTGAATCGCGGTCTTGGTGAAGTTTCCGAGCGTAAATTTTTCTCGGTCGTAGGGCATGTCGCAGCCTTTGCAGGCGGCTTGCCGCTCGGGATGCTGCTCCACCAGGTCACGCCGGAGAGCCTGATACTTTTCGCCATTCCAAATATCTTCCAGATCCTCCTCAAATAGATTTCCGAGGACGGTTTGATGCTCGAGGTCCCTGCAGCAGGCAACGGCGTCGCCATTGTGCGCAATGAACATGGTGTACCAGGGATAGGGACAAAGTCGATAGTTTTTTCGGCTACTGAGACGACTCTCCTTGGTCCCCGAGGCGTTGTGGAATACGCGCCGATGGAAGGTAATTCGGGGCGAAGGGCGAAAGAGTGCTTTGAGTGCTTCAAAGCGGCGATCCAATTCTGCAGGGTCAGAAATTCCGAAGGAGGATATATCGGTCACCTTGAACTCGATGTGATCCAATTCATCATCGGCTAAGGCGGACCTCAAATTGTCGAGCACAACCTGCCACGAACCCGAAGTTCCTCGAACCTCTTCGAAGTAGCCGGGATCGGAGCAGAAGTCCGGTGTCATCGAAATTTTGACTCCGCGTCTTGGGAGTTGGCGAAGTCGTTCAGGCGTCAACAACATTGCGTTTGTCGCAAAATGAAAAGAGTTGAATCCGTAGTCGCGGGCGATGCGTAAGTGCTCATGAAAGTTTTTGCTCATGAACGGCTCACCATCGAGAGTCCAGTGGAGTAAATTCCCTTTCACCCCAGACGAGCGCAGCTTCTTGAGAAGGGTCTCCACGCCTTCAAGTCCGAGTGCATCGGCGGGGATCTGCGCGAAATGATCGGGATTCGACTGAGGACAAAAACTGCAGGTAAAGTTGCAGCGGTTAGTGGGTTCGATACTGATTTCCTGGGGGAGATAGGGGAGGACCCGACTGCGCCGAACGGCCCAGTGGTAAAAGATCCGGGCGGCGCCGGACAACTTCTGAACCCGTGAAGGCCTCGTGTGATTCTGCTGTGTCATGACGACTCGTTAATCGGTGATCTTCGCACCGATCTGAAATATCGGATGATTTTCCGAATATTCCCCTCGGGGCTTGATGGGTCGGCCCTCACGGTATCCCCGAAAGAGCACGATAGGAATCGAAGCCGGCGAAACAGCGATCGAAAGACCCGTGGCGAGGAAACTGCCTACTCGGTGCCTAGGCTAGCATCAAGCGACGACGAGAAAAGACCAAGCCTGGGCGAGCAAACCGACGCGAGCTCGACAATCTAGGAGAAACGGGGCCCAAGTGGCCCGGGACCGAATGGAGCAGAGCTGTTACGTAGCGAGCCTGAAGTACTCCCCGGTCATGTGGAATCACGGCCGCGGACTGGGAGAGCCGGTTGGGCACGAGGGATTCCCCATCCGCTACTTGCTGGCTTCGGGGTACGACTGGCTGTGTGAGGACTCGGAGCTCGACGTCGATCTGATTTCTTTGGGCAATGATTCGAACCCGCTGCTCAGCCTACTTTCTTTTTTTACTTCCGGGGCGCCCCGGAAGCTGCGAAATTTGTTTCGCACTCACCCCCCGTCGACGTTGCTCTTCGTGAATTTTAATCCACTGATCGACCGAATCGTTGTTCGGATTGCTCGTAGAGCGAATCCCAGGGCTCGCGTAGTCGCGCTGTTTCATGAGCCCCATACCGAGGAGAAGCTCGTATACGGCTGGAAGCGAGCGCTTTTGCTCACCGCCTACGAATTTCTGAGTAAGCGTATGGTGCGTTCATCGGATGCCGTGATTCTTCCCTCCGAGAACGCGGGAGATACCTTCCGTCGGTTCATACCCAGCTTTCGGGGAGATTCCCGGGTAATCCCGCTTGTCTATGTCGACGTTGCATGCAGGGAAAATCTCGATCGTCGCTTCGTGAGCTTCGTTGGTCAGATCGGAAACGCCCACCAAAAAGGGCTCGACCTATTCATCGAAATGGTCGAAGAAAATGTCAGGCGATCCGGTGGTCTGGCTTTTCAGTTGGTAACCGGACAGTCACCTCGGCGTCTCCTTGAGAGCCTATCAGCCGAAGCGCGCGCCAGTCTGAGAGTTGTTCATGCCGACCAACTCACGGACGAGGCTATAAGTCGAGCGATTCGTGAGAGTCTCGTGGTTGTTTTGCTTCAGCGTCGGGTGATGCAGAGCGGGGCGCTCCCCATGGCCCTCATGAACGGCACGCCGGTGCTTGTTTCCCGTCTCGAAGGGTTCACGGAATTTGTCGAAGAGGGGCGTACGGCACGGATCCTCCCCGTTGATTCTTCGCTGGACGAGCGCTTCGACGCGATCGGCGAGATTCGTGAGAACATCGACTTCATGGTTCCCTTGTGCCGACGTTCCTATGAGGAAAAATTCGATAGCCGATGCGTTGCAGAGCACGTTCCTTTCCTTGTGGGTCGACCAATCGAGAAATAGGGGTCGCCCTCGGTGCCGGGAAGGTCGGCGGGCCCCTGGGGAAGAGTCCATCGGTCCAGTGACCGAACAAATTTCCCAGCGTCGATTCTGTACCGCAGCAGGGTGATCAAGATTCCTTCGCCTCGGTTGGTTCGACAAAGCTGCACTTCAGGACCGCTCGTTGCTTCATGCGGCGTATTTCTCCTCCCAGCCCAGGCGAGTCCGGTCTGCCTACGACGGACATCTGCTGAAGAGGCGGGTTTTTCTTGAAAATCGCTGGATCAAGCACCAGGAATTGGTCCTGAAAGCGATATACCCGAACTCAGTGACTTCCCAAAACCGTCCGGACCCCGCATCTTTCTCCCCTTGGTCCACAGAGCCTGTTCCGAAAAGCTGATGGCGCGTTTCGGAAACAAACGAGAGCAGGAGTTGAAAAATGAGCAGGGAAGTAGAAGAACTGAAGGCGGAGATCGAGTCACTCCGAAAGGATTTGCGCGAGGTGCAGAAGGCGCACGAGTCGAAATCCTCTCCGACCAACCAGCCCAGTTATTACTTTTCCAAGGGGTCGCTTAAAGACCCTTCAAGTATCGAGGGTGTTCCGCTACAAGGAATGTCTGCGAAGGCCGCCCGCGCGCGCATCGAAGACTGCCACGCGGTCGATTTTAATCAACGGCTGAATACGTCTTCCTATGTAAACGTAGAGTTTGAGCCGGAAGAAGAGGCCATCGCGCTAATGGGCTTGCGAATTAATCTTGCGGACCAGACCGTTTACCCGCAATCGTACAAATTGCATGACTCCGTGGTGAACATGATTGCTCGGCTCTGGCATTGTCCCGAACCCGAAGATTTTTCTGAGTATGGGGTCTATGCGGGAGCAGGTACGGTCGGCTCAACGGAAGCGTGCCTGCTGGCGGGGCTCGCGCTCAAGTTTCGCTGGAGAGAGTGGTACCGCGCTCGCAGTGGAAAAAGCGAAAGTGAGGTTCGCTCGATTCGCCCCAACGTGGTCATATCGTCCTGCTTTCAGGCCGCCTGGGAGAAACTCTTCAAATACATGGACATTGAGCCCCGACTGATCTTTCCTAAAAGCGAAAGCTTTACATTGGACGCGGAGCAACTCCGTGACGCCATTGATGAGAATACGATGGGCGTTGTCTGCATCATGGGAAATCATTATGGGGGCCAATATGACCCCGTCTGGGAAGTCGACCGCATCCTTAGCCAGATCAACGAAGAGAAGGGCTATCAGCTGGGAATCCACGTCGACGCGGCGTCTGGAGGTTTCATCGCTCCATTCCAGGAGCTTCCGGCGTGGGATTTTCGCTTGACCAATGTTCTGTCCATATCCTCAAGCGGTCATAAGTATGGAGAATCCTGTTGCGGCACCGGCTGGGTCGTTTGGCGTCAGCGGCGCGGCCTGAGCGAACATGTGGCGATTTCGGTCACGTATCTCGGTGGAAATGCGGAATCCTTCACCTTGAACTTTTCTCGGCCTGCCAGTGGTGTCTACGTTCAGTACTACAAGCTCATGCGTTACGGCATGCAGGGCTACCAACAGGTTTGTGACAATATGATGGGCAATGCCCGGTACATCCGAGATGGGCTCAAGTCGATGACCCACGAAGGTAAGCCGCGATTCGTTCTGCTGGATGCCGGCGACGAGGCCTGCCTTCCGGTGGTCGCGGCTGCGCTGAACCCCGAATGTAATTTTACATATAACGCCATCGATCTGCAGAACGCGCTCTCTCAGCATCATTGGTACGTGGGTGGATACAAAATGGGCCTGAACGACCCGATCACAGAGGAGAAAATCGCCCTTTTTTCGAACGAGGACCGAAACGCCACGATGTTTCGCATCGTTGTGAAGAGCAACTTGACTCGGGGGATGGCCGAAAACCTTCTCGAGTCCTTTGTCGAGACGTTTAAATTCTTGGACTCTGTGGACTTTTCGGGACTGCACGGATTCGATACGATGCAACTGCGGCACAAAGACCAGAGAACGCTGACGACACATTGCTGATCGAGGTCGAAGCAAAAGGGGCAGCGCCCCTCGTTGTCCTTTCTGCCACAAAGGCCAGAACTTTTATGCTCTAGAAATCGAATCGCGATTGGAATGAAGGAGAATCGGAATGAAAGTGAATGATCGAGTAGAAGACTTTTCGTCGATGGATCAAGATGGGAACGCCGTGCGGTTGAGTGAGATGCTGAAAAGCGGACCGGTGGTCCTGTTCTTTTATCCGAAAGCCATGACCGCGGGCTGAACGATCGAAAGCTGTCACTTTCGCGACTTGGCGGACGCGTTCTCGGAACTCGGAGCCCAGCGTGTGGGGATCAGCGCCGACCCGGTGGGTCGGCAAAAGGCATTCGACGTGAAGAACGATCTTGGCTTTCCGCTTCTGTCGGATTCTAAACGCGAAATCGCCGCAATTTTTGGAGTCAAACGATTCGGCCCGCTGCCCAGCAAACGCGCAACTTTTGTGATTGGAACCGACCGCACGATCCGGGGCGTCGTCAACAGCGAACTCGATATGCAGGGCCATGCCAACAAAGCACTCGCGATTCTTCGTTCAGAAGTTTCCTAGTTTCCTGGGTCTAGATCTTCGGCGAAGAATCGTAGGTGCGTGCGGGCTCACAATGAAATCTGAGGCAAATGCAGGCACTCGCGAGAGAATACGCGAGGGCTACTTGTTCGGGTGATTCTTGTCCGGCCTTGCTTGCTGCGACTCGGGCCTGGGAAATAAGCTTGCTCGAGCGGTCGTTCAAGCTCCCCAGCGGTCGAAGTGGGTAATTTCTTCGGCGGCCGGCCTGACAGCGATTTTGAAGTCGGTGCCTTTCGTATATCCGACCGGCAAGAGAGCCACCTGCATCACGTCATCGGGAATCTCTAGGAGTTCTGCCACGTCTTTCTCGAAGAAGAGACTGATTGTTGTCAGCGCCGATCCGAGCCCTCGGCTCCGCAACGCGAGTTGAAAGCTCCACATGGCCGGGTAAATCGAGCCGTAGATGGCGGCTGCCATCCCGTGAGGCGCGCCCTCGGGAATGCGGCCTTTGATGCAAGGGATCACCAGGGCCGGTGCTTTGCCCATGTGGTCGAGTAGCCATTCCGCCGAGTCGTAGACCCGATGAGTTTGTTTGTCGCTGGTATCGATTTGCGACCGAGCCTGCTCGATAAACCCTTTTCCTCGGGCATAAATCGCACCGAGCGCCTCGCGTTTCGCGGGGTCCATGACAACCATCCAGCACCATTTTTGGGTATTGGAGGCGGTGGGTGCTTGTTGCGACAGGCGAATGCAGTCGAGAATGACCTCGCGTTCAACGGGTCGCTCTAGGTCCAGGCGTCTCCGTACGGCTCGAGTGGTCGAGAGCAGACGGTCTGTTTCAGTCAGGTCAAAAGGGGCGGTCAAGATAGACTCCTTTGGTCTGCGGAGCGGTGCGAATTTATTCGGACCCGTGCAGCTTAACTGTGATTTGCCGACCGAATCAGTCAAAAAATGAAATTCTTGTCTCGGCCCTTCGGTGGGGGCGAAAGTGCATCCTTTATTTTTCGATCCGGTGCTTGTACGGTTCGGGGTGGTCCCCCGGGCTAATTCAGTCGGGGCCAGATCCTAGGAAGAGTTCGTGGGGGTCCACAGGACCAGCCAAGCGGTTGAGTCAAATTGAGAGCATAAAAAAAAGGCTTTAGAGAGGAAGGGAAGAGTGGTGAGGGTCAGTATCCGGACGGCTTCAGTTTTCATTGCAACGTTGATTTTGGCAACGAGCGTTGCAGCCCAGGGGGGGTACAAAAGCTCTGAGGGCTATGTGGCGCTGGGGGGGTCGGCGGCGCAGTGCAGTTGGAGTGGGACCCGGGTTGCGGGCGACTGTGGAGATTTCTTTGACGGCTCGCTCGGCTTTAACTTTCGAGGTGGTGTTTCGGTCAGCGCCAATTCTGGACCAGTAACAGCGGTGTAGATCCCAGTTATATGTCGGTTAGCTGGGGTCTGATGTACGGCTTTTAGCTCGCCAGCAAGGAAGGCAAGGAAGGCAAGGAACGGGGAACTGCAATGACCATCGAGCGTGATCAACATGGATTCGACGCCCCGGCCCCTCTCGGACATCCTGGTCGGTCGGGTCTGCCCGAAGGTCATTCCACCGGGCCCGAACTCGGCGAGCGACTCCCCGGCTTCAGGCTCCCCGATGCGCATGGGCGTCTCGTCGACTACCACGCGAGCCGGGGGGCTGCGAAGTCAGTCGTAGTTTTCTACCGCTCGGCGGTTTGGTGACCGCCTTGCTGGACGCAGCTCGGTGAGCTGCGCGATGCATTTGGCAAATTTCAGGCCCAGGGCATAGAGCTCTACACCATTTCGTACGATGACCAATCGGTTCTTTCCGAGTTCAGTGCGAAGCAGGACATTCCGTTTCGGCTGCTTTCGGACATCGATTCCGATGTGATTCGCCGTTATGGAATCTTGAACGACCAGGTGGGTCGCGAGGATGCGTTTCTGGAAGGGATTCCCTATCCGGGTGTCTATGTCACCGACGAAGACGGAGTCGTCGTTGCGAAGTTCTTTCACGATACGTACAAGAAACGTGATAGTCCGGAGATGTTCATCGATGCTGCGCTGGGGCGGCTGGAGAATTCGGACGAAGAAGAGCGAGCCCGGGGCGGGGATCAGGAGGTCGAGATTTCGGTCTCGGTACACGGCGGAAAAGGTACGATCCGTCAGGGAATTCTTCGGCAACTCGTGGTGCATTGCGAATTGCAAGAAGGCTTTCATCTCTACGGCGAACCCGCTCCTTCGGGGCTGGTGCCTACCGAGGTCAGGGTTTCGGGCCCGCCGGGGCTCGTCGTCGAAGAGCCGATCTTTCCGCCCAGCAAAATTCTGCGACTGGAGAGCATGGGGGTAGATCTGGCGGTCTGGGCCGGGAGTCTGGATATTCTCGTGCCGTTTTATGCCATCGGGGAACTTGCGAGTGAGACTCGCCCCTTGGATAGCGACTCCGTCGAACTGGATGTCGAAATTCGATACCAGGCATGCAGCGATGTCGCCTGCTCTCTTCCCAAAACCGAAAAGTTGAAGCTGGATTTGAATCTTGATGTGATCGACGTACCGGATCTCGGAATTCATCGAGGGCACGGACAGCGAGAGGGGAATTTTCGCGGCGCGCGCCACATGGCACGGCTGGTTTTTCGTAAGTTGCGAAAAAATCCATTGGGGCTGCCGCGTCTGATGCTCAAGACGATCAAACTCGAAATGGCCGCGAAGCGCCGCAACCGGAGCGACTGAGCGACTCAACGGTCGACTTGGCGTGACCCGTCGGCTCCGAGAGGGCTGCTCGCCTTGAGCGTGGGTGAGAGAGGGCGATCCCGAACGGGTCGAG
>LWDU01031932.1_pt2 | contig 11366 bp, 11 predicted proteins | sample 727161 | NCBI WGS metagenome assembly LWDU01 (sample SAMN04566230, study PRJNA314399) | hydrothermal vent metagenome | isolation source: deep sea hydrothermal plume seawater | place: Mexico: Gulf of California, Guaymas Basin | collected 2004-07-11 | reverse complement strand
AATGGGGGGCCCAATGCTTGAGACATCTAGGATTTGGATTCAATTACCGCGCTGGTCCATTCTAACATCCAGCGAATCTATCTCAAGACCTGGCATTGGACTAGCCATCATGGTTGATGCTTCGGCAACCTTTTCTGGGTCATTGAAATGATGAGTAGCGTGAACTATCGCTTGAGCAGTAGTTACAGGGTCTTCTGACTTGAAGATTCCAGAGCCAACAAAAATCCCATCCATTCCTGTCTGCATCAACAATGCCGCATCCGCAGGTGTTGCAATCCCTCCAGCAGAGAAGGTAACAACCGGAAGTCGCCCCATTCGCTTGACATCCTCAAGAATCTCCTCAACTCCTGCAATGCATTCGTCAACTGTGCCAAACGGTGTGCTAGCCAGTTCAATCGCCAACTCGCTTTCATATTCCAATTTGAGAAAACCCTCAACAATCTGTTCAACCGCGAAGGAATGGTCCTCTTCATCACATCTTTGAAGCCAATCAATTTCTTGGGCCACTAATCTTGCATGTTGCATCGCACAAACCACATTTCCGGTTCCAGCTTCACCCTTTGTGCGCATCATAGCAGCGCCCTCAAATATACGCCTAACAGCCTCACCTAGGTTGGTGCATCCGCAGACAAAAGGAATGGTAAAATCGTTTTTAGGGATGTGATAAAATGGGTCTGCTGGAGTCAATACCTCTGATTCATCCACCATATCAACGCCAAGTGCTTCCAACACTCGTGCCTCTTCGCTGTGCCCAATTCGGGCCTTTGCCATTACTGGGATTGAAGTTGTCTCAATGATTCCTCTAATGAGGTCAGGGTGGCTCATTCGAGCTACTCCCCCGTCTGCGCGTATATCAGATGGCACACGTTCTAGCGCCATTACTGAAGTCGCACCAGCATCTTCTGCAATCTGTGCTTGCTCTGGCGTTACAACATCCATTATGACGCCGCCTTCCTGCATTTTTGCGAATCCTCTCTTGAGAAGTTCTGTACCGTGTCGCATCTCTGTCATGTCAATAGCCATGTGAACCAACTATTGCGGGTCGCCTCTCGCTCATCAATGTTAGTCCGTTTCAAAGAACCAGGTAATTTCAATTATCAAGCATTTTACTAACACAACTGAACAAATGTATGGATGATTCAGTTAGTTACTCTAGTGGGTGGTCAACACCCTCTTCACCAAGTACCCATTTCAAGCATTTGATGACACCTTGTAGTGCCTTGTAATTGCGAGCGGCTTCTTTCATTCCTTCTTTGTCACTATTATCGCGGCACTCCTCGAACCAACTTTGCCACTCAACTCCACGCCCTTCTGCAATCTCAAGCATGTCCTCGATTTCATCCCATTGGCGGTCGTAATTGCGATGTGGGGCCTCGCTGTCTTTCTCCATCTGAACGCCGCCGCCAAATCCGCATATTTGAGTCTGATGCCGAATTGAACTGATACATCCCAATGTAGAGGTGTATGTATAGGGTGCGCTTTTATCTGTACAATTTATTGTTCCCCAACGGTAAGCCAGAGTGATGACAAATTGGGAATATGCCTCAGCCCTTATTGTTTGAAAGATAATCCTGCTATTTTGGAATCAGTTCTAACCAAATTATTGGCCTTTGAATTTGATTCATTCGGATTTCTTACTACTGCCGCGATTTCCTCGCCGTGCCAAAGTGGTTTTCCGCCCCTTTCTTCTGTGATTTGAACGACTACTATCTTCTGCAACACGCCCTGCAGTGCCACCAAGAGAGAGTACGCCAGAACCCATCAAGTTTGAAACCAGATTATCAGCTAGTTTTTCATCTTCTTGAGGTGTACTAGTTGACTCTTCAATTGATTTATTGTGAAGAGTAATCCATGATGACCTCTCATCTCTAATTACTTGTAGTTCTTTACGAGCGGTGGTTACCTGGGACATTAATTCCTCAATTTGTTGGTGGACAGAGTCGGCATCCTTTCGACATTTAATGAATGAATCGTGAAGCCTGTCACCTTCAGCCTTTAGGAAATCTCGTTCGTCAAATTTTGGTTTTACTTCTTCCCAGATTTTATCTGCTTCCTCATTAAAAGCGACCATCTGTTTGTGTTCTTCATCAGCTTCTGCTTTGAGTTGCTCAATTGAACCTTCAAGGTCATTGATATCGATCTTTATTCGCAACTCTGTCTGGACTTGAGGCTCAAGTTCTCTGATATCATTTTTCAAGGACTTCAATTTCTTGTGAAGGCGGTTTTCTGCATCTAATTTTAGAGTACCATCCCTCTCTAATCGGAATTCAATTTGTTCTACTTCAGCACTTTTTTCTGAAAGTTGTAAAATTACTGATTTGTCTCTATTTGATTTTGTTGATTTAGAACGTGAAAAAAGATTTCTTAATTGTTCTTGGATTGCATCTCTTCTGGCTTGGTGAATTTTCGCTTTGATTCTAACCTCTTTCTGAGATTCAAGTATTTCTTTAATTTCTTCACGTAGAGAGCCATATTGCTTCTGAACAGAATCTCTTTTATCGGCGTATGTACGAGCAGATTCGTTGTGAGTACGTCTTTGGTCTGAGAGCTTTCTCATCTTTGCTTCCATTGCTTGAAGCAGTTCTCGAACCCCCTCCTGCTCAGGGTCGACCTCTTCCTTCTCTCGTGCCATCGGCATCGCCGACTCATCAATCCCATATCAAGTCGTCTTTGCTTGCAAGTTAATCAGTGCGCACCAAAATTCGGGATTGAAGCGTGTTTGAAAGGCTCATGCTTACCCCATTAACCAACCAGTCATCACCATTGTTCTGTACCATTGAACCGACATTAATACCCATATTTGAAAGGGTGCGGGCATCCATCCCATCAATAACCACTAACTCTACTTGCCCCAAGGAATTCACAGGTAATGCAGAAAGTGGCAACAATACGCCCTCGATATCGCTATTAATCGTTCTATTAGCAGCAGGTATCTCATCACCATCAATAGCATGGCTAGGATACCCTAGCAATCGGTCTATAGCAGATTCTAAATCATCTGTTAAAGCGTGTTCTAGACGACAAGCAACATCTTTTACATCTCCTCTAAAATCCAACATCTGAACTAGAAAAACCTCCATTAATGCTTCTCTTCTTTTGACACGGCTAGCCGCATCAATACCTAGTTGAGTTAATGTCACACCTTTGTAGGGTACATAGTCCACGAACCCTTTGCGCCCAAGTCGTTTCAGCATCTCACTTGCACTTGGAGCTGAAACGCTCATCTCTTCGGCAATTCTACTAGTACGAATAGGCTCCTTACTATCTATTAGGTGAATTTGAAACAGTTTCTTGAGATACATCTCTTGATCTTCTTGAATAGGAATAGACATGTTTTGACCTCATTGTTTTTCAGCCATGAACTTAGTTTCACACCGTGGACATTTGGCCATAATTGGTCGCCTATCATAAGGTACTTTCAATCTCTGTCCGCAAGACGGGCAGCGAATTTCATCACCCACTGAAATTGAAGATAAAGTAGTTGATACCGTGCTTTGTGGCTTGGCTTTCTTTTTCTCTACTTGTTGAGGTTTTGCTGATTTTGGAGATGATACGGCGGCAACTTTCTTCTTCAATTCGCGGCTAATTGTTTGTGGGATTTCTGATGCCGCAACTTGCTCAATATCTTCATCATCTTTGACTACCTTTTGTGGCTCTGGTTCGGATATTTCAACTGGAGTTACTGGGAATACATGTGTACAAGCAGGGCAACGCGCTTGACCATCATAATCGTTCGGAACACGCAGTGTCATGCCACATGAAGGGCAACCAACTTCTTGTTTACCCGTAGGATTCAACCTCTCCTGTCTAACTTTTTGGGCATCTTCTTTTGCTGTTGCTCTTTCCTCGCGCCTTCGTGTTCGCTGCTGTTTCTTATCATCAGGGTCTTCCCCTTGCCATACAAATACGAATCGTGCCACTGCAGAGACTACGATCCCAGCTATAGCCCCATAAATGATGGCTGCCCAAGGAATTTCAAAAGAATCTGAAATGGTTGGGGCTTTGGATGGATATGATTTCGTTGTCATTGTTTGACTCCCACCACTGCGCCATTCGAGGTGTAGCCCCACAGATGCCCCTGATGGCCAATTGTCTACGCTAATCTCACCTGATTGGCTATCTCCTGCTTCTACCAATGGTGCTGATTCTTGCCACAGAATTTCATTGGTTGAGGACACTTTGAGCACTAGGACGCCCCCAGCAATATTGTCACTACCATCATTTGACAATGTGTAGGCTATTGTAACAGACTCACCATTAACTGGCACAGCAGGATTTGATACCCCTAAGATTGCACTTGGCTGAACATCTGGTTCACTCGCTGAACGTGTGGAATTCATTTGCGATAATGATGCAGGAGCCCAATCTGTAACGGTCAATGATAACCAAACCTCGTCAGCAACTTGAGGTTCACCTAAATCGAAGGAAAGAGAACGTTGCCCTGGAGCCAACTCTATATCAGTATCAATCACTGTTACAGAATCATCACCATTTGAGTGGCCAACCTGAATCCTAACTATACGGGAGCGCCCTTCAGACAATTGTAAATCAATGTCAGCAACTAAGCCATCAGAAGTGGTCCAATCAACGGATGTGATTTCACCCACCAATTGTTGTGAAGGTGAAACTTGGACTTCGACCTGCCCTGAAAGATTCGCATCAACTAAACCATCTTCACTTATCACAGCCCAAGATAGAATACGACTTCCTGCACTCCCTTGAAGTGTGTGGCTGACGTCCAATTGCAAACTATTACCGACCGAAAATTGCCTTGATAATCCATCTGAAGAACCTCCTGAATCACTAATCGAGAGCCTTGCATTACCTTGGTAATCACCACCATTGTGGGCAATTAGTGTTGCTTGTAAGTCATCACCGACATGGAAATTAGTTCCTACAATAGCCAAACCGGCACTACCAGCAGCAGAGAAATGCGCAGCATCCATATCGTATGAATGGGAAAAACTCGTTACTGAATCATCATGAAGTCTAACAGTAGTTGGTACAGAGCAAGCCAAAGCACCGGGACGGACAGAAAGTGAAAATTGTCGTGATTGCCCCTCCCCATGATTTACGAAGAAAGATTCGCTGAATACCACTGAATTAGAAAATGTACATTGTAGTTCCCCGACCCATGCCAACTCGCCAGAGTTACTCAAATTCACTGTCCAAATAACCTGCTGCCCTAACTGAGGTGTAGAGTTGTCGGCGTTTGCAATAATATCTAATCTTGCTAATGGCGGGGGACCAACTAACATTTCGTGAGTTGTCACTTGCCCTGACAAGTTTACTTTCAAAGTTGTCAAATTACTTTCAAATACTTGTGGGATTGTAAAGTTGACTGGAGTTGAAGATTGTGGGGGGATGGTTAGATTTTGAAAAAGATAAGGTCCGTTGTCAATAGCAAATCCGATGCTACCATTGAAGTCTACCTCGCCGGAATTGCTTACTGGGACTTCAGCCCAACCAGTATCACCATCCCTAAATGACGCATTACCACTGGCTTCACCACTGATTGAGTTGACTGGAATGATCTGCCACTGACTAGTTTCGCTGACTTGTGCATTGGCTGGTGCTAATCTCTTCACAAATTGGCTAATTAGGCCTGCATGGTTGGCAAATGGGTTACCCACCTCGCCATAGAGTTGTAAATTCATTGTGTATTGACCTATTGCGAGTTGTGAAATATTGAATTGAATGGTTGTGATTTCATCTGATGTAAGATTGAGTGACACATTTTCACTAGCAATAATTGTGCTCTCACCTTCAACGATTGTCATATTGAGTGCACCTACAGAAGCAACATCATGAGATTGGACATTAATTGAAATATTCACATCACCCACCCCTTCTTCTAAATCACCAACAATCACTAGAGTTGTTGAGTCTAAAAGCAAACCCGAACCATTGGCTGAAACCACCGAAAGAAGAGGGATTACAACTAACAGAACGCAGAGACTTGCAAAAGTCTGGCGGACATAGGAGGCCCTCATCGTTAATGCCTGCGTCAAGACGGATGAATGACCTTTACTATCCTTCGGATAGCAAAACCTCACCTTTATGAGAGATAGTTGGGTGGGCGGCTTACCTATGGATGTCAATACACTACTTGCCATGACTCCAGAGGAAGTGGCACAAGCGATTATTGCCCGCCGTCATGAATTGAGTGATACTCTTCCAAATATTGTTCGCGATAGAAAACAAGAACTTGACCAACTGAATCCATTAGTAGAAGCAGCGCTTAAAGAGAGGGATAAAGCAACTGATGAAGTTTCAAATTTGAAAGAAAAGAGAGATTCTCTCCAATCCGAAGCAAAGGGACTACGGAAGAAACTCACCAGCCTACGTGAAACTTTGATCAAAGAGAACAAACTCAAAAATCCAAATCCAGGTTGGGCAAAGGAAAAACTTGCCCAAAAGTTGGCAGATATCGATGAGAAAGTTGAGACATCCGCTCTTGATTTGAATAGTGAGAGAAAATTACTACGACAAATGCGAGAACTTACTCGGTCTCACGAAGAATGGGTCGCACAACGGCTTGATTCCAACCCTGAATTGAAAGAATATCGAGAGGGTTGGCAAAAACATAGTCAATTACTCAAAGATGCTGATGCGGCACACGTAAAACTAGTTAGTTTGGCAGAAGTAAGTGGGGAGCATCACACTAAGTATGCAGAACATAAGGAAGTACAACGTGAAGCGCAAAGTCAACTTAACCGTTCCAAATCACTCCTATCATCTGTGGATGACATAGTTAGTTATTGGAATCACCGAATTGAAAATGGATTTGAGGACCTAAAGGATGGCTCTGGAGACTTGATGGCAGCTAGTCGCATGGTTACGGAAGGGAAACCATCTAGCATGCCACAAAGACCTGCTGTGGAGAAGCGTGGAGGTGAGGAAGAATGAGTAAGCAAACTAATTCCAAGCCTAAGAGCGAATCACACAGTGATAAGAAACAGAAGTCAAATAGAGGCCACAAGGGTAAAAAATCAACTCGCCGTGATTTCTTTGAAGATCTTAGAGAGCTTGAAACTCATGAAATTGAAGATATGCTCAACGACAATAAAGCATCTGCAAGGTCAATGGAGTCACAACTTGAATCTCTAGAAAGCGAGCGCAAATCATTGATTTCAACAGTGCAAGTACTTCGCACTGCCCTGTATAATTCAGGAGGGGTTTCAAAAGAACGCCGTAATTTGTTGAATGAGTTACGAGAAAGGAATAAACAAATCAATGAGGCGAAGGGAATTCGTGATGATATCAACGTACGAATATCCCCTCCTTTGAATCTAATAGAAAGATTACTCAAGAGAACTTGGCGTGATTTGACCATAATACGCGATGACCCGAGTAAGGCACCGAACCTTGCCAATGAAATACAAAAGTTTTCATTCTTCTTTGAATTGAAGATAATGCACAAACTAAAACTTCAGTCAGATGCAGCACATCAACGGTTCGTGGAGTTGATTCGAATGCAAAAAGAAACCATCAAAAAACTCGATGGATTACAAAATGAATCAAGTGGGATTGCTGCAAAAGCAGCTGATGATAACCCTCGCTTATCTGGTACAAAAATAAGTAGAAAAGAAGAGAAGGACCTCAATAACCGAATTGAAAAGATGCTTGAGTCTATTCGTAGCCAGCGCTCAGGATTACGCCGTGTCAAGCGAGAGGTTGGTCGTCTCGAATCATTCAGTAGAATACGCAAAGAGGATGAAAGCCGAGGGCGAAAGGTTCGCAAGCGAATCAACACACTCAGAGAACATGCAATGAGTGGGGGCACACTATCAATGGAAGATATGGCTAGAATCCTTGAAACTGGCGGTCTATCTCAACTACAGAGTTCTGACTCCTCAAAGACAACTAAGAAGAAGAAACATGATTCTAGACGAGGTGGAAGAAGCAAAACTCAACCCCGCCGAGGAGTTGCTCGTTCACATCAGAGACGAGAAGAATAAGCATAAGTTTGCGCACCTTGTTTATTGACCTCTTAGGTCCACCCAAGTATTGTGAAGGCCACAATAGTCGGCAAAGTTGCGGAGATTGAAGGCGTATCTTGGTGTGCAATCTCATCGATAGAGGGATTCATCCATGAAGTTGAGGGTGCTCCAGCAATTTTCCTTGAAGCAATCGGATCTTTAGTACCATCAATACTCAATACTGCTGGTTTACTTCTCTCTAATATTCAACTAGGTGAACCAAGAATCGTGACTTTGAATGGAGCCGATGGTATTTTAGTCGTTGCAACAATCAATGATTCTTACTCAATTGTTTGTAAAACAGAGAAAGGTGCAAATCTTGGAATGGTGCGAAAACAGATGGAGAGTGCATCTGAAAACTTGCTGCCACTACTCTAACTTACAATTAGGAACTCAAGTTAGTACTTCATCGAGCCGATCCTGTTCAACCGCATTGCGTAGTTCCATGGCTATTCTTCGTCCGCTACTCATTGGCTTTCGCCATGTTGAATTTCCATATGGGTGACCTACACTCATATGCACATTTGTCCCCCCTCCGACACGAGGAGCAACATCGTAAATTGAATAGTTCATGTCTTTATCAATACAAGTTTGCAAACAAAATGGACCAATGATTCCTGGGTCGTAATGTTCCTTACTAGCGGTGATGAATTTTTCACCCAATGCAAAAGCCTCCTCAAGTAAACTCTCTCTAATGGTTGCCGTGTTATGACCTACTACCGTCATCTCTGGTATTTGTTGATGGATTGGCATTGTCATTTGCTGTGGTGCTGGTAGTCTCACATGGCCATCTAGACTTGATTCGAATCTCCAGTCAACACCTAGTAATTCTAGTTTAGAACTCACCTCCTCCAATGGACTATAGAAAAAGTTGAGGTTGAATACTGGGCCTATTACATACCGTTCAATTCTAGCACCTGCTAAACTGTCTTCATCTATTACTCCCTGTTTAAGGAGTGCCTCTGATTTCTCTTGATACTCTGAATAAGAAGCGCAGGTGAAAAATCCGCGCTCAAGTTTCTTCTCTGCATGATGCAATTTAACAATTACCAAACAATCGATATCTTCTGGGTTATCAATTGCTTCAGGATAAGGTAATCCAGCTTTATCAAGAATCCAATAATAATCCTGGTCTTCCGTGCGTTCTTCCATTCTAAGCATATTTCGGCTACCAAACATTGGCACCCGGAAATCATTCTCAATTTGTTCCATCCCGCAGTAAGATGTGAATGAGCGATTTGGGATGTAAACCACATTTCTATCCCTCATTATTTGTTGAAAAGATGGGTTTAATACCTCGTCAAATCGGTCAAGAACGATTGCCTTGTCAACCATCCCCCTAGTAACTCTTCCAGATTGGTTACGTACGGTTTTGAAATATTCTGAGTAGGTCTTTTCTCTACCCTTTTGACAATAGGCGACCGTGGGGAATCCTTCTTCTATCGCACCATCACAAATATCCAAAGCAGAATGGCTTGCTGTCATCCCAATACGTAACTTCATGCGATCATAATCATCTAGTATTTCTGAAATGTCATCGGATTCAATCATCTTTAGCACCTCAATTAATCGTCACGCTTCATAGTCATCAATTGCTCAGTTGACAGGGTTTTACCAGCCATTAAAGCGCTCATCAAATCGATGTTACCAGGAAGGGCATCTGCTCGGGAAGGTTGAATTCCTTCTGCACGGTCTTGGGATGCTCTGAGCAGATGTCTTGAACTCCAAATGCAGCGCATTGCGACAATGTAGTATTGATGTTCTCGGTCCGCTTCTACCTTAGCGGTAACGAAGGCTCTGTGTGCTAATTCGTGCTCATCATTCAGTCGGCGGGTTTCATCAGTTAATTTCCCCATCAAATCATGAGCGGCTTGAGCGGCTTCTGCTGCGGCAATAACTCTACTATGCGCACCATCACAAGCAACACGTAATGCGTCAAGTTCACTGTTTACATCACTTCCACCTGCAGGTTTCATGCTAGCCTCCGCATCTCTCAATTTGCGGGCGAATTGCTTCATATCGTTCTGAAATTGCTTCTCAGCCTTCTTTCCAGTGAATTGCCCGCGCTCATACTTGTCTTCAAGCATCCTCATCTTTTTTCGAATAAAATCTGGGCTATCTCCGTCTCGGCGTTTGCCTCTGGTATCTGAATCAACACCATGGATTTCAATTCTAAGAGTGTTGAATTCCTTGTTTGCCTTTTCTCGCTCGGCCTTTGCCTCGCGCACCATGGCGTTCTCTTTATCGCGGACTGTACGCTGGCGCTCAATCTCATCATATATCTCACGCTTTTGGCCATTTACCTGCTCACGGCGTGATTTGTTTTCGACAACTTTTGCGTTCCATTCGTCACGCTGACCTTGATGTTTTGTGATGAAATATTCTGTATTGGAAACGATCTCTTTCAATGCCGACTGCATTAACCACCATCTCCCAATCTCATTCTCACGGCCCATAGGGCCGGTACTTCACAACCCTTCGACTAAGGTGGGGCATTTAACCACTATGATTTTAATGGATGATGGTCTTATTCTGAATACAAGCATATAATCGGTATTTACTTTCAACAACGATAAATACCGAGTGTCAAATCGCCATAATGGGAATCATGTATATTGGCGGCATTGCAGGAATGGAGCGGGTACTTAGTCGAGATGCGGAGCCACCATACTTGAGCCTCCTCACAGGGCCACCTGGCTCAATGAAAACCAGCTTTTCTCTATCTTTAATATCCAATCACTTGCGAAGAACAGGCGGTTTTGGATTATATTGTACAGTTGAAGAAACCGTTGACAGCCTACTGAAAACATGTAATTCAATGGGATTAGAACTACCACCTAATCTTCAAATCACTGATTTGACAGAATTGAGAAAAGAAAACGAAGCGATGGATTACCTAAAATTTACTCGCCGAATGATTGAACACTTCAAGCAAGAAAGAGGTGACCAATTCTCCGTATTTGTTTTAGACAGCCTTGGAGCTATTTACAGCCTAACTAGCGTTGATGAGGAAATGAGGAAAAAGATGTTTGGATTCTTCGATTTCCTTAGGTCTCAAGGGTTGTACACCATTATAATCACAGAGAGACAGGCAGGAGAGAATGCTGAACTTCAAGGTAATGAAGGATTTATCGCAGATGGAATTATCAATCTAGGATTAGATAGAAGGAATGGTAAAATTGTCAGAACAATGCAAATAGAAAAGATGAGGCATTTGCGCCATAGCATGGAAAAGCAAGCAATTGACATAAGTGCTGGCGGAGTGACTATTTTAGGTCCTCTATTCGACTAACTAAATTCAAAATTGGTATTTTATTCCTTAGGTAAATTTAGTATTTCGCCACTTAATCCATGTACTATCATCCAACCGTTGCCAGTGAAATC
>LWDU01032556.1_pt1 | contig 11368 bp, 5 predicted proteins | sample 727161 | NCBI WGS metagenome assembly LWDU01 (sample SAMN04566230, study PRJNA314399) | hydrothermal vent metagenome | isolation source: deep sea hydrothermal plume seawater | place: Mexico: Gulf of California, Guaymas Basin | collected 2004-07-11 | reverse complement strand
GCTCGAGTTCCAGAGGTAGGCGACCGCGTCGCCTTCGGGGTCGAGGCCGTCGCCCGAGAGCATCACTGTCTGCCCCACCAGCGCCGGGTTGGGCGAGACGCTGGCGATGTAGGCGCTCGGCTGCCCGTTGACGCGCAGCGTGGCGGTGATGTTGGCCGACCAGAAGCCGTCGGTGTTACTGATGCGGAAAGTGATGGTGTGCCAGCCGCGCGACAGCGCGCTGGTCGAGAACTGCGCCGCGGTCGAGAGCGGGCCGTCGCGTGACGACTCCCACCAGAAGGCGTTGATGGCGGCCGAGACGTTGGTGAGTGGCGTCCCGCTGCCGGTGAAGGTGACCGCGTCGCCCTGATTGACGACACAATCGCCCGCCCCGGGGCAGGGGATGACTGGCTCGAGCGTCGCGGTCGGGAAGTCGCCAATCGCGACCTCGGTCGAGACCTCGGCACCCCAGAGACCGTCGTTGTCCTGCACTTTCAGGAAGATGGTGTGGTAGCCCGCCGAGAGCCACGAGACGTTGAACTGCGCCTCGTTGGAGAGCCCGCCGTCGCGCGACGAGCGCCAGTAGTAGCCGACGACGCTCCCGTCCGAATCCTCGCCGCTACCGCTGAAAGTGACGTTCCAGCCCGGCATCGCGGTCGACGGCGATATCGAGACGATGGTGGCGTTGGGCGGCTGGTTGTCGAGCGCCACTTCGTAGAAGAGCGCCAGCCGGTCCTCCTGCCCCACCGCGAGGTATTCGCCGCGCCATGAGGCGGCGACGCAGGTGATGGGGTCCTCGACCGTCGTAGTCCAGAGTGGCACGCCGTCGGCCACCGCGAGCAGTGCCAGTTGCTTGTTGCCGCCGCCCGCCAGCAGGTGCGTCCCGACGCCGTTGGCGGCGATGTCGTTGACCGAGGTGCCGAGGCTGTAGCTCCACTCCTCAGTACCGCCGCCCTGCGCCGAGATCAGGTAGACCTTGCCGTCGTCGGCGCCACCCGCCAGCCAGCTGCCGTTGCGGTGGACCGCGACGGACGTGAATGCCTTCGAGATGGGGTAGTCGACCAGCGGCTCATTGCTGGCGTTGGAGAATAGGTAGAGCTGGCCCGAGTTTGCGGAGCCCGACGCGACCGCCAGCAGCGGCGCCTCGCGCGCGAATTCCAGGTCGTAGATTCGCGGAGCGCTGGGATAGACCCAGGACTCGTTGCCCGAGGAGCGCTCGTAGAGGTGGATTTCGCCAGTCTGCGTCCCCGCCGCGACCCACGTTCCGCCGGGCGAAATCGCCACCTGGAGCACGCCAATCTCGCTCAGCGAGGCGGTCCAGATAGGGGTGCTCGATTGCCGGCGGAAGACATAGATGTTGCCGTTGTAGTCGCCCGCCACGAGGTATGCGCCGTCGGCCGAAACGTCGACGTCGGTGATGGTCATCGCCGTCCCGTAAGGCGGATTCCACTCCTTCGCGCGCTCCTCCCACAGCGTCAGTTTCTGCCCGCCGTCGTTGCCCTCGCCAGCGGCGAAGAGATATTTACCGTCGGCCGAGAGCGCCATCGGCCCCGCCACGTCGCGCTGGAAGTTCTTCAGCGGCACCGACGAGTTGGTGTAGAACCAGCCGAGTCGGTTGCCCCAGCCCGCCGAGAGGTTGACGCCGTCATCGGAGAGCGCGATGTCGGTCGCCGGGCTCGGCAGGATGTATTCCCACTCCGGCGCCTTCTCACCGCCGGCCCCTAGCGCGAGGCACGCCAGCGCCAGCAGTAGCAGGCTCGCGCCAGCAGCGCGGTGCGTCCGACTGCCTCTCGCGTCCCCGTCGTTCGCCATGCGGCCGGCGAAGCCGTCGGCGTTCTTAACGGTTCGTCAAGCGCAAAAGAGCGGCACTGTGGCAGCACAAAAAGTTCAGTGGCCAAAGATGAGTGGCAACAGGAAAATCTCCCAGGGCAACGCAATCACGAGGAGTTTCAGGTAACCAATCACGAATGTGACAAGTATAACTGATTATATTTAAAGTTAACGGTAAATCGTGTTGCTAATAAAAATCGTGTCCCACCTTTTCACGGAAAGGTAAGAAGGTGGATTAACCGCGCACGAGGTTGTAGCGCCCACGTTGCTCGAGCGCCGCCAGCCGCTCCAACACGCCGGCGGCGCCGTCCCACGCACCGTAAGCCGCAAGGAGCAGCTCGCGCGCCGCGAGCTCAGGGTGATGCGCCTCGAGCGATTCGAGCAGCACCCGCAGATCGGTCGCGCGCTGCTCGTCATCGCTGGTCGCGGCGCCGAGGCCGAAGTCGATAACAGCGAGCCCGGCATTCGCGCCGAGCTCGCCGTCGGCTGCGATAAAATTGCTGGTGGTCGGGTCGCCGTGGACGATGCCCGCCGCGTGGATGCGCGCCAGTAGTTCACCGAGCTGCGGCAGCCAGCGCGCGCCGTCGGAAGCGCGCAGCGCCCGCTCGAGCGTCTCGCCCGGGAGCCGCGCCATTACCAGCGTCGCCGCAGCGGGGTCGACCGCGTAAAGCACCGGCACCGGCAGCCCCGCCTCGGCCGCGCGCCCGAGCAACCGCGCCTCGGCTCGCAGCCGCTCTGCGACCAGCCGTGCCTCCAGGTCGGGGTGGCGATAGCTGCGGCGGTTGCGATGTTTCGCGACCGCGGGGCGGCCGTGCCACTCGCAGGCCGTGACCACTGCCTCGGCGCCGCGCGCTTCTAGCGCCATGTCACCTCCGCCATGTCGGTGCGGAAGCGCTGGTCGACCCTGTCGTCGGCCGGCCCCGCTTCGTAACCGCCGGAGTGCATCACATGGCCTAGCCATGCAATCATCACGCCATTGTCGACGCAGAGCGCCTTCGCCGGAGCGAAGCAAGTGACGTCGCGCGCTTCAGCCATCGTCGCCGCCATCTCGCGCAGCCGCGCGTTGCAGGCGACGCCGCCGCCGAGCACCAGCTCGGTCTTGCCAGTGTGCGCCAACGCGCGTTCGGCGACTTCGCACGCCATCGCGAACGCCGTCTCCTGGATGGCGAAGGCGAGCCGCGGCAACGGCATCCCGTCGGCGAGCTTGCGCAGCGCCGCTGTCAGCAGCCCCGAGAACGCCATGTCCATGCCCTTCACCGAGTAGGGCAGCGGCTCCAGCTCCGGCCCTTCGGCCAGCGCTTCGAGCTTCGGGCCGCCGGGGAACCCGAGCCCCGCTTCGCGACCGAACTTGTCAAGCATGTTACCGATGCCGATATCGAGCGTCTCGCCGAAGACGCGATAGCGACCGTGCGCGTAGCCGATGACCTGCGTGTTGCCGCCGCTCAGGTAGAGCAGCACTGGGTCGGTCGCGCCCTCGAGCAAGCCAATCTCAAGGTGCGCGACGCAATGGTTTACTCCTAAAAACGGCAGTCCGTGGGTGTGCGCGAGCGCCCGTGCAGCGGTCGCGCCCGTGCGGAGACAGGGGCCCAAACCGGGGCCGCGCGCGTACGCGACCAGCGCCAGTTCAGACGGCCTCAGCCCGGCGTCAGCCAGCGCCTCGCGGATGAGCCCCGGCAACGCCACGGCATGGTGGTTGGCCGCCTCACGGGGGTGGATACCGCTCCCCGCCTCAGGCACGAAAATGGCCTTGCGGTCGGCCATAATTTCCCCGTCAGGCGATACGATGCCGACAGCGGCGGTGTGTGCAGTGGACTCAATGCCCAGGACGGCACCGCTCAATCTTCGGCGGATTCGTCGCCGGATTCGTCGCCGGATTCGTCGCCGGGTTCGTCGTCGGCGCTTTCATCATCGACCGATTGTTCGGGCGCGTCATCGACCGGCTCATCGTCAGCTGATTTTTCGGGCGCGTCATCGACCAGCTCATCGTCGGCTGCGTCGGCGTCCTCCTCGTCCTCACCCAGCAGCGCCCACGCCGCTCCGCCCGCCAGCGCCAGCAGCAGCAGCAGTGCCAGCCACGGCTGTTCCTCCTCGGCCACGGGCGCGGTCGAGGCGACCTGGATATGGCTGTTGGTGCGCAGGTCGGGAAGCGACATGGTGCGGTTGTCGGCGAGCACGCTCACGACGAGGAAGCCCTCGAGCGAAACCTTCCACGCCAGCGTCACCGTCTCGCTGCTGCGCGGCTCGAGCGCGACCCAGCCCGAGGCGTAGCCGCTGATGTTGTTGACCACCAGCAGCACCCCGAAGTTCAGCGTGTAGTCGGTCGGGTTCTCGATGGTGGCGTTGATTGTCAGCGTGCTCCACTTGGCGACCGACTGCCCCGGCGTGATGGAAGCACCATTGACCGAGAGCTGCAGGTCGCTGAAGCGAATCTGCGAAGTGTCGGTGTTGACCACCAGATCGAGTTCCTGATTATCGGTGAGGCTTCCAGTCCAGCTCCCGCTCAGCGAATAGAGGCCGAAATATTTCTCGGCGAAGATGGTGGAAAGCGTATCCTGCCGCACGCCGGCGACCACCTCGTATTCCCGCGCCCAGAGGACACTGCTACCGTCTCCTTGCGGGTCGCCGATATCAATCGTATTCCCCTCCGCGTCGCGCTGCACCACGTGGACGCCTTCGAGCAGCGCGCCATCGCCATCGTGGACGGTGACCGTGAGCCACCACTCCTGCGTGCGGTCGACGGTGCAGTTGACGTAGCTGGTGTCGAGCAGCGTTGGCGAGGTGCCAATAGCGCGCACGCCGACCGCGTAGTTGGCGAGCTCAATACCGTCGCCAAGGAACGTCGTGTCCTCGATGAAGAGGCCAATATCGTAGATGGGGCTGAGGCCGCTACTGGATACGTCAAACATGCTGGCGTTGCCCCCCACCATCCAGAAGCGGCCCTGTGAAACCGTGACGTTGCTCAGCGCCAGTTCGCCCTCGTCGAGGACGACGCGGAACTGCGCCGAGGCGTTCGCAAGGCTGGAATAGTACTGCTCATAAGAGGAAGAATTCGCCGGGTCCTGCTCGACCATCTGGTCAAGTACCAACTGGTAGAAGCTCAGGTTCCCTATCGCGTTCATGGAACAGTCACTGACCGTCAGCGACCCTCCCGGCTGGATACGAATCTCTCCCTCACCCGAAGTGGAAGCCATCTTCATTCCCAGGGTGCAATTATCGAGCGCCAACTCTCCGAAAACCTCGATGTTTCCCTCAACCTCGAACTCGCCATCGGCGAGTGTCAGCGTCTCGTTCGCGGCGACGGTCAGGTTCCGGTAGTCCGGCTGCGCGCTGGCGCCCTCCGCCAGCAGCAGTGCGCCGCCCAGCAAGACAGCCATCGCGACGACCTGCAGCACTCCAGTTCCGAATCGCATCGCGGCGCGAGCGGCGGCGGGATATAAGTCTCTCGACAGAGAGTTAAAACCCCGGCCCCGTGGGGCGACGATGCAACGGGAAACAGCGACGCGGAGCGCGCTCAGGCCGGCCGTGGCGCTGCTGGCGCTGGCGCTGTTCGTGGCGCAGCCGGGCGGGGCCGACTGGGACCCCTACGTCAGCCACCCCGGCAATATCCCCGACTTCCACAACTTCACGACCCCACAGCTGGTACCGGGCGGCAACGGCCCGTTCACGCTTGAAGTCACGAACCGCTACGCGGAGCCGCTCGAGAACGTCGTCGTCAGCATGGAAATCTACATGCGCGCCGACATCGACGGCTCGGAAACCATCGACTCCGTCGCGGCCGACGCGCGGCCGCACGTTGAGGAGGGCTGCTGGACGCGGCTCCCCGACGGAGAACGCGAGTGCGCTGCGGCGCCTGCACCGCAGCGCGCGACCTTCAGCCCGGGAACGCTGGCGCCGGGCGAGAGCGTGCACTTCACGGCCGATATCCACTCAACCGAGGAGGCTTCATGGCTGCGCTGCACGCTGCTCGGCAGCCGCTGCGAAACCGGCACGGCGGAAGGAACCTATTTCGTGCGTTTCAGCTTCGAGTTCGACCACAACGCCACCGCGCGCAGCATGCTGAGCCGCGGGCATTGGAGTATGGCCGAATGGGAGGCAGCGACGACCGACGTCCCCGATGGGGCGCCCGGCAATATCAACCTCACCGCGCTGGAGGTGGACGGGGTGATTCCCGACTCGAGCTTCGGCGTCAAGGAGCCGATTCCCAAGTGGCCGCTCTACGTCATGATTGGGCTGACAGTGATGTTTGCCGGACTGGCGGTAGTTTTCTACCTTGAAGAAGAGGGTGCCTACCCCGGACTAAACAAATGGCTTCAGCAGCAGCGGGGCAAACTTAACCAGCTTCGGCTGCGCCTTAAGCACCGCGAACGCCGCCCTTGAGGCGTAGTCCAGGTCGCCCGCCTGCTGGATAGCGGCCCGGACCGCCGGGTCGCCCAGCATCCCAATAATCTCCGCCAGCTGCTCGTCGTCCAGCGCTAGGAACGCGCGCCGCAGTCGTGCCCCCAGTTGCAGCTCGCCGGCGATGCGGTCGCGCAGCATTTGCTGGTAACCCGCCAGGCGACCTGCCGAGAGGTCGTCCGCTTCGAACGCCGCGATGGCGGTCTCAGCCGCCGCATCGGCGCTCACGAGGCCGGTGTAGATGCCGCCGCCCGAGGTCGGCTTCGCGAGGCCCGCTGCGTCACCGGTGAGCAACACGTGGTCGGCGAACGCCGGCTCGCGCAGTCCGAAGGGAATCAGCCCGCTGACACGCGCGGTCAGTTTGGCGCCGTCGAGCAGCCGCGACGGTGCGCCCTTGCGGAAGTAGTCGCGGAAGAACTTGCGCGGCCGGTGCGGCAGCGTCGTCGCAACGCCGAGGCGGCCGGTATCGCCGCCGGTCGGGATGGCCCAGCCGAAGAAGCGCGGCGCCAGCTCGGAGCCGACAAAGAGGTCGACATAGCCGTCGCGCGCCGCGTAGCCGCTGATATCGCCCCCGAAGGCGGCCATCACTTCGCGCTTGTTATGGAGCCCGGCATCGCGCGCCACCCGCGAGGCGGGGCCGTCGGCGCCAATCAGCAGCCGCGCCCGCACCTGCTGCGGGCCGTCCGGCCCCTGCAGTTCGGCGACCATCCCGCCGTTCTCGCGCCAGCCGCGCGTGTAACGCGTCGAGGTCCAGATTTCGGCGCCCGCTTTTTCGGCGCGCTCCGCGATTGAGCGGTCCAGCCCGGGACGGTCAATCACCAACGCCTTGGTCTCGGATGCTTCGAACTCGAGGTAACTGTCGTGCGGCCCCCAGACTCGCGCGCCGCGCATCTCCTGTAGCACCGGCAGGCGGTAGCCGAGGTAGTCGAGGGTGCGCGGCGTTACGAGTCCGGCGCACTGGCACGGGTCGCCGACGCGCGCGTCCTCTTCCGCAATGGCGACGGAGTAACCCGCCTCGGCCAGCTTCCACGCGGCGCGGCTGCCGGAGGGGCCGGCGCCGACGACCAGCGCGTCAATCACTCTTCGAGCGAAACCAGCTGGATTTCGGAGCCATCTACAAGACCTGCGTCAGCTAGCGAGAGGCCTGAATCGACCGCCTCCCCGTTCACATGTACCGCGAAGTTGGCGTGCGGGAGCGGGAACTTCCCAACGCAATTCTGGACCAGTCGCTCAACTGGCATGTTGGAGGGTACCTTCACGTTCGCGGTCTTGCCATCAACCGCTGACTGGATCGCGAGCGCAATCTTGACCGGAGGTGGTGCTTCGACCGCTTCCGGCGCTACATCATCTTCCTCGGGTGCCGCAGCAGCTCCCCGGCGCATGCGGCGGGAAACAACTATCGGCACCACGATCGCCAGGACGGCGACAAACATCAGCGCCACGAAGTGGTAGACCTTGAAGCCGGTGCCGCGCACCAGTTCACGGCTGAACACGTCTAGCGCAGCAATCTCGCCCACGACTGCGGGCTGGATTACGGCGACGTTATCTTCAAATTCGTCATTGGAACTGTCAGTCTGGTCTATCTCCCAGCTGCCGCTGCCGACATCCAGTTCGTAGGTGAGGAGCAGTGTGTCCTTGTCCTCGTCAGGGAATTTCCAAGTGAACTTGACTTCAATCTCGTCACCTTCATTGATGTCGCTGCTCACCTGCGTAGTGATTGTGCCACCAACACCGTCTTCGAAAACCACCGAAAGCAGCTGACTGCCAATCTTCCAGTCGGCATTGCCCTTGTTCTCGATTACCACCGTAATCTCGACATCGTCACCCACTTCCGGTACGCGCGGGTCCATCTTCACTTCCTTGATGAAGAAATCGGGCAGGATTTCGAACTTGACCTCAACGCCATCCTGCTGGAACGCGTCGCCGCCCACCGGAAAGATGTTGTCGCTGTATCGCTTCAGCTCGTCGTACAGGTGATCGGTCTCGGTACCGGCGCCGTCACCCTGCTGCTCGCAGTCAAAAATGTTGATGCTAACGTCGCTACAGCTCGGGTTTACCTCAGCGCGGAAGGTAGTCCACTCACCACTCACCGCCTTCCAGCGGAAGCGGATGGTCTCAGTCGCGCCAGCGTCGATGCTGAACTCGACGTGGTCGTTGGTACCACGGTCCTGAAGGATAACACCACTTTCGTCGCTGCTGTCAGCTGTAATGTACAGCCGTGCATTATCGACGTCAGCGGCGCCCTTGTTGACCACGGTCGCCGTGAAGGTGACTTGATCGTCGACGTTGGGCGTCTTGGACGTGAGGCCCGCGAAGCGCGAGTCAACGCGCAGGTCGCTTATGGCGAGGTCGGGCTTGATGCGCAGCAGTTCGGAGTAGCGTGCGTCGTTGTTGTTCTCATTGGTCTCGAGAATTTCGCCGTTGTCGACGTCATCCTTGTCGTAATCGACGCGCACCTCCACATACCACTCGCCACCCTCAATGATCCAGTCGTCTGATGCAAGCGACTTGGTCGCGCCCGCCTTCAGGTTAGTGCTCTTCTTGTAGAGCGAATAGATGTAGGTGTTCTTGCCCTCGTCCAGCTCGAAGCCCTTGTTAATCAGGTTATCGATATCATCCTGATCTTCCGGTACCTTCTTGGGGTAGTAGAAAATCTCCACCTGTACGTCATCCGCGTCGGCGATACCACTGTTGGTAACCTCGACAAGTACGGTTACTGTGTCGCCATCCTTGATAGCGGAGGCATTGCCAACGACGCCGTCAGCCTCCAACTGGATGTCGCTGGCGGTCAGGGTTATGTCGGAGCGCTGGACTTCAACGGTCAACTCGAACTCCTGCCGTGCACTGGGATCATCCTCCGTGTTACGGACCGAGATAGTGAGGGTGTAATTGCCCTCGTCAGCCCCGTCGTCAACGTCTACGAAAATCCACAAATCGTCCAGCTCATCTGACTCGATTTCAACGCCCTGTGAAGTTGACCAGGGCTGTGTCTTGGAGCTGTCCTGGTAGAAACTAACCTCCCAGTCATCATCAAGCGTTGACTCGACTTCGGGGATGAAGTAGTCCGGGTGCGTGCCGCTGTTCTCCAGCTTCACCTTGAACTTGACCGTGTTCTTCGTGGAACCACCAGACGCCTTGTACTCAGGAGATATCTCCTTGGAAGGGTCAATCACGGTCGCTGTCAGGCCGCGCTGCGGGGCACTAATCTGCAGTGTCAGGGTAACGGACTGGGAAATATCCTCTTCAAAGTTCTTGACCGTGACCGACATTGTGTAGTTGCCCTCATCAACCTCATCCGGATCAACCTCGACAATGAACCAGAGATCATCGGTCTGGCCATCTTCGATTTCCTCACCGGAAGTTGACCACTTGTCACCACTAGAAGCCGTGTTCTTGGTATAGAAATCGGTGCTCCAGCCAGTGCCCAGGACATCGTCCAGCTCAGCAATGAACTTGTCATCGTGGCTGCCGTCGTTGGTAATTACGATCTTGAAACGGGCCGTATTCTTCTCGGTATCACCTACCTCAGGTGCGTCGTCCGCGGAAAGAATGAGGCTGCGGGTCGGGTCACGTACCTCGACCGTCACGTTGGTGACGACTGCTTCTTCAGCGCCGTTGCGCGCCATGGCCTCGACGAAGACTGTGTAGTTGCCCGGTTCAGATTCCACGTCGGGCGTGATACATAGATAGAAAGTCTTCGAAGTACCAGCACCAACAGAGCCGCTGAATGTACCGGAGCAAGTCGAACTGGTATGAATGGAAGCACTCCATTCATCAGGGAATGTAGAGCCAGAACCGCTTACCTGCACATCAATTGTGTCCTGCTTGTTACCCAGGTTCTTGACCTTGAAACTGAATTTTTCCTGCCGTTCACTAACACTCGTCTCAGTTGAGGGGTAGGTGATTACAGTGCTGGCGCCCTGCGCGGTGAGCTCAGCACCATAGATTTGCTGGATACTGGTACTGAGAGAGGCTGTATTCGACTGGCTGCCGTCACCCGTGGTTGCCTTGACCATTATCAGATAAGTGCTGGATTCCAGAGCAGTCTTATCCTGTCCAGTAGCGTTAGAGTACTCCGGAAGGGATACCTGGACACGGACTGTCTTCTGCTGGTTCACCGTCAGGTTCACCGAATGCGTATCGGTCCCGGTCTCCACAAAGGTAGCCCATTTACGGGTGTCAGTTTGGAAGGTCAGCACGACCGTATCGACATCGTTACCGACGTTCTTGACATTAAGGTCAAAGTAGGCGACATCGCCCGGTTCAGCCTGCGCACTAGATGATTCAGCCGTTAACTCAACCTCTAGCTCTTTCTTCTCGACGTCTATATAACGTGCAACCGAGTCGACCGCAGTCGTGTTGTCGACCGAAGTAGCGTTCACTAGAATTTCGTAGGCCCCCTCAGATTTGGGCTGCGCGTCGGCTGGCACTTCGACCGTGAGAACTACATCTGCCGAACCACCGGCAGGAATCGTAAGGCTGACGTTGGAGAGCGAGCCCCAGCTGACACCGACCTCGCCGCCCAGTTCAAGGTCGAAGGTGTCCTCGCCAGTGCCCTTGTTCTTGACGGTAATCGAGAATTCCAGTATGTCGTTGGCCTCAGCCGCCTTTGTTTCCGTACGGGGCAGCATCTGCACCTCGTAGCGCTGGCTGACATCAACCTGGATGGTTACGTCGTGCGTCTCGGATGCCTCGTCAGCCGAGACCCCAGTGACCGTGATGTAGTAGGAATCCTTGACTGCGTCTTCCGAAACCGTCACAGTGAGGGTTACGGTCCGGTTTTCTCCCTCTGGAACTTCGACTGAGGGAGTGATGTCAGTTACCCAGCCGGTCGCATTTTCGGGGCCGGTGACCTCCAGGTCAATCGTGTCATCGCCAGTGCCCTTGTTGTCAAGCAGGATGTCAACAGTGAAGGTGTCCTCCGGGTCCGCCTTGGTGTAGGTCAGCACGGAGGTCATGCGGAACTCGTAGTACTGGTTGACCGTGGTAATCGTGGAAGCAGTTGCATTGACATCAAGGTCCTCGTCCTTGGCACCAACCGAGATAGCGGTGATGTTGACGTAGAAAGCCCGGTTGTCCTCCTTCTCCTTGATCGCAACCGTTAGGTTCACCGGTGCATCCTTACCGGCACCGATGTCAATCTCGGTCTCATTGAAGTTGGCCG
>LWDU01037622.1_pt2 | contig 11372 bp, 8 predicted proteins | sample 727161 | NCBI WGS metagenome assembly LWDU01 (sample SAMN04566230, study PRJNA314399) | hydrothermal vent metagenome | isolation source: deep sea hydrothermal plume seawater | place: Mexico: Gulf of California, Guaymas Basin | collected 2004-07-11 | reverse complement strand
CGGCGGATGCGATCCTGCGTGCGACCTGGGTTCTTGAAGATGATGAAGAAGAGGGTGCCTTTGCTTCCTTCTCAATAGGCCTGGAGCGCGATGAGACTGGCCTTGCAAGAGCGGATCGATTGACTTTTGTTTGGGGTCATGCCACCGCCGAATCAATCTGGATCATGAATCGCCTGGGTGTCCCACAGTGGATGAGTGCAAGAGACCTTGGCGTCCTGGACGCTTACCTTGAGCGTACTTCCAGGTATTATGGGTTTTCTGGTATCGACGCGTATGACGCCGAGCCAGCCGCTGCCCAGGCCTTGATGCATGCCTTGCCTGAATGGAAGGCCGCTCAGGCTGAGCTTGAACCGACCATTCTTGGGACCTTCTACGACCTGCGGGCCTTGTTGGCTGCGGTTCTGTTGGCAGCATTCTCGATCATCTTGACCTGGATGGCTCCGGAGGAAGGCGAGGAAGTCGTTCCTCTGGGGTGAACTCGGGGCGGGGTGTGGTGCGATGCCCAGAGCATTGGTCATGGGGACTCGTTCTCTAGCGCGTCGAGCCAGCAGTCTCTAACATGGGGGGGCTTCCCACCGGACCTGCTCCATGTTTCTGACCTCTGCCGCGATTGTGTTTTCCTTGGTCGCTGGCCCGACCGGTGACTCTTTTGCTCTGCTTCGTGATCTCGAACGCCGAGTTGGTGCCGACGGATGGCTTGCCTTGCATCAGGTGGTTGGGGGCGAAGAGTTCTTTGAGACCCTCGGCAGCAACGAGACCTGGCTGCGGGAGATCCTGGACTCGGGCCCCGTGCGTAGGCCTGAAGTTGTGCTCGGTTTCTTGCTGGAGGTCTGGCAGGCGGATCGTGATCTAGTTCAGCGGCCGGTGGACCGGGGCATGGCCACCGCGTGTGCCTTGGCTTTGGGCTTCAGGGATGGCGACAGTGCCGGGATGGTGGCGCGTTACGAGTACTACCGGGATAGTGACTCCGCGGGTCTCTTGAACGCTTGCTACAAAGGCCTTGCTACCTGGGAACGACGCTTCCTGGCTCGGGGGGCCCAGTGGGGGAGTATGGGAGGAGCCGAGTCCCTGGTCTATTTGCGCGACCGGATTTGCTGGCCCCGCCCGGACTATGTCAAAGCCTGCTGGCAAGCTCCCTATCGTTCCTATAACTGTCTCGCGGACAGCGTACAGCGTCCGGATTACTACATGCCCTTCAATGGATCCTATGCGGCAATGCCAGAGATGGTGATTGATGTGGGCGGCGTGTGTGGCGCCCTCTCGAATCTGGGCGCTTCCGCTGCAATTGCCAACGGGATACCTGCATCCACCATGGGTGAACCTGGCCACTGCGCCTATACAGTTAAGATCAGCGATGATGAGTGGAAGCCTGCCTATTCACTCTCCTGGAAACGTAGCATGCATACGAGTTTCTTCGAGGCTACTTGGCCAAACTTGATGTTGACGGAGGCCTGTTTCAGTGATCCAGAGCGCGTGGCGAAGTCAGGAGATCTAGCACGCAGGGCCTTCGCGCTTGAAATGGATGGCGATCTTGAGCAAGCCGCTGATTGTTGGCGGCAAGCCTTGAACGCTCATGGATTGCACTATGGCCTGTGGGTGGAGTGGGCGGCCTTTGGAGAGCGCACGGACCGAGATGCTAATTGGTGGCGCGACTACCAGACAGCCTTGCTCGTTGGTCTGAAGGGTCACGAAGAGCCAGCCTGGACTCTACTTTCAAAACGCGTCTATCCGCGACTCTTGGCTGGGATGGACGATGCGGAGAAGCTGCGAGTACTGCTTAGGTGGATTCGCAACATACAGAACTGGGGTGGAGGGCGCTGGAACGTGGAAGGTGCCTGGAATTGGATCTTCAAGCAACTGGGTGAAGACGGCCAACGCAAGCTTGTGCGTGTGATGTCTGAGCGGTTGATCGAGTCCCCAGACTTCGGCCCGCCTCTCGTGGTTTGGTTGCTTGCCAAGTACAGCCCCGATTCTGAAGAAGGGCGGGATACCCTAGGGCTGATTCTCAAGGCTTCGGGGAGCGGTGGGGATGGTGCCCAGTCTGCCCTCAAGCAATTAGCCCGCACTGCAATGTTAGATGCTGCGGCGCGCGGTGATGTGGACACCTTTCAAGCGATTGGCAAGCAGGCTTCCAGCCTCTCCGAGCCCTTGTCAATGAAGGGCATCGAGCCCTTTCCTGGGGATCTGGTTTCAGCGGGTGGCCTGCTGCAAGTGTCGGGGCGAGGCAACCGTTGGGATTCCCCAGAGAACCACTGGGGTATTCTCGGGGAGCATGGCGGTCGCTGTCACACGAACAATGGGGCTTCATTTATTGCCGTCCGCCTTGAGCATCACACGGAAATCACCGGGATCGTGATTCAGAACCTCAAGGGCGGTCAGAGTTGGCGCGCAACCGATAGCAGAATTGAGATCAGCGCCGATGGAGAATCCTGGGAGCAGATCGGGTCCCTTGAAGGCAACAAGCGATTCTACCGTCTCGATCTTGAAGGCAAGCATCAGCGCGCACTTTGGGTGCGTATGGCCAAGGACACAAATTGTCTGCATGTGCGACGTTTTCTGGTGTGGGGACACCGCAGGAGTTGAGCCGTGGTTTTTTCTTCAATCTTCGTCTTGATGGCGCTGAGCTTGGCTGGTGGTCAAGCGGATCAGTCCCATTCCATCTCTGCCGGCCGTGCGCTTTCCATCGAGCATGACTCCTTGTTGTTCGTTTTGGTGCATGGATCGGATTGGCATCCATTTGGGGAGCGTCTGTTCGGCGAGGTTTGGCAAGGGAAAGTGTTTGGTGAGGAAATGAAGGGGGTTCTTGCGGATGTGGACATTCTTCAGGCGCGTGAGGGAGCAGCCAGGGCCGCCGCTGATGCTCGCAATGAGGGCTGGGTCAAGAAGGGTAGCGGGCTTCAGACCTATCCCGCTGTACTGGCCTACAGCGCGGAGGGGGTTCTGATCGGCTCTTGTCAGGGTAGGGATCTGCCCAAAGATCTTGCTGCTGCCCAGGAGGTCTTGATCACCTTTGGTGAGACCTGTGCGCAATGGAAAGAGCTCACCCAGGCAATTTCTCAAGCCAAGGCAGTCGACGACAAGGCCGCTGAGTTGAAGGGGATCGTTGCTCGCACGGCTCTTGGCCTGGAGCGTAGCGCCACCTTGCTTGAGGACATCAAGCGCCTCGACCCTTCTGATGAAGCCGGCAATTATGCACGGCTGTCATTTCCCAAGTGGACGACTCTCGTCAAGCAGGCCACCGACCAGGCCAAGGCTGGCAAGGGTGATGAGGCCGAACAGCGCCTCAAGGGCATGTTGGCCAACGTCGCCTATACCCCCGAACAACGCTGCGTGATTCATCTGGCCCTTGGTAGCGCCTATCGTCGTTGGGAAGGTCACGCCGAACAGGCCGGGGTTCACTTTCGGTCGGCGGGGAAGGAAGATCCCACATCGATCTGCGGCGTCGCGGGCACGCGGCTTTACCTCTCACTGTACGGCGGGCCGTCCCTGTCCTTGGGTTGGAGCAAGCGGCATCCGGTCAAGGCGGGTACCTATTGGGTCATTGAAGATGCCCCCCAAGATCTCGAACCGGGTAGCTATCGCCTGCGCCTCAACCGTACAACGGGCAAGAAGCTCATTATCACTGGCGCTCAACTCCTGAGCGATGGCAAGGTGCTGATCGACTTGGTTCAAGCGGCCACATTGACCAAGGCAAGTCCCACGGTTGAGTTCATTTTTGCAGTTCCAGAAGCGCTCACCCATGCCAGCTTGCGAGTCCTGCTCAACGGAGGCGACACAGGCACTGGCACCATGAGCTGGATGAAGTAAACGCCGGAGGGCAGGATTTGGTCAGAGCAGTCAACTGCCCGCATTGCTTTGCTGCATTCGTCTCCAGAGCACGAGCACCAGCCACGTGATGAATACCTGCACGGGAGCGGTGATCTCATTCGGTAGGTGGACTCTGGCTGAGCGCGTCCAGATGGAAGTGGGGTTCATGGATCCCACCCGGGAGCCGTTGAGCTTCAAGTCGAAAGCACGTCCGAAGAACGACCGTCGTGACAGCTCATATTCCTGGCCATCGTAGTCGACCGTAAAGCGGTTGAAGAAGGCGCTGGGCTTGTTGGCGCTGGCGAGGAGTTCCCCATCCCGCTCTACATAGAACAAGCCGCTGGCCAGTCCTCGGCGGCCGACCGTGTACTGCTCTCCGTCCAGCTTGAATTTACCGGCCTCGCGCCACCAACGGATGTTCACCGTGGTGAGCACTTGACCCACATCTAGAATTTCATAGTGGCTGGAAAAGATCTTTCTGGCTCGGACTTCTAACATGAGTTCAGGATTCTATCTTCTCCGCAGGGTCAGCCAAATACCACGGTTACCGCCGTCTTGGCCGCGGACAAGAGCAGCAACAAGTTCACCAGGATGAAGGATCCGAGAAACAGGAGCAGTACTGTTGGAAGCAGAGACGCATCTGCTCTTGCTTTCCTGGAGCGTGCAACCAGAAACCAGCCGCGCATGGCGAGGATGGAACTCAGAGCGAATAGCAAGGTCACATAGGGTGCGGCGGTCAGTTCGTGGGGGCGGTTCGAGGTGCTCATGTCCCACAGGGCGAGGGCTGCGCCGAGCAGGAACAGGATCAGAGCCAATCCAATGCGCGGCCACGCGGCGGGGGGATTGACTTTGAGTTGGGGCTCCGATTGCATGGTGCTCTAGCGCAGGATCGGACGCAGGGCAAAGCGCCGGAACTCGATCCAGGCCCCTTCTGATTGCAGGCAGATGGGACCCGAGATGGCTTCGCAGTCCACTGCGTCGTTTTGCAGGACGCCATTGACCCAGAGCTCCATCAGGGGACCATCCATCACGATCCGATAGTGGTTCCAAGCACCCATCGGCTTCTCTGCGGGACCATGTGCCTTGATTGTGCGGCGCCCTTTGGTGCGCGACTTGTTCGCGGTCATCTGCATATTATCAATGTTCCAGATGTCCCCTGCATTGCCCGAGTGTAGTTGGGCTTCTATGGAACGTGGCCAGACCTTGTCCGGGCCGTTGGCGCGCAGGAGCACGCCTGAATTGCCAGCGCCTTTGGTGGGCTCAAAGCGCCACTCTACTTCCAATTCGTAGTTTTCGTAGGACCCTTCAGTGCGCAGGTAACCTGCGGGTGAACCTGTGCATTGAATGATTCCGTTGACGATGCTCCAGGTGGAGTCCGGGTCTTGGCCCTTGGGCAGGAAACGTACGAGTCCGTCGAAGTTCTTACCGTTGTAAAGTTCAATGGGCTCCCCCAGACGGCGGCCAAGGTCGGGTCCGGTGGAAAGATAGGCCACCAGGTCCGCCAGGTCCTGGGGCGTAAGGCCCAGGGCGATGCCTTCGGGCATCAAAGACACCGGCGACATGCGTGTGGCCTCGATCTCGTCCGTGTCAATGGCGATGCGCTCGCCATTGCTTGTCTTGAGGACCAGGCCGTGCTCGTCCTTGGCCAACAAGTAACCCGAGAGGATCGCGCCGTCTGTGGTGGCGACGATTTGCGTTTCATATCCGATAGCCACTGCCTTCGATGGATTCAGAATCTGGTCCAGCAGGCCGGCAGGATCATACTTGCTGTGAATCGAGCTCAGGTTGGGACCGATGTCCTGGCCGTAGCCACCCAGGGCGTGGCATGCTGAACATTGAGCGCTGGTGCTGCGAAAAACCTGGCGGCCGCGCAGGGGCGAGGCATCGAGCGCCAGCAACTCTTCCGGTCGCACGATGGGGGCGGATGCATCGATGGGTTGGAATACACCGCGGGCCAGGGCACGCACGCCCAGGTCGGGGTTTTGTTCGAGGCCTTCGAGCGCCACAGTCTTCAGTGCTTGGTCCCAATTCTGTGCCTGTTCGGCGACCCACAGGGCCTGGCTCGGAAGCTGGGCCAGGGCTCGGATTGCATCGGTTCTCTTGGTTCCTCCGTTGGCGTCGAGGGCCAGGACGCGCAGGGGGCCGAAGCCCTGCTGGATCTCACTTTCTACCAGGAGAACATTGAAGACAATTGTGCTGCCGCCGCCTTGGGATGTACCGCCCACATCGGGCCCCACAAAGCCAGTGAACAGAACCGCGTCATCGGGAATGTCAAAGCCATGCAAGCTCGGGGCGTGGGTGCCGAGACCTTCGGCAAACTTCCTTTCTCCCACAGCCAGCGCTCCGCCGCCGGCATTCTTGCCGAAGCGGCTCTGGCCCCAGCCGGTGCTCTCGTGGGTCCAACCAAGCTCAGACAGGGGGGTGCGTTCGCCTGCTGCATCGACGAAGGCCACTTCGATCCAGTCGGCCCAGTCGCAGCCGTGTCCATCGCCTGCGTCCGAGGTCTGCAGCCACAGTTGGCCGGATCCCCGCACATCCACCTGGAAGGGGACCAGGTCCTTGGGCCGGTCGATCTTGACAGTACTGGTGGCAGAATCCGGCATGTGGGCCTGGCTCTTTTGAGCGAGGCCATGCTCGCGCCAGAGATTGCCCGTTCGCAGGTCCAGCCAGTGCCGTGCACGGGTTCTGGTCGCCCCCGATCCGGTGTGGGCCAGAGCGAACATGGCGTCCGCCGCGGCTGCGCTCTTGAGCCAGGCGATTCCATCGATTGCCTCAAGACGCGCGTCAACTGTCAAGCTCTCATCCCGCGCCCAGGAATCGAAGAGGGGCAGGGCTTCTTCAAGTTGCAGTCGCCAGGCTACTTTACGCAGCAGCGTGGGTATGGGCGAGCCGTCCTTGTTCCTTTGCACCAACGCCTGGAAGAGGGCCAGTTCGTCTCCGCGCGCGCCCAGTCCAATCGATTCCAGGTAGGTGCGGTCGGCAACGGGTCCGCGCAGGGTCAGATCCAGGAGCAGGTCATGTTTGGCATCGGCATCCACCGTGCGCAAGAGACGTAGAGCAAGAGCGCGCACCAGCGGGCTGGGGTCGTTGACAAGAGTCTCGCTGACGGTCAACAGGGACCTGGCTCCTTGCACTCCGTGCATCATCCGTAATGCCGCTGCGCGTACGCGCTCATGGGGATGGGTCAGTGCGTCGCGTGTTGCTGCGGTGCCTTGCTTGCTTCCAGAGAGCATGGCCAGAGCCCTTGCCGCTCGGCGTGGGTTGTCCCCTTTGGCTTGGGAGATCCACTGCGTGGTCAACTCTTCGCTCTGTTGACGAGCCTTCATGCGCACTGCGATGTTCGGGCTGTCCCAGAGGGTCTCGGTAGCGCTGCGGCCTAGATCGCCGTGCTGCTTGGGATCGCTGACGCGCAGCAGTCGCCCATAGGTCTCCCGGTCACCCATGCCATGGCCGCCCACTCCCGGGTCATACCAGTCGGCCACGATCACCGACCCGTCCGGGGCCACGCAAACATCCGAGGGTCGGAACCAGACGCCCTGCCCATCGTCCGCAGTTCGTCCCGAGGTCTTGGTGCGTCCGAGAAAAATCGAACCGGTCAAACCGATCCCGGCGCCTTCCACACTGGTGCGGTGGGCATACACCACTCCCACACCCGCGTCGCAGTTGAGCACCGAGCCGTTCAAGTCAGCGAGGACACCGCTCGTACCCTCCAGCAGAGCACAGCCCGTGGGACCGCCTGCGCCTGTGGGGGCTCCTGCGGGAAACACACCGGGATCGTCCTGGTGCCAGTGGGCGGTCCAGGTTTCCTGCCAGGGGCGCTGGTCCGCGCGCCAGGTGCTGCGCCCTTCGAAGCCAAAGTACCCAAGGTTGCCCCCTTCGGGAGCCCAGACTGTGCGACAGCCTCGGTTGCCGTCATCGTCGTTGTCCGCTGAATAGGTCGCTCCAAAGGCATCTCGGGTGACCTCGTACTGGTTGCGGAAGTTGTGGGCCAGAACCTCAAGGCCGCTGCCGTCGGGCCTAAGGCGCAGGTTGAGGCCTGCGGTCCAGACCTCTCCGTCGCTGGAAATCAGACCCGGCGTGTTTTTTCCATTGTAGGGCGTGCCTCCGGTGTAGATCGAGCCGGAGCGCAACTTGAAACCGTCTGGCCCATCCACCCGATGTGGGCCCGCGTTGCCAACGGAGAGATATAGATAGCCATCGTCCCCTGGTACCACCGAGTGCAGTCCGTGGTCGTGGTCGAAACCGCCGAAACCGGTCAACACCAACTCGCGCTCATCGGCAACCAGATCCCCGTCCTTGTCGCGGTAGCGAAACAAGTTGGGGGAGCAACTCACATAGATCCAGTCCCCAACCACCGCGATGCCAAGAGGCGCGACCAGGTCGGTGTCCTGGGCAAAGACCGTGCTCTTGTCAGCTGCCCCGTCTCCGTCCGTGTCCTGCAACACAACCACCCGATCCCCGCCAGGGATTTCAAAGCCCTTGTTGCGTCCGCCCCAGCGCCTGTAGTTGATCGCTTCGGTGACCCAGACGCGGCCTTCGGCATCGATGTCGATGGCGGTGGGGTTATAGACCTGGGGCGACTCTGCCCAGAGGGTGACCCGTGCGCCCTGAGGGGCGACGAAGTGCTCCGTCAGGTCCTGAGGGGGGCTTGTGAGAAGAGGGCTCGAAGAACAGGGCGCTAGCAGCAGGAGTGAGAACAGCATGCCCGCCATTATGCGGCATGTATCCAGGTGCGCGTCGAAAGACTGCTCTAGCGATCACCGGTGTGGCGTACGCTACCTGACCCACCGCCCGATTGGGACGGGCCAATGCCGCCCGAACCGCCAAGCTCGCCCGAGCCCTTGGTGCGCCCGCCGCCGATGATCTCGATATCCCCGGCCTCGATCAATTTCTTGATTGGCGGGTGCTCTGAGTCCTTGGGCATGATCTGGCCCACCCCGTTGGGGCTGAGGAAGAGGCGCTTGCTCCCGGGCAGGGGGACCTTCATCGGGCGCTTGGTGGTGTTCTTGATTTCCATTCGCCCTGAGTCTAACGCCCGGAGGGCCATCGGCAACCCCCCCTGCTGGCAGATCTGACAAGAGGGTGAACTTACGAAGAAGGCCCCTTTCCAAGGCTCATCTGGGAGCAGGTATGTCGAGGTATTCGTATTCGAGCCACTCGGTCTTGGCTCCCACCAAGACACCCATTTCGAGTTTGGCGCCCTTGGGCAGATCGATGGGCACGCGGCAGGCGGTTGTGAATTGCTTTCCAATTCCCGCTGCTTCCGACTCGGGGAAGATGTCGAGTTTCTTGCCCTTGGAGTCAATCCAGCGGTACTTGGCGTAGGCGTCGAAGTCGCCCGTGCCCTTGGCGTAGTATTCCTGCACATTTGCACTGCGCGTCTGCACAGTGATTCCGGCTTTCTTCCATTTTGAACCCCGCACCCGTCGGTACTTGGAAGCGCCTGGAATCTCCTTGATTGAGAGTTGCGTGCCATCTTCCATGTGCACGGTAATGGTCAGATCTTTCAGTTCCTTGCTGCCCAGGTTAAACTGCTCTGTGTAACTCTTGAACTCAGCGCTGCTGGAGGTGGAGGAAAGCTCCTGCCCGTTTTCATCCTGCAGGGTGAACCTGTCAAAGGCGAATACCTTGCCCGTGAGCTGAACATGCAGTTGCGAGATCTTGCGCACACCGCGCTTGAGATTGAAACCAGCCTCGCTGAGGTGCTTGTCCTCCCACTTCACCGGCTCTGCGTCAGGTTCGCCCTCTCCGGGGACTTTGATCCAGTGCACTTCTCCCCCGTGGGTCAACTCATAGCTGCCCGCGAGCCGTTTGATCTTGTTCCAGGATTTCTTGGGGCGCTCAAGTTCCCAGACAATCAGGCGCTTGTTCTTGGGGAGCTTCTTGAAACCCGAGGAGCGCGGATCCGCATCTCCAGGGGCCACGATTCTGGGTGTGAACATGGTGTCCGCATCCAGTAGTTCCCCCGCGTCCGTGCGCATGGGAGTGAGCCTGGCCCTTTCTACCTCCCAGGGCATGCCCTCGTCGCCCGCGTCGTACTCGATCACCACCAGCAGCCGGTCACTGAAGTTTGGGCAGTTGAGGGAGTAGGGGCCTTTCTGGGCACTGGGACCAACCAAGAGGAGCAAGGACAGGGTGAGGAGGATTTTCATGTCAGGGTTTCCTTGCTGCTTGGATAGCTTGCGCCACCTGCTCGGCGAGGGCTATGGAGCCCTCATTGGTGAAGTGCACATTGGCTGGTTTCTGGATCTCGCCTAGCCGGGGCAGGGCATAGGCATACAGGTCGTCGATCGCGATTGCGTTGGACTCCATGATCTTGCAGGCGGCTGCGTTGTAGAGAGATACATCGCTTGGGTCGCGGTGGGGGCGGAGAGTACCTTGGGGAATTGGCGTCGTAGTGGCGAACACAAGCTGCGCGCCGGTTGTGTTCAAGCGGTCGGTGATGCGCGTCAGTTGGTCACAGTAGGTGGCGAGGTCCGCCTGATTGGGGTGCTTTGGATCGTTGGAATTCTTGCGACTCTCCGGGTGCACCCGTTTGATGTCGTGCAATCCGAAATTGAAGTGGATCACATCCCAGTCGCCGCCATCCAGGGTCAGCCAGCGGTCAATGGCAGCTACTCCTTTGGTGGTGCCCGCGCAATTCTCCATGCGCTTGCCGTCATTCTGCATGGGGCGTACCACCTTGAAGTCCGGACCCAGGATCTCTTGCACTGTCTTGGTGTAACCAATGGAGATCGAGTCCCCTAGAATTAGTACATGCCTGGGACCGGGATTGCCCAGGCCGCCGCAGGCACCGATCAGGGTGAAGGCCGTGCCGCAGGCAAGTATCCAGGAGAGTCGCATGGTTGCTGATTAGATCACAGGTCCGATGGGGGGGAGGCAAGATGTGCCGGTTCGGGGGGCAGGGCATCGAGGGCCCGCTGCAGGTGGTTGCGGACGGTTGCGCGCTCTGTTTTTTCTAGGGGGTGTTTCTCCAGGGGGTCCTCAACGCAGTCGAACAGGCGGCCATCGTCATAGAGCTTGAAGCGTTTGTCCCGGGCGAACAGCGAGCGCGGGTTCTTCTTGGGGTCCTCGGGACGGGGATTCGAGTAGATGGTGATGTGCTCTCTGGGGGCGCCTTCATCTCCAAGGAGCTGGGGCAGAAACGAGCGACCGTCGCATATCTGGCCTTTGGGCAGAGTGCTGTTCATGGCTTCGACCAGGGTCGGGAGAAAGTCCGAGAGGTCGATCAGGTCATCGCAAACCACTCCTTCTTCGATTGTGCCTGGCCAGGAAGCGATGAGGGGAACATGGGTTCCTGCATTGGTGGGAAGCGCTTTACCGCCGACTACTTTTCTTCCGTTCTGTTGGGACCGGATGCCTCTCGTGGTTCCGTTGTCGGAGAGAAAAATTACCAGGGTGTTCTCGCGCAGGCCGGCTTCTTCCAGGTGAGCGATGAGTCGACCCACGACCTGATCCATATAGGCGACCATTTCGCCAAAGCGTTCCTGCTTGCTGGCCTGGTTCTTGTCGGCATCCGCCGCGGTGCGGGTCAAGGGCGTGTGGACGAGAGGAGTGTGTACAAG
>LWDU01038176.1_pt1 | contig 11376 bp, 5 predicted proteins | sample 727161 | NCBI WGS metagenome assembly LWDU01 (sample SAMN04566230, study PRJNA314399) | hydrothermal vent metagenome | isolation source: deep sea hydrothermal plume seawater | place: Mexico: Gulf of California, Guaymas Basin | collected 2004-07-11 | reverse complement strand
GCAGTTGCACCACTCTCCCTCTCCTTTCTCGGCTGGGCCGCGCTTGGCCAAGCCGCCGACCTGCCCAAGTTTCGCCATGTCACCATCGACGACCAGGTCAAAATCGGCTACGGCACCGCCATCGCTGACATGAACGGCGACAAAAAACCGGACATCATCCTGTGCGACGCGCGCAACATCGCCTGGTACGAAAACCCGTCGTGGGAAAAACACATCATCGTCGAGAATCTCACCACCCCGCGCGACCACGTCTGCATCGCCGTGCGCGACATCGACGGCGACGGCAAGGCCGAGATCGCCGCCGGTGCTCAATGGAACCCCGGCGAAACCAGCGACACCGCCAAATCCGGCGCCGTATTTTATCTTATCCCACCGGCCGACCGGACGCAGAAATGGACTCCGGTTCAACTCGAGCACGAGCCAACCACTCACCGCATGCGCTGGTTTGCCACACCCTCCGGAAAATTCGACCTCGTCGTTCTCCCGCTGCACGGCCGCGGCAACAAGGGCGGCAAAGGCGACGGCGTCCGCACCCTCGCCTACCACAAGCCAAGCGACGCCAAGGGCAAATGGGGCACCACCGTCATCGATGACCGCATGCACATGAGCCACAATTTTGAGGTCGCCCAGTGGGACAAAGATGCCGCCAACGAAATGCTGCTCGCCGGTCTCGAGGGCGTGTTCCTGCTGAACCCGGCGAAGGATGGTGGATGGAGTCGCCGCCAAATCTCCAACAACCCAACCGGCGAAGTCCGCCAAGGCGCCGGTGCGAGGGGTGAAAAATTCATCGCCGCCATCGAGCCGATGCACGGCAACCAACTCTCCATTTACACCGCGGCCAAGGGCGAAAAACTTTGGAGCCGCAACGTCATTACCGACTCACTCGACCAAGGCCACGCGCTGGCCACCGGCGACTTCCTCGGCACCGGCAGCGACCAAATCGTCGTCGGTTGGCGCGGCACACGACGCACCGGCAAAGTCGGCGTGAAACTGTTTTATCCCACCGACAAAAAGCGTACGAAGTGGAAAAGCCAGTTGATCGATGACAACGAGATGGCCACCGAGGACATCCGCGTCGCCGACCTCAACGCCGACGGCAAACCCGATATCGTCGCCGCAGGCCGCGCCACCCACAACCTGAAGATTTACTTCAACGAGTGACCACTTGGCCAAGCGCATCCAACAATTGCTGCATATCCTCAGCCGTGTGGTTGGCTGTCAGGGTGACGCGCAGTCGGGCCTCGTTGCGGGGAACTGTCGGATATCGTATCGCCGGGATGAAAAAACCCGCCTCGCGCAAATGATCCATCGTGGCCACGGCCTTGGCTTCCTCGCCGACAATCAGTGGCAGGATGGCGCTTGGCTCGGCTGGCGTTTTCCAGCCAAGCAACGCGGCGCCGTGCCTCAACTCGTCCACACGCTGCCAAAGCTGCTGACGCAGCGACTTCCCTTCCTCGGCTTGGATGAGTTCTACGCCGGCACGCGCGGCGACGCTGAGCGCCGGGCTCGGCGCGGTCGAAAAAATGAAACTTCGCGCCTTGTTCACCAGCAGGTCAACGAGTTGGCGACTGCCGCAGATGAAGCCGCCGGCCGCGCCGACCGCCTTGCCCAGCGTACCCATCCGGATCTCGATGCGCTCGCTCAAGCCGGCGACCGCCGCAAGCCCTTGGCCAAGCGGCCCGTACAGCCCGACGGCATGCGCCTCGTCGAGCATCAGCCACGCGCCGTAGCGTTCCTTCAACTCGACGATCCCGGCCAACGGCGCGTGATCGCCGTCCATCGAGAAAACGCTCTCGGTCGCCACCAGCACACGCCCTCCCCGGTCGGCGGCCCACTGCAAAAGTTTCTCGAGATTCTCGAGGTCGTTGTGCCGAAAGACGCGCATTGTCGCTCCGCTCAGCTTGGCGGCGTCGATCGTTGAGGCGTGGGATTTTTTGTCGAGAATTACCACGTCACCCCGGCCAAGCAGCGATGTCAAAACTCCTTGGGCCGCCGCAAAGCCGGTTGAGAAAACCAGCGCCGCCTCGGTGCCCTGCCACTTGGCTAAGGCCGACTCGAGTTCGTGATGCGGTTGCAGCGAACCGCAGATCAGCCGCGACGCGCCAGAGCCGACGCCGAACTGCTCGACCGCCTCCCGCGCCGCCTGGCCAAGCGCCGGATGCCCAGCCAAGCCAAGGTAGTCGTTCGAGGAAAAGTTGATGACCTCCCGGCCGCCGAGCTTGATGCGGGTCGATTGCGCCGACTCGATCTGCCGAAGCTCACGCCACAAGCCGGCTTCGCGGATCGCTTCGAGATCGTCGCCAATTTGTTCCTCGAATTTCCCCATCAATCTATCTCAACGGCCAACCGATAAAACACCGGCTTGCCGTTGTCGATCCGCAGGTCGGTGTGCTCGAGTGAGTCGAACCGCGCCGTCAAGCCCTTGGCGATCGACTGCCACTCGGTGGGGTCTCCGTTACTTTTTTCAACGCGATAACGTCGGCCGGGCACGCTCTGCCACCGCATCACGACGGTCTCGTTTTTCACCTCGATCGGTGTCGAAAAATGGAGGAACGAATTACCGTCCTTCGGATCGGTGCCGGCGGCGTATTCCGCGACATCCGCAAACCCATCGACATCAAAATCGCTGCTCGCACCCGCGATGCCGAGCCCGGAAAAATGAAGTTTCTCCCAACTGTCCGATATGCCGTCGTTGTCCGTGTCCGGCCCGTCTCGAACTAAGTTTACCACATCGTATCGAGACCCCGCCGTGTTGTGATGAAACAACAGAAGAGGCCGAGGTAATTTGTTGTTTTTGTACCCGTTATCGCCGAGAGCGTCGTGATCGACCGTCACCACCGGAGGCGAATCCGCAGCGTGATACGGCGAGTGCCCGAGTGACGGGTTGGCGGTGCGCAGCGCCGGGCGGGCGGCGTCGAACAGGATCCAGCGCGTGGTCTCAAGAACGTTGTGAAACCGATATTGAATCTGCGTGGTGCCCTTGGCCAGACCGAGGTCGGCGGCCTTGGCCGAATAGATCATCACGCTGTTGTTGAGCAGCGAGGTCTCCCGTTCCGCCGACGGGAAAACATTTAGGATGCCGCCCAGCTTTGGTTTCTCGAATTCAAACGAGTCGATGATAGTGTGGTAGGCGTCGTCGGCCAAATCGCGCTCGGTGATGTCGCCGGTCACCAACACGTCGCCGGAGGAGCCGTGGCTCAACTCGTAGTCGGTGTCGCCGTCGAGGTCGGTGTCCACGTCGATGCCGATGTTAGTGAGGAACGACTGTGGCACGATCCACGGCCCGTCCATGGCGATGCCAAAGAAGACAGTGGCCCCGTCGATGCCGCCCAGTTCCGGCGCGTTGGACGCCGCCCCCACCACGCGCAAATCGCGTGCCGCCTGTTCGCGATTGGCGTAACCCCTCGAAGGACTAAGATAACCAAACTGAAACACCGACACCAGCGGCGCGCTGTGCGGGTTGCCCCCGACAATCGGCAACGCAATCGTTGCCAAGCCCTCGCTTTGTGGCAATTCAATGCTCTTCGCCTCCACACGATGATCACCCACCGGACGCAGCAGCATGTGGTACGGCACATGCACCGAGCGCGACTCGCCGTGAAACCAAATCTGGCCAGACGCCTCGTGCGCGATGTGCCGCAGCCCGCCCTTGACCTCCGGCGGCGTGGTGGGATCGAACAGCAACTGCACTTTGGCCGGGTCAATCGTCAGCATCACCTCGACTGTGGCCGTGCCCTTGGCCGGGACGGTGACCGTCGGCTTGGCCGCGGTAAGCATCACACCGGCGTTGGCCAAGGTGTTGCTCACCGCGAAGGTGCCGATCCACGGCTGGTCGCCCAAATTGGTCAACTCGATGCTACGCTTGGCCAAGTGCGGCGCGGCCACTTCCAGCAGGCCGAACGACAGCGACACCCGCTCCGGCGAATCCGCGTCCGAGACGATCACCGGCGTATCGATAGCCAAGCGCGGATTGACGCGGCCCGCCCCGGTTCGTGTCTCGGGATACGGCGCGCCATTCTCATCCCGCGTTTGCACGGCGGTGTTCATCAACGCCGCCTTGATGATGAACGGCGACCAATCCGGATGCTTCTCAAGCAACAACGCCACCGCACCCGCGACGTGCGGCGCCGCCATCGAAGTGCCGCCGGAAAGCATCGGCTCACTTCCCCCGCCCGCCTGCGCGGAATGAATGTTGAAACCGGGCGCGGCCAAATCCGGCTTGAGCAAATGCGTCTCGTAAACCGGCCCGCGTGAACTGCCGGGTGCCAGTTGATCGGCCAGTTCCGGCCCGCCGATCATGACATCCCCGCCAAGCTTCACGAACAGCCCGGCCGCCAAATGTTCCTTCAACTTTTTGCCGTCACGCAACGAGATCATCATCGCTGGAATATCCACCGTGCCGCCGGGAGTGCCCATCGCAATCGGCGGCCCGCCCTCGTTGTTCACCACGAGCACCGCCACCGCGCCGGCTTCCTTTGCGCGCTGGATTTTATCGAGAAAAAAACAGACCCCGCGATTGATCATGGCAATGTTCCCTTCAAGCGCGCCGGCGTTTTTTAGGTCTTCGCAGGCTCGCGGTGGGTCCGCGAAAACCACCCGGCCAGCAATCTCGCCGGCGTCTTTGAGTTTCTTCGTGAACGCCGCCTCGACCGCCTCGTAATAATCGCGAACCACCGGCGGGTCGGTGACCTCGATGCTGTTGTTTTCGATGCCGTCGTCCATCGAGTTGGCCACGGTGATCTCGCTGTCGTCGTACGCCATCAGCGCGTAAAAATTGTTCCCGCTGTTCCCGGCGGCCCGCACCACCACGCAGCCCAGCTTGGACAGACGGGCGGCAACATTGTTCTCGAATCTTGGGTGAGAATACGGGTTGCCCAGCGACAGGTTCACCACGTCCAAATGATCGTCGAGATCGCCGTCCGCGTTCGGGTCGGCCGCCCACTCCATCGCGTCCACCGACAGCCCGGTCGTCCCCGAACAGCCGAAAACTTTCAGCGAAAAAAGTTCCGCCTCCGGAGCCACGCCGGGGCCGATCAAAAACCTGCCCATGTCCAACGCCTTCCCGTAACCGCCGGTGTACGGCACGCCGTTGGTCAGCACGCCGACCCCACCCGCAATGCCGGCGACGTGCGAGCCGTGGCTGCTCTGCGCGCAGTCCAGCGGATCTTTGTCAGGGCGCGGAGCCTGTGTGCCGTCGTAGGCGTCCCCGGCGAAATCGTAGCCGCCCACGACCTTGGCTGTCGGGAAGGTTCCCTTCTCGATGCGCGCCGGATTGTTTTTCGTGTAATCCGCCACATCGCCGCTGCCGCCGAACATCGCGTGGTGGTAGTCGATGCCTGAGTCAATGATACCGATGCGAACCCCTTTGCCGGTGGCGGAGAGGTTGCCACGATTCCAAACATTCGTCGCGCCGATGAACGGGACACTCGTCGAAGTGAGCGGGCGAAACTGCGCCACCGGCTGGACATCGACCACGCCGTCGAGTCGGCGAAGCTGCTCCACTTGGCCAAGCGGCAGCCGAATTTTGAGCGCGTTGGCCAAGCGACTGAACCGCGCCTCGACCACCCCGTCGACTTGGCCAAGCCGGGCCGCGAGAGCCTCCTGCCGGACAGCGATTTCGGCAATGCGAGCACGGGTGGCCTCGGCAATTTCGCGATTGGCCAAGCCCCGATCGAGTAGCCGCACTGCAACGTCCGCCGCCGGTTCGCCGGCAAGCACCGCAAAAACCAAGCGAGTCTCCGCCCCCCGCTCAGCGCCAAACGCTTGGCAAGCACCGGCCAAACCAATGCAAATTGGGAGAAAAAAACGGCCCCATCCGAACCCACTCGTCATGCACGGAAGATGCCATTTTTCAGCAAACGGGGCGAGCCTCCCTGTCGAGGGCGCTGCTCAAGCGGGATCGTAGTTTAGATTGGGGGCAAGCCAGCGCTCGGCGTCGGCGAGGGTCATGTTTTTGCGCGTAGCCCAGTCCTCGACTTGATCGCGGTCGATTTTTCCGACGCCAAAATACTTGGCACGCGGATGCGCGAAGTACAGTCCGCTCACCGAACTCGCCGGCCACATTGCGTAACTTTCGGTGAGGCTTATGCCGGTGTGTTTCTCGGCGTCGAGCAACTCCCACAGCAGCCGCTTCTCCGTGTGATCCGGGCAGGCTGGATAACCGGCGGCGGGGCGAATGCCGCGATATTTTTCGCGAATCAACTCGTCGCTGCTCAACGATTCGTCAGCGCCGTAGCCCCATTCGCGGCGGACGCGCGCATGTAGGCATTCGGCGAACGCCTCGGCCAAGCGGTCGCCGAGCGCCTTGGCCATTATGGCGTTGTAATCGTCGTTGTCCGCCTCGAACGCCTTGGCCAATTCCTCCACCCCGTGGCCGGCGGTGACGGCGAACGCGCCGATGTGATCGGCCATGCCGGTTTCACTCGGAGCGATGAAGTCGGCCAAGCTGTGGTTCTCCTCGGAGACCTTGTCGTTTTGTTGGCGCAGAAAATGGAACTTGGCCAAGCGCTTGGTTCGCGTGTCGTCGGTGAACAATTCCACGTCGTCGCCGACGCGGTTGGCCGGAAAAAAACCGTACGCGCACTTGGCCGTGAACAGTTTTTCGCCGACAATGCGGTCGAGCAATTCCTTCGCGTCGTCGAACAACTCCTTCGCCTTTTCGCCAACAGTCGCGTCGTCAAAAATTTTCGGGTACCGCCCCTGCAATTCCCACGCGTGAAAGAACGGCGACCAGTCGATAAACTCAACCAGCGTCTCCAGCGGGAAGTCGTCTTCAACTCGTACGCCGGTGAATTCCGGCTGCGGAATATCGTCCGCTCGCCAGTCGATCCGGGGCGCTCGCGCTCGCGCCTCGGTAATCGGCAGCAGCGGCTTGGCTTTGCGTTTGCTGTAATGCTTCTCGCGGAGTTCGTCTTGCAGCTTTGCGTTCGCCGCGATGAAATCGTCACAGCCGTTTTCGCTCAATAGCTTGCCGACGACACCGACTGCGCGAGAAGCGTCGAGCACGTGCAGCGTTCCCCTCTCATAGGCGGGTGCAATCTTCACTGCGGTATGCACTCGGCTGGTCGTCGCGCCGCCGATGAGCAGCGGCAGCGTAAAGCCTTCGCGCTGCATCTCTTTGGCGACGTGCCCCATCTCGTCGAGCGACGGCGTGATCAACCCGCTAAGGCCGATCATGTCCACTTTTTCCTTGCGGGCGGCTTTCAAAATCTTGTCGCACGGCACCATCACGCCAAGGTCGATGACCTCGTAATTGTTGCAACGCAGCACGACGCCGACGATGTTTTTACCGATGTCATGCACGTCGCCTTTGACTGTGGCCATGAGGATTTTCCCGCGCGACGACGAGCCGGTCTCGGCCTTCTCCTCCTCCATAAACGGCTGCAAATATGCGACCGCTTTTTTCATGACGCGCGCGCTTTTGACGACTTGTGGCAGGAACATTTTCCCCGCGCCGAACAAGTCGCCGACGATGTTCATGCCGTCCATCAATGGCCCCTCGATGACGTGTATCGGGCGGCCAAGTTTTTGGCGCGCCTCCTCTGTATCGACCACGATGTGTTCGACGATGCCCTTGACGAGCGCGTGGCTCAACCGCTCCTCGACCGTGCCTTCGCGCCAGGCGTCGGCGACTTTCTCCGACTTGCCCTGTTGCTTGACCGTCTCGGCAAAATCGACAAGTCGCTCGGTGGCGTCGGGTCGGCGATTCAGCAAAACGTCCTCGACACGCTCGAGCAGGTCGGGCGAAATTTCCTCGTACACTTCGAGCATTCCCGCGTTGACGATGCCCATGTCCAGCCCGGCGCGAATCGCGTGGTAAAGGAACGCCGAGTGCATCGCCTCGCGCACGCCGTTGTTGCCGCGAAATGAAAACGAAATGTTGCTGACCCCACCGCTGACCTTGGCCAAGGGCAGCGTCGACTTGATGAGGCGCGTGGCCTCGATAAAGCTCACCCCGTAGTCGTTGTGCTCCTCCATGCCGGTGGCGACGGTGAGGATGTTCGGATCAAAAATAATATCCTGCGGCGGGAAGCCGACTTCCCGTGTCAGCAAATCGTAAGAGCGCGTGCAAATCTCGACGCGGCGCTCGGTGTTGTCGGCTTGGCCCTTTTCGTCGAACGCCATCACCACCACCGCCGCACCGTAGCGGCGGATCAGTCGCGCCTGTTTGAGAAACGGCTCCTCGCCTTCCTTGAGGCTGATCGAGTTGACTATTCCCTTGCCTTGCAAACACTTGAGCCCTGCCTCAATGACGGACCATTTCGAGCTGTCGACCATGATCGGCACGCGCGAGATGTCCGGCTCGGAGGCGATCAAATTCAAAAACCGCACCATCGCCGCCTCGGAGTCGAGCATGCTCTCGTCCATGTTGACGTCGATTATTTGCGCGCCGTTCTCCCTCGTACTGATCGTTCTTGATCAGCTTGGCAAAGCGCGGTGAGCCGGTGACGTTGTTTCGTTCTCCGATGTTGGTGAAATTAGACTCGGGCCGAACCGTCAGTGCCTCCATGCCGCTGAGTCGCAGCCACGGCTCCGGTTTGGCCAAGCGGCGCGGCGCGCAGTCGCTGACCGCCTCGGCGATGCGGCGGATGTGTTCCGGTGTCGTGCCGCAGCAACCGCCGACAATGTTCAGCCAGCCGTTGGCCGCCCACTCGCGCAATTGCGGCGCGAACGACTCGGGCGTCTCGGGAAAACCGGTCGGCAGCAGCGGGTTCGGCATGCCGGCGTTCGGGTGCGCGCTGATGTTGACCGGCGCGATGCCGGAAAGCTCGTCGATGTGCGATCGCATTTCCTGCGGGCCAAGCGCGCAGTTGATCCCGACGCTGAGCAGGTCGATGTTGGCGACGGAATTCCAGTACGCCTCGACCGTTTGGCCGGAGAGTGTGCGGCCACTTTGGTCGGTGATGGTGAACGACAGCATGACCGGCAGCCGTTGGCCAAGCGAGTCGAACAGCGACTCGAGCGCGAACAGCGCCGCCCGCGAGTTGAGCGAGTCGAACACCGTCTCGACCAGCAACACATCCGCCCCGCCCTCGACCAGGCCCTTGGCCTGCTCGACGTACGCCTCGACCAACTGGTCGTACGTCACGGCGCGGAACGCCGGGTCGTTGACGTCCGGCGAAATGGATGCGGTGCGATTGGTCGGGCCGATTGCTCCGGCGACGAAACATTGCCGGCCGGGAGCCGCCGCCATCACGTCATCGGCGGCGGCGCGAGCGAGCTTCGCGTTGGCCACGTTCAACTCGTAAGCGAGCGACTCCATCCCGTAATCGGCCAAGGCGATGCGAGTGGAGTTGAACGTGTTCGTCTCGATGATATCCGCCCCGGCCTCGAGATAAGCGCGGTGAATGGAACCGATCACTTCCGGCTGGGTGATGCCCAACAAGTCGTTGTGGCCCTTGAGATCGCGCTCCCAGTCGGCAAAGCGTTCGCCCCTGAAATCGGCCTCCTCGAGCGTGCGCTGCTGGATCATCGTGCCCATCGCGCCATCGAGAATCACGATGCGCTTGGCCAAAAGCTCGGATAGGGAGAGTTGAGTGTCGTTGGACGGATTGAGGCCCATAAAAGTGGCAGGTTACCGGCCGACGCCGAGAGAGTCAACTAACATATCAACATATCAAGATATGTTGATATGTGATGTTTTATTAGTGGAAATTCATTTATGACGGTGTAAACCGGTTTTTTTAGACAAGTGTTCGTTGAGACAGCTTGATGAGGATCATGTAGAGGATGAACTCACACGGAAAAATCTCCGGCGGCTTGATTCAAGCTCTGATTGACGGTGCTGCTCTGTAAACTATAATTCCCGTCACGAACAATCCGTAGTCACGCCAAAAAAAGTTGATATTATCTTCTCGTTTGATCCGGAGAAAGGCGAAGCAAGGCAAGCGCCCCACGCCGGGCTTCGCGCCGAACTCATCATTCCAGATCACGAGTTAATCGGCAAAAAGGCTACCTTTACTATAAAGCGGCATGTTCGGGTGAAAGATTCCTCGCCCGTCCACGATACGGAGGAAATGTTCAAACACAAATTCGCCGTCCGGGGTCGGAATGTAACCGTTCCGATACCCCACCATGTACTGGAAGATCACCCTTTCCAATACGACGGCGAGCAAATCGAGATCAAATGTTTCGGTGAACTGATCATCAACGACAAGCTGATCCGGAAGGACACCTCGGTTCAAAAGGATCTGCCGATGGAAGCTCTCAAAAAGCCGGTTGTGAACAGCAACACCAATGAACTGATCGAGCCGAAGGATATTTTTTACTTTTCAAAAAATCTGATGGCGATCGCCACGCATAACAAGATTGCCACCCTTGGATTGTCGATCGTTGGCTTGGTTGTGATTGTGGTGAACATGCTGGTCGGGGTGCACGATCAATTTTCACCCGAACACGCCACCTATTTTTACTCACATGTTGACAGTGATGGAGAAGGTTCATCGCCGTTTGTCAAAGCATTGGGGGGTTGTGGAGCCATTGGTGCGGCAATCTGGTTTGCCATCCGGCGACAACTACGCAAGTACATGACGTTTAAGCTAAAGCCGATTACCGGATCCGTTAACCGCCAAAGTGAGCATGCCGTCAGTGACCTGTTTTACGGGGTTTCGCGAACGGACCTGAAAGACGTCACCCTGCGCATCGTCGCCTGCAACATGGAGAAAGGGCAATACGTGCGGGGCTCGGGCAGCAACCGGAGGACTGTCAGTTTCAGCACGCCGGTTCGCGGTGTCCTGCTCTACTCAAAGAAGGTGACGCTCATCCCGAAAAACCAGCCGGTGGAAAATTATTTTCGGGATTCAATCTCGTTCGAGCCGATGTTCATGGCCCTCTATCCGCCCAGCGAGGTTTCCGAGTCGCACGGCCTGTTCATTTTCTGGGAGATCCAGCTGATTCATGATGATTTCGTGGACCAGGAATTGGAGGGGAATACCGCTCATTTTCGGAGAGAGGACTTTTTCACAGCATGAATGCCGCAACGAAAAAAAACATCCTGTTCGACGATTTCCTCGGGCTTGAAGGCGAGGACTTTCGGCAGACGCGGCTGATCGTGTTTGCCGGAATCAGTGGCTCCGGAAAAAGCACCGCGCTCAAGTTCCTGTGCGATCAGCACTCCGCGTTTTCCGGCAAGCCCCAGCGATGGATTTGGGCGATGGGAAAAACCTGGAATGCGGCGCGAATTCGCTGCAACCGGCTGGTGGTCGTCGATGAAGTGAGCCATCCCCGCCAATTGCCGGCGGTGGCACGGTTGCTGAAACAGAACCAAACCGTCGCCGTGGCCTCGCACCTCAAGCCCGCCTGGTTTTGGCCCTTCCGGCTGGCCGGGCGGTACCGTCACTTTTTGACCGACCACGATTGCGCCAAGATCGCTCGCCA
>LWDU01033969.1_pt1 | contig 11378 bp, 12 predicted proteins | sample 727161 | NCBI WGS metagenome assembly LWDU01 (sample SAMN04566230, study PRJNA314399) | hydrothermal vent metagenome | isolation source: deep sea hydrothermal plume seawater | place: Mexico: Gulf of California, Guaymas Basin | collected 2004-07-11 | reverse complement strand
AACTTACCACACAAGCAACAAGTAGAATGGACATAGCATAATTAAACCTTTTAATGAATTCATTATTTGTCGCAAATTTTCTTAAAAATTTACCCAAAAAAGCCCAGCTTGATATGCTTAAAAAAGCAGTTAATGCACATACTACAATTACTGTAATTGATGAATTTATATAGTCTTCTTGTGTTACAAATTTAGAAATTAGTGTAATTGCTGCCATTACACCTTTGGGATTTATAAATTGAAAAAAAAAAGTTTCATAAAATTTAACAGGATTTTCAGTTGTAGATTTTGATTTTCCTTTTGAAAAAGAAATTTTATATGCCAAATAAATTAAAAAAAATGAACCTAGAACTCTAATTATTTCTTGTAAATAAGGATATTTCTGAAAAACTGATATTAAAGCAAATATTAATAAAATAACCAAAACTGTATAACCAAAACCAACTCCTAAAATTATAGGAAGTGTTTTTCTTATACCGAAATTAAATGCTGAGTAAGATGCAACAGCATTGTTTGGTCCTGGCGTAAAACCCATAGAAAAAGAAATACCAATTAATAATAATAGTTCGGGATGCATTTAATTACGCAATTGGTAGACCATTCTCAGATTTTTGTGAAGGATGAACTAAAGTGACCTTACCCTCAGAATCTACTGATCCAAGAATTAAAACTTGAGAAACTACACCGGCTATATTTTTTTCAGGAAAATTACAAACAGCTATAACTTGTTTTCCCATTAAATTTTCTTCATTATAATGGTGAGTAATTTGTGCAGAAGATTGTTTAATTCCAATTTCTTTTCCAAAATTAACTTCTACCACTAATGAAGGTTTTCGAGCTTTTTCATTTTTTTTTACTGATACAACGGTTCCCAATCTTATATCAACTTTATTAAAAATATCGTAGGTTATTTGTTCTTTCATTTTTTTAATATATAATTGATTATATTTATGAGTACAGAAAATAATTCTAATGACATTTACGAAAATTCAATAAAAATTTTATCGGATCTTATATCTTTCAAAACAATTTCAGGTCAAGATAATAATTCCTTAATAAATTACTGTGATGATATTTTAAAAAAGCTAGGCGCAACTTCATTTAAAACCTTTGATGATGAAAAAAAAAGAGTGAATCTTTTTGCAACATTAAAGGCTAAAAAAACTAATGGAAAGATACCTATAATTTTGTCAGGACATACTGATGTTGTGCCTGTATCAAAAGGTTGGTCTTCGGATCCATTTAAAGCCACTATTAAGGATGGAAAGTTGTACGGCAGAGGTTCATGCGACATGAAAGGTTTTATTGCTTGTGCTTTAGCTTTTGCACCAATTTTTTCTAAATCAAATTTAGACAGAGATATTCATTTTTCATTCACATTTGATGAAGAAACAGCATGTATAGGTGCTCCAATTTTAATTGAGGAGCTAAAAAAAAGGGGATTTAATAAAGGCATATGCATTGTTGGTGAACCAACAAATATGAAAATTATCGATGCTCATAAAGGTGCTTATGAATATACCACTTATTTTGAAGGTCTAGCTGGACATAGCTCACAACCTCATAAGGGTGTTAGCGCTGTAGAGTACGCAGCAAGATATGTTAACAAACTTATTGAGTTAAGAAAAAAACTTAAAGATCGAGCTCCAAAAAATTCTATTTTTGATCCTCCCTACTCAACTCTTTCAGTTGGAGGAATATTTGGTGGAATTGCCCATAATGTAATTTCTGATAAGTGTCATGTTAAATGGGAAACAAGACCTGTTGTTAAAGATGATGCGATATTTTTAAATTCTGAAATCGATAAGTATGTAAATGAAAATCTTTTACCAGATATGAAAAAAATTTTTCCAGATTCAAAAATTTCTAAAGAAATTATTGGAGAAATAATTGGATTTAACCGAGACAAAAAATCTGAAGCATGTGAATTTGTTTCAAGTATAACTGGCGATAACTCTAGAAATGTGGTTTCATTTGGTACTGAAGCAGGTCTTTTTCAAGAAATTGGTATAAGTGCTGCTGTCTGCGGCCCAGGTTCAATTGAACAAGCTCATAAAATAGATGAATTCATTCAATTAGAAGAAATTAATAAATGTTTAAATTTCTTAAGTGGTGTTAAAGATAAATCTATTTTTAAATAATAAATTGTTAAGTTTATAATTTTATTTTATAATTTTTGATGTCAAAAAAATACCCAAGAAACATGATAGGTTATGGCTCGAAAGAACCAAAAGTGGTTTGGCCAAATAATGCAAAATTAGCTTTGCAAATAGTTCTTAATTATGAAGAAGGAGCTGAAAACAATGTTCTGCATGGAGATAAACATTCAGAAACTTTTTTATCTGAAATTATAGGTGCTCAAGCAATTAAAGATAGACATATAAATATGGAGTCAATGTATGAATATGGATCAAGGATAGGCTTCTGGAGACTACATAAATTATTTCAAGAAAAAAAAATACCAGTAACAATTTTTGGAGTTGCAATGGCACTAGAAAGAAATCCTGAAGTCTGTGAAGCAATAAAAAATGGAGACTATGAAGTTGCCAGCCATGGATGGAGATGGATTGATTACCAAAAAGTAAAAAAAAATGTTGAAAAAAAAGATATGAAGTTAGCTATAAAAACATTAAAAAAAATTTTTGGCGAAAGACCTTTAGGGTGGTACACAGGAAGATGCAGTCCCAATACAAGAGACTTAGTGTTTGAAGATGGTGGATTCTTGTATGACAGTGACTCTTACAGTGATGATTTGCCATACTGGGAATATAAAAAAAATAAAAAACAATTAATTATTCCTTATACTTTAGATAATAACGATATGAGATTTGCAACAAATCAGGGATTTAATAGTGGAGATCAATTTTATACATATTTAAAAGATAGTTTTGATGCTCTTTATGAAGAAGGTAAAACTGCGCCAAAAATGATGTCTGTTGGATTGCACTGTAGATTAATTGGAAGACCTGGAAGATTTCAATCTCTAAAAAAATTTATAGATTATGTTTTAAAATTTGATGATGTATGGATTTGTAAGAGAATTGATATTGCAAAACATTGGATAAAAAATTATCCAAATACATAATTATCATGAAAAAAAATAATATTATTTACTTAAATGGATTAATCGATTTAGCTCAATCAAGATTAGGTTCTAAAATAGTTTATAAAACAGATGAGTTTTTTGCACCTGCAAAAAGAATTATTAGTCCTTGGCCACCGGTATTTAAAGAAGGTGTGTTCGATAGACATGGTAAATGGATGGATGGATGGGAAACTAGAAGGAAAAGAACAAGAGGTTATGACTTTTTAATTTTAAAACTTGGGAAACCAGGTTTAATAAAAAAAGTTGATGTGGATACATCTTATTTTTCTGGAAATCATCCTGATCATATTTCTCTTCAAGCTTGTACTAGTAATAAAAAAATACCTGATAAAAAAATTAAATGGACAACAATTATTAAAAAAAGCCGAACAAAAGCAAATAATCATCATTTTTTCAATGTAAAAAATAAAAACTTTTTTACACATGTAAAATTAAATATTTTTCCAGATGGTGGAGTTGCAAGATTAAGAATCTACGGTTCAATGAAAATTAAAAAAAAATTTGAAAAAAAAATACAAAATCTCACATCTGTTATAAATGGAGCGGTACCGATTGCTTGTAACAATGAACATTTTGGAAGAGCTGAAAATATACTTGCCCCAGGAGTTGGTAAAAATATGGGAGATGGTTGGGAAACTAGAAGAAGTAGAGGAAAAAATTTTGATTGGATAATAATAAAATGTTCTTCACCTGGAAAAATTAATAAAATTCAATTAGACACACATCATTTTAAAGGAAATTTTCCTGACAAATGCTCAGTACAAGCTACATATATTCCTAATAAAATTTCAGAAAAAAATATTGTAAAAAAATCAAAAAGATGGGCTTATCTTCTAAACAAAGTAAAACTTTATGCACATAAAAAACACAACTTTAATAATAAAATAATGAAAAATAAAAAAGTAAATTATATTAGAATTAATATTTTTCCTGATGGTGGAATTTCAAGAATAAGAGCTTTTGGAAAAGAAGAATGACAGATAAAATAATAAAACCAGTATCAATAACGAAAGATAATTTTTCTCAGTTTGGTGACGTGATTTCAACAAAAGATATAAACCCTATAGAAATAAATAATGGTTATGCAAAAAGATATGACGGGATAGCTAATTTAAATACTTCTAAAGATAATGGTGTGACAACTATTAGTATATTTTCTGCTCTAAAAAGAAACTTTCCAATGAAAATTGATATGATGGAAAAACATCCTTTGGGAAGCCAAGCATTTATACCAATGAAAGAAACAACTTTTTTAGCTTTCGTTGCACCGAATGGAGATAAACCAGATTTAAGCAAAATAGAAGCTTTTATAATTCCGCCTGGTATAGGAGTAAATTACAAACCTGGAACTTGGCACTTTCCATTAATATCTACTGAGGACATGAATTTTCTTGTAGTTGATAGAAAAGGACCGGGTGATAATTTGGTTATTAAAAACTTAGATAAAGAAAATATTACTCTAAAATACTAAAGCCCACCGCATAATACGACGAGCTTTTAAATTTAAAATTAATTATTTACTTCTTCCCAGATATTACTAAGTGAATGATCGCATCTAAAGCTGCTCCAATCATCCAAGCATATCCTCCGCCTAAATTAGCGAAGAAATCATCTAAACCAGCAAATAATATATTTGGCCAAACAGATCCAACAGCAATATAACCTGTTATTAACCAAGCTAACATTCCTTTGTGATTGAAACCACCATTGTATGGTAGGTTTTATGTCGTTAATTTCAAGCTACTATTATAAGTTTGGTAAAAATAGCATTCTATATAACCATTTAAACCCAATTTGAACGATTAATTTTTAATTCCATCCACCAACAGATTTAACTTCTAAAAATTCTGTTAACCCTTCTTCTCCAGCTTCCCTACCGATGCCAGAATGTTTAAATCCACCAAAAGGAGCATCCACCGCTATACCTGCTCCATTAACATCAACCATTCCTGATCTTAACTTTCTAGCTACTCTTTTTACTTTTTCAGGATCTTGTGTTTGGATAGAAATAGCTTCTTCTTCAGATTCAAAAGACATTACTGATAATACTGGACCAAAAATTTCAGTTTTTGCAATTTCCATATCGTTTTTTACATCCACAAACACTGTTGGTTTAACATAATAACCTTTGTCTAATCCGCTTGGTTTTCCAGGCCCGCCAGCTACTAATTTTGCTCCCTCATCAATTCCTTTTTGAATTAAATTTTGAATCTTATTAAATTGAGTTTCAGAAATTACAGGTCCTATATGGTCTCCTTCTTTATTTGGATCATCAACTTTAAATTCATTTGCATATTTTTTAAGTCTTTCAACTGATTCATTGTATATTGATTTTTCAACAAGCATTCTTGTAGGTGCATTGCATGATTGACCGGAATTTCTAAAACATCTTAAAGCACCTCTTTCTATCGCTTCTGGGTCTGCATCTTTAAAAATAATATTAGCGCCCTTTCCACCAAGCTCTAAACTAACTCTTTTAAAATCTTGTGCTGCATTTTTTGAAATTAAAGCTCCTGCTCTAGTGGATCCAGTAAAAGATATCATATTTACATCTGGGTGACTTGTTAGTGCATCTCCTGTTATTGTTCCATCTCCATTAACTAAGTTAAAAACTCCAGGAGGAAATTTAGCTTCATCAATCATTTCAGCAAGTATCATGGAAGATAATGGGGCTAGTTCAGATGGTTTTAGTATCATTGTACATCCTGCGGCAATTGCAGGTATTACTTTAAGGCAAACTTGATTCATAGGCCAATTCCAAGGTGTGATCAATGCACAAACTCCTTTTGGCTCATATAATATTCTTTGATTTGGAGCATGATCTCCTAATGGTTTTTCAAATTTAAAATTTTTTAAATATCCAATAAATGATTTAATGTGGCTTGCGCCAGTTCCTGTTTGAAGTTTAGAAGAGAAATCTTTAGGTGCCCCCATCTCAAGAGTGATGGCATCAGAAATATCATTCCATCTTTTTTTATAAATTTCATAAAGTTTTTCTAATAATTTTATTCTCTCCTCTTTTGAAGTAAATCCCCACGAAGTAAATGCATTTTTAGCAGCTATAACAGCTGAATGAACATCTTCTTTACCTCCAAGTGAAATTACAGCACAACTTTTTTCAGTTGCTGGATCTATAACTTCTATTTGTTTTTGATTTTTTGGAGCTACCCATTTACCATTGATATAAAAATTTTTCTTTTCAAGCATATTAAACAAATAACCTATTGTTGTTTTTTTGCAAACAAATTTGTTAATTCATAAACTATTGTTGCGGCCGCTAAAGATGTAACTTCAGCATGGTCATATGCTGGAGATACTTCAACAACATCAGCAGAAATTAAATTTAATCCTGAAAGACCTCTTAAAACATTTACCATTTCTCTTGTAGTCATGCCTGCAATTTCGGGTGTTCCGGTTCCAGGAGCAAAAGCAGGGTCTAATACGTCTATATCAATTGATAAATATAATGGATTATTTCCTACTCTATTTCTTATTCTTTCTGCAATTTTATCTGTTCCTTGAGTTTGAAATTCATCACAATGAATTATTTTAAATCCAAAACTTTCATCATTTTTAAGATCATCTCTACTATACAAAGGTCCTCTTATACCAACATGCATTGAGGCATCATCTAAAAATAAATTTTCCTCTCTTGCTCTTCTAAAAGGAGTTCCATGAGTAAAAGGTGCACCAAAATATGTGTCCCAAGTATCTAAATGTGCATCAAAATGAACTAGGGCTACTGGTCCATTATTTATTTTATTGATAGCTCTTAGTAAGGGAAAAGCAATCGTGTGATCACCGCCCAAGCTGATAATTCCTCCCACTTTATTTAATAAGTCAACGGCTCCCTCTTCTACTTGTTTTATAGCTTCTTCAATATTAAATGGATTACATGTTATGTCGCCTGCATCAGCTACTTGCTGTTCAACAAATGGTTCACTATCATAATTTGGATGATAATTAGTTCTTAAGTGTCTTGAAGCTTGTCTTATACTCTGTGGTCCAAACCTTGCTCCGGGTCTATAACTAGTTCCTGCATCAAAAGGAATTCCTACAATTGCTACATCACATTTTTCTACATCTCGTAATTCTGGCAATCTTGCAAATGTTGATGGCCCTGCAAATCTAGGAACTTTTGTTCCGCTAACTGGTTGTATCGTTTTTTTATTTTTTTTCAAAGTATGGTTATTTAACCATAACTTTTTCCTTTACGAAAGCCTTACATTGGAAAGAAATACGCAAATTTTACTGAGATAGTTGGACACTGTCACCAACATTAATTTTTCCATCTTCTAAAGCTTTTAAATATATTCCCATGTCAAAATGATTATAAGTTTTTTTAAGAGATTGGAGTAAGTTTAAAGAATTATCATCAGTTTTTGGTTTTAAGTTTATAGCTACACATCTAGGAATGTTTTTTTCAACTTTAAAAGAAATGTTATTAATTTTAATAATTTTTCCTATCCAGTTACGTTCTTCCCGTGAATCTATTCCATCAATATAAAAATTTCCTCTAAATCTTTGAAACTCAACTTTCTCATTAATTTTTTTTTCAAAATCCTTAACGCTATTAAGATTTATTAAAGATACTGAGTTAAAAATATTGTTTGAGTGTGAAGTGTCAAAAAATGGAAATTCAATATTCTTTAGAAGAAAAATAGGTTTCGTTAAAGAGTTTTCTAGTTCATTTAATTTTTCAGAAAGTTTGATTCTTTCTTCGTAAATATCTGTGGAAATTGTAATTAACTCTTTTTCTTTAAGATTTAAAGAAAGTCTATTTTTATTATATGTAAAGTTGTATTTATTTAATGTAGGTGAATTTTTTAAAGTTAATAAATTATTTAACTTTCTTTCTCTTGGATTTTTTTCCATAGATTTTGCTTTTTCCAAATCTACACCTCTTGAAAATGCAAATATTCTGTCATTAATCATCCCTAGATCTTTTTTAACATTGCAACTTTCAATACTTTGAAATGACAAAGTTTTAACAGGACAATAAGAAATGGATGAAATTGAACAATTCATATTGTTAATATTTTCCTTTTTTGATTGCTTCTCTATAAAAAATTTTTGATAGTTCTTCCTTTGCCTTATTCCAAGTTAATATATCTTCTTTGCTCATAAGTGCTTGAGGAATATTGGAATATTCGTGAAATTTATGAGTATCTTTACCTCTGGCCTTTTGAACATATATTTTTCCAAGAACTTGATCTACATCACTTCCAATATAACTTTGAATTACAAAACCTATTCTTCTATCATTACTTTTATTTAAACCTGAACCATGAACTACAGTTGGATGATGTAGTGACATTTGTCCTGCTTCTAAAACTACAGAGTCTGTTTCTTCTAATGGCACATTTTCTATTGTTTGCCCTCTTGTAAGTAAATTATTTTCATCAAATTTTTGTTCATGGTTTTTTAAATTTTCTTTATGTGATCCAGACCACATTCTCATACATCCATTTTCTTCATTTGAATCCGTTACTGCAATCCACGCAGTCACCCAATTATGAGGTTCAAGACCAATATATTTTGCATCTTGATGAAAGCTTACAAATCCTTTTTCATTAGCGTTTTTAATAAAAAGTGTTGTTCCACAAATAAGAATATTTTTACCAATAATACTTTCAACTGCATCTAGTATTTTATTATTAAGACATACCTTGTTGAAAACAGGAGAAATTAAATGCACATAATTACGTCCTATTCCTTCAAGAGCGTTTGGCCATTTTTTTTCAATAGTCTCTATTTCTTGTCTAATTTCATTAGCCTCCTGCTTTGATAAAACATCAATTGGAGCAATGTAACCTTTTTCATCGTAAAATTTTATCTGCTGCCCAGACAAGTGTGTCATTTTAATTTACTAAAAGTTTGCCCGTATTTAAAGTGTGTTTAATTCTTTCTTGAGTTTTTTTTGTTTCTATTAATCTCATGAAAGACTCTAGTTCTAATTTATATAATTCATCTTCGGAAAGCATTTTATTTATTGTTGTATCTCCACCACTTAAAACATTCGCTAATTCTTTGCCAACTTCCATACCATGATCTAGTATAATCTTTTCATTATACAATTTTTCTAAAACTTTTATCATTTTTTCTTTAAGGGGTTTGCCAGATAAATTAAATGTACATTCCTTTGGAGGCGTAAAGTTTTTGTTTTCTAATAAAAGTTTTTTTGATACCTCAAATAAGCTGTTTCTATTCATTACTTTTTTATCCTCCGGTCTTAAAAACTTTAGTGGTTCAGCTTCAACGGTTGAAGTTGCTGTTGTTCCATAACCAATAATATTAAATACTTTTAAAGGTGCAAAATCAGGGTCTTTTTTAGCTTCAGTTGTTTGAGACCATCTCCACAAAACTTCTTTACATCCTCCACCAGCTGGTACAAGGCCTACTCCAGTCTCAACCAATCCCATTATAATATTTGTATGAGATACGACAAAATTTGACTGAATAACTACCTCTTCACCACCTCCTAAAACTAAGCCTGATGGAGCTGATATCACTGGATATTCAGAATATTTTAAATGTTTACAAGTTTCTTGAAAATATTTAATAAATTTTTCTATAGATTTAAAGTCACCTTTGTCTGCAAAGTTCATTGTATAAGCTAAATTTACACCTGCAGAAAATTGCATGCTTTCATTTATAATTATTAAAGGTTTGTCAGTTGCATTTTTTAATGCATCCATTGAATCGTAATCTAAAGCACATGCTTTTGTGGTAAATTCAACAATGTTAAAGTTTTTAAATCTATAAATGTCCGCAGATTTATTTTTGTCTACTTTAATTGCTTTGGGTTTAATTTTTCCTAATGTTTCAATATCTGTATACTGTTGTCTTTCACCATAAAAATTTTCATCTTTCGTTTTCGATAAGTTTTCTAAAAATTGATTATTTTCAAAATTATCAATACGATTAAAAAAAATTTTAACTCCAATTGATTTTAACATCTCAAAGGGACCCAACGCCCAGTTAAAACCAAGCCGCATAGCCTCATCAATATCATTAAATTTGTTAGTAATACCAGGAACTAATGACGATGCATATTTTATTATTTGTGAAATGACTAACCATGCATACTCGCCATATTTATCTTTCCTATCAATTAGTGTGTTTAGATTTACTGTCTCAATACCAAGATCAATTTTATTTGTAGGCGAATACTCGCCTGTTTGAAGGTTAATTGCTTCTAAAATTTTTTGATTGTTTAGTTTATTCATTCTGTAGAAGCCACCTTTTCCTTTTCTACCTGTGCGGCCTGTTTGAATTAATTTTGTAATTAATGGGATTTCTTTAGCAACAGCTTGGAAAGGATCATTTTGTGAAAGTTCTTTTATAAAACTTTTTAATACATCAGCCATTAAGTCTATTCCAATTAAATCATATAGACCAAATACTCCTGTTTTAGGTATGCCCATTGGTCGACCAAAAACTGCATCTGCTTCCTCAATAGATAGCTTCATTTTGAAAGCTTCTGTCATTGCCACTTGCATAGCAAAAACTCCTACTCTATTTCCTAAAAAACCTGGAGTATCATCACAAATAATTGCTCCCTTACCTAGCTCCTGTTCACAAAATTTTTTAAGTGAATTAATTTTTTCTAAATCATTATTTTCATTTTTTACAATCTCTAAAAGACCCATATATCTAACTGGGTTANNNTTTGAGATAAAACTTTTATAGGAATTGAAGATGTATTCGATGAAACAATAGCTCCCTTTTTTCTTTCTTTAAATATTTTTTGATAAATATTATGTTTTATACCTATTCTTTCAACAACAGCTTCTACTATCCAGTCTGCATCTTTAACTAAGCCAAAATCATCATTAATATTTCCAATATTAATATTATTTATTTTTGATTTATCTATTAATAATGGAGGTCTAGATTTAAATATCCTATCTCTAGCTTTCTCAGATATTTCTGTTTTTAAGTCTAATAATGTAACAGGAATATTTGCATTACATAAATGAGCAGCTATTCCACTTCCCATTGTTCCTGATCCAATTACTACAACTTTTTTTATTTCCATAAATGAAATGATTTTTAACTTATAATAGCTTGTCTGAAAATGATAAAATTTATCTTTGTTTAATTCCTCTTAATCTTTCAGATCTTCTTCTTAACATTTCAACGGTTGTTAGTAGGGCTATTGATAATGCTACTAAACACGTTGCCATACATAAAATAACAGGACTAGTTTCTTGGCGAAGTCCAGCCCACATTTGTTTCGGTATAGTTATTTGTTCAACGCTGCCGATAA
>LWDU01038994.1_pt1 | contig 11379 bp, 12 predicted proteins | sample 727161 | NCBI WGS metagenome assembly LWDU01 (sample SAMN04566230, study PRJNA314399) | hydrothermal vent metagenome | isolation source: deep sea hydrothermal plume seawater | place: Mexico: Gulf of California, Guaymas Basin | collected 2004-07-11 | reverse complement strand
CTTTGCGACTCTCGGGACCTCGATTCAACTGGGAGAGCGCCAAAACAGGAATATCCAGTTCCTTGGCGAGACCCTTGAGACCCCTGCTGATTTCGGAAATTTCCTGCTCCCGGCTCCCCGCCCCACCATCACCGTGGGCCAGTTGCAAATAATCGACCACCACCAGGTCGAGACCGTGTTCGGCACGCAGGCGACGACTTTTCGAACGAATTTCGAGCACCGTCGCTGCACCCGTATCATCGATCCAGATGCCAGCTTCGGCAAGGCTCGCAGCCGCCACCATCAAGCGCCCATGCACTTCGCCTGAGATCAGCCCACTCCGAAATGTGGAAAAGTCGACCTGGGCCTCGGAGGAAAGCATGCGCATGACCAGCGAGCGGGTGGTCATTTCCAGAGAAAACACCGCGACTTTCTTGCCTCCATCCACCGCAGCATTCCGGGCGATATTCAGGGCCAGGGCCGTCTTCCCCATACTCGGCCGAGCCGCCAAAATAAAGAGATCCCCCGCCTGGAGACCCCCGGTCAATTGATCGAGTTTTGAATACCCGGTGGAGAGGCCCGTCAGTTCCCCGCTGCGGTTCATCAGCATGTCGACATGGTCCATCGCGTCGTGGACACCCGACTTCAGGCTCTCCAGCGATTGACTGCCCTGCTCTTGCCCCAGGGCAAAGATCCGCCCCTGGGCACTGTCGAGCAATTTATCCGCGGCCTCCCTGCGGTCGTAGCCCAGACTGGCGATTTCCGACGCCACGCTGATGAGATTTCTCTTCTTGGCCGCCTCGCGAACAATCCCCGCGTAGTGGACGGCGTTTGCCGCGGTGGCCTCGTAGTCGGCGATCTCCGCCAATACGATCACGCCTCCCACTGCATCGAGCAAGTCTTCGACCTGCAGATGGTAATTGAGAGTCGTTAAATCAACGGGCTGATTGCGATCCTTGAGTTGCACCATGGCCCGGAAAAGAAGCTGGTGGGCGGGATGATAGAAGTCCTCATCCTTCAACTCGGTCACCAAGGTATGGATGACCCCATTGTCGAGCAGAATCGCCGACAACACTGCCTTCTCGGCCGATAAGTCATGGGGCGGCTCACGCCCGGAACTCATGCCCAGGCTGCGTCCTTGTGCGGACCGACCGGGAATCTCGTCGAGACTCATCCCACCCCCCTATCGGTCGTCCCATGTCGGAAAGGATTGGGGACTGCCGATTGGACCATCATATCATCCGATGCCCGCGAACGGAAACCTTGATCCGCATTTGGATCAAAGAAGTTTTGCGCGGCGGGCAATCGGGGCTTTGGCGCCGGGGCTGAGGGTGGAACTGAGGGTGCGATTGAAGGTGGGGCCCCCGAAAGGCGAGCCCCCGGACTTCGGCCCGGCGGGGAGAGCGAAGAGTGAGTACGCGGAGAGAAAGAGAGGAAAAAGAGAGAGCCTCTCAGTCGATCGCCTTGACGATGACCTTCACATCGGCCGTCACGTCGCCCTGCAGGCGGATCGAAACCGTATGCTCGCCCACGCTTCGGATCGGCTCTTCGAGCGAGATCTTGCGTCGATCGACGACCTGGCCCTTTTCAGCCAGCTGATCGGCCAGTTGCTGGGCCGTCACCGAACCAAAGAGCTTGCCCTCTTCGCCGACTTGAGCCTCAAACTCCAAGACCACGGCTTCCATCCGAATCTTTAGCGCTTCGAGGTCCTTGAGTTCCTTGGCTCGCCGGTCGCCGATAACCCGCTGCTGGTGTTCAATTTCCTGGACCTTGCCCCGGGTCGCCAAAACGGCTTTTCCCTGGGGCAGAAGAAAATTCCGCGCGTAACCGGGCTTGACGCTCACCACGTCCCCGGCCGCTCCCAAACGGTAGATCTTTTCGCGCAAAATAATTCGTACCTGCGACATGGGTTCAGCCTCCGCCTAGTAGTGACTCGGCGCATACGGGAGCAACGCGATATGCCGGGCCCGCTTGATTTCGGTTGCGAGCTTTCGCTGATGCTTGGCACAGGTCCCAGAAATTCTGCGCGGGGTGATTCTTCCGGTCTCCGAGATGAAAAGCGAGAGGGTCTTCGCCTCTCGGTAGCTCAGGACCGCGGTCTTATCGGCGCAGAAGCGGCAAACCTTCCTGCGCTGGAACATGCCCTTCTTCTGGCCCTTCCGAGCCTTTTTCCGAGCTGCCGAGCGCAATCGGGCTTTAACGCTCCAAGTGCCGCGCGAAGGACCGCGGTCTCCGCGATCTCCGCGATCTCCCCCCGGCCCTCGACTGCCACGGCCCTCTTCGGAACCTCTCGCCGGTCCGGAGGACTCGGCCGCACGACCTTTTTCTCTGGGGGCGCCGGGTCTAGGGGCATCGGATTCACTCATGATGATTCCTCCTCGCTTTCAGCCGCTTCCCCAGCGGGCTCGGCCGCGACTTCCGCCGCCGCCTCGGCGCTGGCTTCGTCAGCAGCCTCCGCGCCGGAAGCTGGACCGACGACTACCGCTTCTTCGGTGGGCGCTGCGGTGGGCGCTGCAGTGGGCGCGTCAGTGGGCGCATCAGCGGGCGCATCAGCGGCTTCAGAAGCCGCCTCGGCCTTCTCGGCCGCAGCCGCCGCAGCCTTCTCGGCCGCTAGCGCCTCGGCCGCTGCCCGGGCCTTCGCATCCTCGGCCTCGCGATTCGCCTTCTCGGCAGCTCGCTTGGCGAGTTCTTCCTCGCGCTCCTTGGCTGCAGCGACGCGGGCTTCGACGTCGACGACATCGTCGTCGACCTTGACCGTCAGAAAGCGCAGCACCGACTCCTCAAGACGCAGCACGCCTTCCAGTTCAGATACGACCGGTCCCGCATCGAGAAAGGAAAGCAGGTAGTAGTGCCCTTTCTGGAAACGGTCGATCTCGTAGGCCAGCTTTCGCTTGCCGATATCATCGCAGAGCAACCGGGTTGCCGAGCTCTCCTCGAGGAGAGCATCGAGACGACCCAGAATTGCCGCCGATCCCTCTTCCGAGATTTCCGGCTGGATGATGATGTTCAGTTCGTACTCCCGCACGCTTGACTCCTCCTCCTGGACAGGCGCCTTGAGCGCCCGAGCCCGCTGCCGAATCACGCCGGGTGGGGACCGTCGCGGGCAATGGGGCTGAGGGATTTTTCGATGAAGGGGCTCCATTGGCCCCGAATGAGCGCGCATTGATACCCCAAATGCGCACTCGGAGCCAGCCGCCCGGTCGGGGTCTTTTAGAGCCCCAGCAGAAGCGCGTGCACCCGCGGATCGTCGGCAAGTTCCGGGTGGAATGTGCTGGCGAGAACTCGGCCCTGACGGACCAGCACCGGCAGCCCGTCCACCCGCAGAAGAACCTCGACCTCGGGTCCCAAATCGGCAATCTGAGGGGCTCGAATGAAGACGCATCGCATGGCGGCCAGATCCGCTGGGGCATCCGAATCGGCAGGAGCCACAAAGGAGTCCACCTGGGTCCCGTAGGCGTTGCGAACCGCACGCATATCGAGGAGCCCCAAGGTGGGCACCGGGTGGTTCTCGCATTCCCTGGCCAGCAGGATCGCGCCGGCACAGGTCCCCAGGATTGCCCCGCCAGAGCGTGCGAAGGCTTGAATCGGCTCGAAGAGGCCCAGCCGGTCCAATCCTTTGGAGATCGTCGTGCTCTCGCCCCCCGGGATGATCAAAGCGTCTAGACCGTCGAGATCTTCTTTGCGCAGCACACGGGTGCCATGAACCCCCAGGCGTTCGAGCATCCCCAGGTGCTTATCCACCGCCCCCTGGATTGCCAAGACCCCTACACACCGACCGTCTGCCACCACCGCTTTCTTCCCGCCGCGGGCGCCAGCTACCAGCCCCGATTGGCCAAACGCTCGCTCTCGGCCAGGGTCGACATCTCGATCCCCTCCATGGCGCTTGCCAGACCACGGCACGCCGCCACAACCTCGACCGGATCGTCCCAATGGCTGTTCGCACGCACGATCGCCCGAGCCCGGGCCGAAGGATCCTCGCTCTTGAAAATCCCCGAGCCCACGAAGATCGCCTCGGCACCCAACTCGCGGCACAGCGAAGCATCCGCCGGGGTGGCGATTCCGCCCGCAGCGAAATTGGGCACCGGTAGACGACCGTTGGCGTGGACAAAGCGAACCAGCTCGTAGGGCGCCTGAAGATGTTTGGCTTGGGCCATCAGTTCCTCTGCGCGCAGGGCCTGAAGCGCCCGGATTTCTCCGCAGACCGAGCGCAGATGACGCACCGCTTCGACGATATTTCCACTCCCGGCTTCGCCCTTGGTGCGAATCATCGCCGCGCCTTCGCCGATACGTCGCAAGGCCTCCCCGAGATTGCGCGCCCCACAGACAAAAGGCGACTTGAACCCATGCTTGTCAATGTGGTGCTCGTCATCTGCAGGGGTAAGAACTTCGCTCTCATCGATAAAATCGACCCCCAGGGCCTCAAGGACCCGAGCTTCGGCAATGTGTCCGATCCGAACCTTCGCCATCACGGGAATCGAGACCGAGCGCTGAATGCCTTCGATCATGTCCACAGCGCTCATCCGCGCCACGCCCCCATCTCGGCGGATGTCGGCCGGAACGCGCTCGAGCGCCATCACTGCGCAAGCGCCCGCGTCCTCGGCGATCTTGGCTTGGTCGACGTCGGTCACGTCCATGATGACGCCGCCCTTGAGCATCTCGGCCAGGCCGATCTTCAGTTCGAAGGACTCAGCACCTTGCCGTACCTGACCGTTTCCGTTTTTAGTCTTCGCCATTGGGGGGCTCCTTGTATCCGCCGAACTCAATTCCACTCGCGCGCCTGCCCGGAGGGAACAGGCCTAAATGAGGCGGAGGCAGACTCTAGTCTAGGACACAAGTCGGAACAATCCGCCGACCTACTGCCCACCGCGATAGAGGCCTGGCACCCGAGAGCGGATCGCGCCGAGAGAGCGCAATGGACTCACCGGTAGGCCATGAATACATAGGCGACGAGCAGGAGAGCCGCCCACAGGGCCGTAGCCCCAATCGACCAAGGATCGCCAAGCGCTCCGGTCGGCGCGTGATGACTCTGGACATAACGAACCGCAGTACCGATTGTTCCGAGAACGCTCGCCCGGAAGCGCGCCATCGACCGCCCCAGATATTCGCCCACGCCGCCGATGACCGTGGGCAACCCCTTCCGGTAGATCCAGTCAACATCCAAGTTCACCGATCGGAGTTCGGGCGGGTAGAGGCCTGTCTTTTGTAGGAACACAAAGGCCGCCGCCGAGAAGAGGAGGAGCTGAAGCTGGTTCACCACGTGGGACGTCGTATAGGGGTCGAAATCGACGGGATAGGGAAGGATTTCGTAGAGGAAACCGGGTGCCACCCCCAATGCAATGCAGAGAAACGCCGCGCACCCCATGGCGACCAGCATGTTCATTGGAGCCTCTTTGCAACGAATACCGCTGTCGTGGGCATAGAACGCAAAATACGGAATTTTGATACCCGAGTGATGAAAGACACCTGCGGACGCAAAAAGAAGAACCAGAAATGTCAACGTGTAATGATTTTCGGCGGCAGCAGTCAGAATCAGGGATTTCGAAATAAAACCACTGAAGAGCGGAAACGCAGAAATCGAAGCAGCGCCGACGATGCAGAAACCCGCGGTCCAGGGCATCGACTTGTAGAGTCCACCCAGCTCCGAGCCCTTGATTGTGCCCGTGCGGTATAGAACCGCCCCCATGGCCATGAAGAGCAGGCCCTTGTAGAGAACGTGGGCGAACGCATGAGCAGCCGTTCCGTTCAATGACATTTCGGTTCCGATCCCAATGCCCACCACCATGAATCCAAGCTGATTATTAAGGCTGTAGGCCAGCACACGGCGAAGATCATTTTCGATCACCGCATAGAAAATCGGGAAAGCGGTCATCAGCGCGCCTATAGGAACCAGAATTTCGGTACCTGGAAACCCCCTGGCCAGCGCATAGATCGCCAGCTTGGTGGTGAAAGCCGAGAGGAATACGGTTCCCGTCACGGTGGCTTCGGGATATGCGTCTTGGAGCCAGCCATGCAGGAGCGGAAAAGCGGCCTTGATTCCGAACGCCAGAAAAATCAGAGTCGTCCCTGTGCTCACCAGACCCAGTGCACCAAACTCAAGGGATCCCGTGTCGGCGAAGTGAAAAATCGTCCCTGCCAGGAGCAAAACTCCGGACCCCACCTGCACGATCAGGTAGCGGAGACCCGCCCGATAGGCGCGTTCAGTTTTTCGCGCCCAAATTTGAAAGAGAGACGCGATCGCTGTGACTTCCCAGAACACGAAGAGACTGATCAGGTCTCCCACAAAGAGAGCAGCAATGGCCGCACCCGCGTAGATAAGCCCGGAGACGAACTGAATATTGTCCTTGATGTGCAACGCATAAACTACGCTCAAGAACGACGCGATGTAAAACACATAGGCAAAAACCCGGCTGAGTTCGTCGACGCGAACAAGGGTCAGCTCATATCCGAACATTTGAACGGTCCAGAGAAAATCGGCGGGAAGCAGTACGACCTGGAGAAACCCAAGAACCGGAAGGGCCAGCATATAGACCTTCCGGACCCACCCGCCCAGAAGCGGAACGGCCAACGCGCCCAGGATCAAGATCATTCCCGGCGGTACGGCTTCAATCATAATAATCCTCGTCGCGCTTGAGGATTTTCCGCAACCGCGTAGCCACGAGGACCAGGACAACACAGGAGACAAAGCCGAAAATCGCATAGAAACCCGGGAAGTTCTCCCAGGAATAGTGGCCGTGTTTCTCGTAGAAGAAATCTGCCAGGACCACTAACGAACAAACCAGAGCAAGCGCACGAATTATTGCAAGGACGCTGCCTGGACGTTCGAGCCAACGAGGAGGTCTAGATCCGTCTTCGTTCATTTCATCTCCCGAAATTCATGGTCTGAAGAAGTCCGAGGATATCCGGCGCGAAAAAGAAGAGAGCCACGCAACCCAGTGCCGTTGCGCACAGCGGCGCGACGCAGAGAAAAGGCGCCTCATTGATATTCGACCACACTCCGCCGGCCGAAGAGTCCTGGCCTTCCGAACTGGGCATCTCGCCACTGGAAGGGTCCGGCTTCGGAGCAAGGAAAAATGCTCGCCCGACCAGCGGCATCAGGTACCCGATACTCAGAAGTGAGCTGACCATGAGGACCGCGACAAAAATCGCGTGATGGCCTTCGGCGGCGCCTAGGGCGAGATACCACTTGCTCCACGCCCCACCGGTAGGAGGTAGGCCGATAATACTCATTGAACCCAAGAAAAATGCCGACAGGGTAAACGGCATGGTTCGCCCCAGTCCGTCCATTTCGCTGACGTTTTTCTTGTGGGATGCAACAAAAATCGCTCCGGCGCAAAAGAAGAGCGTAATCTTCCCCATCGCGTGCATGGCGATATGCATACCGCTCCCGAAAACGCCGGTAGCCGTCGCCAGCGCCCCACCCAGCACGATATAGGCGAGTTGGCTGATAGTTGAATATGCGAGTCGGGCCTTCAGGTTGTCCTTCGTAAGAGCCACGACGGACGCGCTCAAGAGAGTGAATGAAGCCGCGTACATCAACCAGATCGAGGCCCCCGTTTCGTTCAGAAAATCGATCCCAAAAACGTAGACGATCACTTTCATAACAGTGAATACGCCCGCTTTGACAATGGCCACCGCATGAAGAAGAGCGCTAACCGGTGTAGGAGCGACCATCGCGGCGGGGAGCCAGCGATGAAAGGGCATCAGGGCGGCTTTTCCCGTTCCGAACGCATAAAGAGCCAGCAGCACCGCGACGAGGGGGCCCTCCACCCGACCGGCCAAAATACCTCCCGGGGTGAACTCAAGGGTTCCGCTCAGCTTCCAGGTCCAAACGATAGCCAGGAGCAGGAAGAGAATGGACGTCGTCAGCAGGATCCCGAGATAAGTTCGCCCTGCCCGACGCGCCTCGTCGTTCCCATAGTGTGTGACGAGTGGGTAGGTGGAGAGGGTCAAAATTTCATAAAAGAGAAAGAGGGTGAACAAGTTTCGCGCAAACGCGATGCCCAGCGCGGCGAAGATTGCCAGGGCAAAACAAACGAAAAATCGCGTCTGATTCTCTTCTCCGTGTCCCCTGCAGTATCCAATCGCATAGAGGGCGGTCGGTATCCATAGCCCCGATGCCACCAATCCGTAGAGCATCCCCAGCGGTTCGACCTCAAAGGCAAGGGCTAGGCCGGGCATAACCTCCAAAACTGTGAGGCCCGGTCGATCTCCTGCCATCACCCCAGGAATCAAGCTCAACACCACTCCAAACACGCTCAGAGCAGAGATGACGGTTACGAATTCGCGAAGATTGGGCCGGCGCCCGGCCAGGCCGATGCCCACTGCACCCATCAGCGGTATCGAGATCGCGAGACCAATGGATGTCTCCGGGCTCATAATGCACCGCCCATTAGAAATTGGGCCGCCCGATGCGCAACGCCTGCGGTCAGATTCGCATTGAGCCCAAAGTACACCGTGCCACCGATCAGAATCCAAGTCGGAATCAGCATCGAAAGAGGGGCCTCGTCCCTCTCCACGGCATCTCCCGCCCGATGGAAATACATGATTTCCACCACTCTCCAGACGTAGACAACCGCGAGCAAGGAACTCGCCAGGATGAGAAAAGCGACGAAATAAAGACCTCTGTCAAGCGCGCCAAGCACCAGAAACCACTTGCTCACAAAGCCGACTGTCCCGGGGACGCCGATCAAGCTCAAACCACCGACGACGAAAGCCGCCATCGTCAGGGGCATTCTCCGGCCCAACCCACGCAGGGCTTCTAGATCCGGAGAGGAAACCCTGGCGAGTGCACATGCCACGACCAAGAAGAGCCCACCCTTCATCAGAGCATGATTAAAGAGATGGACCAGGCCGCCTGTCAAGCCGTCTAAATTCGCCAGACTGAGGCCCAAGGTCATATAACCAATCTGGGCGATGCTCGAGTAAGCGAGCAGGCGCTTGATGTTTGTCTGCTGAATCGCGGCCAACGAACCCACCACCATGGCGGCCAGCGAAAGCGGCAAGAGAAGGTTCGAAAGTCCAATCGTTTCAAAAATGAACACTGCCCCAAAAACTCCGAATATCACCCGGACCAAGATGTAGTAGGCCACCTTCGTCGCGGTCGCCGAAAGAAATGAGGCGACCATAGAGGGCGCAAACGTGTAGGCGTTGGGAAGCCATTGATGAAGAGGAAACGCCGCAAGCTTGATACTTGTTCCCACGATCAGGAAAGCAGGGGCGATCCAGGCCGTCCGAGAGTCGAGGCCAACAGGAAGACGTTGGGCCAAATCCACCATATTGAGCGTACCCGTCAACTGGTAGATGAGCCCTGTTCCGATCAGGATAAAGGTGCTGCCGACGGTCCCCATCACGAGATATGAAAACGCGGCTGTCAGCGCGCCTCGCTCCCTTCCCAAACCGATCAACGCGTACGCGGAGAGCGAAGAAATCTCCAGAAAGACAAAAATGTTGAACAGGTCCCCGGTTATGGTGATGCCCAGAAGGCCCGCCAAGCACAGAAGAAAGAGCGCATAAAAAAGGAAATATCGCTCCCGAGGAATCCGCAGTTCTCTTCCGTCGAGGGGAAAGGGCATGACCACTGACCCAATTGTCGCCACCAGAACGAGCACGTAGGCGTTCAATATATCGACCCGGTACTCAATACCTAGGGGCGCTGCCCAGCCACCCAGCGCATAGGAAACGGTTCCGTGGGCGAGCACCGTGTCGAGAAGAGCTAGCGCAATAGCAAGGCACGTCCAAGCGACAATCACCGCAAAGACCCGAACTAGGGTGGCCTGACGCAGGAGCACACAAAAGGGCGCCGCCAGCAGAGGCACTACGGTTTGCAGCGCGGGCAGATGCTCGGTCACTCTTTAACCCGATCCAGTTCGCGCAAGGTGTCCTCTTCGATGGTTCCATACTCTTCGTAGATGCGAACGATGAGTGCGAGACCGAGACCAGTCGTGGCCACTCCCACGACGATCGCGGTCAGCATCAGAACATGGGGAAGGGGATTCGAATATAAAACCTCACCCCCGCCTTCGGGAATGATGGGAGCGGTGCCCCCGCGAACCTTCGCGATCGAGACCCAGAACATGATGACCGAGACCTGGAAAATGTTGAGACCCATCATCTTTTTGACCAGGTTTTCTCGCGCGATCAAGATGTACAGGCCAATCATCATCAAAACGATGACCATCCAGTAGTTCCAGAGGCCGAAAATTCCCATCATGCTGTCCTTCGGCCGGCGAAGGCACAGAAGATTGCCAACATGGATGCACTGACCGTCAACCCGACACCCAATTCGATCAGTAGAATCCCGAGGTGCAGGCCATTCATCGGGTCGTTGGCATCAAGGACCTTGTAATCGAGAAAATTACCGTCGAGCAGAAGGGAGGCGATACCAACTCCTCCATAGAGCAGCAGTCCCAGTGCCGATCCCAATTCCAGCGCCAGCCACGGTACCACCTGCTGGAGATTTTCCAGACCATAAACGAGCCCGTAGAGGACAAAGGCGGACGCAAAAATCACACCCGCCTGGAATCCTCCGCCCGGTCCGAAATCACCATGAAACTGTACATAGAGACCGAAAAGGAGGATGAAGGGGATGAAAAAACGAGAGACAACGCGCACAACAAGCTTCTCTCGCATCCGCATCACGGGAATTTTCATTTTTTCTCGGCCCTCTTGCTGCCCCGACCGCTCGCAAGGAGCGCCATCACGCCCAAAGCGGCTGTGAAAATCACAGCGGTCTCGCCCAGAGTGTCGAATCCCCGATAGCTCGACAAAATCGCCGTCACGATATTGGGGAGACCGAACTCGGCTTCGGCCCCCGAAATATAATCTGGGGCAAGGTAGTGGTGGATCGGAGCCGCGGGGTCACCGTATGCCGGCATGTCCAGGGTCCCAACGAAGAGGGCCCCCCCCGTAAGCAATACGATCACGAAGGGAAGAACTTTCACAGGTCTTTTCTGCTCTTCTCTTACCGTCAGGGAAAGTGTGCCCAACATCAGAACCGTTGAAACGCCTGCACCAACAGCCGCCTCGGTAAAAGCCACATCCACGGCATCCATCAAAGTGAAGAGTCCGGCTGAGAGTAGACTAAAAATTCCAGTCAACATTGCGGCCGCAAACAAGTAGTCAAGGCGTGCGATCACAATCGCGGTCACCGCCAAAAAACCGAGCAGAAGGAACTCAATCGGAATCATCAGGCCCCCCCTCTCGCGACCGGCTAAGACCCAGAGTCGATTCCGCCAAGGGCACGCCATAGCCGTGGGCCGCCCGGTAGAGAGCATGGCCCGCAGTAGGGCCAGCCAGATACAGGAAAGCGAGAATCATTACGAGCTTGACGGTGATGAGAGTAAGGCCCGCTTGAAACATCAAACCGACCAAAACCAGGCCAGCCCCCATGGTGTCGGTGAT
>LWDU01039663.1_pt1 | contig 11380 bp, 11 predicted proteins | sample 727161 | NCBI WGS metagenome assembly LWDU01 (sample SAMN04566230, study PRJNA314399) | hydrothermal vent metagenome | isolation source: deep sea hydrothermal plume seawater | place: Mexico: Gulf of California, Guaymas Basin | collected 2004-07-11 | reverse complement strand
CATAGTTATAACGCGACTTTTCAAAGAGCGCGCCCCGGCCTTGATCGGCCGCAGGCAGCGCCAAGGGCGTTTCGCGATACCAAGCCATCGCATCGTCCCACCCCTTGCCCAACAACGGGCCATTCGGCGTCTCGGGAAACCAGTATTCCGAACACTGCGCCACCGTCAGACCGTACCCCCTCGCGATATCGAGGTAGATCTCTTCGCAGTAGCGGTGCAACAGTACCTCGCCGACATCGATCCCCGCCCCCGCCGCCAATCCTTTTTCGTAACCCTTTGCCCTCGGTTTCAATTGCCGCATGCCGCCATGCTTTCATTCACCCATTAAAGAAACACGGTCAAGACCGCCATTCGATTAACAAATCCGGCGCATCGCGATGCAAACACGCCCCCGTCGGGCGCGGCCCCAGCGGACGCGCAGGCAATTCTTCATACGACCGATACGCGATATCCAGATGCGGCGTATCGACCCTGCAGTGCCCCTCGTGGCGCGAGTTCATCGCCGCGTCGATTATGCCCGTTGCCAATAAGGTGCGCTCCGGTGGATAAGGCGCCCGGCCTGTGGCAAAGAAGCGCTGTATATTGAGGTTCAGGTAGCCGAAGTTGGCGCCGGGGCCGTCGGGTTGCAGGAAACATTCCGTCGCTTCGACCACACCGGCGACCCGGCCGGCATACGACCAACCATCAAACAGACCGTGCGCAATCCGTCGCGGTGTTCGATCAGAAAAACCGCCGGTTTTGCCGCGTGTTCCTCCATTGCCCCGTCCTGCTTGTCCTCGACCGCAGCGCAGGCTGCCTCGGCCAATTCGGCCGACCACAAGCCCTCGTCGCGGGCTTGCCAGACCGCATCCCCTTCCAAACACTGCACCGCGGTCACTCCGGTCTCGCCGCCCGGCCGCCGCTCAACCATGCACAATAGCGTCTCGATCGTATGATAACCATAGGCCTCGATCCCGCCATAACCAACCGCCAACGCCGCTTCTATGGGCGTATCCAATGGGTATTCCAACCAAGGCCGACGCCAGGCGAGCGGCAAACAGGACCCGGCCATCAGCGGAATCTGCAATGCTACCGCGCGATCCCACATCCACTGCGCGTCGCGAAAGTCGTAGGCAAAATGTTTATCGCTGAACACCGGCACCGAACGCCCACTCTCGGCAAAGACCCCCGCGATCTGCTCAAAAAAATAGCGCCGAGGATACATATGCCGACCGCGCTCATTCCACGGATAATCGCCGTGTTCACCGATCAGCAGCACCGCGTCGACATTGAGTTCGTCGGCCCCGGCATGTAGCGCACGGCGAATGCTCGGATGAATCGGCACCCCATGCTCTTGGGCCAAGCCGACGCCGATATCGCTTTCGAGCACATGGTCGATATATATCGAAACCACCTCGACCTCCGGTACGAAAAAACCTTCGTCGGTGGACATGCCCTTGAGAAATTTTGTAACGATGGCGTCGGCGTGCGACATTGGATAATAAATGGTGCAGATCGCGGCGATGCGCAGTTTCCGGCTCATGGCGATTCTCCTTGGCAAGAGAGCGTCCTCTGGTGTATAAACTGGCAAGAGTAGACGATTTTGATTCCGCTACGAATAGCCCTCTTTTTCGTTCTCTGCCTTCTATTCCCAGAGTTAGCTGAGGGGTGTTTGAGGGGATTGCCGAGAGCGGATTTCTATCCCCCGAAGCCGCAGGAAGCGGCGCAGGGAAATCGACCTCGGAAGGTCACAGGATGTGTTCCGAGCATCAGCGATTTAATACCCTCGAATCCCCGTCCACCGCACCAACGCTCTACTCTCCGCGCCTCGCCCGCACCTCATCAATCGCCTTACAATGCCGTAACCCCACCGACTTCGCCGGCGTCTGATACCCTTTCCAGGCATACGGGTCGGTCCCAGCTACCGGCAACACATTGCGCCTATCCGCATTCGCCGGCCGTTCACCCTCCTCAATACTCCAAGGCAACAGGCTCCAAGCATTGCAGTAGTGGTTGACCAACACCCGGCGATAAGTGTCGCCGCGATTCTTATATGAGCGGTGTAATAAATAGCCGTTAAAAAAGACCAACGCGCCCGCCTTGACCTCGACGGGGATTTCAACACTCTCGTCAAAACCATAACTCTCGGGCGCAAAATCAAACTCGTCGGGATTTTCGTGCGTGTGCTGTGGATAGAGATAACCCGAACGATTCGAGCCCGGCACCACGTAGAGGCAGCCGTTTTCGACCGTCGCGTCGTCGACCGCGATCCAGGCACCGATCAGCGAGCGGTCCCGCGTCGGGATATAGACTTCGTCCTGATGCCAGGCTTGTCCCTGGAAATTCGGCGGTTTAACAAAATACATCGACTGCATACACTTGACGCTGCCATCCCAGAAGGGCAAATGCGCGGCGGTGATCTGGCTCAGAATGCCGCAGATCTTGGGGTGGCGGACGTATTTTTCGATCACCGGGCTGATATGATGCGGTTGGTGAATACAGAGGATCGTCTCTAAGACCTCCTGGTCGCTCAAAGCGGAGTCGACCGGTTCGATATTCTCGCTCTCATAATCGCCGCGCGCCACGGCGAGCAAATCCACTTTAAGTTCGTCCAGTTCCGCTTCTTCCATCAAGTCCGGTATCACCAGATACCCGTTCTCGATAAAGAGCTGCACTTGCTCGTCGTCGAGTATTTTAGGCACCGCAATCTCCGGGCCCGACTCCATTTTGATCGCTTCCATAGTTTCTCCGTCTATACCGTTTACACCACTCTGTTATTTTGCTACCATTACCCCGATCTGTCAAACCCAAAAGGAGCTAATTTTATGGACCTGACCTATATCATGTTCACCAAACATTTGGAAGGCCTAGACGTGCCGGGCATCATCGACGCCTTACAGTCGGTCGGCGTGCAGGGGGCCGATCTTTGCGTGCGCGACGGCTACCCGGTCAACCCCGGTAATATTACCACCGCCTTGCCCGAAGCCGCCAAACGCTTCGCCGACCAGGGCCTGTCGATCCCCTTGGTCACCGCCCCGGGCGATTTCAACCGCCCCGATATCGACTATGCCGAGGCCTACTACGCCGCCATGGGCGAAGCCGGTGTCGGTCACGTCAAACTCGGCTACTGGCACTGGGAGCCCGAAAAGGGCTATTGGGAGCAGCTCGACGAAGTCCGCGGTTTTATGCAGGGCTTCCAGGCACTATCGGCCAAACACGGCGTCAAAACCGTCGTGCACAACCATTCCGGCAAATCGATGGGCCTCAACTCCTGCGCCGCGATGAATATCGTCAAGGATTGCGACCCGCAACACGTCGGCATTTTCGCCGATCCGGGGCACCTTTCGCTCTGCGGCGAACCCATCGAAATGGCCCTCGACATCGTCAAGGAATATTTGAGCCTGCTGGCCTTCAAGGACCTGATCCGCCAACGCCCCCTCGGCAGCACCAAACAAGGGACCCCCTCCGGCGGCGTAATGCGCCTCGGTCAGGGTTTCGGCGATTGGCCAGCGCTCGTCGAAACCCTAGAGCACCTCGACTTCAACGGCCCGGTCAGCTTCCACAGCGAGTACAGCGGCGAGACCGTCGAGACCGTAATCGACCTTGCGCGTATCGACGTGCGCTTTTTCGACGCCCTGCGCGCAAAGGAGTAACACCATGTTAAAAGCGGGATTTATCGGCGCCGGCGGACGCGGGCTACAAGCCCACTACCCCACGGTCCATCGCCTCTGCGACCGGGTCGAGATGGCTGCGGTCTGCGAATTGGACGATCAGCGCTTAAAGCAAGTCGTGGAAAAATACCGTTTCGAGCGCACCTACAAAGACCACCGCACGATGCTCGACGAGATCGACCCCGATATCGTCTATTGCGTCATGCACGAGAAGTGGCTATTGCAACCGGTGCTCGACTGCATCGCCGCCGGTAAACATCTCTTTATCGAAAAACCGACCGGCGCCAATAGCGACGAGACCCGCCAGATCCTCGAAGCGGCGGAGAAGCACAATGTCTGGGTCGCGGTCGGCCTGCAACGCCGGCACACCGCCGTCACCCGCGAAGCAATGCGGCTGGTCAATGCCAAAGGCCCCGTATCCTTAGCGACGACCACCTTCAACAAGCAGCTCTTCGCCAATGGCCAAGAATTCACCACCACCCTGTGGAACGACCTGATTCACGTCGTCGACCTGTTGCGCTATATGGCCGGCGGCGAGCCGACTGAGGTCACCGCCTACCAGGACAAGTTCGGCGGCGAGGGTTTTAGCCACTACACCGCGATGGTGCGTTTCGACAACGACGCCACCGGCGTAATGTTCGGCAACCGCGCCTCCGGCGGCCGGGTCATCCGCTCCGAATTACACGGCGTCGGCATCGGCTGTTATATGCATATCCCCGAGGGCATCGAGATTCACGAGGACAACCAGATGCGTAAACTCGGCGGTTGGGAAATAAATGGTGACGAAGAGCAAGACGGGCCGGCCTACGAAGGCCTGCTGCACATGCACGAACACTTTATCGACAGCGTCAACAACAACACTCAGCCACTCACCGACATCCGTGACGTGGTGCACTCGGTCGCCCTAGTCGATCAGATTGAAGCGGCCGAGATTATGGAAAATAAATAAGGGCACTCGCCTCGCAGCCGATTGTCGCTGGTTGCGAGGCGAGCAAATCCATACAACCATGACAAGGACATAGAATGAAGTACTGCAATTCCTCGCAGGCCCTTTAGCGTTGGCAAGGAGCCTATGTTAAATCTCGTTATCCTACCGGCGACAGAGCCGGACGACACCACCTACGGTACGGCTCCGGAGCACATCGAGGCCTATCCTGACACCGCTGTGCATCCTATTCGTTTTTCGTCAATGGTCTGGTATAACGAGGCCGTCTGCAAAGCGACGATCGCGCAAATCAAAGCCCTCAACCTCAGCGAGATCGTCTTGGTCGGTTTCAGCAAGTCAGGGCTCGGCGCCTGGCACATCGCCAGGGCGATGCCCGAACGCGTCGCCGGCACCATCATCTTCGACTCGCCCGTCGTCAGATATCAGTTGCCACCGTGGGGCACCGAGCCATTCTACGCCAACGACGCGGCGTGGCAACAGGACCTGCCGCTACACACCATAGCCGCTTTCCAAACCGCCATGCCACCGACGCATTCGCTGATATTGATTTCAGGCGAGAGCTTCCACGCGGAAATGCACATATTCTCGCAAGCCCTGTGCAAAACTAGCCTTGAGCATATTTTCCTGCCCCGACCAAAAATCAAACATCACTGGAACACCGGTTGGCTCGAAGAAGGTCTGGCGCAGATCCGCGAATCAGGCATTGCCCCGGGCGCGTAAACTACCGGCATTGGCCACGCTCAGCGAGGCCAATGTTGACGCAACAACACCGCCGCCTCTGTATTGTGCGCGGCGAGTGCGCGCACATCTTCTACCGCGCCAATGCGCTACCGCTGCCTGTGCGCCGAAGAGCTCCACCCCTTCCTCATAGGCCGCACGCGCCCTGCCCAAACTAAATTGCGCTGTAGCATTTGCCTCTCTCGCCAAGATATGCTCGTATTGCTCTATCGCCTTGTCATAATCCCCGAGCTCATACAACAACCAACCCAGATTTATACGCGCCGCCGCATCGCCGCTATCGCGCTCCAGCGCATGGCGGTAGGCCTCAGCGGCCATGTCACCCGCACTCAATGCCTGCAAATCGATACCCGCACGCACGTAGTCGCTGCCGGCAACCGCCCTCCAATCACCGTGCACAAAATGCACATAGGCCGCCAGTGCCTTTTCGTGCTGATTCGCATCTAGGTAGAGGCGGGCCAGTACTGTGTACGTCGCGAAATCTTGCGATTGTAAGTGCACCAAGAAGTGAAAGACAGCTGGATCATTGCCGCATGCCAAATAGACCAGATAGAGCGCGAACTCGTCGACGATGCGCCCCGAGGCCATGGGTTTTTCGGGCGATAAGAAAAACGAGAAGTCACCTCTGATGGCCTCATGCGCACGAAAAGCATCGGCATCATCAGCCCGTTAGAGGAAGTGGCGCAAGTCGGCAAAGAAGAACGCGGCGACTAAAGCCAGCACCAGCGCATAGATCGCCCAGACCGGGCGCGGCGCGCGCAGGCGCAAGCAATCGTTGTTGTCGAGTGATTCAGATACCATAAATGAAAGTATACGCTATGGACGGAGAAGCATCACAGCGAACTCGACCAAATATTCCCAGATGAAACACATATACCATTTATAAAGCCCGATAAAAACTATATATTACTCGATTCAGCCATTGCACCAAAACCTTAAATACCGACATTCGATATTTGTCATAGCAATACAACTATTAGAAAGAGACTAACATGCCAGGCTTATTACCCGACGTCGACCCCGATGGACTCTTAGAATATTCCGTGGTCTTCACCGACCGCGCACTCAACCATATGTCGCAATCGTTCCAAGGGTCGATGCGGGATATCTCCGCGACCCTCAAAAAGGTCTACAACGCACAAGCCGTGGCCATTGTGCCCGGCAGCGGCACCTACGGCATGGAAGCGGTCGCCCGACAGTTCGCCAACGATAAAAAATGCCTGGTCATCCGCAATGGTTTTTTCAGTTTTCGTTGGAGCCAGATCCTCGATATGGGCAATATTCCCGCGAGCACCACCGTCTTGAAAGCCCGTCCCGTAGAAGACGGCCCGCAAGCGGCCTTCGCCCCCGCCCCCATCGCAGAAGTCGTCGAGACAATCCAAGCCGAGCAACCAGATATTGTCTTCGCCCCGCACGTCGAGACCTCCGCCGGCATCATCCTGCCGGACGACTATATCCGCCAAGTGGCCGATGCCGTGCATGCTGCGGGTGGTTTATTCGTGCTCGACTGCATCGCCTCGGGCGCGCTATGGGTCGACATGGAAGCTTCCGGTGTTGACATCCTGATCAGCGCGCCACAAAAGGGCTGGAGTGGCTCGCCCTGTTGCGGGTTGGTCATGCTCAACGCCGCCGCGCGCAAAAAAATCGCCAGCAGCAGCAGCAGCAGCTTCGCCTGTGACCTCGGCAAATGGCTATCGATCATGGAGGCCTACGAGAATGGCGGCCACGCCTACCACGCGACCATGCCCACCGACGCATTGGCCACCTTTCACAAGGTGATGGGCGAAATCGAATCCGTAGGCTTCGACACCGTGCGCCAACAACAGCAAGAACTCGGGGATAAGATCCGCGCGGCGCTCACCGACAAAGGCGTCAAGAGCGTCGCTGCCGAAGGTTTCCAGGCCCCGGGCGTCGTCGTCTGTTATACCAAAGACGGCGATATACAAACGGGCAAGAAATTCGCTGCTAACGGCCTGCAGATCGCCGCCGGCGTGCCGCTGCAGTGCGATGAGCCCGAAGGTTTCCAGACCTTTCGTCTCGGGCTCTTCGGCCTCGACAAACTGCAAAACGTCGAGCGCACAGTAGCCAATTTCGCCAAGGTCTTAGACCAGGTCGTCTAAACGATGCTCGCCCATAGCATGGTGCAGCCATCTTTTTAACCGCGTCCACGACAACCTAAAGGGAATAGATGATTCGCCACACCGTAGTCTTCAAACTCAAACACGCCGCAGGATCCGAGGCCGAGTTCGCCTTCCTTCACGCAGCGCAAAAACTGGCCACTGACATTGCGGTGGTAAAAAACTTCGAGGCTCTGCGTCAGACCAGTAAAAAGAACAATTACGACTTTGGCCTGTCGATGGAATTTGCTTCGGAGGAAGACTATCAAATCTACAACGAACATCCGCTACACCTGCAGTTCGTCGAAACTCGCTGGCTCTTTGAGGTCGCCGACTTTATAGAAATCGATTACAAGCCATACACCGAAGCCTAAGAAGCGTTTAGGATTCCGTCGTTTGCGTGTACAGCCACTCGCCCTTTCCTCCCGCATCGCCAAAGCGGGCTGAGCGGAGGGGATGGACGCAGCGGGTAGTTTTAAGGAGGATATGCAGGGCAGAAGGGCCGGGTTGGGGCGAGTGGGGGAGTGATTGCAGCAGCGCCCCGAGGGGCGACAGCCCGGGGCCTTTTTAAATACCCACCGCGGTCAACCCCACAGCCCACCGCACCCACTTATCCACCGATATTGAAAGAAATTCTCAGCCCTTGCTGCTCGGATCTATGGAAAATCGCTACAAAAAGGGCTTGAGGATCTCGCTGAGCAATACCGGCTCTTGACCAAAGTGCTGCTTGTATTCGCGATACGTCGGCATCAACCGCGTCTCGATCTTCTGCTCGTGATAGACCGCGATATCGCTCAGCTTGTGGTCGAGGAAAGGATTGGCGAAACGCTGCATCGTTTCCTGGGCAAAAGCCGCAGCCCCCTCGACACGCGCATCGACCACCGGCACGATCTCCGCGGCCAACAACTGTTGCAACCAAGCCTCGGTCTCGGCGTCGGCCAGCGCCTCGCGCACCGTCGCGAAGCGATTTAACGCGCGGCAGACCAACGCCTGATGCGCGCCATTCAAGATGCGCACCTTGCGCAGGGCATAGGGTTCCACATCCTCGACAATTTTTATCGCCGGATGCTCAAAGAGGTCTATACCTTCAAATTCCTCAATCGCCCACAACGCAAAAGGCTCAGCCACTGCCAGCAATGGATCCGCCGCCAGCAGCGGATGATCGTCGGGCGGCGAGCTGACAATGCGGTCGACCAGCGCGTTCGGCCAGATACATTGGCCACCCAGCCAATCGACAAATTTATCTTCTAGTTTCCAATTCGCCACCTGTTGCAACACCAATTCCAATAATCGCTCGCCATTCTCCGCAATCAATTCGCAGGGCAAAATCGGCAAACCCGGCAAAGCCGCATCAAAACGCGCCTTGAGCACTGCCGTTAGCTTGGCAGGAAAGCTACGCGGCGCCTCGACCACATCTCCCGCATCGAGACCATAACCCGCCTCAGTCACATTCGAGATGATCCACCGCAAATCGGCCGATCTCGCTACCTGCAGTACCTCCGGCCATTGCTGGCTCGCGACCAATGCCCGACTGATACTACCGATTTCCCGCGCCTCATCGACCTGTCCGCCTTCCACCAACCCACGTACCAAAACCTGGTATTTCCCCTGCTGCGCGTTGAGCCACTGCGCGCGTGAACTATCGGTCGATTGCACCACCACGACCTGTCCAACCTCTTGCCCGGCTTGATTGGCCTCGTGCACGAAGAAATCGGCAAAGGAGCGCAGGAACTTGCCACCACCGAACTGCAATATGGTCTCTTTCATAACCTCGCCTATTTGATCTGGGTGATCTTGCGCGTAGACGCCAGCAGTTGCTCGGCATCAAAGACTTTCTTCCAATCGGGCTGAAAAATAACCGGCATCGCGTCGGCGACCGCCTCCTTGGCCCCGTCCGACAACTCCCAGTCGATCTCGTCGAAGAGGATCGCCAATTCGACGTTGAGATGGCCCAAAAGGAAATCCCGCGCCGCCTCGGCCGGCACGCCCCTCTTGACCGCCTCGTCCAGCGCCTCGCGGATCACCGTCAAACAGGTCGCCGTCACCGTCTCGGAAAGCGCCGGCTCCAAAATCGCCATCTGCTCGATGCTGATCCGGTGCGAACGCAGGATCGGCCCGAAGAGCTTGCTGGCGATCGCCTCGCCCTTGGTATAATCTTCTTCCGGCCCCTGCAATAGGGCACTGACGATCGACTGCTTGGCCACACCGCCGAAAAAATCCCTGCGCGCCTCGGCTTCCGTCTCATCGTTGAAGATCGGCGGGTGCGAAGGGTGCGAAAAGAAATAGCTCACGTCCTGGCGCCCGGGTAGACGCCCGGCGTGCGGTGCGGCTGGATCAAGCCCAATCAGCATCGCCCCGCTCTGCATCTCGGGCACAATCTCGGCGGCGACAGTAGCGATCAGCGCGTCGGGTACCGCCAGCACGATCACTTCAGCCTGTTTGAGTGCCACCGACTGCTCTGTCGGCTCCACACCCCGCTCGCGCAACCGGGCCATCGCCTTCTCGCCAGCCTCCACATAGAGCACATGATAGATCGAATCGTTTTTGAGCGCATTCGAAGAACGTGTACCCATACTGCCGGCCGCGCCGAAAATAGCTACCGTTGTTTTTTCCGTCATGGTTTTCCTTTCAATACAGAAGCAAAAAAGTCGTCGCGCCCCACCTGGCCACCTTTAAACGCGATTTCAGCTCCATCGAGCACCCCATTCTCCGCGGAGACCCGACACAGCGGCGAGCCCGGCGCCATCGGCCCGACCATTTCCAGGGCTTCGATGCACAATTGCCGCGCCGCATAGGTCGAAGTGTCACCGCCGGCAACACACGCGCGACGAAGCCCCGTGCCCGCGAAAATCGCCTGCACTATATCGCCGAGTACCCGACCAAAGATCTCGCCGCTTTTCAACTTGAGATCCAATTCGCCATAACCCATCGCCTGAAGTTTCGCCGCCGTCGCGCCCATTCGTTCATCTACAGGCCCCAGAGCCGTATGCACCAAGGGACTTTTCCCCCCTTCGAGCGCCTTTAAACTCTCCACCACCAAGCGCGCGGTCTCGGCCTCCGCCACCGGTCCGCCTTGGACCAAGAGTGCCGTATCGGCCGCTACACCGGCAAAGCCCTCCGTCAGCGCCCGCGCGATCTGCCGCTCGGTCACCGGCGAACAACTGCCCGACACCACCAGCGCATGATCGACCGCTACGCCGCCAGCTGGTAGTTCCGAACTACCGGCTCCCCAATATGCGCACAACGCATATTCGATCCCCGACGACCCGGCGGCGAATAAGGTCTTACCGGGCTCCGCCCGCATATGCAGCAATTGACCGATGCGCTGCAAGTGCTCATCGGTCAATACATCGAATAGCGCGATCTCCGCGCCTGCGGCCAATAGAGCGTCGAGTGCCACTTCCCTTGCGCGTTGCGATAAAGCAAGCGCCTGCACATCAAAAAGACCGATCTGCCGCTCCGTCTGCCGCCCAAGATGCAAGCGCAGATCCGCTTCATGCATCGGCGTAACCGGATGCTGGTGCATCGTCGGGTGCCGGTCCAGGCGAAAAACCTTGCTGTCGAGCCCCGAGCGCGCAAAGAGATTGCCGAAGACACAAAAGCGCTGCAATACCGGCGCGCCCACGACTAGTGGCACAAATGGCGAGGCAAAAACCTCCTGCCCCACATCAATAGCCCGCCCGATACTGCCCACCTCGGGCGAAGAATCAAAGGTCGAACAGGTTTTGTAGTGAACCAGCGGACAGCCCAATTCGGCGAAACGCGCAAAAACCGGCCTGAGTTCGGTCGCGATATCCCCCGTGGCCAATGAACGCGTGCGCCCCGCCACTCCAATGGCCTCTAAACCGGGAAAACGCGCCAACTGTTGAGCAGTCGGCGGCTCGATAAAGAGCACCGTGCGCAAACCCGCCGCGCTCAGCGCTTCCAAC
>LWDU01032281.1_pt1 | contig 11381 bp, 8 predicted proteins | sample 727161 | NCBI WGS metagenome assembly LWDU01 (sample SAMN04566230, study PRJNA314399) | hydrothermal vent metagenome | isolation source: deep sea hydrothermal plume seawater | place: Mexico: Gulf of California, Guaymas Basin | collected 2004-07-11 | reverse complement strand
CTCCACCGGATAATTTGTCGATTTTTCGTTGATTGAACCCTTCCAATCCAACTTCTTTCAGTGCTTTATTTATATCGCCACCGCCGCCAAGGCGTAGATTTTTTTCAACATTTAAGTGAGGGTAAAGGACAGGGGTTTGGAATAACAAACCGATGCCTCTTGCTTCTGCTTTATCGAAAGTGATAATCTTTTTATCTAGAATAATTTGACCCAAATCAAGGGTTTCCAAACCGCAAATACATCTTAGGAGAGTTGTTTTACCACATCCAGAAGGACCGGTGATCGCAACGATTTCTCCATCGTCTAATTCCAAATTAAAATCTTCAAATAATATCTCTCCAAATCCTTTGGTTAATCCTTCACATTTTAACATTAAAACATCCCCTCTTGGTCCGTAGTTCGAAATCTCTCAGCAATCAAGAATAATACAAGGGTAATTCCCATCAATACAGTAGCAGCTGCTGCCGCAGTCGGTTGAATCAAAGGGTCCCATCCGGGTCTAGAACGGAGTTGATCGATCAATACCGGTAAGGTATCCCATTGACCAAACCGAGTCACAACCCAAGATGCACCAAACTCGCCCATCGACATGGCCAATGTGAAAATACCGGCAATAAAGATCGGGCCCTTCATCAATGGGAAATGAATTTTTTTCATGCGCTCAATGGTGCTCAAGCCAAGTACTCTTGCATTTTCATCATAGGCAGGATCTAAACCTCTTAATGCTGCCAATATTATCCTAACTACAAACGGAGTCGTCAACATGATATGAGGTAATGCAGGTAAAATCCACCATTCTTTTAATTCGACAGGGTCGATGATAATAATGCCTAATATTACCCCCAATCCAATCATTACAGAAGAAATTGCAAATGGTAATAATGTTAACAAGTCGACGATTCTAGCATATTTAGAGCCAGTATTTTCAAGTTCTTTGATGTATAATGCTAGAAGGATTCCAAGAGGAAGTGCAACCATCAATGTAATTGAAGCATAACCTAATGAATTCAACATTGCTTCCCAAACACCAGTATTGGAATAATCACCATTCCAAGCTTTTCCCCAAGCTACAAAACTCCATTCTACACCATCGCGTGAGACGATTCTTATCGATGCCAATGCGACGATAATCATTGGTGTGAGTGCGAATAATAACCCTGGTAGTAGAATGAATAAGCCCTTTGTGTTTTTTGTTTGAGCAGATTCTTCATCTGCTCGAGGCAGTTTAGACTGACGTTTATCTTGTAGCCAAGACATTAGCCATAATGACATTAATAATACCGAAAACTGGATCATCGATGAAGCTAAAACCAAGTCATTGCTATATTCGCTATAACCTTCTATTCCTGCCGATGAACCAATGCTTGCCATCACGGTTTCAAGCGAGTTTTCTAAGGGGGTTAGCCATCTTACCAATGCGAAGGATGTGAATGAAAATACAAAGGTCATACAAGCCGCAGCTGCTAGTGAAGGAGTCAATAAAGGGAGCCAAAGAATTCTGAATCTGCCCAAGGCACTTTTCCCGCTTGGTAATAATTTCAATTGGTCCTCCAAATTCCGGTTCAATGTTGAAAGAACCGGCTCGGTAAACCGAATAACCAAAGCCATATTGAACCAAGCATGTGCGATGATCAATGTCCAAAAATGAGTTGATTCATTACTCCTATAGCCAAATCCATTCGGGCCGACGAAGGCTAAGATACCCATCGCAGCAACGATTGCAGGCATCACAAATGGCATGGTGAGGATCGCCCGCATCAATGGTTTTCCTCGCCAAGAATATCTCCCCAATTGCCACGCGATTGGAGTGGCGATGAGCAAGGTAGCAATCGTTGAGATTATTGCTTGAACAAAAGTGAATGCAATCGCTCCTTCGCTCAACTGATATAATCCGAGTGAATCAAACCAAATAAAAGGGTTGGCTCCAGCGATTTGAATCATCCTATTCATAGCGAGTATGAGTGGAATAAATACTAGAATTGAATAAACCGCAATTGCGATTCTACCGGCCCACTTCAACATGGAATCACCCTTGACTCAATGCAGCATTCCACATCGTCAACCAATCTTCCATGTTTACGGCGATGTCTTGACTTGATACTTCAGCACAAACTTGAGGGATTAGAGAATTTGCTCGATATTCATTTTCGATGGGGAGATCATTATTTTCGAGAACAGAATACATAAAATTTTCCGTCGGCATATTTTGGTTGATTTCACCAGAGACTAAATATTCGATAAAGGCGCTTGCTGCTTCTACATTTGCACCTTCTAATACCGATATATATTCGATTTGTAAAAATGAACTGCGATCTATGTCCAATGCTGCAGATTTGGTCCAGCCTTCGCCATAGTGTGCTTCTACTCCAGGGGAATGACAATATGATAATGCGATATTTGCATCGCCGATATAACCATCGGTCAATTCACCATACCCGCCGGTATAATGAGTTTCATAGGCTTCACTCCAACCAGATGTGATGATGATATCATTATCATTCATCGCACTCCACCAATCGGTCCAATCGGTTGTATTATCCTCGTCATTATCGAAATAATCTGTTGTTGCTACCATGAAAGCCCTACCTGGAGAACTGGTCATCGGCGAGGGGATTGCAACCTTTCCTTTCCAATCATCCCCGGTTAGATTCCATAAACTTGTTGGAATTGTAAGGTTCTCGCCATCAACGAACTCGGCATCATAATTCAAACAAATCCAACCTTTGTCGAATGGAACTGCTTTTGAGCCGTTGTAAAACTCCAATGAAGATTGTTCAATATTATACAATTTTGCCGCATGGTCAATCAGCACACCAGAATCTAGTGCTATCTGCAAATAGGTATTGTCTAATCCTAATGCTAAGTCGGCTGTTTGAGAGCCCTTAGATTGCAATATATGGTCCAAAATTGAACCTGCATCATCGAGCTTCACCAAATTGACCCTATAACCAGTATTGTTTTGAAAATCACTCAACATCGAGTCACTCAAACCCGAAACATCGTATGTCACGATGGTAATTTCTATATTTTCGTCTTTAGTATCTTCAATGCAACCTGGCAAAATAGCCGAGAATAGAATTATACAAATCATCATTATTTTATTCATTTTGTTCACATCATTGCACAAATTTGATGCATTCTATCTACTAATTCTAGTGGATTATGAGCCAAGATGTATAGCGAAGGTTCCCAACCAAAGCCTCCTTCATCGAGTATTACGTCAATGCCTTGATGGGATTGCAATTTTCCTTCCGGTGCAAAAGTTAAGTTTAGGTCAAGGTCCTCACAAATGGATTCAACCGCCTCTTTCGATGTAGGTTTAATATTTAAAATTGCAGATTTTGCTTCATCGTAAGACCGTGCGGCTAAGAGCATATTTGCCAAATGGTTCGACGAGTCGAATGCAGGAGTTTCGTGATGTCTTAGTTTATTTTCAACGATGGTGATCTTCCCTGGAAATGCTGCAACTTCTTTTGTTGTGCTAGCATTTTCGAGACAACAAGCTATATTCATTCCAACAGCAGGCATTTTTTCCTTGATTCGATTGATATCTATACGGCTCATTGCCCACTCCAATTGCTTTAGCAAGGCTCTTTGTTCTTGATCAGAATCCAAGTCTTGGCCGGTCAATGATTTATCGAATCTCAGAACTTGACCATGACCGAATGAAATCTCCATAATGAAACGGTGGCGGTTGGGTTGATTATCAGGGCCAATTTGACCAAGTGCCATCGAAATCTCGTGAGCCCAGCCATCGATGGTAGATTCATCTGAAGTTCCATTTAATCTCGGTAATGGGCGGCTCGACATTCTTGATATCGTTGATTGAGTCGAGCCGAGCATGTCGGCAATTTCTGCTTGAGACCAATCCGCTGCCCTCAAATTTCGAGCCAATTGCATATGTAATCGATTAAGCCAAGCCGAGCCATCTACTCCTAACATGGCCGTTGGTTCGGCTGGGTGCTATTCAATGTTCCTAACGGGGAATGCATTTTGCATACGATTGCTGAGATTTTGGTATGGTTTGAGTCGATCCGTCCATTTCATCGCAGCACGACCGGAACTGGAGGGCAGCACCCATATTTCGCTCTCTATGGGTAATGATTTTGGGACTTTTGATTGAATCCCAAATTTCGTTGATTTTAAAGGTGGGTCGAATAGTTGAGCAAATTGCCGCTTTCCAATAAAGGCAATTACTCTTGGATAGATATTTATGCGTGATGCATTGACTGATATGCGATTGTAGAATTCATCACGCTGCTCGATAAAATCCATTCGATTTATCTTACTTGCATCACTACCAGGAACTCTAATCACGTCTGTGAATCCGAAACTCAATTCAGTTACCATTTGGTCATCGCAGACACCCACAAAATGTTCAGGAATCAATTCGGATTCTCGCATCAGGCGCCAGAAAAGATTCGAGGGGTTTGAGAAGTAATGTCCCGAGTCCCACGATGCTTGACTCGGATTATGGCCAACCAGTAAAATATTGATTGGCCCGTCGCAATATTTCTCCACTAAGGCCATATTAGAGCCTGAGCAGCAGAGGGTTCTAAACCCGTCCGTCGCCGCAATCCAATTAGGGACGAAGGATGAACGAAGATGAATTTCTAAATCAAGTATTCGAAAAGGTTCATTCGTACCTCGACAATACTGGGGCAATTGTAGAATTTATCGATCAATCAAGCCTTCGGCGTACCAGTGATTTAAAACTTCCATTGGAGGGTCTAGGTCTAGAGAAAGTTCTAAGCGACCTAGACTATTATCTTTCAAAGTGTGTTAATACCGCTCACCCAGGATTCATGAACCCATTTTGGGGTGGTTTGAATAGTGCGGCTTTCGTTGGAGAAATCATTGCTAGTCTAACCAATACTTCGATGTATACTTTCGAACTTGCACCTTTGGCTACACTTATCGAACAAGCTCTCATTAAGAGAATGAGTGAATTGGTCGGCTATCCCGATGGAAATGGTACTCTTACCACAGGTGGCTCGAACGGAAACATGCTCGGAATGATGTGTGGTAGATACCGTGCTGACCCACTCGGCCAAAGAAGAGGCTTTGATGGTACTAAATTGGCGGTATATGTTTCTGAAGAATCACATTATTCTGTGATGATGTCTGCGAATGTTCTAGGAATTGGTTTTGACAATGTCATAAAAATCCCATGTGATGCTGACGGTCGAATGCGCAGCGAAAAACTGCAGGAGGAAATAGATCGTTCTCGTAGAGAAGGCTTCACTCCGGTCTGTGTGGTCGCAACATCAGGTACTACAGTAAGAGGGGCATTTGACCCGATCAAAAAAATTGCTGATATTTGTTCAGCCGAGGACATCTGGCTTCACGTCGACGCTGCTTGGGGTGGTTCATGTCTATTCAGTTCAAATCATAGGTCCTTGATGGAGGGGATTGAACTTGCAGATTCAGTTTGTTGGGATGCTCATAAAATGATGGGGATTCCAATGATCTGTTCGGCGTTCTTAATCAAGGATCCGAAAATTCTCAGGAAGATTTGTTCCCACACAAATATCGGCCATTATCTATTCCAAGATGAGGCAGAAAACGTTGATCTTGGCCGCACCAGTCTTCAATGTGGCCGTCGAAATGATGCGCTGAAACTCTTCTTTGCTTGGAGGGAAATCGGTGATGCTGGTTGGGCAAAAATTGTTGATGACTATATGGATTTGGCTGCATATTTTGAAAAACAAATTATTTCCCATCCCAATTTAGAATTGGCCTCTTCCAGACAATGGACCAATTTATGTTTACGATACACAAATACAGAAGTAGATTTGGATCAACTGAATACCGAAGTCCGTAAGCGTATTATGAGGAGAGGTAAATTTATGATATCTAAGTCCACTCTGAACGGACAAACTATACTGAGGCCAGTCATATCAAATCCAATGGTTAGCAGAGCCTCTTTGGATGAATTGATTGGCGAAATCAATTCAACGGCAGATGATATCATTCGTGGAATACCACAAAGATGACCGCCTTCGATTTTAGTCTGATGGTCGCTATCAGTGCCGGTGTTTTACCTTTTATTGGCTGTGATTTACTCAAGATGGCGTTGCTTGCTGGAGGAACAACTCACCTGTTTAGATACCAGTGAGGTTCATGAGTCGATGGCGTTTGCCCATCTATATGAGCGAAGCGAAACCGGTGCGAACCACCCTCTATGAGCAGCATGTAGCTCTTGGTGCAAATATCGTAGATTTCCATGGCTTCGAATTACCTATTTGGTATTCTAGCATAACTGAAGAGCACCTTAAATGCCGCTCGGAAGCAGGTTTATTCGATGTATCTCACATGGGTACTTTCCGTTTTTCAGGTGAAGGCGTTAGAGATTGGCTAGAGAGTATTGCCACTCAAAGAATATCTAGTGTCCCACCTAGCCGCTGTGCATATACTCATTTTTTAGACCACCAAGGATTTTTGATTGACGATATGATTCTCGCGGTAGTTAGCGATACCGAAATACTTGGCGTACCCAATGCAAGCATGGTCTCTATTATGTGGAATTGGTTTTCAAAACTATTACCTACTGATGGCTCGATCAAACTGGAAGACCTCAGTTCAAATACGAGTATATTAGCTCTTCAAGGACCACTTGCTAAACAAATTTGTGAAAAAGCATTGGGTCATTCAAACCATGTTGGAAGATTCAAATGGGCTGAAATCCAAGATAATGATTTAGGTATTTCTGGCTGGATTCAGGGTACTGGTTATACCGGGGAATCAGGTTATGAGATTTTCATTCCAAATTCAGATGCTCCAACCTTGTGGAATGAATTGATCCAAGCTGGCGCAACCCCAATTGGCTTGGGTGCTCGTGATACTCTAAGATTAGAGAAAGGATTTTTACTTTCAGGGGTGGATTTCGCATCACCCTCTTTGAATGATAATACAGATCTACACAGAGATTCTTTTGAAACCAATGTTCCATTCGGCCTTGATTTAGATCACGAATTCATAGGAAAATCAAGGCTAATCTCTCATAATGATGATTGCGAACGCTGGTGGGGTGTTCTACAATTGGAAAAGGGGCCATTACCGAGGGGTGGAAAAATTGTTGAGGATTTGGCAGGAAATAAAATTGGGATTTTAACCTCAGGTGCGCCCTCACCATCGATGGACCGAGTTGGAATTGGCATGGGATATTTGTCCAATGTCCAACCCGGAGATGAAGTCATGATAGTCGCAAGTCCAAGAAAGAAGATACGAGCATTGGTAAAACAACCGCCCTTTGTCTGATTACGCCCCATAGGGGCGTTGAGTTGATGAAGGGTGGCTTCCACCACCGTCCTATGCGCCGCGGTCTTGTTTTCGGTATTTTGCTCTGCCTCTTGCTTTCGTACATTCCAGCGATCCCAGATGATATTGAAATAGAAATCATCGATCAAGTCATTCCTGAGCCATCACCAAATCTTATCCCTGAAGAGGATATGACTCTCGCTCAAGTCGATGCCTTGAACGCGGTTGGTTGGGGCAGAGGAGCATCATCAAATTGGTCCTCAGTGGGCGGTTCTGCGGATGATGATCGAATTTATGAAATGACCTTTGATTCCCAAGGAAACATCATCGTGTGTGGAATGATTTACCAGGTCAGCCAATTTGGTGGAATCCAAGTTCATACCGAGGGAGAAGGTGATATTTTGATGGCCAAACTCGATACTGCTGGAGTTTGGCAATGGGCAGTATCGGCGGGTACTGCGCTGTATTATGACCAATGCTGGGGAGTAACCGTCGATTCAAACGACAATGTCTATGGTACCGGTTATTTCCGTGGGTCGGTCACATTTGGCAATACCACTCTAACCACAACCGGTTATGATGGTTGGGTCGCCCGGGTGAACTCGACAGGTGATTTCGATTGGGCGATCAAATTTGGTGGATTTGACGTTGATATTGGCTGGGCGATAGCCGCCGATAATTATGACAATTTATATGTCTCGGGATATTATCAAAACTTTACAGAATTCGATTCTACTCAACTTAATGCTGAGGGCATGTCTGAAAACTATCGATTTTTCTTAGCATATTACAACACCAGTTCTGAACTCTGGGTATGGGCAAAAGACTCCTATGGGTCAGGAGTGGCTGCTCCATATGCATTGGTTCACGAGCCTAGCACAAACGATGTGTACGTAGCAGGATACAATACTGGCAGCGAGAGTTTCAATGGTCAATTCACCTCAAATCCACAGTCCACTTGGGCAGGAATTCTGCTAAAATATAATGATGCTGGAGGTTTACGCTGGGGCCGAAATATCGCTGGACCTCAATGTCCATTAAGCAGTAATTGTGGTGTTTGGTTCAATAGCATGGCTCTGCATCCGAATGGTGGCGTGGTAGTTGGTGGAAATTTTTTACTCTATTACAAAGATACAACCGGTGCAACTCAGACGGGGGTCGGTTCTTGGGATCCTTTAGTTGCCTATTATAACCAAAGCGGTGTACAACAATGGATTTTCAGCGCTGGCTCAAATCAAGATGATACAATCTATGCCATCTCGGTTAACCTCAAAGGCGAAGTTCAATTCGGTGGGAAATTTCACACCGCCATTCAATTTCCAAATTATGTATTGAACAAGTCGAGTTCAACCATGGAGTATGATGCCTATATCGTTTCGGTGAATGAAACTGGAAAATTCCAGTGGGCTACCGCATTCGGTGGTGCAGGCAATGATACGGTTCGGGCATTGCTTACTTTGAGCGATGGTTCGATAATAGCAGGTGGTGATTTTTCTGGAACGGTTAACTTTGGAAATATTCCAAAATCTGCAACAAATCAAGATGTATTTGTTTGGAAGTTTGTTCACGATATGGACGATGATGGCATATTGGATTATGTCGATAATTGCTTAAAAATAGCAAATTCCAACCAATCCAATTACGATGGGGATCTTCGAGGAGATGCTTGTGAAACCGATGATGATAACGATGGCTTACACGATGTTTTGGATGATTGCCAATATGGTATGATGAATTGGAATCAATCCAATATAAGTTTGGACCATGACCAAGATGGTTGCCGCGATATTGATGAGGATTTTGATGATGATGCGGATGGATATAATGATTCAGAGGATAATTGTCCCTCAGGAATCATTGATTGGGTCCCCGATGCAATCAATGATTTGGACCAAGATGGTTGTAGAGACGAAGACGAAGATCTCGATGATGACAATGATTCAATTTTGGATGTGGATGATAATTGCCAATATTTAGCTAATTTCAATCAATCGAATTACGATGAGGATAGTCAAGGGGATATTTGTGATCCCGATGATGATGGTGACACCGTGGTCGATTCACTAGATGATTGTCCAATGGGAAGTCGTAACTGGACCTCTGCAGTTCAAACCGATAAAGATGGCGATGGCTGTGAAGATGAGGGTAGCAATGAGGACCTCGACGATGATAACGATGGTATCTTGGATATTGATGACCAATGTCCTCGTGGCGAAACCGATTGGAATTCGAGTTCAAATACAGATCGAGATGGAGATGGTTGTCGAAATGATAACGAGGATAACGATAACGATAATGATTCATTGATAAATGAAGTCGACCTTTGTCCGAATGGAATTTCAAATTGGAGAAAAAATCAAACCAACGATAATGATGGCGATGGCTGTTTAGATGCGCGTGAAGATAACGATGATGACAATGATAATTTTTCGGATGCGATCGATTTTTGTCCAAACCAAGAAGGCACAGCAACCCTTGGAGGCATGCGAGGCTGTCCTGATTTCGATTCAGATGGCTGGGCCGATGCAGCAGATTCATTCTTCCAAGACCCTACTCAATGGAACGATGGTGACGCTGATGGATTTGGTGATAATCCAAGTGGAAATAATCCCGATGCCTGCCCGTTCTTTTTTGGAAATTCAAGCGCTGACCGAAGCGGTTGTGTCGATAGTGATGGAGATGGTTACTCAGACCCGGATTTGGTTTGGTTAGCACTTCATGGAGCTGATGCATTTATCGATGAGCCGACTCAATGGTCTGACCTAGATGGCGATGGCTATGGCGATAATTTCGAAGGATTAAATGTTGATTTTTGCACCGATGATGCTGGTACTTCGACAATAGACCGCTATGGTTGCCCAGATTTTGATGGTGATGGATACTCCGACCCCGACGCTTTTTGGACCAATTCACGCTGGGATAGTGACGTCGGTGTGGGACCGGATATGTTCTTCGATAATCCAACTCAATGGTTCGATACCGATGGTGATCTCTTTGGAGATAATTGGGGGATTGAGGAGTGGAATGGGAGTAGGGACAGCGAATGGCCTGGTATGTTCATCGAAGGTGCATATCAAGCGGATATGTGTCCAATCGAAGCGCCAAACGGCTTGTTCGATGATGAAATCAATTATCCCGGTTGCCTATTAACTGGCGAATCAGATGGCGGAAAAGATCCAGCGACTGTAGATACCTCAAAAGGCGAATCCAATGGATTCGGTACAATGACTATTATTGGAATAATTGGTGGTTTGGTGGTTTTGGCATTGGTTGGAGTAGTAGTCATATTGCTAAAGAAAAAACCAGCACCAAAAAAGAAAGAAGTAACACCTTCAGTTACTATTGAGGAAGTAGATAATACTGATCAAAATACTGTCGAATCTTGGGAGGAATTACCTACTGGTGATTATATCGATCCCGATGAATCGGGGACGAATTGGTTCAAAGCAGATAATGGTGACCATTGGTTCCAAAATGCCGATGGCACTTGGTCAAAGTGGACCGACTAGATTATCGATAATTGCCAATAATTTTGCTTTTTCTTCAGTGGTGTCCTTGACATTTTTAATTTTCATTCCATGTGCCTTTATGAATGCTGCTGAGATACTTTTTTCATCGCCATAATTTGCTGTTAATCCAAGTCCTTCTTTGAGGCAAAACCTTCCCATTGGAGTATTTGAATTGACTATTGAAGGAATACCGAAAGCAGCAGCGTCGAACATCTTAACCGGCAGTGCACCATCGAGGATATTTCCTCTTTTTGTAGAATACATTGCGTACATTACCGAAATTTCAGACATCAATTTTACGAGATCCTCTTCATCGAAAGGACCACGATAATCAAGGTCTGGATTTCTAACCAATAACTCCTCGACCAAATGACCATCACCAGCAATAATTAATTTGAATCCAGATTGTTTTGTCGCACGTATCATATAGCCCATTGAATCCAAGTCTCTGATTCTACCAAAATAACCCACCACTTTTTCTTTGATTACCGAATTTGAAACAGGTTCTCTTCTATTCAAAATAATAGTTGATGAGAATTCTCTAATTGCTAACCATTCTTGCAATCCAGGTGATGAAACGATTATATCATCACAATTATTTCCAAGGGAAAA